>Ga0207927_1001179_pt1 | contig 11212 bp, 11 predicted proteins | sample NGESurdeep072012_2_FD_184456 | JGI IMG/M metagenome (GOLD analysis project Ga0207927, IMG submission 184456) | Arctic peat soil microbial communities from Barrow, Alaska - NGEE Surface sample 210-2 deep-072012 (SPAdes) | ecosystem: Environmental > Terrestrial > Soil > Wetlands > Peat ... | reverse complement strand
CTAGCCTTTTACCTCAGCGTTGATCGGGAAAGCATATCGCTTATCAAATGGGATTGGCAAGGTCGGGAAAGCAAGTTTCGAGCAAAAGAAAGAGCAAGAGCAGGTCCCTCCACTCCACCGCCGAAACGGCGGCTCCGGTCGGGATGACCGAGAGGAAAGAAACGGTGCGGTTGGATGTTGTGACAATCTCGGGTGATCTTATCCGGATTGAATGACACGATTCCCACACAAGCAAAAGCGGCTTGTGTGGGGCACCCAGTTTGTGCGGCACATGCGGCTACTCATACCGCAATGCAACCAGCGGATCGACGCGGGTGGCTCGGCGCGCGGGAACCAGACATGCGACAGTTCCTACTAACACCAGCACCAGCAGCACGCCCAGAAGAGTGACCGGATCGCGGGGCGAGACTCCCCAGAACATGCTGGACACCAAGCGGGTCAACCCGAGGCTGACCAGCATGCCCAGCAGCACACCAATACCGATCAGGCGAAGCCCTTTGCCCAGTACCATCTTCAGTACGGTTACCGTCGGCGCACCCAGCGCCATGCGAATGCCGATCTCGTGGGTCTGCAGAGAGACCGAGTAGGCCATGACGCTGAAGACGCCGATGGCCACCAACACCAGACCGACGCCGGCGAAGATGCCCAGCAGGATCAACCCGAACCGCGGGCCGGCGTAGGAGAACTGTTGCAGGTAGCCCTCCAGCGTTCCGGTCAGGGTCAGGGCGACATTGCGATCGACCGCCCAGATTTCGCGACGCACCAGCATCAGCATCGAGAGAGGTTCCACCGCGGTGCGCACCAGGATCCCGCGCTCCATTGCACCGGTGACGCTGTAGGGTAGATACGCCTCCGGTTGGGGCTCCTGCTGCAGTCCGCGGTTCTTTGCGTCGGCAATCACGCCGATGATTTCGAAATACTGGTCTTTGGTCGATTGCGGCATTTCGTCGAGTACTTTGAATTTGATCTTCTGCCCGATGGGATCTTCCTTGCCAAAGTACGTTTTCACCAGGGTGTCGTTGACCACCGCGACTGGGCGCGCTGCGTCCACATCGGATTCGGTGAGCAGACGGCCGCGCAGCAGATGGCGTCCCATGGTCTGGAAATACCCTTCGCTGCATAACTGGAACATGACATTCCATGGATCGGCATGGGTCTTGCCCGGGATGACGACGTCGCTTTCGGGGCCGCCGTAAGGTGGCAGGGAAGACGTTTCGGTCGCTGCGATAACTCCAGGCAACGCCGTTACGCGCTGCAGTACCTGGCGGAAGAAGATTTTCTTTTGCGCCGCGGTTTCATACTGGCCCTTGGGAAGCGGAGTTCGCGCCACAAGGATGTTGACCGGGTTCAGGCCCAACTCGACATGCTGCAGAGCGAACAGGCTACGCATCATAAGTCCCGCGCCCACCAGCAGGACGATGGAGAGCATCACCTCCCAAATCACCAGGCCGGAACGAAACTTACCGTGACGGAAACCGATGTTGACGCCCTTGCCGGTGTCTTTGAGACGAGTATGGAGGTCGCCGCGGACGGCGTGCACCGCGGGAGCGAGTCCGCATAACAAAGTGGTGAGCCCGGTCACGCCGACTGCGAAGAGCAGGGCACGCCAGTTCAGCCGCAGCACGGCCTCGGCGGGAATGGTCTGGTCGGGCATGACTGCGGTGACGCCCTTCAGTCCCAGATAGGCGAAGAGGCAGCCAAGCAGGCAGCCACCCAGTGCTAGCAGCAGGCTCTCGACCAGCAGTTGGCGGACGATGCGACCACGGCTGGCACCCATCGACGCACGAATGGCGATTTCGCGCTCACGTGCGGTGGCCCTGGCCAAAAGCAGGTTGGCGACGTTACTGCAGGCGATGAGCAGCAGCATGGTGACCGCCGCCAGTAGGGTGAACATCGTCATCTTGAACTGCCCGACCACGTCGTCGGTGAGCGTCTTCGACAGCACAGTGAACTGCTTGGGGAAATCATCGGGATAGGTTTTCGCCAGGCGGCGCGCTATGACTTCGAAATCGGATGCTGCCTGCTGCGTCGTGATCCCGGGCTTCAAACGCCCGAGCAGCCAGAAGTCGAGGTGCTTATTCACGGGATCGCTGCGGTTCATGTTGTTGGGCACCCAGATATCGACGTTGCCCAGCAGGAAGCGCGGCGGCATGACCGAGACCAGGGTCCGGGGCTCGCCATTCAGCACCAGCGTCTTGCCCACCAGCGTGGGGTCGCTGTTGAATTGCTTCTTCCACAAGCGATGGCTCATGGCGAACACAGGCGCGGCGCCTGCGTCTCCGTCGGCACGAGTGATCATGCGGCCCAACAGTGGCTGCATGCCGAGGAACTCGAAGGTGTTGGGCGTCACCCACTGTCCATCGAATTGCAGGGTGCCGTCCTTGCTGGTGTACAGGATGTCAAGCCCGGAGTTGCCCATCATGTCTTCGAAGATGTGGTTCTGGTCGCGAATCTCAAGGAATTCCGGAAGCTGGTAACTGGGGTTGTTGTATCCCTCGGGCCGGGTGGTGTCGTGGACATAAACCAAGGCGAGGCGTTCGGGGGCGCGGTAGGGAAGGGCTCGATCAGAACATTTTCGATGACGCTGAAGATCACCGTGACTGCACCGATTCCTAGGGCGAGCGCAACGATTGCCAGCAGCGTGAATCCGCGATCGCGGCGGAACCCGCGCACCGCATAACGTGTGTCCTGGGTGAATGAACCCAACCATTCCATAGACCCTCCCCGTCGCTAGCGTGACAGCCAGCCCGTCCCGATGGTTGCATAGACGCAATCCGGAGGAGGTGTGTTCCAAGAAAGCGTCGCGGTGTGTTGGTTGGTAGGGAAAGTGGGGTGAAACGCAGAGTAGTTTCTTCGGAACAACGCCCCGATCAAGCTCAATCAGCTTGTACGGGGCGTTTTGTCTTTCGGACGCAATCCAAAGGAAGGATTACTCCCAATTAGGGAAGATTGAGCCAACCGTGCGGGATGATTGCGGGTGCGCGGCGGTCTACCGAAATACAAAACTGTGCGGCGAAAATGCAACCATGTGTCCACTACTTGCCAGTGGCTCACCATTACGAAGTAATCAAAAAAAGGGTGCGCCTGGCGCACCCTTTGGGAAATTGATCAGCATAGATTCGGCGACTACTTGCCCTGCTGGAAGCGATTGTTGACTTCCGGCCAGTTGACCACGTTCCACCATCCCTTGAGGTAGTCGGCGCGGCGGTTCTGGTATTTGAGGTAATAAGCGTGCTCCCAGACATCATTGCCCATGATGGGGTAGAAGCCCTTAGAGAGCGGGTTGTCCTGATTGGGAGTGCTCATGATTTGCAGCGCTCCGGCGGCATCGCGCACCAGCCAGGCCCAGCCGCTGCCAAATTGTTTGACGCCGGCGTCGTTGAATTTCTCCTTGAAGCTGGCGAAGTCGCCGAAGGTGCTCTTGATGGCGTCGGCGATGGCGCCGTGGGGTTCGCCTCCGGCGTTGGGGCCCATGATGGACCAGAACATGCTGTGGTTGACGTGGCCACCTCCGTGGTTGCGAACGGCGGTGCGGATGGCCTCGGGCACGTTCTCCAAGCTCTTGATCAACTCCTCGGCGCTGAGCTCCTTCAACTCGGGAGCCTTGTCGACAGCGGCGTTAAGGTTGGTAACGTACGCCTGATGGTGCTTGTCGTGATGCAGGTGCATGGTCTGGGTGTCGATAAACGGCTCCAGAGCAGAGTAATCGTAAGGCAGCGGTGGAACTTCGTAAGCCATTCTGGTTCTTTCCTCCGAATGTCTGTGATGCAAGGGAAATTGGGTGGATGCAAAAGGAGCCGTAGTGACGACCGGCGTCCCAGTGAAAACATTATAACGGGCGCGGCGGTCAGCGGGATTTTTCTACCTGGGCGCGCTCGGCGGGCGTCATCTGCTGCCAGAGCTCCTTGCGGTTCTGCTCGGCCCATTCACTGCCTGGATCTACGGCCAGGGCCGAGGACATAAACTGGTAAGCCTTGACGCGATCGCGGGCGACGCAGGTTCCATTGGTATAGAGCGATGCCAGGCGGTTGCGGGCAGGAGCGTTGTCCTTGGCAGCCTCGGAGCGCAGCAGTACGAGAGCCTGCTCGCAACTGTGGGGAACTCCCTTGCCCTTGATGTACATGTCGGCCAGACGAACCGGAGCCACGGGATTGCCGCGGGATGTTGCCTTCCAGAGCCACGCCGCGGCGGCTGCAGGATCGCTCGCCTGCATGGCCCTGGCTAGTTCCTCCTGGCCGGGGTCGGACCTGGATCTTGGTTTGGCGACGGACGGCGGGGGTTCGGGGGGAGGTTCGCGTTTGACTACAGCGGCATCGGGAGCGGGCGTCGCCTTGGTAACAGTCGCTGGCTTCTGCGGGGTGACACTAACTGATGGAGTCGATGATGCGACGACGGATTTGTTGCCCTGTGTCAGAGAATCTTGCGTTGCGGCTGACGTGGGCTTTGGCTGCTGCTGATCAGGCGTCGCCGCGGTCTGAGTGGCGGACGACGCTTGGGGGTTCTGGCGAGGCAAGGATTCGGGCTGAGCCTGGGTCGCGGTGGTTCCGGTAGGTTTGTCGGTAGTCGAAGCGTTCGGTTGTGGTTCTTTCGTTGGAGGCGCCTCAGCAACGGGCTTCTCGGCAGTCGTGGCCGGCGCGGATGCGGTGATCTCCGAAGCGCGCTGACGCAGCTTGGCGTACTGCTCCTGGATTAGCTCGACGGGGCCCAGGTAGGCATGGTTCATTTGGGCGCGGCCTTGGAAGAACCCGAGTGTACCAAAGATGGCGAGCAGAACTATGAGCGACGACCACAGCCACCAGTGACGGCGTGCGGGCGGAGCAAGTTCATCGGACGGCAGTGCGGATTCCGTCGAGGGTTCGTCAAGTCCGAGAAACGAAGTGGTCGACGCGGTCGAAGCAGCTCGGACGGGCGCAGCTTGATGTGTATCCGCAATCTCGAGGTAGCGTGAGCGATCGGCCGAGGCATTCGCAGCCGGGTAATATTCCTCGCCGGTAGGATGCGGACCGGCCTCGGGCGGAGGGGGCACGTCGTCATCGAACGAAGGATGGCTAGCCGTGACCGGCGCCTCCGCGTCGAGCACAGGAGCTTCGCTGCGCATGGTCAATTCGTCAATCGCTTCCTCGGGCGGGTGGTAGCGGAAACTGGCCACGAACTCCTGCAACTCTCGCTCTTCGTCAGTGTCCTTTGCGACCGGCGGTTCGAAGGGGCTGATCGGCGGCGCACCAGCCGCTTCCGAGACGGCTTGGAAGGTGGGCATTCCCGCCGATTCTGGCGGAGGTTCCAGAGACTGCGGTGCAGGCGGACGCGGGATACTGGAAGGCCTTAGGCTGCCAGCTTCGACGTGGACCGGCGGAGGTTCGGGGTGCGGAGTCGCATAACGGCGAATCTCGGGCAGCGACGAGTGAGGCTGAACTTCCTCATTCGAAACAGATGGAGGCGATAGACGGTGCACGTCGGCCGGCGGAGCCGGCCGCATGACGGGAGGAGGCTCGGTGGTTGGGGCCATGGTGGAACGAGGCTGGTCTGGCGCGAGCTGGTCCACAGGTACTTCGACCGGTTCTATTCCCATGGGCTCTCCGACTTCGGCGACTGGCCCGGGCCCAACCATCGGAGTTTCCAGCGGCGACACAACAGCAGCGGCTGGTTCGGCAGCAGCCAGGGGTAGCGATTCCTCAACCCTTGCCGTGACTGACGGCACTGGCGGCGAAATGGGTTCAGGAGTAACCGGAAGCTGCGACGGCGCGATCTCGAGCGGCCCGCTGGGAAAGGTCAGCGCACTCTGCTCCTCCGGGACAGGCAGAAAACGATGGGGGAAAGGTGTGCCGCACATTCCGCAGTAACGGTTCTCGCGTGGGTTGTCGTGGCCGCAACTGCTGCAGAGCAAGGCGCCTCCAGATGAACCAGACCATCGTAACTCATGAAGCACGGTGGAGGAAAAGCAGGTCGGTCGGCGCGCTCGTGACACCAACCGGGAGAGAAAACAGGTCCCTCCACTTCGCCGCCGAAGCGGCGGCTCCGGTCGGGATGACGGAGAGGAACGGGAGGGCGGCTGGATGGCTGGAGGGGCAGGTATCGTTTGCGACAACAGCAAGGCTATGGCTGTTCGGCGTCCATGACCCTACAATGGTGGGCGATTGGCTGCACGGAGGAACCCCGAAAGTCCGGCGAAAGTGCCGGTGAATTCCGCTGAAAAGTGGGAGAAACAGGGGACAGATCCGGTGCGAGCGGGCAATCCCCGGAAACGTCGAGCGCAGCAGTGATGCTAAAAGCGGTTGTCGCTGCGAGCAAAACGCGCCCGGCCGATGCCGGTGGTTGCAAGAATTATGGGAGGGTTGAGGATGGCTGATGCACGTGAAGTGATGAATATCCGGCAGGCCTCGCAGTACCTGGGCGTATCGCCCGATACCCTCTACAAATATGTCTCGGAAGAGAAGATCCCCGCCTTCAAACTGGGTAACCGCTGGAAGTTCAAGAAGAGCATCCTTGACACTTGGATGGAGAACAAGAGCCTCACCAGCGAAGTATCCCGCCCCCGCAAATTGATGAAGACGGCGCGAGCCGCGATCAGCTAGAAGAAGTTTCGAGTTTCCAGTTTCGAGTTTCGACTAAAGACGATACAGCGATGTTTCGTGACGATTGCCAACCCTCGGCAATTGCGGGCCATCTATCAGTTCACCTGGAATTTCCAAGTCACTCCGAATAGCGGGCTGAAGATTCGCGGTTGCATGCCGATGCATTGAGCAGGTGCGCCCAAGGCGAACCCCGTGGAGGCTGTATGCGTGGAGTGTTGTATGCCCTGTTGCTATGCTCTGTCGCCGTTGCACAAGACCGTGATCCTGGCCCAGGGCCGGACTTCAGCCGCGCCGCCCGCGAACGCGGTTCGTTCTACCTGAACGGGCTGGGCTATCAATACCTTCAAGGCACAAATTACACGGTGGTGGCGTCGGCCGCTCCGATTATGAACGGCAAGTACTTTGGCGTGAAGCTGCACATCATTAATAACGGAAAGCGATCGGTGAACGTGGTTCCGGAGTCAGTCATGGTGGACGATTCTGTGGGGACGAAGCCGCTGGAGTTGCTTGCGGCGGCTGATATAGCCGACCGCCTGCGGCGCCAACCTGCGTGGTCACGGGTCGCCAGTATTGCTGCGGGAAACGATCCTGTGCAGGGCACAGGCAGCGCCTCGGGGTTTCCGGCAATGGCTGATTTGTTACGGGAACTGAGCAGGGAAACCGGCCAAAACGGAATGATGATGGGGTACGCCGACGCTCCGGAGCCAACCTTGACGGTACGCGGGGAGCCACGCGCTACGGCGCACAGTTCGGCGTCGTGCGACCTGGGATGCGAGTTGCGCAACCGTGAAATCGGCGATGGCAAAGGGCCACAACTGGCTAAGCGCAGCGCTCGTCCAGAGCAGTTGGAGCAGAGTGAGTTTCTGGCCAACACCATTCCTCCGGAGGGCGAGGTGCAAGGCGTGTTGTTTTTTTCAACGCCAAAGCTCACTGATCGCGCGCCAGTCTCGCACACCGGCAAGAAGAGCTATCAAGTCACAGTGACGGTTCCGGTGGGCGAGGAGAAGTTCCAATTCGTGTTTCCGCCCGAGTAAGGCAGCGCAGCGCAGAATTTCCGATATGGGAAAACGCGAGTGAATATCCGCCACAAACCCTTGAATTGCGTGCGTCTACGCGCCTATCCTGAAGCGAAAAGGGGCGTTGGACGCGGATGAGAGGTGGGTATGCCCGGTTCCAAGGTTGCATGGAAGTCGAAAACCTCGTGGCGTGCCAAACTGCACAAGCCGATGCTCCCCAAACTGATGCGCGTACCTGAGGGTCTGGCGAAACGGCTAGGCAGCGGCATGATGCTGATACCGACGGCGTTGGAAGTCGATGCCATGATTCGCAAGATTCCATGGGGTGAAGTCAGCACGGTGTCACAAATCCGACGTCGCCTGGCGCACTGGCACAATGCCGATGTGACCTGTCCGCTGGTCACAGGGATTTTTCTGCGGATCGTGGCGGAAGCTGCCGAAGAGGACCGCATCGCCGGAAAAGCCAACATCACTCCATACTGGCGCGTGCTGCGCGAGGATGGAGAGCTAATTGCCAAGTTCCCCGGAGGCGTGGATGAACAGGCGCGGCAACTGATGGAGGAAGGGCACACGGTCGTCGATGGCAAGGTGCTGGCGAGCACACCCACCAAGAACCTGCAGCTCACTCGCCGGGGGTAAATCCATGCGTCGTTATTCGCAGGTCAGGCGCTGGCATACCGGCCAGATCTTCCGCCGAACCCCTGTGGGTGGAGTTTCCCTAGTTCAAAACTACTATTCATTGCGAGGAAGTTTCGCAATACACTTGCGAAACTCGTAATGCGAAAGCCGTTGAAGCGTACCTTATCAATTCTTGCGGTTGTCCTGCTCTGTCTTTGGGGCGGCCTGCTGGTGTATGTCGGCTGGGCGATGAGACAACCTCCGGAGAAATTTGGCCGAGTGATGTCGCACATGCCCGGGCCGGCATTCCTGTTGTTCCCGTTCGAAACCATGTGGACCAAAGCGCGTGCCGGCACTGTGGATCCGGGAGAGACGGCCCCAGACTTCCGGCTACCGACGCTGGACCACCAGTCTGAGATTCAGCTTTCCTCACTGCGCGGCAAGCCGGTGGTGCTGGTCTTCGGGAGCTATACTTGACCGCCCTTCCGGCGGGAGGTTCCTGCCCTCAACAAACTCTACGAGCAGTATGGAAGCCAGATCGCGTTCTACGCGGTTTACATCCTGGAAGCGCATCCCAGCGACGTATGGCAGATGCAGAGCAACATCAAGGACAAAGTGGTCTTCGCCAGTCCCAAGGACGAGGAAGAGCGCGCATTTGTGGCGGGAGCGTGTGTGCGCAAGCTGGGGATCAAGTTTCCTGCCGTGATCGACGGATTCGAAAACACGACCGAAGTAGCCTACACCGGCTGGCCCGACCGTTTGTATTTGATCGACGCCCAGGGGAAGGTAGCCTTCAAGAGTAAGCCGGGACCGTTTGGATTCCATCCTGCGGACCTGGAGGCGGCGATCAAGAAACTGCCGCAAGCGCAGGCCCAGCGATAAGCCCGCCGTCACCCAACTATAATGTCAGCACAATGATCGGCAATTGGTTGCGAAAGGTCCCGCCCTCGATATTGCTGGCGTGTGTTGTCGGGGCGGTCGGGAGTTTGTGGGCGCAATCGCCGCTGACGATCACTACGACGTCACTTCCCTCAACGACAGTCGGATCGTTCACAAGATCAAAGATCGCCGTCAGTGGTGGGGCGCAGCCGCTCACTTGGAAGGTGACGGGCGGACAGCTGCCGCCGGGCCTGAAGCTGAATCCCACGAACGGTACGATTTCTGGCATACCGACCGCGCCGGGGGCGTATCGCTTCGCGGTAATGGTGACGGATTCAAACAGTCCGGCGATGCAGATCCAGCGCGAGTTCTCGGTCATCGTCACTGCAGCGTTGAGCATTGAATGGAAACAGCCGCCGACGGTGCACGGGGACAAGATCGACGGCTCGGTAACCGTCACTAACTACACCGCACAGGACTTTACGCTCACGGTGATTGTGGTGGCAGTGAACCAGATTGGACGCGCGACGGCGCTTGGCTACCAGGAGTTCACGTTGCGATCGGGTGCGGAACAGGTGATTCCATTTGGGTCGAGTCCGGGGTCGGGCACCTACGCTGTGCACGCCGATGCGGTCGCCGAGGTTGCGAGCACGAATACGATTTATCGGGCGCGGAAGCAGACCGCCGCGGCATTGGTGATAGAGCCGCCGGAGTAACGCGAGTCGAGAGACCATCTGGCGTTGCTGCGGCCTGTATCGTCGCTTGTGTCGCGGCTCGGCTCGGCGGCACGGATACAATCGTAGGGATGGACTACTCGCGCCGGCAGAAGACTTTCCAGCAAACACTGATTGACGAAGAGCTTGACGGATTCGTGGTCATGCATGCCGCAAACTTGCGGTACCTGTGCGGATATACAGGCAGCAACGGGCTGTTGTTGTTCTTGTCTGGGCGGCGGGTGTTCTTCACCGATGGACGTTACGCCGAGCAGGCGCGGGAGGAAGTAAAGGGCGCGCGCGTCGTGATTGTCAAAGGGCCGCTTATGACAGAGGCGGCAAAAGTCATTGGCAAGCTGAGCTCGGCGGCGATTGGGTTTGAGTCGGACCTGACCACGGTGGCGACCGCGAAGCACATGAGAGACTCGGTGCATCGGCGTATCGGGTGGAAGGCGACGACCGGACTCATCATGCGGCAGCGCATGATCAAAGATGTTGAGGAGTTGAAGCTGATCAGGGTCGCCGTGAAGTTGGGCGCGAAGGTGTACGAACAGGCATTGCGGGTGGTTCGTCCGGGCATGCGCGAGGTGGAAGTCGCTGCCACGTTGGAATTCGCGGCGCGGCGGGCAGGCGCCGATGGGATGTCGTTCGACACCATCGTGGCGGCGGGAAAAAGGGGAGCCTTGCCGCACGGACGCGCGTCTACGCAACCCATCCCACGGCGCGGGTTCGTGGTGATCGATTCGGGTGTTATACTGCGGGGCTATTGTTCTGACATGACGCGGACCGTGCATGTCGGCCGTGTCAGCCGAGTGGAACGCGAGTGGTACGAAGCGGTCCTGGAAGCGCAGTTGGTGGGAATTGCTGCGGTCCGACCGGGGGTTACGGCTGGGGAAGTGGACGAAGCGACGCGTTCGGTGCTGCGCAAGGCCAAGCTGGACCGGCACTTTACGCACTCCACGGGACACGGAGTAGGGCTGGAAATTCACGAGCCTCCGAGACTGGGGACGAAGCAGACCGAGAGGCTTGCTCCGGGCATGGTTGTCACCATTGAGCCCGGGATTTATGTCCCCGGTAAGGGCGGCATTCGCATTGAAGACATGGTAGTTGTCACCGGCAGGGGCTGTGAAGTGCTGACTCCGGTGACGAAAGAACTGATCGAGATTAAGACATCGTAGGCGACGTTAACCTGCTGAGCGGAATGCGATGAATCAAAAAGAGATCAAAGAACTGATCGAACTGCTGGTCGAAAAGGACATCACCGAGTTCGAAATCGAACGCGGTGATGTGAAACTGCACATCAAGCGCGGGGGCGAGGCGCATGCCCCGCAAGTGGTACACATGGCGGCTCCGGCGCCAGTGGCGGCGGCTGTTTCTGCACCGCCGGCGAGCAGCCTTGCGACGGACCCGGGCA
>Ga0207927_1001175_pt1 | contig 11227 bp, 15 predicted proteins | sample NGESurdeep072012_2_FD_184456 | JGI IMG/M metagenome (GOLD analysis project Ga0207927, IMG submission 184456) | Arctic peat soil microbial communities from Barrow, Alaska - NGEE Surface sample 210-2 deep-072012 (SPAdes) | ecosystem: Environmental > Terrestrial > Soil > Wetlands > Peat ... | reverse complement strand
GCATCGTACAAAGCCAGCATGTCGCGAGGATCGCCAAAGTCGGTGGGGGCCTCAGCTCCAATAGAAGGCTTGGTGTTCGAACCAGCCCCAATCCGCATTCCCGGCATCGATTCGGCGATATGCCCCTTGCGAACCAGCAATATCAGGTCGGCGTCCTGTGCCCGATACGCCAGGGCGTAGCGCCCCCACTTCTTGATGGCATCCTGAACGTCGATTACGGCCTGCCGGTCGTCAGGCATCATCTTGGGATTGGTGAGGTCGTCCCCAGCGTAGGTGGTCACCAGCACGTACCGCGCATGTACCACCAGTTTCGGCAATGGCTGGTAGCCTCCTGCGAAGGCCAAACCCGCTAGCGAGATCATCAGGAGCAACCGCGAAACACTTCGGCGCATAACACTCCACCTCCGCGGACGTTCGACTGAGTGGGAATCTTACACCTATTTAAACTCCGGGACGTTCAAAAAGAAGCGCTGGCGCGCACGGAAATTCTGGTGGCGATGCCGGTAGGCGAAGAGACTACAACTACGAAAAGCCAGCCACAGATTCGCGGATCGACGCGGATCAGGATTACTTAATTTGACGTGATTCGATTTGATCTATCCGTGAGATCCGCGTAATCCGTGGTTCGTTTGTTCTTGGTTTCACCGTGCCGAAGCGAGTTTTGCCGGTTGTCGCAACGGAACACGGCGTAGCCACAGCACGCATCCGCCGATCACCAGCAACATGGCGATTCCCTGGGTGTCGGTCATGAAGCCGAACAACTGGCCGCGTCCGGGATCGCCGCGGAAGAACTCGATGAAATAGCGCCCGATGCCGTAGATGATGAGGTAGGCGCCAATGATCTCGCCTTCGAATTTCTTGCGGCGGATGAGCCACACCAGGAACAGGCAGTTCAGCAGCTCCAGTGCAAACTCGTAAAGCTGGGTAGGATGCAGAGGAATGCCGAGAGGCGTGCCCACGATCTGCTCGGCCAGGGGATTGCGAAACGTGACTGCCCAGGGCACATGTGTCTCGCGTCCCCAGCAGCAGCCAGCCGCGAAACAGCCAATGCGGCCGAAGGCGTGTCCCAGGGCAAGGCCGGGAGCGAACACATCGCAAGTGCGCAGTACCGGCATCTGGTTGCGCCGCATGTACCAGATGCACATCACGAGCGCCAGCAAGAGACCGCCCGACCACACTCCGCCGGCCTGCAAGGTCGAGAGCGCGAAGATTTCCCCGGGATGCTCGCTGTAATAGCCAAAATCGACCAGGATCATCAGGATCTTGGAGCCAGCCACGCCGGACAGAATCGCGATGATGCCCAGGTTCCAGAGTTTGTCGGGATCGAGTCCCTGCTCGCGTCCCACCCGAATGATGACCATCAGGCCGCAGATGAGGCCAAGTGCAGCCATCACGCCGTAGGTAGGAAGGCTGAAGTTGCCAAGATGCAAGAGACGTGGAAACACACTTCTATTGTAGATGCTGGCGAGGATTCGCAGGGCGCATGAGGCGAAATCCGTGGACGCATACAAGCGCCGGCACGGCGGGGTTTCCTTATTTTGAGCGGTTTACTTCAAGCGGCAGCGCATGATCGGCCATCAGAGTCAATCGCACCTACCGCTCGGCGGGCCGGATTGGCAGCACTCTCGCGGCTGTGCGATACTGAATTGCGCTACGAAGACGAGCATCAAGCGCAAAACCCGCTGCGTGAAACGCTCTAACCATCGCAGCATAGCGCCGTAATCCCTGTTCGTACGGCACTGTTTACCCATCGCCGGGATGGCGGAACTGGCAGACGCAGCGGACTCAAAATCATCTATATCCCACTTTTCAACCATATTAAAACGCCTGTTTTCAAAGAGATACGTAAAGCACCCGCACCTGTGATACGCTTACACAGGCGTTACACAGTTTCGCTTTTTACGCAGCGAGGCCATTATGCCGGAAAAGCACATCATCCTGGGCGGCAAGGTTCACGTCTACAGGCGCGATAACTCCAGCCGCTGGCAGTGTTCGACCTACCTCGCCGGCAAGAACCGGCGCGTCTCCACGAAGGAAGACGGCCTCGCCAAGGCCAAGGACTTCGCCGAGGACTGGTTTCTGCAGCTGCGCGGCAAGGCCCGCAGCGGTGAAATAACCAGCGAAAAAACCTTCCGCGATGCCGCCGCGCAGTTCGAGCGCGAATACCAGATCATCACCGAGGGCGAACGTAATGCCGAGTACGTTGAAGGCCACAGCACTCGCCTCCGGCTTCATCTGCTGCCCTTCTTCGGCGGCATGGTCCTTTCCGAGATCACGCCCGGCCAGATTCAGGAATACCGCATTCACCGCCACGAGGAAGCGGTGAAGGAACGAGGGAAACCCCCGGCCCGGAGCACCATGCATCAGGAAATCGTCGTCCTGCGGCAGACCCTCAAGGCCGCCGTGCGCCACCGGTGGCTGGACCGGCTGCCGGATCTCTCCGAGCCCTACCGGGCCTCGGGGAAGGTCTCGCACCGCGCGTGGTTCTCCCCGGAGGAATACAAGAAGCTCTACGAAGCCACCCGGCGCCGGGCGCGGCTGCCGAAAAATCCCCGCTACAAATGGGAATCGGAACAGCTTCACGACTACGTCCTGTTCATGGCGAATACCGGCCTGCGTCCGGACGAGGCGAACCACCTCGAATACCGCGACGTCAAGATCGTCGAGGATCAGGGCAGCGCTGAAACCATCCTCGAGATCGACGTGCACGGGAAGAGGGGAGTGGGCTATTGCAAGAGCACCAGCGGGGCCGTCAGGCCTTTCCAGAGGCTGGCCGGGAGAAACAAGCCGCAGCCAGCCGACCTGATTTTTCCGAAGACCCACCGGCAGCTCTTCAACACCATCCTGGACGAAGAAGGCCTCAAGAAAGACCGCGAGGGACAGCCCCGCACGGCCTACAGCCTGCGGCACACCTACATCTGCCTGCGTCTGATGGAAGGCGCGGACATTTACCAGATCGCCAAGAACTGCCGCACCAGCGTCGAGATGATCGAGAAATACTACGCTTCCCACCTCAAGAACAGCCTCGACGCCGCCGCGATCAACGTCCGGCGGCCGAAACCGAAGAAGAGCACGCCTCCGGCGGAACAACAGGAGTAGGGACGCGTAATGCTAAAATGAAGAAGCGCGGAACCGCGCTCGTGGCGGGCTGGCGGAACTGGCAGACGCAGACGGCTCAAAATCGTCCGGCCTCACGGCCATGGGGGTTCAAGTCCCCCGCCCGCTACCATCATCGTCAAGGCCCCGCGCTTGCCAGCCGAAAATCCTGCGGGCCGCCACGAACTCGCTTCGGCGCAGGGGATGGCACCATCCCGCGAGGTACATCAGATTAAAATGGACGGACGGGCAGGGGGATGAAACGCTCTCTACCCATATTCATAGGGTCAAAAACACAGGCCGTTCCCTGAGCCTTAAAACGCAAAAAGCGCCCCAGCCGTGAGGCCAGGGCGCACCGAATAGAGTCGGCTACGAGAAAATCCGAACCGCAGACATGTACTTGCCCGGTAGCGGATCAGCCCCTGTTATCATAGACAGCATGGCAGACGACCCCGTCGACAAGTTCCTGTCCGAGCAAAAGACGCTCGATGCGCAGCGCCACGAGCTGATCAAGGAAGTCCTGCGCCAGAAGGAAGCCGCCATCAAGACCTTCGACGACAAGCTGGAAAAGCTGGGCTATGACGAAGAGCACAGCAAGCGCAGCCATCACCCGAAGCACGACGAGAAAAAGCCGGAATAGCCTGCTCTAGTCCTGCGCCGTGTACTGATCGCGAATCGTCATCTTGCCCGCCGTCAGACGGAAATCGTTGTTCGTCAGCGTCACCGCATGATCCGACCCGTCCACCGTGACCGCCTCGTGTGGATATAGCCCTGTTCGGCCGCGTACTGGCGCAGGTCGATCTCCCGCTTGAAGTCCTCCAGCTCGCCATCCCGCGCCATGCCGCGCCGTAGTTTAAGGCGAAGGCGGGTCACGCCGTTTCCCCCTCCTGCCAGGTCCGCCCGGATTCCACGATAACCGTGAACGCCCGGTTAGGGAAGAACGCCCGCCCGGAACGCCGCCCTCCGCAATGCTGACCGAAACACCTGGTCAGGGAAGCGGGGGAGCGGGGGAGGGGAGGGCTTGTCTTTCCTTCACCGGCGTGGTGAAATACGGTGAAGACGAGGCCCCCGGCGCCTGCACCAGAAATCCACACGCCAACATGAAGCCGAAAAAGGGAGAGGGAAAGAAAATGAAGGCCCTCGGCGCGGCGCAGGTGCGCGCGACGATCAGTTTTCCGCCCGATCTTTACGGAGCCCTCGCAGAGCTCGCGAAACAGAAAAAAGTCTCGCTGGCGTGGGTAGTGCGCGAAGCGGCGGAAAGGTACGTTGCAGACCTAGCCGCCGAAACTACTCGGCCGCGCGCAGATACGCCCGAGGCGGCACGATGAACCGAACCCGCAAGAGACCCTTCTTTCCGCAGGAGGAAGCAGCTTGATCACGCTCACGAACGCCCAGGTCTTTAAATACAAATCGATCGAGGATTCCTCTCCGGTCGAGATCGGCGCGGACGTGACCGTCCTTGTCGGAAAGAACGAGTCCGGGAAAACAGCTTTCCTCGAAGCCCTCCACAAGGCGCTCCCGCTGGAGAACGCCAAGTTCAATTTTGTTTTCGACTACCCGAGGAAAGACTATGTCCGCTATCGGCCTCAGCACGACGCCAAGGCCTATGCGAAAGTCGTAGAACTGACCTTCCATATCGAGAAGGCTCTCGCCGACAAAATCAACAAGGAAGTTTTCCACGGCACGGCGGTCATTCAGCCGGGACACGCCTTCACAAGGACGACCGATTACGGGAACGAAAACTCCATCGGCCTGGCCGCCGCCAGGTGCTGCTTGACGCTCGGCTTCGCCAGCCCGTCCTGCAGCAGCTTCTCGACGTAAGCCGCCACGGCCACCGGCTCGATGGTTTCCAGAGTCAGACGATGCTGGTCACACCAGTTGAGAAAAGCGCCGATCGCTCGAGCGTAGGCCTCGCGCGTGTTCTTGTTCCGAATGTTGGCCGTGAAGAATTCGACGAACCGGCGCGAGGCGCGCGGTCCGGCGCCGACGATCACCGCCGGCAGGCTTAAATTAGTTTTCGCTAATAGAGCGACTTCAGCGGTCTGATTCATGCCCGATTCCCTGGGTTCCAGTGCAGTAACATAACGTCCTTTATGTTACTCCATTCTGGCAGGGGAGCAACCCCACACTTGACCCCCGAAAACAACCCGTGCTACTTCGGGAGAGCTTCATCTCCACCCCTTGCCAGCGACGCCCCCCATGCGCCCCTTGATCCTCAGCCCCCCATGATCCTCAAGGGCAACCAGCGCTGCGGCGGCCATCGGCTCGCCACCCAACTCCTCAACGCCGACAACAATCAGCGCATCGAGATTCTCGACCTGCGGGGCTCCGTCGCGCAGGACCTCCACGGCGCTTTCCATGAATGGTTCGCGCAGTCGAGGGCGACGAAGTGCCGCAAATATCTCTACAGCCTGTCGATCAATCCCGATCCCCGGCGGGACGGCCTCACCCGCGCGCAATACTTCGATTTAATCGAGCGCGTTGAAAAAGAGCTCGGGCTTTCCGGCCAGCCCCGCGCTGTCGTCTTTCACGTCCACAACGACGACCGCGAACACTGGCACGCTATCTGGTCCCGCATCGACCCGGACGCCTGCAAGGCCGTCCCGATCGCGCATGACCGCCTGAAGCTGCGCAGGGTCGCCCAGGAATTCGCCCGCGACCATGGCGTCACCGTGCCCCCCGGTATGCAGAACATGGGGCCTGAGTTCTGATCCGGCGTGTCCGGGCTTTGCCGGCCCGGGCTATCCCCTTCCCGCCTTCGAGATCGTCGCTCCTGGGGCATCCTGAGCCACCGTTTTGAGCCCGCGCGCCCCGCCGGGCCGGGTTTTGCGCTCCACGGCGTCCCGGCCGCCCTGTTCCGTTCCGGCGTCGTTTAACAGCGCCCACGCTCTCCACGCCCATCCTCACGGCGACGAAAAACCGTCTTTCATTACCTGCCAGCAATGTCCTGACGCTCCCCTCCACCGCCCCTTTATCCGGTTGCCCTCAACAATCATGGGACTCTGCCGGACGCGCCTTTCGTGTCAATGCTCAGAGCTTCTTTCGTTCACGGTTTCCGTGCCGGACCCTCCGCGAACGAAGAGAAACTTGTGACACGCGCAGGCTATCCGCCCGGCTGGTCGACTCCCACGTTGAGAGCAACCCGACAGAAAAGGAGCTACACAGTGGAAAACGACAGCATCAACCCGGACGGCCAGAACGTCATCTCCCGCCGCATCGTCGAGGTCACGGACCAGGACGAAACCCTCTTCGCGGAATTCATCGACCTCAGCCCCCTGAACGCAGGGAGGGCGCCGTGATGTCACGCACGATTCACCTGCCGGCACTGGACAGAACGGTGTCTCTCGCCTCTTACAACCAGGCTATCCGTCTCGCCAGGGACTACCCGGCCGCCGTCTTCAAGACCGGCCTAACCACCTGGTGGCCAACCACCGGCGCCGAGATCATGCAGCAATTCCGCGCAGGCATGACCGACCGCATCAACCAGGCCATCCCGTACAGCCAGCGGGGGCAAAAATGACCGATCTCGACAACGACCACGGCATGAAATGCCCGCACTGCGGATCATCGAACCGCTTAGACATCGCCGCAACGGTCTGGGTTCGCCTCTGTGAGGACGGCACTGACATGTACGAAGCCGCCAACAGCGGTCAGGAATGGACAGACAACAGCGCCGCCTATTGCGGCAGTTGCGGCCACGGCGGCACCGTCGCCAGCTTCACCAAAGCCGGAGGCCAATCATGACCGACAATGAAACACGCGCCGACCGCGCCAATGAAGCCCTTCGGCAATATGTCGAAGCCACCGGCGAGGCCTTCGAGCAAAATAGCAGCGAAATCGCCGACCTGATCGCAGACCTTTTGCACCTCGCCGCGCGGTGGGATCAAGGCGACGATCCGATTGACAGCACGCTGCGCCTCGCCCGCATGCACTTCGACGCCGAGCAAAACGAGGAAGGAGAGCAGCCATGACCGTCATCGACCTGACCGAGCAGCTTGACGACATCTGCCGCCGCCACCCGAAATACTGGCTCTCCGACGAAGCCCAGCGCGAATTGCTGGCCCTCTGGGGCGGCGCTGATTGCAACGACTGCGGCGTTTTCGAGCGCGATGAAACCATCCGCATCCCGCTTGACGGCCAGAAATCCTGGTACGGAGAGCTGCGGATCGCCGTCGCGCCGAACGGCTGGCATGCCGTCTCGACAAGCTACTGGTACGGCCAGGGTGGCGGCGGGTCATCGCCTTCCGTCTGGAACCGCATCGCCTACACCACGCGCGACGAAGCCGTCGCCGCCGGCATCGACAAGCTGATTGCCACCTTCGAGGGTGTCCGCGACTGCAAAGGTTCCGCTCCGCAAAACCAGTCCGCTTTCGCTCAACGCATGATCGAAACCCTCAAAGCCCACCTCTCGCAGTCCCGCCAGCTCTCGCTTTTCTGAAATCATCGCGAAGCCCGTCCGGCGCCCCCGGCAGCGCACAACCTGTCCCCGCACATAGAAGCCTGCCCCGGCGAAAGCCGGGCGCGGGGATTCAGCCTCGAACGCCACACCGCGATGTCTGCTACTCCCCTTTCCGTGGTTGTTGTCAGGTTCCGGCTCAGTTTGCCGGGCCTGCCGCCGTCGTCAACGGGCGCCCGCGCCGAGTGACCGTGTAACCCGTTGACCCCGGCGTCTTTCAGGCCCGGCCTTTTCCTCGCCATCGACAACAACCAAGGAAAGGAAACAGCCATGACTAAACTCGCAGACCCGATCCACGCCCTCGCCCTGAGCGCCACGATTGAAATTCTTCGCGGCATGCTCGGCGAGGCCATCGACTACTTGAACCAGGAGGAACATCTCTGCGCCCTCGGAACGCTCATTCTTTTCGATGACCAGGCCGAGGATGTCAAAGCCGCGATCCGGCTTTTCCGCCGCGACGTTCAGTCCAACGGGAGGCGCAAATGAACCGCCTCTTCGATCAAATGCTGAACACCGTCACCTGCGGGGACTGCATCGACGTGATGGCCCACCTGCCCGCCCGCAGCGTCGATTTCGTGCTCACCGATCCGCCCTATCTGGTTCGCTACCTCGACCGCTCGGGCCGCCGCGTCATCAACGATGACAACGACGCCTGGCTGAAACCGGCCTTCGCGCAGATCAGCCGCGTCCTGAAGCCCGACAGCCTCTGCGTTTCGTTCTACGGCTGGGACAAGGTCGATATCTTCATGGCCGCATGGCGCGAGGCTGGCTTTCGCCCCGTCGGCAACATCACGTTCCGCAAACCCTATGCCTCCAGCACCAGATACCTCGCCCGCCACCACGAAGCCGCCTACCTGCTGGCCAAGGGCTTCCCGCCCTTCCCCGACCGTCCGCCGCCGGATGTCATCGACTGGCACTATTCCGGCAACCGCCTGCACCCGACCCAAAAGCCGGTAAAGTCCCTGAAGCCGCTGATCGCCGCCTTCACCAAACCCGGCGGCATCGTCCTCGACCCCTTCGCCGGTTCCGGCTCCACGCTCGTGGCTGCGCAGGAGCTGGGCCGCCGCTTCATCGGCATCGACCTCGACGCCGGTCACCACCGCACCGCCCGCCACCGGCTTACCAACCGCCCCACGGAGGACGCGTAAATCCAGCCCCTCCGTCATCCCCTTGCCACACCATGGTTATTCGGGCACACTGGCGCGATGGCCGCGATTCAGGCCAGCCTTTACCGCGTTTTCAACACACCAGAGGAAAAAACGACCCAGAAATAAAAAACCCGCCGAAGGGGCGGGCTCTTAAAAGAAGACGGGCGAGACGTGGATACTTTGCAATCCCACCCTCGCAGGAATCGAAACTCGATGCAAGAGAAATTTTGCATGCGGCTGTCTGCGCCCTTTCGCGGGTTTTCTCATAACCACAGGAGAAAACCATGCACGCCAAAGACCCCGTCCGGCAGTTGCGCTCATACCGCACCTGCTGGCTTCCCGCCGAACAGAAACCGCTCCGCGCATCCCCGCGCGACAGCGGCACTTATGTCCCGGAGCTCGCCGCCGCCATCGACAACGACCGCAACCTCACGGACGGCTCCCGGCGCTGCGCCCGCAAGCTCGCGGAATATGTCTACCGCACCAACCGCGACAGCCGGACGGCGGGGATCACCGTCACGTACCTGAAGAAGGCCCTGGGAAAATCGCGCCGCTCCGTGCAGCGTTACCTGCGCGAGCTCGAGAGCGCCGGTTATATAGCGGTCGCCGTCGTCCACACGGGCGCCCGCATGTGCGCCGGGCTGATGGTGGAGCTGCTCGCCCCGCTCATTCCCCGCCACGGCTGGAAAAAGTCAATAAAACCGGATGCGCCAAATCTGTCACAGAAGAATAGTTCCAGATACAGAACCCGGCTGATTCCCCGAATTTTGTGGGCCGTGCGCTGCACCAGCCCCATCCTCAAGGCATGGGACAGTCTCCAGCCGCCGCTTTTGCCCTTCCCGATGGCCGCCTGAGCCCGAGTTTTCGAAAGTCCTGCTCGGCGAGGGGCGATGACGGGACCACCATGTCCGGCTTTCCAGCCTCAACGGTTCCTTAACCTGATTATCATAAAATCCGGGCATGATTTTAAAAGGAAACCAGCGCGGCGGGGGATCGCAACTGGCCATCCACCTGATGAACTCGTTCGACAACGAGGTCGTCGAAGTCGCGGATGTTCGCGGCGCGGTCGCGCAGGATCTCTCCGGCGCTTTCGCCGAATGGGCCGCCGAGGCCCGCGCCACGAATTGCGAAAAATATATCTACAGCCTTTCCCTGAGCCCCGACCAGGCGCAGGGCCGCCTCACCCGCGAGCAATACCTCGACCTGATCGCCCGCACCGAACGCAGCCTCAAGCTGGTCGGCCAGCCGCGCGCCGTGGTTTTCCACGAAAAACGCGACAAGGACGGAACCTTGCGCCAGCACGCGCACGTCGTCTGGTCGCGCATCGACGCTGAAAAATCAAAAGCCATCCCGATCGGGCACGACCACCTGAAGCTGCGCACCGTGGCGAAGGAATTCGCCCGCGATTACGGGCTGGTGCTGCCCGACGGCATGAAGAAGGACGGCAAGCGCGACCGCTTCAACGACCGGGCGAAGCAGGAAAACCTCGGCGAAAAGCAGCAGCAGGAGCGCACCGGCATCACCAAGGCCGCCCGCATGGCCGAGATCGCCGCGTGCTGGACAACCTCGAAGACCGGCCCGGAATTCGTCCGCGCCATGGAGGACAAGGGTTACTACCTCGCCCGCGGCGATCAGCGCGCTTATGTGGTGATCGATCTTTACGGCGAGATCCACAGCCTGTCGCGCCAGCTCGGCGGCGTGGCGAAGAAGAAGGAACTGATGGACCGCCTCGCCGACTATCCGCCGGACAAACAGCCCGACGTTGAAACCGCCCGCGCCGCCGCCAGCCGGAAATTGCAGGAACGGGAAAACGCGCTGGAGAAAGGCCAGGAGGCGCAAGAGCCGTCACGGCAAGAGGCGATAGGAGGCCGTAAGGCCGACGAGGGAAATCTTTTAAAGCAGCGACGGGAAGACCTACAGGCCCGGCAGGCCTCCCGACGCGCCGAACTGGACGCGCACCGCGCCGATCTATACGCCCGCCAGTTCCGCGAGCGCGGCGCGCTGCGCGAGATGCAGTCGGCCGGAAAGGAAGGCGCCGCCGCCCGGACGGAACGGCAACCGAAGGGACTGGCCGCGTTCCTGACGCGGATCACCGGCGTCGGCCGTCTGGTTTCGTGGGTGCAGAACAAGGCGGACGCGCGGCGCGAAGCCACACAGAAGAAACAGACGCAAAATCTTCTGCGCCATCACGACCGCGAGCTGAAGGAAATGGACCGGCACTACCTCGCGCTGCACAGGCTGGAGGTGCGCGAAAACCGCTCGGCTTCTACAGCATCCCTGCGCGAAGGCTACCGAAAGCTGCGCGTCCGCACCTTCGCGCTCAAGCCGGAATTCGAAAAGGCCCTCAAGCAGCAAGAGCCGATACGAGGCGAAGCCGAGGGGGGAAGCAAACAAGCGGGATACAAAAAACTATTCAACCGCCTCGCCGCCGGCATGGGGTTCAGCAAAGGCGACCTGCAGGCCGCTTTCGAGCGCGCCACGGTCGGCAAGACCGTACCTTCTGGCGATGCAGACAGCAAAGGCCATG
>Ga0207927_1001171_pt1 | contig 11240 bp, 12 predicted proteins | sample NGESurdeep072012_2_FD_184456 | JGI IMG/M metagenome (GOLD analysis project Ga0207927, IMG submission 184456) | Arctic peat soil microbial communities from Barrow, Alaska - NGEE Surface sample 210-2 deep-072012 (SPAdes) | ecosystem: Environmental > Terrestrial > Soil > Wetlands > Peat ... | reverse complement strand
TAGCCAAGGTCCCGCCAGCAGCGGGCCAGCGATGCGGCCACGGTGGTCTTTCCCACTCCGCCCTTGCCGGTGACCGCCACTTTCATGGGCGGGCCTCCGTGGCAAGCAGCGCCGCCACTGCCGGTTCGCTCCCTGACGGTCGCGGCTCTGAATCGTTCCGCATGCACGCGGCATTCCAATCAGAGCCGCGACCGTGAGGGAGCGCTTTGGCCAATTTCATCCGCGCACCTCCCAACCAGCCAGCGCCGCCACCGCCGGAGACGCGGGGCCCAGGTTCAACAGCGAGCCCCCGGTGGAATCGAGCTCCGCGATTTGCCGGTCTGCCGGAACCGTGAAGACGTGGCGGAAGGCGGCGTCCGCAGTGCCGCCTTCGCACTGGTTGAGCACCAGGTCGGCCCTGGGCGGAGGGCCGCCATGCATGTCCCGATAAAGGTCCAACGAGCGCCGCACGGTCTCCGCCGCCATGCGCGACCGGTTGGCCACGCACACCAGCACGTCCGGGCGGCCGCTGGTGCGTCGCGAAAGGTGCTCCAGCCCGGCCTCGCAGTCCACCAGAACATGGCGGTAGGAACGCGCCAGGCGGTCCAGATGATCGCGAATCAGGTTGTTGACGAAGCAGTAGCAGCCTTTGCCCTCGGGGCGCCCCATGGTCAGCAGGTCGAACCCCGCGTTCTCCACCATGGCCTCCTCGGCCTGCAGGGCGAACCACTCGGATGAGGACATCGAAAGCGGCCGGCCCGCGCCATCGCGCAATTCCTCGCGCATGTCGGCCAGTGTCCGCCCGGCGGCGATCCCGAGCGCGTGGCCCAGGCAGTTGGACGGGTCGGCATCGATGGCCAAAACAGGAGTTTCTCCGGACTCCAGCAGCCGCCGTAAGATCAGGGAAGCGATCGTGGTTTTCCCCACGCCCCCCTTGCCAATGACGGCGACGATCATGCGAACCCCTCCCGTTCCCGAACCAGGCACGACAGTTCGACCAACGCATCCATCGTGCGGTCCGCCCTCTCGACGGTCTCCGTCCCGAGGCCGCAGGAAGGCGTGAGCAGCGCCTGCTGGTAGAGCAGGGTGCGGTCGATGCCCTTGGATACCAGTTGCCCGATGCGATCGTCCAGCGCGGCCAGCAAGGCCCGCGGGTCCAGGCCGGCGCCGGACCGCGACGGGGGTACGATGCCCCAGCTCAACGTGCCGCCTCGGCGCAGAAACGCGTCCAGCTCGGCGGGGTAGAGCGAGAGGCCCTGAAAGAATTCGTACGCGTCGAAATTGATTACGTCCAAGGCCGTGGCCAGCACCAGCGACCAATCCGTGTTTCCGCAGCAATGCAGCCCGGCCAGAGCGTCTTCGCTGTGAATGGCTTCCACCGCGCCGTCGAGGGCCGCAATCACATCCTGCCGCGACACGTTGACGAAGGCGGAACCGAACGAGCAGAGGTATGGCTCGTCGAGCACCACCAGGGCGCACTCGGCGGCCTGTCGAAGCTGCCGCGCGAGCCAGCGGGCCTTCATCGCCATGCCCTGCACGGCCACTTCGTGGAATTCGGGACTATAGGCCAGCGCGCGCTTGTTTTCGTCGGTGACCGTCATGGCGAAGCTGAATGGGCCGGTCACCTGTCCTTTCACCCAGCGCGGCCGGCCGGCGCCCAGGCGGGGGAGGCTTTCGAGGAAGAGGTGCAATCCCAGGGCGTAGTCCCGGCCGATGGCGAAGCGTTCCACGTCCTCTTCGACCACCGCCTGGTAGAACGCCTCCAGTTGGCCTTCAAACCCATCGCCGGCGCTGAAATAAATGCGCTCGGTGGCGCGGTCCACCACCGCGCCCGGCAGGCCCTCGGAGTACTGGACGTACATGCTTTCCAGCCAGTCCCGCGCCGGCAACTGCGGCCACGCGGGCAGCACCGTGAAGCGGCTGAAGATTTCCTCGACGAGGCCCCGCGGGTCGGTGTGCGGAAAGCTGCCCACCAGCGAGGGCGCGGCACAAAAGCGTGGATGCTGCATACTCCAACTCCTTCGGTCGAGTGAAAACCGCACGGCCTCCACGCCCTGCGCGATTCCGGAGATTAGAATCCGTTGTTCTGACAGTATAACTCGGAGCCGCGCTTTTTGCCGGCAAGGCCGGGCAAAGGCGAAGCCAGTTCAGCGCTGCCGGTCCGGTCACTGGATGGATGGTTTTACAACATCTTTACACCGCGCGCAATATTTTACTCCTGTTACCCTGAAATGCGTGGTATCCAGAGTTTATGCAGTCGCAGGAAGCCGTGCGGACGAAACGTATTGACCCGCTGCTTTGCGATTTCGACCTTGCGCTCTCCGGCACGTCTCTTTCCGGAGGTTCGCACCGCGGGCCGCTGCCCCATTCGCTGTCTGGTGTTTCTGGATCGCCAGAGCGACGGCCCCGCGCGGCTCGAGCGCGTGCGCTCCGCCGACGTCGTGGCGTCGCTGCTCGCCGACATGCCGAGCTACGGCGCCGAGGTCAATGCCACGCATGAGAAGACGATTCACAGCCTGGCCGGTCTACCCGCCTGGCAACTGCGCTACCGTGCGCTGGAGGATGCGGTTCGCCTGTTGTCCGAAATTCCGATCCCGCCGGAAGGAAACCCATGAGTCAGCCGCCATTGCCGAATTTCTTTACGGATGATCGAACCGTGGCGACTCTGCTTCATCGGGCGCCGGTGAAGGTGGGGTAAGAAGTGCGGCGCCGCGTCCGGCCGGCGTTGCCGCGCACACAGTTGCGGACCAGGTCGTTGTGGAATTACACTTACTGGTAGGAGTATTACCATGCAGATCACCACCAAAGGGCAAGTCACCATCCCGCAGGAGATTCGCAACCGGCTGGGCCTTCTGCCGCATACGAAAGTCGAGTTCGAGTTGGCCGGGGATCACGCCCGCATTCGCAAGGCACGGCGCCCGCCCGGTGAAAGCGTCCGGGGACGCCTGGCCTTGGAGGCGCTTCGCGGCACCGCGGACACCCGCATGAGCACGGACGAGATTCTGGCGCTTACCCGGGGCGAAACCCGCGCTAGAACGCGACGCAAGTGACACAGGCAATTATCGGCTTGCAGGCCCGCCTGAGCGCCTGCCGTGGCGTGCTCGTGGACAGCAACGTCCTGCTTGACATCGCCACCAACGATCCGCGCTGGGGGGATTGGTCCGCGCGCGCACTCGCCGAAGCCGCCGAGCACACGACACTGATTATCAATCCGATCATTTACGCCGAAGTGTCTATCGGCTACACCACAATCGAAGCGCTGGACGCGGTGCTTCCCGCGACTTTATATCGCCGCGAAGCGCTTCCCTGGGAGGCCGGTTTTCTGGCTGGGAAGAGCTTCCTGCTATACCGCCGCCGCGGGGGCTCGCGGACCTCGCCTCTGCCGGATTTCTACATTGGCGCGCACGCCGCCATCGGACACCTTGCCCTGCTCACGCGCGATGCTGCGCGCTATCGCAGCTATTTTCCGGCAATCGAGATCCTCGCCCCCACGAAACGCCAGACCACCTGAACAGTTACTGCGTTGGTTCCTGTGTCTCCACATAGAGCGAGCATACGCACCGTTGGCAGATTGGATTGTCGGCGACGCGAAGACTTTCCCGGAACGCGATCGCCTGGGGCCCGTTCAGCACCGCGCCCAGCGTGGTGCCCGCCGTGTTTCCGATTGCCGCATGAAAGAAGCAGGGGCGGACATCGCCGTTGGACTCTACTACCGCGGAGACCCACGGCGCGTTGCAGCGCGGCGCAATGTGCGGCGCAAGTCGGACTCTTCCTTGAAGAACGCCACCGCATCGTGCCGCAGTCCGATAACTGCGACATCGGTCAGGGGCGCAGCAAGTCGCGCTGCCAGTTCGCGCGCGCCCGCCGCCGTGACCGTGCCGGTGAGATGGCGTCCGAACATCCAGTTCGCGAGCGAGTTGCACCTTCGATGTCGCCACGTCCACACTATGCACGGGAACAATTTGCGCAGGAGTGGGATCTTGCGGAGTATTCTGTGTCGAATGCGAATCCACGTCATTATCGGCCATGTCTTGCCGCAGCCCCGAACTTGCCGCGCATTCAGCCGGTTGTGGCGTGGCCTGTTCTGACGGCAAGGGAGCGGCAGAAGGTAGCGCAACGCCCGCGCTCATCTCATTCCCTCCAGTCAACTGGGCAAGCAGTCGTTGAATATCCCCTGGCTCCAAAGTGCCAAATCCAGGTATTCCTCCGGGGGCATTGAAGTCCCAGGAATTCTCCGAAAGTCCAATAAAGTCGCGAATTGCGGGATCCGCGGACCAGCCGCGCCGGAGTGCCGCACGGGCGAGTTCAGACGGAACCCCTTTGCCGAGGAACGCGCGAAGGTCGGTCTCGGCACTGATTGAGTTAAGGGTCGGCAAGCTCGCCAGATCGAACGGCGGCGGGACATCACCTGGCTGAGCGGCACCGGACGTGGCGCAAGCCTCACTATCGTGAGGCGCGTTACCGGCATCACCCTCGCTTGTGCGGGCGTCACTCTTGCGACGGGACCACCGCGCCAGAAGACTCTCAGGACCTGTCATCGTCGTTTCCTCGGTGAGGTCCGCGACGCGCCATCGCCTCCGGATCGGCGCGATCACGCTTCCGCTTGTCGAATACAGTTTCAACATGGTGCTGCGACACGAAAGCGGCAATGGCTTCGCGGACCGGCTCCGGCATCGCAACCGCTTCGACTATCGCACTCCCCGCCTCGGTCAGGCTCTCGCCTTCAGCGGGATCCGCGGTGACGGCTGCGATCTGGTAAGGCGGTTCGCCGCCTGTCGCGTGCAGCGAGACCCAAATGGATGGCGCACCGGAAACAAGATTGTCGCGATAGTTGCCGGTCTCCGATCTGTAAAGCTCGATCTCGGCCGCCCCCGCGTAGAACATCGAGGACTCGCCGTCATTCGACAGTACCGTCCATGGAGCAGTGTCAGGGAGGCCGCTCAGCACCGCAACGGGCAGCCAAATGACGTCCAGCCACTCGGACTTGGTCTTTCGTCGTTCGATGACGACACCGACCGGAATGCGCGAAAAGGCCGCCGTCATGTCAATTGACCGGTTCCGGATGCCGGATCGGCAGGCCGGTCAAAAGGTTCTGGGGTTTCATATGCAGCACTTTGTCGGGTGTCATCGCCAGGACCAGGTACACAGGTTCCGATCCGATCTTTTCGGCAACCACCGTGGGGTCCTTGAACTTCACCTCGTAGAGACCGACGACACTGGCCTGGCCTCTCGGGTCAAGAGAGCTGCCGTTCCACAATGTATCGCCAATTTGCGTGCCCACAGCATCCAGACCCAAATACCAGTTGAAGCTGACATCGCGCATTTCGGTCAACGGCTTAATCTCGACATCGACCGCAAGCATATGTTTGATCCAGCGCGTCATCACCTCGCCCAGCTTCGCCAATCCGGGCTGTCCGGCGGTGAGGTCGAGCGCCATGTCAAACGCATCGCTGCGCTCCCAATACGTATGCGCGTTATCCTCGACCATGACATCGATCTCCGCTTCCGTCGGGGGACCGAGCATGGATACCAGCGGCGACAATGGTGTGTTGCCGGTGCCGGCGATGGTCTCGTCGTCAGCGGCGATCAACGAGCCTTCATGCACCGTCAGCCGTTGCGGACGAAACAGCAATTCAGCGGCACGAAGCACAAACGGATCGTCGCAACCGTCGAGCGCGTTGCGGAGGATCAAATGGACCAATTGGTTTAGAAATAACGGTGGCGTCTTTCCGACGCCGTGACGGACCAGATCCAGATAAGCCGCCTCCAGCGTTCTCTGCTGCAAGAGATGATCGCGAAAGGCGATTAAAAGGTCCCAGTTCTCCCGCGCGTCGGCGTCGAGCAACACCGCGATCTCTTCGCGCGCAATGCGACGGCGCGGATCTGCGAGCAGCACCGCATGCAGCGCATGTTCTGCCGCACAGGCCTCAGGCGGCGGAATCAGTTCCGGTCGGGCCAGATAAACCTTCAGAAACTCATCGGTCACAAGCAGGCCGCCACCGGCATTACGATCAGTCAGGTGGTGACCGCAGGACAACCAAAAATCCTTCATTCACTTTCTCCGCCAACGAGCGCCGCAAGATCGATCGTCTCGGCAAGCACGCTTTTACGATTAGCATCGAGACACGCGAATGCAATAATCTTGGTTTGCTGCGGTGCACGGCGCGAAAGACGTCACGGACCACATCTTATTCGCAAATCCCTCGATCGCAACAACGTCGTTATCGCTGGACATCGGAATGCGGATAGCCGGCATAACGGGGACGAGTTCCATGCGAGTGGCGAGCCAATGCAATACTCCGCTTGCGATTTTTTTGCTGCTTGACTGGGGTAATGGAAGGTCAGATGCTTTGATATGCAACATGCGGATAAATCGACAATCCAGATCGATCGCATCGACGACGTCGATACTGCACGCATGGAAGAATACGCTTTGCTCGGCGCGCTGCTGAGGCGCGCACCGGATTCGGTGTTGCTAAAGGCGCTGTCCGGAATTCGCGGCGATTCGACGCCGCTCGGAGCCGCTCATGCGGCACTGGCGCGCGCCGCTGAGGAAGCCGATCCCGAACGCCTCGAGCGGGAATTTTTCGAACTGTTCATCGGCGTCGGCCGGGGCGAATTGTTGCCCTACGGCTCTTATTATCTCACCGGCTTTCTGAATGAACGCCCGCTGGCGCGGCTGCGCGACGATTTGCGCATGCTCGGAATCGTGCGGGCCGAACAACAGCACGAGCCGGAAGACCACGCCGCCATCCTTTGCGAAATCATGGCTGGTCTGGCTGGCGGAGTCCTTTCTGCGGCGCCGGACGCGCAAAAAAGACTCTTCGAGAAACATCTTGCTCCATGGATCGGACGCTTTCTTGCTGATCTCGAGGGGCTGAAAAAGGCAGATTTCTACCGGCACGTGGCAACCGTTGGACGTCTGTTCATCGACATCGAAACGGAAGCGTTCACCCTGCCATCCTGAACGGGTGGCAGCGGAAACCTGGAGGAAACGAAATGGGACCGGACCACAAGCTGACGCTCGGGCGTCGTGATTTCCTTCGTGCGCTCGGCGCTGGCGCCGCAGTCGCGGCCGCGGCTCCGCTCGCGAGCGAAGGCAAAGCCGACAGCGAGACCAACGATGAGAAGCGCAAGTCTCGTTACAAGGAAACCGACCACGTCAAAGCCTATTACCGCGTTAATCGATATCCGAGCTGAGGGAGGCGTCCATGTTAGTCAAGAGAACAGAACGTCAATCGCGACACACTCGTCTCGCCGACTTAGCCGGTGGCGCCATTGGCGGCCTCGATCGCCGCAGCTTTCTGCGCCGCTCTGGTCTGGCCGCCGGCAGTCTCGCGGCATTAGGCACGCTGCCGCTGACTAGTGTGCGCAAGGCCGAGGCCGGTCCGCCAGCCTCTCCGGGCGCGGCAGTGGCAATCCGCAAGAATGTCTGCACCCATTGTGCCGTCGGCTGCACGGTCACCGCCGAGGTTTCGAACGGCGTGTGGATCGGTCAGGAGCCAAGCTGGGAAAGCCCGTTCAACCGGGGTTCTCATTGCGCCAAGGGCGCTTCAGTACGCGAGCTCGTGCATAGTGAACGGCGGCTCAAATATCCGATGAAGCTCGTCAATGGCCAGTGGACCCGCATCAAATGGGATCAGGCCATCAACGAGATTGGCGACAAGATGCTGGAGATCCGTCAGAAATCCGGCCCGGAATCGGTCTATTGGCTGGGCTCGGCGAAGTTCTCCAACGAAGGAACTTATATCTTCCGCAAGCTGGCTGCGTTCTGGGGCACCAACAATCAGGACCACCAGGCGCGCATTTGTCATTCGACGACGGTTACCGGCGTGGCCAATACCTGGGGCTACGGGGCGATGACCAACAGCTTCAACGACATCCGCAACGCCAAGACCATGATTATCATGGGCGGCAATCCGGCCGAGGCACATCCTGTATCGCTGCAGCACCTGCTGGAAGGCAAGGAACTCAACAAAGCGAACTTCATCGTCATCGATCCACGAATGACGCGCACCGCGGCCCACGCCACCGAATATGTCCGCATCCGGCCCGGCACCGACATTCCAGTGCTGATGGGCATGATGTGGCACATCTTCCAGAACGGTTGGGAGGACAAGGAATTCATCAAACAGCGCGTCTACGGCTTCGAGGAGACGCGCAAGGAAATCGACAAATGGACTCCCGACGAGGTCGAACGCGTTAGCGGCATTCCGGGAGAGCAACTCAAGCGCGTGGCGCAGATGTTCGCGACGCAGAAGCCGGCGACGCTGATCTGGTGCATGGGCCAGACCCAGCACACGGTCGGCACAGCCAACGTTCGCGCAAGCTGCATCGCGCTGCTGGCAACCGGCAATGTCGGCAAGCCCGGCACTGGAGCCAACATCTTCCGCGGCCACGACAACGTCCAAGGCGCGACCGACATCGGGCTCGATATCGTGACCTTGCCATTCTACTACGGTCTCGCTGAAGGCGCGTGGAAGCATTTTTCACGTGTGTGGGAGGTCGATTACGACTATCTGGTCTCTCGCTTCGATTCCAAGAAGATGATGGAAACGCCCGGCATTCCGCTCACGCGGTGGTTCGATGCCGTGCTGCTGCCGAAGGATCAGGTCGATCAGAAAGACAACGTGCGGGCGATGTTCATCCAGGGCCACGCCAGCAACAGCATCACGCGTATTCCGGAATCGATGAAAGCCCTGCCGAAGCTTGATCTACTGGTCGTCGCCGATCCGCACCCCACCACATGGGCTTCGCTTGCGGTGGAGGCCGGGCGCAAGGACAACATGTACTTGTTACCGGTATGCACCCAGTTCGAAACCTCGGGCTCGCGCGTGGCGTCCAATCGCTCGTTGCAATGGGGCGAGCAAGTCGTGCCGCCGAGCTTCGAGTCCAAGGATGACTATGAAGTCATCTACCTGATGGCCAAGAAGCTCGGCTTCGCCGACCTGATGTTCAAGAACATCAAGGTAGAGAAGGACCGCCCGGTTCCCGAGGACATCCTGCGCGAGATAAATCGCGCAAGTTGGTCGACCGGCTACACCGGCCAATCGCCAGAGCGGTTGAAACTCCATATGGCCAATCAGAAGGATTTCGATCTGGTCACGCTTCGCGCCAAGGACGGTCCCTGCAAGGGTGACTACTACGGATTGCCGTGGCCGTGCTGGGGCAAGCCCGAAGTCAAGCATCCTGGCACGCCGCTGCTCTACAATACTGGACTTGCGGTGATGGACGGCGGCAGCGGGTTCCGGGCGCGGTTCGGCGTCGAATACAAAGGCGCGAATTTGCTGGCGGAAGGCGCATATCCCGTGGGCTCGGAAATTCAAGACGGCTATCCCGAGTTTACCGTGGCCGTTCTCAAGAAACTCGGCTGGGACAAGGATCTTACGCCCGAAGAGCTCGCGATCATCGAAAAGGTCGCAGGCAGTCCTGACAAGATCGACACCGTCTCGTGGTCAACGGATTTGTCAGGCGGCGTTCAGCGCGTGGCCCTCATGCACGGTTGCGCGCCCTACGGGAACGGCAAGGCGCGAACGGTTGCCTGGAATCTGCCCGATCCAACCCCTGTACATCGCGAGCCTATCTACACGCCGCGGGTTGATCTCGTCGCAAAGTATCCGACGCTGCCCGATGCGAAGCAGTTCAGATTGCCGAACATCGGTTTCTCGATGCAGAAGGCGGCGATCGATATGGGGATCGCCAAGGCGTTCCCGCTGATCGTCTCGTCAGGCCGCCTCGTCGAATACGAAGGCGGCGGCGAGGAAACCCGGTCCAATCCTTGGCTCGCTGAGCTGCAGCAAGACATGTTCATCGAGATCAGTCCTGCGGACGCCGCCGACCGCGGCATCAAAGACGGCGGCTGGGTGTGGGTCACGGGCGCCGAGAACAGCTCCAAGGCGAAGATGAAAGCGCTGGTTACCGAACGCGTCGGCAAGGGCGTTGCGTGGATGCCGTTCCATTTTGGCGGCTGGTTCGGGGGCGAGGATTTGCGATCTAGATATCCGCAGGGCGCCGATCCGATCGTGCTCGGCGAAAGCGCCAACACCATCATGACCTACGGTTATGACCCGGCGACCGGCATGCAGGAACCCAAGGTCAGCCTCTGTCAGATCAGCGCGGCATAAGGAAGCAGATCATGGCTCGAATGAAATTTCTCTGCGACGCCGACCGTTGCATCGAGTGCAATGCCTGCGTCACCGCGTGCAAGAATGAACACGAAGTGCCGTGGGGCATCAATCGCCGCCGCGTCGTGACCATCAATGACGGCAAACCGGGCGAGCGATCTGTATCGATGGCGTGCATGCATTGCACCGATGCGCCGTGTCAGGCGGTCTGTCCGGTGAACTGCTTCTATACCACGGCCGACGGCGTCGTGCTGCACTCCAAGGATCTGTGCATCGGCTGCGGCTATTGCTTCTACGCCTGTCCATTCGGCGCGCCGCAATATCCGCGAGTCGGCAATTTTGGCTCGCGCGGCAAGATGGACAAGTGCACTTACTGCGCAGGCGGCCCGGAAGCGGACAACAGCAAGGAAGAATACGAAAAGTATGGCGCCAACCGGCTGGCCGAAGGCAAGTTGCCGCTGTGCGCCGAAATGTGCTCGACCAAATCGCTGCTTGCGGGCGACGGCGACATCATTGCGCAGATTTACAAGGAACGCGTCGTCAAGCGCGGCTACGGCTCCGGCGCGTGGGGATGGAAGACCGCTTATCAGGAGACCGGCGCGTCTTGAATTCAGTCGTCTGCGCAATCACTGCACCATCGCCAGAACAATAAATGAGAGCGCACAAGGGAGAAAGTGACATGACGACGCTTGTGGCCAAATTTCGTATTGTCGTCGGAGCTTTCGCACTTCTGACGCTCGCCACGCTCTCGACTCCCGCTGCGGCGCAACAGCCGACCTCGGTCAATCCAGATGCCCATGCGGTCAAGGAAGAACAACTGTTGCAACAGTCGACTCAGATCCGAGGTCGCGGCACGATCCCGGATATTCGATCCTATACAATCGAGCAGCCCTCGGGCCGGGACTGGCGTCACTTCCACGAAGTGACGCTGCGCTGGATTGGAGTCATCGTCATTCTCGGCATCCTGGCGCTTCTCATCGTTTTCTATTTGTGGCGCGGTATGGTGCGCATCGAAGGCGGGCGCTCGGGCCGTACTCTCGTTCGCTTCAACGCGTTCGAACGCTTTGTGCACTGGATGTCGGCGACATGCTTTGTCATCCTCGCCCTCTCCGGCCTCAACATCACGTTTGGAAAACC
>Ga0207927_1001169_pt1 | contig 11242 bp, 9 predicted proteins | sample NGESurdeep072012_2_FD_184456 | JGI IMG/M metagenome (GOLD analysis project Ga0207927, IMG submission 184456) | Arctic peat soil microbial communities from Barrow, Alaska - NGEE Surface sample 210-2 deep-072012 (SPAdes) | ecosystem: Environmental > Terrestrial > Soil > Wetlands > Peat ... | reverse complement strand
GGAAATCGTCGACGGCGCTCCACCCAGCGTCAGCGCCGTCAGCGTGATGTCGACATTCCCGCTTTGCCCGATGGTGAAGGGCTTGACATCGGAGTTGAAACAGCAGGGAATCGTGCCCGTAAACGTTTCGAGCGTCGGTGTGGGTGCCACGGTCGGTACGGTTAGCGGCGTTGAGCTCCCGCAGGCCAGAACCGAAGCCAGTGTCGCCGCGAGCGCCAATGCGCCGAACACACGGATTCTCATAATGTCTCCCCGCCAGCACGAATCTTGCCAGCCGCAACCACGGTACAACGCCAGTTTAGCGCAGTCCGAGTGTTCGCATTTCGTGACGCTCGTCCTCATTCTCTGACATTCGACGGCACGTCCGGGAGCAGCGCTTCGGCCGCGACAATCCGGAACCCGGCCGACGCGAACCTCGCGCGCATGAACCGATCGTTGACGGTCACGGCGCGCGTCTCGCCCGGCTCGAAGATGTCTTTGATGAACTCGTGCCGCTCGTCGATCGTGCGGCCCGATTCGTCGCGGTAGGTCGTCACGTAGAGCAGGTCGCGGAAGGCGACGCGGGGATTCGCGTTGTGCACGACCACCGACCAGTTCAGCGATCCCGCGATGCCGATGTGCAGGACGCTCTGCGTCACCTGCACGTCGCGCGTGGGGTCGTAGGGGCGCGACGGATCCACGAGCGCCGCCGGGCCGCCATCCACCGCGAACGCGCGGCGATGCGCCAGCATTTCCGGCTGTTTGAACCGGACGGCCGCCGCCACCGGCGCCCGGTTCTTGTAGAGCGATTTTTCCGGCGCCTGCGCCCACGCCAGCCCGGCGTGAAACGCGATGTTGGCCGCGAGCACCACGCCGGCCGCCACTCGCGCGCGCGGGCCGTCCACGAACGTCCAGCACCACGCCGCGAACAGCCACGCGATTGGCGCGAGCACGTAAAACGCGTGCGCCTGCGGCGGCTCCATCACGAACCAGTAGCTGGCATAGACGAGCAGGACGGAACACGCGACCAGCCAGCGAAGGCGGTTCCATTCGACGCCGGCCCTGCGGTGACGGAACCACTCGATCAACATCCACACGGGCTGCGCGATGCCAATCGCCCAGACCACGATCGCCAGAGGAATCAGGAAACGGTGGCGGAGGAAGAACTCCATGCGCTTCGCGTTGTCGGTCGCGATGAACCTGACGATTTCCAGGCTCGCGAACGAAAAGAACCGCGCCAGCGTCGTCACGACGATGAGCGGATTCACCAGATGCACGTGGAGGTTGCGCAGCACGGCGCCCAATCCGGTGTGCCAGCCAAAGTGCAGCCACGTGGGCACGAGGGCCGCGCCGGGGATGATCGCCCCGCCCGCGCAGGCCAGCGCGTAGACGGCCAGCCGCCGCGCGCCGTCGCGCCGGCTCGTGAATCCCGCATAGGCCAGGTAGGGGAGGAGCAGCGGCCACGACATGTGGATCTGCATCACCCACAAGAGCGCGGCGCCCATCAGCGCGAACCCGATCGTCGGCGGGACGAGCCCTCGCCGAAACGCCGGTGCGGCCTCGAGGAATCCGATGAAGAAGGCGACCGCCGCCGGGAGCACGTACGACGGGTTGATGATGTGGGTCGAAAATTGCAGGGTCCACGGAATCGTGAACAGCCATCCCCAGACGAGCCAGCGCGGCGCCGAGGGCACACGGGCGCAGATGTACCAAGCCTCCGCGGCGAGCGCGACCGCCGAGAGCAGGTTCAGCAGGATGTAGGGCGCTTCCGGAATCGGCAGGACATGGAGCGGCAGGCCCACGAGCAGACCCTGCAGCGCGCCCGGGATCTCGCTCTTGGTCCAGACGACGTCGGCGCCGAAGAAGGGCCAGTGGCCGGTCGCGTAATAGCGCAGTCCGATGAGGAAGATCTGGGTTTCGTCCTCGAAGAAGAGCTCGCTCGACAGACCGAAAAGCAGCCTGAACACGAAGAGCGCGGAGACGAGGCCGATCGTCCACCCCGGCGGCGATACGGACGACCGTCGCCGACGGTCCGGTGTGCTGTGCATGCGTGTGCCGGCGCCAGTATCGCATAAGAGATGTCGTACAATCGGAAGCCGCAGTGATGACAGCGTGAGGCACAGGAACCGAGGTCGGTCGGCAGCATCGGCTGCGTGGTGCGTCGCCGGATGCCTGATGCAGGCGGCGGTGCTGTCCGCGCAGACGCCGCCGCCGCAGGCCGGGGCCGGCTCGGTCCAGGGCGTGATATCCACGCAGGACGGATCCGTGCGGCTGCCGGGCGCCGTCATCCAGATATTCGACGCCACGGGCGCACAAGTCACCGAGCTCCTGAGCGGCGACGATGGCACGTTCGCCGTGCCGAATCTTCCGCCGGGCACCTATCACTTCGTGTCGTCGCTGATGGGATTCCGCACCACCGAAGCCACCGTCACCATCGCGTCTGGCGCCCCAGCCCGCGTCGCGCTCGACATGCCGCTGCATGATCTCTCCGAGCACGTGGACGTGAGAGCGCCGATCCCCACGGGACCGACCGGCGACACGATCGCGCCGACGTCGGGCGTCACGGGAAAAGAACTTGATGAATTCTCGCCGAGCAGCGGCGTGCCGGGCGCACTGCGGCTGCTCGCGTCGGTGATCACGGTGCCGGGCGGCGTCAGCATCAAGGGCGGCCGGTCCAATCAGACCGGCGTGCAGGTCGGCGTGGGCAGCCTCGTCGATCCGACAACCGGCCTCTCGTATTTGACGCTGCCGGCGGACGCCATCAATTCGGTGGACGTCCTGCCGAACCCGTACGCCGTCGAGTTCGGCCGCTTCTCCTCAGGCGTCGTCGTCATCGAGACGCGGCGCGCCGGCGATCGGTGGACGCTGCGGCTGAACGATCTCGACCCGAACCTGCGGACCGCCCGCGACAACCCGTTCCGGGTGACGGGCCTGATGGAGTTTGCTCCGCGCTTCGAAGCCGGAGGGCCGCTGCTCAGGCACCGGCTGTTCCTGGAGCAGACCGCGCAGTACAGATACGCGACCAATGAGGTCCCCAGCCTGGCGGAGAACATTCTGAGCACGGATCGCTCGTTCACGACGCTGACGCGGGTGGACGCGAACCTCTCGTCGCGTCACTCCCTGGTGACGAGCGGCGGCATCTTCAGTACCCAGTCGAGCAACGCGACGCTCGGCACGTTCGTGCCGCCACCGGCGACGGTGAAGCTGCTCGATAATCTCTGGCACGTCGCCGTGAGCGAGCACGCGACGTGGAGCGATCGGCTGCTCACCGATTCCACCATCAGAATCCAGTCGGGCGACACCACGGCCAGCCCGCAGGGCCTCGCGCCGATGGAGCTTCTGCCGGAAACAATCAACGGCAACTTCTTCAACCGCCAGGTGCGAACGACGATGACCTACCAGTGGGTGGGGAGCGTCTCGTCGTCGCACGAAGGACCGTTCGGCATGCGTCATCTGTTGAAGATGGGCGTGGACGCGCTGCACAGCGCGTACGACGGCACGAGCGCGAGCCGGCCGGTGCTCATCGAGCGCTCGGACGGCACCCTCGCTCGCCGGCTCGATTTCGGTGCGGAGACGTCGCAGCACGTCAGGAGTACCGACGTGGCGCTGTTTGCGCAGGACCGGATTCAGATCGGCGCGCGGTGGTACATCGAAGCCGGCGGACGCCTGGACCGCGACGGGATTTTGAACCACTGGAATGTGACACCCCGCGCCGGCACGGCCCTGATCCTGGACCGGGCCGGCAACGCCGTGCTGCGCGGCGGGTTCGGCGTGTTTTTCGAGCGCACCCCTTCCGCCGCCGGCGCGTTCGAGCAGTTCGAGAGCCCCACCGAAACACGGTTCGCGGCGAACGGGGTGAGCCCGCTGGCGCCGCCGGCCCTTGTCTCGTACGTCACCGCGGCCAACCTGAGGACGGCGCGCAGCTCGAGCTGGAATCTGAGCTACGAGCACCGCCTGAGCGCGTCGTGGTCGGTGCACGCGAGCGTGCTCGAGCGTCGAGGCTCGAACGAGCTGATGGTGGATCCGATCCGGACCGCCGCCGGCGCCCAGCTGCTGCTGGAGAGCGACGGCTCGTCTCTCTACCGGGACGCGGAGGTCGGCGTCCACTTCACCCACGCGCCCGGCTTCGACATCAACGCGACGTACGTCAGATCGTCGTCGCAGGGCGATCTGAACCCGTTTTCGAATTTCTTCGGGACCGTGCTCTGGCCGATTGTCGGCACCGACGCCTACGGGCCGAGCTCCGCCGACGTGCCGCACCGGCTCCTCGTGCGCGGCCGCCTGTCGACGGGACGCTGGCTGATGCTCGAGATCATGGACTGGCGCTCGGGATTTCCCTACTCGGTGGTCAACGAATCGCTCGACTTCGTCGGGTCGCGCAACGCGAATCGATTCGAGGATACGATGCACGTGGAGCTTGGCGCCGAGCGGCGTGTCCACGTGGGGCGCTTCCGGCCGTGGATCGGCCTGCGGGTGAACAACCCGTTCAACACGTTCTCGCCCTCCGACGTGCAGAACAACCTCGCGTCGCCGGCTTTCGGAACTTTCTATAACTCCGAGTATCGACGGTGGCGGCTCATCATCCGTTTCGCGCGGTGATGGGGCGATTATTCGCTTGCGCGCACCCGCCGCAGAGGATACCGTAACTCCAGTGCCGGCTTTCGATTACATCCGAGTCTTTCATGGCGAGCCGCACGCGGGACGCGGACGCGAACTGCTGGCCGCGCATCCGGAGTTGAGAGCGCTCGCCGGGCACAATCCGCTGAGTGCCGTATGGACGGTCGCGCTCGTCGTGGCGCAACTGGGCCTCGCGCTGCTGGTCGGCGATCGCCGGTGGTTCGTGTGGCTCCCGTGCGCGTACGTGGCCGGCGCGACCATCGATCACGCGCTGTGGGTGCTCATCCACGAGTGCTCGCACAATCTGATCTTCCGCCGCCGCACGCCCAACCGCATGATCGCGATCGTCGCGAATCTGCCGATGGTCGTCCCCGGCGCGATCTCGTTCGCCAAATACCATCTGCTGCATCACCGCCATCTAGGCGAGCTGGATTTTGACTGCGGCATCCCCGGCCCCCTGGAGGCGCGCATCGTCGCGCGGTCGTCGGTGGCGAAGACGATCTGGGTGGCCGGCTACTCGGTGGTGCAGGGCGTGCGCCCCGCGAGGCTGAAGAAGGTGCGGTTGCTCGACGCGTGGACGGCGGCCAACATGGTCGTGGAGTTTGCCGCCATGGGATTGCTGGTGTACTTGACGGGCGCCGGCCCGATTAAGTACTTGCTCGCGTCGACCGTCTTCGCGATCGGTCTCCATCCGCTCGGCGGGCGATGGATTCAGGAGCACTTCGCCCTCGCTCCCGATCAGGAGACGTACTCGTACTACGGGCCGCTCAATAAAGTGGCGTTCAACGCCGGTTACCACGTCGAGCACCACGATCTCGTGACGGTGCCGTGGACGCGTCTGCCGGAGATTCGCCGAGCCGCGCCGGAGTTTTACGACGGGCTGCACTCGTACCAATCGTGGACCGGCCTGCTTGTACGATTCATCGTCGATCGCCATCTGTCGCTCTTCAACTACATCGTCCGGCCGAGCCGCGACGACCGCGACTCCCACGTCAACGTCTGACGACCGCGCCGAAGTACACTCCCCTCAGCGTCAGCGTCGCCGAATCCAACTCTCCAAGATGGCCGATATCGACGAGGCGGTAGCCTGCCTGCGCCCCGACATGCGACGTGACGTGGATCGTGCCCAGGACCTTCAGATCGGCGTAGTGTCCGCCGTAGTGCCGATCGGCGCTGTTCGGCACCTTGAACCCGGTGAGCTCGACGGACAGTGAAAAATGCTCCGCGGGATCGACCCGCACCGTGCCGCCGACGACGGGAACCGGCACGCGCGTGCGCCGGACTTGAGTGGCCGACGCGCTCGAAAGGCGCTCCTGAATGTCGGTCTGCCTGACCTCGATGATGAGGCCGGCGGCCCAGCGAGGCTTGACGAGGAAGTCGTATTCGTAGCCGGCGGCGTACGACTTCCAGTCGAATGTGGATCCGATCGCCGCGCCGCGCGGATACGTGACGCCGGTGAAGGTCACGTCACGCGTGAGCATCGCCGACGATTCGTAGACGATCGGCAGATATTCGAACCGCACCTTGTGGCGGGCGGCGACGCGGAGCGCCAGCGCGGCCGCCGGGAAGTGGCCGTCCGTGAGGCCGGCATCCTGACGCAAATCAATGGAAGTCCCCGAGAGGCCGCCTCCGTCGCTCGCGACCACGATGTCGGCGTGCGGACTCCAGATGCCCAGCGAGGCTTCAATGCGATCCTGCGCGTGCGCGCGCGAGCCCGACAGCATCAGCAGCGCGGCCAGCGAGAGAGTTTTGATCGGCGGTGTCATGCTGCTCGTCCCGTAGTGTATCGGCATCAATCGTGCTCGTGTTTGCCTGCAGACGGCGTGGAGCCGGTCGAGATGTATCGGGACCATACAGAAGCCCCGGTGAAGGAGCATGAATGAACATGGTGGTGCGAAGCACGTGTCGAACGGTCGCGATCATTGGGGGCGGTGGCATCCTGCTCGGTGGTCTGCTTTCGGCCTGCTCGCGCGACGTTCAGGCGCTGACACCTCAGCAGTTGCAGCAGCAGTACGGCATCGACGACGCCTATGCCGGCCAGGTCACGACGTCGGACGGGGCGCTTCGGGGAACGCTGGTGCCGGTGACGCTGGCCGACGGGCGGCGCGCCGAGCTCTTGATTCCGAATCGTGGACGCGCCCAAGCCCACACCGCGTATCTGCGCGACGATCAGGGCTTGCATCCGATCGAGCTGCAGCCCAACAGCACGCGCGAACAACTCGTCGCATCGCCTGGCGTTGTCTCGCGGCGGGCCGAGCGTCCGCATTCGAATCAGCGTTCGTGGGAGAAGGAACTGCTCATCGTCGGCGGCAGCGCGGGCGGGGGCGCAGCGGTCGGGGCGCTCACGGGCGGCAAGAAGGGCGCGGGCATTGGCGCGGGCGTCGGCGGCCTGGGCGGGCTGATCTACGACCTCGCCTCGCGCAAAGATAACAAAGACAAGTAAGTGTTGAAGGGCTTCCGGCAGTTCATCCTGCGGGGCAACGTCCTCGATCTCGCGGTGGCGGTGGTGATCGGCGCGGCCTTTGGCGCCGTCGTCACGGCGCTGGTGAAGGACGTCCTCACGCCGCTCATCGCGGCGGCGGTCGGCAAACCCGATTTCTCCGCGATTGTGCTGACGCTGAACGGCAGCCGCCTGCTCATCGGCGACTTCATCAACGCGGTGGTGTCGTTCGTGCTCATCGCGGCGGCGGTCTACTTTTTCGTGGTGCTGCCGATGAACGCGGTCGTGGCGCGGCAGCGCCGCGGCGAGATCCCGCCCGATCCGACGACCAAGACATGCGCGGAGTGCCTGAGCGAAGTGCCGATCGGCGCCCGCCGCTGTGCGTTCTGCACGTCTGTGCTCTCGTAGAGCCGTCTACTTGGATTTCTCGATGTGCACCAGGTAGGCTTCGACCATCAGCAGGTTTCTCTCGCCGGACTGCCGAATGACGCTCAACAGGCGGTCCATCTTGACGACTTCCTCGAGCTGCTCGTCGATGAACCACTGCAGAAAACTCTGCGCGAGGTGGTCGTTCTCCTTCGCGGCCAGATCCATCAGCGCGGAGATCTGGCGCGTGACTTCCTGTTCCCACTTCAGCGCGGCCTGCACGGCCTCCTCGGCGGACGCGAAGGCCGGCGTGGGCGCCGGCACCGCCGGGAGCTTCAGATCACCTTTGGTATCCAGCAGGTACTGCACGAACTTCATCGCATGCTGCCGCTCTTCCTCCGCCTGCGCGAAGAAGAGCTTGGCGAGCAACGTGAGTTGGTGCTGATTGAAATGCGCGGCGATGCTGACGTACTGCATGCTCGCGCCGAATTCGTGGCCAATCTGTTTATTGAACGCTTTGGCGAGTTCACGGCTGATCAACACGGCACGCTCCTCTTGAGACTGTTATACACCGAAGCCGGCCACGTACGGTTGATCGTCGTGATCAGACCGTCGAGGTCGCGCGGCACTGGGGCTTCGATGACCACACGCGCGCGCGTGACGGGATGCGTGAAGGCGACGCGCCACGCGTGCAGCGCCTGGCGCGGAAACGCTCGCAGCGCGGCGGCCAGCGCGGGGTCGGCGATCTTCGACCAGAGCGGCTTGCCGTACACCGGATCGCCGACGATCGGCCAGCCGCGCGCCGCCAGGTGGACGCGGACCTGATGCGTGCGGCCGGTGACGAGCCGGCAGCGGAGCAGGGAAAGCCCTGGAAGGGCTGACGTGCGCGCGAGCCGCTCGAACAGCGTGACGCTCGCCGCACCCACCGTCGTTGACGCGATAACCCTCCGGCGATCGCCGCGATCGCGGCCGAGCCGGAGATCGATCCGGCCTCGGGCGACATTCACCCGCCCGTAGACCAGCGCCAGATAGTCCTTCTCGCAGTCCTTCGACGCCATCACGCGCTGCAGCGCGGCGTGGATCGACGAAGACTTGGCGACGACGACGATCCCCGACGTGAGCTTGTCGAGCCGGCCGACGATGGACGGGCGCTGAAGCGCCGGCCACGCGCGCGCGTGCCAGAGCAGGGCGTTCATCACCGTGCCCGCCGTGTGCCGGTAGGTCGGGTGCACGACGATGCCGGCCGGTTTGTCGACCGCGAGCAGGTGATCGTCCTCGTACAGGACGTCGAGCCTGACGTCTTCCGCCGCCATCGCGCGGTGAGCGGCCGAGGCCGGGAGCACGACGGCCACGACGTCGCCGAGCGCGGTGCGTGCGGAGACGCGGCGGACCGGTGCGCCGTTCACGGTGACCAGGCCGTTCTCGATCCACGCCTGGACGCGCGTGCGCGAGGCGGCGTCGGCGCCGGTGAGGTGGCGGCGCAGCACGAGGTCGAGGCGGCGTCCGGCGTCGCCTCGGTCGGCCGTCAGGATGCGGGGAGGCAAAGACACGTCACACCATCGTATCCTCTACAATAGTGACGCATTGGATTCCTCACCGGCCGAACCACAGCCACACAGCGACGCATCGACGCTGAGCGAGCTCGAACGCGAGGTCTCGAGACGCCGGACGTTCGCGATCATCTCGCACCCCGACGCGGGCAAGACGACGCTGACGGAGAAGTTGTTGCTGTATGCCGGCGCGATTGAGCTGGCCGGCGCGGTGCGAGGCCGCAAGGCCCGCCGGCACGCGACATCCGATTGGATGGAGCTCGAGCAGGAGCGCGGCATCTCGATCACGTCCGCGGCGCTCGAGTTCGAGATCGAGGGGCGCCGCATGGCGCTGCTCGACACGCCCGGCCACCGCGATTTCAGCGAGGACACCTACCGCGCCCTCATCGCCGCCGACAGCGTGGTGATGGTGATCGACGCGGCGAACGGCGTCGAAGAGCAGACGCGCAAACTCTTCGAGGTCTGCCGCCGGCACCGGCTGCCGATTCTGACGTTCATCAACAAGTTCGACCGTCCGTCGAAAGATCCGCTGGAGCTGTTGGACGATCTCGAGCGCACGCTCGGGATCCACGCGGCGCCGGTCAACTGGCCGATCGGCAGCGCGGAGCGGTTTCGCGGCGTGTACGACCTCGAGCGCAAGACGCTGCTGATGTACGAGCGCGAGGCGCAGGGGCAGTATCGCGCGCCGGTGGACATGTCGGCGCTCGACGACCCGGCCTCTCGAGCCCTGATCGGCGAGAGCGCGTACGCGCATTTCCGCGAGTCGCTCGACGTCATCCGCGCGGCCGGCACGCCGTTCGATGTCGCGGAGTACCGGGCGGGACGGCAGACGCCGGTGTTTTTCGGCAGCGCGTTGCACAACTTCGGCCTCGAGCCGTTCCTCGAAGCACTCGTCGAGCTCGCGCCGCCGCCGCAGCCGCGGCCGAGCGACGCGGGGGTCGTCAACCCGACCGATGAGCGGTTCACCGGGTTCGTCTTCAAAATCCAGGCGAACATGGATCCGCGCCATCGCGATCGTGTCGCGTTCGTCCGCGTCTGCTCCGGCCGGTTCACGAAGGACATGACCGTGTTCAACAGCCGCGTGGGGAAGTCGCTGCGGGCGTCGCGCGCCTACCGGTTTTTCGGACGCGACCGCGAGACGATCAGCGTGGCGTACGCCGGCGACATCCTCGGCCTCGTCAACCCCGGACAGTTCGCGATCGGCGACACGCTTCACACCGGCGCGCCGCTGAAATTTCTCGAGGTCCCGCGCTTTCCGGCCGAGCACTTCGGGCGCGTCCGGCTGCAGGACACGCGCTACAAGCAGTTCGACGAAGGGCTTCGTCAGCTCGAGGAAGAAGGGCTGATGCAGGTGTTCTACGTCACCTCCGGCCGCCGCGAGCCGATCGTCGGCGTCGTCGGCGCGCTGCAGTTCGACGTGATCGCGAGCCGTCTGCGCAGCGAGTACGGCGTGGAGGCGCAGATCGAGCCGACAAAGTACACCTCTGCCCGATGGCTGGCGCCTGGCGCCGGGCTGCCACCGTCAGCGGTGGGCGAGCAGAGCGCGGTCGGCGTGGACCGGCAGGAGCGGCGCGTGCTGCTCTTTGGATCGGACTGGGAGCTGCAGTATTTTCAACGCCAGCACCCGGACGTGACGCTGCTGGCGGAATCGCCGGCCGTGACGACGACGAGCAGTCGGACCTAGGTCAGTCAGTCCAGCATTTCAAAGGAGCGCCGGCATGGAAGAACGAAAGAAAGCATCCGACTACCCCCAGGAGCTCTTGGATCTCTTTCACGAGTACCAGCACGGGGACATCGACCGCCGGAAGTTTCTGGACCGCGCACGCAAGTTCGCGATCGGCGGCGTCACCGCCATGGCGCTCTTCGAAAGCCTGAAGCCCAACTACGCCTGGGCGCAGCAGGTTCCCAAGGACGATTCGCGGCTGAAGCTCGAGTACGCCACCGTGCCGTCGCCGCAGGGCAACGGCACCATTCGCGGCTACCTCGCGCGTCCCGCCAACGCCAGCGGCAAGCTGCCGGGCGTGCTCGTCATCCACGAGAACCGCGGCCTGAATCCGTACATCGAAGACGTCGCGAGGCGCTTCGCCGTCGCCAACTTCGTCGCCTTCGCGCCTGACGGCTTGACGTCGGTCGGCGGCTATCCCGGCGACGACGAGAAAGGCGCGGTGAAGTTCCGTGAGGTGGACGGCCCGAAGATGGTCGAGGACTTCGTCGCCTCCGCCGGCTGGCTCAAAGCGCGGCCCGACTGCACCGGCAAGATTGGCGTCGTCGGGTTCTGCTTCGGCGGCGG
>Ga0207927_1001168_pt1 | contig 11246 bp, 10 predicted proteins | sample NGESurdeep072012_2_FD_184456 | JGI IMG/M metagenome (GOLD analysis project Ga0207927, IMG submission 184456) | Arctic peat soil microbial communities from Barrow, Alaska - NGEE Surface sample 210-2 deep-072012 (SPAdes) | ecosystem: Environmental > Terrestrial > Soil > Wetlands > Peat ... | reverse complement strand
GATCTTGACATCGTCCTCGATCGTGATCCGGTGGGGCGAGCCGGTCGAGGCGCGCACCGCGATTGTCACGTTTTGGAAGATGGTCACGCGCTTACCGATCGTCACGTTGCTATGCACGACCGTCCCGAAGCCGTGGTGGCCGAAGCGGACATCGGGGCTGAAGTCGGTCCCGGGCGCCAGGGAGTTGTGGTAGATGACTGAGTTGAGTTTCTTGACCATCAACGCCAGACGCCGGTGCCCGCGCCTGCGCAGCGCCGCCGATAGCCTCCACAAGCGTTCCGGGCTCATGTCGCCGATTGTTGCAGCACGACCCGAGAAGGCCAACGCAGCCGGCGCCCGAGTGTCGCGCGAGCGCGTCTAGAAGCGCTCGCCGCCGACCGCGCGCAGCTTCGCGCGGTCGTGCGTCGCGCGAATCCGGCGGATCGTCCCGGTCCGCGCTCGCGTGACCAGAGATTCTGTCGTCGCACCGCCAGCGTCGGGGTAGCGCACACCCTGCAGCACGTCTCCGTCGGTGATGCCCGTCGCCGAGAAGAAGACATCCTCGCCGGCGACCAGATCGTCGCGATCAAGCACTCGCTCGAGGTCATAGCCGGCGTCCTTGGCAGCGGTGCGCTCGGCCTCGTCGCGCGGCCACAGGCGACCGAGCAGCTGGCCCCCGAGGCACTTGACCGCAGCCGCCGAGATGACGCCCTCGGGAGTCCCGCCGATGCCCCACAGGAGGTCGACCGGGGAGCGCTCGGTCACGGCCAGGAGCACAGCTGAGACGTCGCCGTGGGCGATCAGGCGCACGCGGGCGCCCGCCTTGCGGATCGCCGCGATGCCCTCCTCGTGGCGGGGGCGGTCGAGCACGACGACGATAACGTCGCCGACGGGCCGGCCGCGGCGCTCGGCCACGAGCTTGACCGTCTGTCCGAGCGGGCGGTCGAGGTCGAGCAGGTCGGCGATCTCGCGCGCACCCGCCATCTTCTCCATGTAGACACACGGGCCGGGATCGAACATCGTCCCGCGGGCCGACAACGCGATCACGGCCAGTGCGCTCGGCATGCCGTGCGCCGCGAGCGTCGTCCCCTCGAGCGGGTCGACCGCGATATCGACCTCGGGCGGGGAGCCGTCGCCGATCTGCTCGCCGTTGTAGAGCATCGGCGCCTCGTCCTTCTCGCCCTCACCGATCACGACCAAGCCGTCCATCTGGACCGATTGGAGCATGTATCGCATGCCGTCGACCGCCGCCTGGTCGGCGGCCTCCTTGTCGCCCATCCCGACCAGCGGCGCGGCCGCGAGCGCAGCAGCCTCGGTCACGCGGACGAGCTCGAGCGCGAGGTTGCGATCGGGAAGCTGTTCGGAGTGCGCTTGGTTCAAGACCTATCCCTTTGATCGAGATGCATCAAGCCGATGCCGGAGCTCGCGGACCTAGGAGCAGCGGCTGTTTGGAAAGCTATAGCAACGTCCCTGCCACTACGATCGTGGCGTGAGCGAGCAGATCCCCGCCGTCGAGGCCCGCATCCCCGCAGAGCTTCACGCGGAGGTCCGGGATGCCGCCTCGTTCGCGGCCGGCGAGCGCGTCTCGCAGCGGCTGTTCGAGGGCGATCCGTCGCTCTGGGGCGAGCCGGGCACGCCCGAGGTCTCCGACAGGCTGGGCTGGCTGTCGATCGCCGAGCGGATGCTCGCCGACCTCGACGATGTCGAGGCGTTCGCGCGGGAGATTCGAGACGAGGGCTTCACCGACGTCGTGCTGCTCGGCATGGGCGGCTCGTCGCTGGCGCCCGAGGTCCTGCGGCGCAGCTTTGGCTCCTCCGCCGGCAGCCCACGGCTACATGTGCTCGACTCGACCGACGCCGGGCGCATCCACGCGATCGAGCGTGCGATCGACCTGGCGCGAACCCTCTTCATCGTCTCCTCCAAGTCCGGCGGTACGATCGAGCCGCTCTCCCTCTACGCGCACTTCCGCTCGCTCGCCGATGAAGGCCGGCGGTTCATCGCTGTGACCGACCCCGGCTCCGGGCTGGCCGAGCTCGCCGGCGAACACGGCTTCAGGCAGACGTTTCTCGGGGACGCGGACATCGGCGGCCGCTACAGCGCCCTCTCTCCGTTCGGCATCGTGCCCGCCGCCCTCATGGGCGTGGACGTCCGCCGACTGCTCGAGGGCGCGGCCTCGGCCCGGCGGACTGATGTCCGCCCCGGCGACGGCTCGGCCGACCTCCCCGCACAGCCGGCCGCCGTCTGGCTCGGCACGGCTCTGAGCGCGCTCGCGAAGGCCGGCCGCGACAAGCTGACCTTCATCATCTCCGACACGCTCCCGGGGCTCGGGCTGTGGCTCGAGCAGCTCGTGGCCGAGTCGACCGGCAAGAAGGGCACGGGCATCCTGCCCGTCGCCGACGAGCCGCTCGGGCAGCCCTCGGAATATGGCGGGGATCGCGTGTTCGTCCACCTCACCGACCTGACCTCGCCCGACCCCGCGCTCGACGCGGGAGCCGCAGCCCTCGCCGCCGCGGGCCACCCGCTGATCACGATGCCGACCGCCGGCCCCGGCGACCTCGGCAGGGTCTTCCTGCTGTGGGAGCTCGCAGTCGCGGTCGCAGGCTGGGGTCTTCAGATCAACCCGTTCGACCAGCCCAACGTCCAGCAGGCCAAGGACGCGACCAAGCGCGTCCTCGACGGCTACGAGGACGAGCATCGCCTGCCCGCGGTGAGCGACGCCGAGGCCGGGGCCCTGCGCGCGCTGCTGCTCGACCCGCGCCCCCCCTCATATGTCGCGATCATGGCCTACGTCGAGCCGTCGGAGAGCTTCGACGCGGCTGCCGCCGAGCTGCGCCGGGTCATCCGCGCGGCGACCGGAGCGACGACGACGTTCGGCTACGGCCCGCGCTTCCTGCATTCGACCGGCCAGTTCCACAAGGGCGGACCCCCCACCGGGCACTTCCTCCAGCTCATCCATGACGCCGAGGAGGACGTCTCGATTCCGGGGGCGCCGTACACGTTCACGACGCTCAAGAACGCCCAGGCGATCGGCGATCTGCAAACGCTGCGAGAGCTCGGCCTGCCGGCCGAGCGCGTCCGCCTCCGGGGGGAGGATGCCGCGAGCGCCCTGCGCGCGCTGACAGCGAGCCTCGACACCGGGAGACCGGCCGACGAGGGCCAAAACCAAGACAGCCGCCAGAGCGGCGGATAGAGGTGGCCAAGAGATGACCCAGATCGGATTCGTCGGGCTCGGCAAGATGGGCGGCAACATGGTCCGGCGCATCCGCCGGGACTCCGAGAACGAGGTCGTCGCGTTTGACTTCGACGAGAAGGCGGTCCGGCAGGCGGTCAAGAGCGGCGCCTCGGGCGCCGGATCGCTGAAGGACCTCGTCAAGCAGCTCAGCGCGCCGCGAATCGTCTGGATCATGGTGCCGGCGGGACAGCCGACGCAGGACACCGTCGAGAAGCTCGCCACGCTGCTCGACCGCGGCGACATGATCGTCGACGGTGGAAACTCCAAGTGGACCGACGACAAGCGCCGCGCCGAGGAGCTCAAACGGGCGGGGATCGAATACGTCGATGTGGGCGTCTCGGGAGGCGTGTGGGGCCTGGAAGTCGGCTACTGCATGATGGTCGGCGGGCCCCAGAAAGCCGTCAAGCGCCTCTCCCCGATCCTCGACGTGCTCGCGCCCGAGACCAACGAGCAGAGCGCGGCCGCGATCGGCCCCCGCGGCTGGCTGCGCTTCGGAGGATCCGGAGCCGGGCACTACGTCAAGATGGTCCACAACGGCGTCGAGTACGGCCTCATGCAGGCCTACGCAGAGGGCTTCGACCTGTTCGACAAGTCCGAGTACGAGCTCGACAACGCCAAGATCGCCCACCTCTGGGGGCAGGGATCGGTCGTGCGCTCGTGGCTGTGCGAACTGGCCGCGCGAGCGTTCGAGGCCGACGGCAACGACCTCGGCACGATCGAGGGCTTCACCGAGGACTCGGGCGAGGGGCGCTGGACGATCGAGGACGCGACCGCACGCGACGTCCCCACCCCTGTGATCACGGCCTCGCTCTACGCCCGCTTCCGCTCTCGCGGCAACGGCGACTTCTCCGACCGCGTGCTCGCCGCCCTGCGCAACCAGTTCGGCGGACACGCCGTCAAGAGCGCTCCCAGGACCGGGGCGGGCGGGACAGCCAAGCGGCGCGGAGACAGCTGAGCGTGGCCGTCCACACCGACCTCCCGGCGGGCGAGGAGGAGATCGAGAACCCGCTCACGGCGGGCCTCGAGCGCCTTCCTGTGGCGCCCACCACGCTCGTCATCTTCGGCGCGACCGGCGACCTGGCGAGGCGAAAACTCCTGCCGGCTCTCTACAACCTCGCCCACGACGGCGCCCTGCCCGAGCGCTTCAACCTCGTGGGCGTCTCGCGCAAAGAAAAAGAGCACGATGACTACCGGGCCGAGTGCGAGGAAGCGATCCGGCGATTCTCGCGCCGCACCCCCGACCCGGACGTGCTCGCGGGCCTGCTCGAACACGTCAAGTACGTCCCCGGCACGTTCGACGAAGACGCCGCCTACAGCCAGCTGAGGTCCGTCCTCGACGAGTTCGAGCGCGAAGCCGGCGAGACGCTCAACCGCGCCTTCTACCTGTCGACCGCCCCTGGCTTCTTCCCCGTCATCGTCGAGCAACTCGGCGCCTCGGAGCTCGCGAGCCATGAGGGCGGGGAGGTCCGTGTGATCATCGAGAAGCCGTTCGGCACAACGCTCGCGGAGGCGCGGGAGCTCAACCGCAAGGTGCTCGCGATCTTCGATGAGGCCCAGGTGTTCCGGATCGACCACTACCTCGGCAAGGAGACCGTCCAGAACATGATGGCCTTCCGGTTCGCCAACGGGATGTTCGAGCCGCTGTGGAACCGCAACTACATCGACAGCGTGCAGATCACCGCCGCCGAGGATCTGGGGATCGGCTCGCGGGCCGACTACTACGACAGCTCCGGCGCCCTGCGCGACCTGATCCAGAACCACATGCTCCAGCTCCTCTGCCACGTCGCCATGGAGCCGCCGGTCAGCTTCACCGCCGAAGAGGTCCGCAACGAGAAGGTCAAGGTGCTGCAGGCGATCCCCCAGCCGTCGCCCGCCGAGATCCCGGAGATGTCGGTGCGCGCGCAGTATGGCCCCGGCCACGCGGGCGGCGACGACGTGCCCGGATACCTCCAGGAGGAGGGCGTCCCCGAGGGCTCGACAACCGAGACGTATGCGGCGCTGCGCCTCCATGTCGACAACTGGCGCTGGGCGGGCGTGCCCTTCTACCTGCGCACGGGCAAGCGCCTCGCGCGCAAGATCACCGAGATCGCCGTCACGCTCAAGCCGGTCCCCCACCTTGCGTTCAGCCAGCAGGGCTCCCTCGGCGTGCAGCCCAATCAGCTCGTCCTGACCCTGCAGCCGAACGAGGGCGTCTCGCTGCGCCTCGGCGCCAAGATCCCAGGTACGCGCATGATCATCCGGCCGGTCAACATGGAGTTCCAGTACGGAACGGCCTTCCTGTCGCAGTCGCCGGAGGCCTACGAGCGCCTGATCACCGACGCGATGCGAGGGGACGCGACGCTCTTCACTCGCAACGACGAGGTCGAGGCGCAGTGGCGCATCTGCGACCCGATCGTCAAATACTGGATGCCCACCCACCCGCAGGAGCCGGGCCCGCTGCCCAGCTACGAAGCCGGGTCGCAGGGACCGGCCGAGGCCGACGGGCTGCTGCGCGAGGACGATCGCTGGCGCGCGATCTGATGAGCCGCAGCGACGCGGTCTGGAGCGAGCAGGGCACGACACCCGACGCGATCGAAGCGGCGCTGCGCAGGCTGCTGATCGAGGTCCACGCGGAAAACGAGAGCTTCGTGCCCGCGCGGGTGCTCAACATGATCGCGTTCGTCGACCGAGAATGGACCGGCGAAATCGCCAACCGGCTGCGCGGCGTCGGGCGCTACCACGCGTCACGGCTGGTCGTGCTCGCCTACGAGCCGGGCCGCGAGCGGCTCGACGCGCGCGTGATGATCGCCGCCGACGACGAGCCCGCGCCCGGTGAGCTGGCGCTGCTGCGCGAGACGGTCGTGGTCGAACTGGGAGACCGCCATCTCGACGACCTCCTGACGATCGCCGACCCGCTTGTGGTGACCGACCTGCCGACGCTGCTGTGGTCCCCGCACGGGCACCACGAGATCGTGACCGAGCTGCTGGCCCTCTCCCAGGCGATCCTGCTCGACTCGGTCGACGAGCCGGCGGCCTCGGACGCGCTCGACCGTGCATGCGAGCTGAGCGAGGACCTCTACGTGGTCGATCTCGCGTGGCTGCGCACGACGCCCTGGCGCGAGCGCCTGGCCGCAAGCTTCGACCCGCCGGCTCTGCGCCGAGAGCTGCAGACGATCACCGGCGTGACGATCCGGCACCACCCGGCCTCTACCGTCGCGGCGATGCTGCTGGCCGGCTGGATGGCCTCGCGGCTCGGCTGGGAGGCCAGCCCGCTGCTCGCCGAGGGCGAGGCGCTCATCGGCGAGGCCCACGCCGGCCGATCCTCGGTCGCCCGCCAGGACGTCGCCCTGCGCCTGGAGGCCGCCCCGGAGCTGCAGATCCGCGGCCTGGAGGGGCTGACCCTGAACACGGCCTCCGGCCGCGAGCTGCAGCTCGGCCGCGGGCCCGGCGGTCTCCGCGCGCGCACGCGCAACCCACGCGGCGAGGAGCGGACGTGGACGATCCCCGGAGCCTCGCGCGGCGAGACGGGCGTGCTCGGAGAGGGGATACGCCAGGCCCTCTTGCGGGACCCGACCTATGTGCCGGCGCTGCGGGCGGCCCGCGCGATGATCTCGTGACGCGCCTGACGACCTGCCTCGACGCGGACGCGGTCGCCGTCAGGGCCGCCGCGCTGGTCCGCCAGACGCTCTCACGCGCCCGCGAGGAGCGCGGGACCGCGCATGTCGCGCTCAGCGGAGGCACGACACCCGGGCGCACCTACGAACTGCTGGGAGCCGAGCCGAGTGATCTGCAGGACGTCGAGATCTGGTTTGCCGACGAGCGCTGCGTGGCCCCCGATGACAAGGACAGCAACTACCTGCTGGTCGCCCGGACGCTGCTCGAGCCGGCGGCCATCCCGGCCGGGCGAGTCCACCGCATGCAGGGCGAGCTCGGCCCCCACGACGGCGCCCTCGCCTACGCCCACGAGCTCAGCCGGGGCGCGCCCGCCGACGATCGCGGCGTGCCGGTCATCGACGTGGCGATCCTCGGCATCGGACCGGACGGACACATCGCCTCGCTGTTCCCGGGCGCGTGGACGCTGCGCGCGGACGAGTCCGAGACGTGTCTCGGCATCGAGGACTCGCCCAAGCCGCCCCCCGAGCGGATCACGCTGAGCCTCTCGGTGCTGCGCGCCGCGCGCGGCTGCCTGCTGCTGGCGACCGGCGCCGGCAAGGCCGACGCCGTCAGCGCGATGCTCAGCGAGCCGAGCCGACATGTGCCCGCGAGCATGCTCAGGCGCGAGCGCCTGACGGTGATCGTCGACGACGCCGCCGCGCCGCCCGGCCCGCGCCCGTGAGCGACCTCGGCAACGGCGGTGGCGAGGTGGTGCTCGTCCGCCACGCCGAAACCGAGTGGAGCCGCGCAGGCCGCCACACGGGCCGGAGCGACATCCCCCTGACCGACGACGGGCGCTCCGCGGCGCGGGCGCTGGCCGGCCGGCTTGCCGCACGCTCCTTCTCCCATGTGCTCGTCAGCCCGTCGCTGCGAGCACGCGAAACGTGCGAGCTCTCCGGCCTCGCGGACGGGGCGAGCGAACGGGCCGACCTGCTCGAGTGGGACTACGGCGGCTACGAAGGCCTCACAACCGCCGAGATCCGCTCGCAGCAACCCGACTGGAGCCTTTGGCGCGACGGCTGCCCCGACGGCGAGGACGCCGCGGCCGTGGGCGCACGGGCCGACCGCGTGATCGAGGAGCTGCGCGGGCTCGAGGGCGAGGTGGCGGTCTTCTCCCACGGCCACATGCTGCGGGTGCTCGGCGCGCGCTGGATCGGTCTCGTGCCGCAGGCGGGCGCCGGCCTCGGTCTCTCGACGGGAGCTGTCTGCGCCCTTGGCCACGAGCGCGCGACACCGATCCTGGCGCTGTGGAACGAGACGATCACGCCCTAGAGGACGACGGGAAGGCGGCGCGGATGCAAAGATTGGCGGCCGGGGAGCGAGCAGGTTCTAGAGTGTCGTCTCGAGCAAGGCCAGCCATGGCAGCCCGCGCGGTAAAGACCGATCCCCTCTCCCCCGGCGTCGAGCGCGTTCTCAGCGCTCTGGGCGCTGCGCGCGAGCGCACGCTCGACCTCATCAGCGGCCTCAGCGACGATGCACTCGAGCGGGTGCACTCGCCGATCATGAGCCCGCTCGTGTGGGATCTCGGCCACATCGCCGCCTACGAGGACCTGTGGATCGCTCACCGCCTCGGCGGCTCGGAGCTCCTGCGGGCCGACCTGGCCGGTGTGTACGACGCCTTCGAGACCCCGCGGGCGGTTCGCGGCGAGATCGAGACGCTCGGCCCGGACGACGCGCGGGCCTACATGGCCGAGGTGAGGGAGCGCACCCACCGCACCCTCCTCGACGGTGGCCTCGACGACGGCGTGATCTGCGAGATGGTGCTCCGCCACGAGCTCCAGCATTCCGAGACGATGCGCCAGACGATGGCGATCGCCGGATTGCTTGCCGAGGGCGAGCCGCCGCTGGGCCCACCCTCGGCGACGGCGGGGTGGCTCGAGGTGCCGGGCGGCCCGTTCCAGATGGGCGCCGGCCCCGACGGCTTCGCCTATGACAACGAGCGTCCCCGCCACGAGGTGGAGGTGCCGAGCTTCAGGATCGCGCGGCTGCCGGTCGGCAACGAGAGCTGGATGCACTTCAGCGAGGGCGGCGGCTACGAGCGCCGCGAGTGGTGGTCGGACGAGGGCTGGGCGTGGAAGGAGGAGTACGACATCTCCCACCATCCGGCCGTGGCGGACGGACACCCGAAGGCCCCCGTCTGTCACGTTTCCTGGTTCGAGGCCGACGCCTTCGCGCGCGCACACGACGCGCGACTGCCCACCGAGGCAGAGTGGGAGAAGGCGGCGACCTGGACCCAGGGAACGCAGGAGCGAGCGGCGGAGATCGGCTCGGTGTGGGAGTGGACCTCCTCGCACTTCGACGGCTACCCCGGCTTTGCGCCCTACCCCTACCGCGAGTACTCCGAGGTCTTCTTCGGCGAGCGCTACCGCGTTCTGAGGGGCGGCTCGTGGGCGACGCATGAGCGCGTCGCCGGGGCGCGGTTCCGCAACTGGGATCTCCCCGAGCGCCGCCAGATCTTCGCCGGCCTGCGGCTCGCGAGGGACCTGTGAGCACGCCCGCCGTCCCGCGCCCGCAGCTCGCCGAGCCTGCGATCCGGATCGACTCCCATCTCGACGCGGCCGACGAGCGCTCGCTCGCCGAGGACGTGCTCGACGGGCTCACGCGGCCCTTCAAGGAGCTGCCCCCCAAGCACTTCTATGACGCCCGCGGCGCCGACCTGTTCGACCAGATCTGCGAGCTGCCCGAGTACTACCCGACGCGCTGTGAGCGCACGATCCTCTCTGAACGCGCCGACGAGCTGGCCGAGCTGACGGGAGCGGTCGAGCTGGTCGAGCTCGGCTCGGGCACGGCGTCCAAGACGCGCGTGCTGCTCGATGCGCTGAGCGCGGCCGGCACGCTCGAGCGCTATGTGCCGGTCGACGTGACCGAGAGCATGGTCCGCGACTGCGCCGAGGCACTCACGGTCGAGTATCCGGGGCTGCAGGTGCACGGCGTGATCGGCGACTTCGAGCGCCACCTCCACCACCTGCCACCAGCCGATGGGCCGCGGATCATCGCGTTCCTCGGCGGCACGATCGGCAACTTCCCGCCGGGCAGCCGAAGGCGCTTCCTGCGCGGCATCGCCCGCATGCTCGGCTCCCAGGACCACCTGCTGATGGGCACCGACCTCGTCAAGGACCCGCGCGTCTTGGAGGCGGCCTACGACGACAGCCAGGGCGTCACGGCCGAGTTCAACCGCAACGTCCTGCTCGTCCTCAACCGCGAGCTCGACGCCGATTTCGACCCCGAGGACTTCGACCACGTTGCCCTGTTCGACACCGACAACGAGTGGATCGAGATGCGCCTGCGCGCCCGGCGTGCCCACACGACCGACGTGCGGGGCCTCGACCTCGCTGTTCACTTCGAGGAGGGCGAGGAAATCCGCACCGAGATCAGCGCCAAGTTCACGCCGGTGCGCCTGGAGGGTGACATGACGGCCGCGGGCCTCGAGCTCGTGAGCTGGATGACCGACCCCGACGAGCTGTTCGCGATGACGCTGTCGCGGCCCGTATCGAGGTAGGCTCCGCGCCGTGCAGATCGAGGGCTCGGCAGCGATCGTGGTGGGCGGCGCCTCCGGGCTCGGCGAGGCAACCGTGCGCCGGCTCCACACGGCGGGCGCCCGTGTGACGATCGCCGACGTCAACGCCGAGAAGGGACAGGCGCTCGCGGGCGAGCTCGGCGTGGTGTTCGCTCCGTGTGACGTGCGCGAGGAGGATCAGGTCCAGGCGGCCGTCGAGCGGGCGGCCGCGGCCGAGGGCGGGCTTCGTATCGCGGTCTGCTGCGCGGGCACCGGCTGGGCACAGAAGGTCGCCGGCTCAAAGGGCCCCCATCCGCTGCTGCCGTTCGAGACGATCATCTCGATCAACCTGATCGGGACGTTCAACACCCTGCGCTTCGCCGCGACCGCGATGATCGCCAACGAGCCGGGCGAGGACGGCGAGCGTGGCGTGTGCGTCAATACCGCCTCGATCGCCGCCTACGACGGGCAGGTCGGCCAGATCGCGTACTCGGCCTCCAAGGGCGGCGTCGTCGGCATGACGCTCCCGGCCGCCCGTGACCTGGCCCAATACGGGATCAGGGTCAACACGATCGCACCGGGTCTGTTCGACACGCCGCTGCTCGCAGCGCTTCCCGAGGACGCGCGCACGAAGCTCGGCGCGGGCGTCCCCTTCCCTCAGCGCCTTGGCACACCGGCCGAGTATGCCCACCTGGCCTGCCACATCGTCGAGAACCGAATGCTCAACGGCGAGACCATCAGACTCGACGGCGCGCTGCGGATGCCGCCGCGCTGAGCGGCGTCGTCAGCGGCGCCAACGCCGCGCTAGCCTCGATCGACGCGGCCCTGGCTACGGTCGACTCGACCCGCGCTTCGCTCGGTGCCATCCAGAACCGCTTCACCTCGACGGTCTCGAACCTGCAGAAC
>Ga0207927_1001163_pt1 | contig 11265 bp, 9 predicted proteins | sample NGESurdeep072012_2_FD_184456 | JGI IMG/M metagenome (GOLD analysis project Ga0207927, IMG submission 184456) | Arctic peat soil microbial communities from Barrow, Alaska - NGEE Surface sample 210-2 deep-072012 (SPAdes) | ecosystem: Environmental > Terrestrial > Soil > Wetlands > Peat ... | reverse complement strand
CGGCAGCGCCCCCCTGAACCCATTCGCCGCGAATTCCGCCGCCGCCAACACATTCAAGCTGCCCGCACCGCCACCAATCAAGCCCGCCGACGGCAGGTACGTGCTCGTCAACTGCAGCACCGCCTTCACGCCCGCCGGCTTCAGATCGGGACGCTCCTGCAGCAGCAGCGCCACCGCTCCACTGGTCACCGCGGTCGCCATGCTCGTGCCCGACAGCTGGAAATAGCTGTTCTCTCCGCTGCCCGCCACGTGTCGATCCGACAGCGTCGTCGACAGCACCGACCCTGGCGCTTCCGCCGACACGACGTGCGTGCCCGGCGCTACGAGATCCGGCTTGATGATCAAGTCGTACCGCGTCGGCCCGCGCGAGCTGAACGTCGCCACCGTGTCGTCTGAACGCTCCGGCGTCTGGTGCGTGTCGAGCGCACCGACCGTCAGGGCGTGCGGGCTGTTGCCCGGCGCCGTCGTGCCGCCCAGCACGTGTGTGCCGTCGGCCAGCCGGCCGAAATTCCCAGCCGCGGTGACGACGACGATGTCCGCCTTGACCGCGCGCTCGACGGCTTCGCACAGCGGATCGTCGCGGTAGGGCTGCAGCACCGGCGTGCCCAACGACACGTTCAGCACGCGGATGTTGTATTGCGCACGGTGCTCGATCGCCCAGTCGATCGCTTCGACCACGCTGCTCACGGTGCCTGACCCGTCGTCGCCAAGGACGCGCAGGTTGAGGAGATACGCGCCCGGCGCGACGCCGTGGTAGTCGCTCGCCTGCGGCCCCTGGCCCGCCGCGCCCGCGATCGTCGCGGCCACGTGCGTCCCGTGTCCGTAGCGGTCCACGCCGTCGCCGCCCGTGAAATCGACCGTCACGCGCACCGGGTGGTTCTTGAACGCGCGGTGTTTCTGATCGATGCCCGAGTCGATCACGCCGATGCCGATGCCGGCGCCGGTCAGAGTGGGCAGGTCGCTGCTCTGATCTCCCCCGTTCTGCTGGAGTTGATCGCTGCCGATCGTCTCGGTCGTGACGTCAAACGGATGAATTCTGGTGTCGCCCGACAGATGATCGAGCGAATCGTCCTGGGTGAGCGCATCGAGTTCGCCGGCTGTCAGGTTGAACACCGCGCCGCTCTTGAGGTGACGCTTCACCACGAGGTTGTAGCGCGTGGCAATTTGATTAATAGACGCCGCGTCACCGTGCACGATGACGTCGATGGATTGCGAGCCGGCGGCGAGATGATCCGCGAGATCCGAGCTCAGACGGGCCCGGTGCTGCGCGATTGCCGGCGTCGAGGCGGCGGCGAAACAACAGATACCTGCCAACGCGGCGAGTGCGAGGCGTGCGCGCGCGACAGTTGTCTTCACGAGGGGTTCCACCGGGTCTCCAGTTCTAGGTTCAATTGATCCGCTTGTCGGATCGAGATACGGTCATTGCATCAGTCAAGCTGTCCTGCACCGAGTCGAGCAGCACACGCTGGGATCCGCCGAGCGTACGAATTGTCTGCAGGCGGCCGTCGCGAATCCGGTTGTAGATGGTCCGGCGCGAGACGCCGAGCAGCTCAGCGGCATGGTCCAGCGAGACGCTGCGGCCGATACGAGGTTCAAAGTCGTGTTCAGGTGCGCTGTCGGCAACGGCCATCGACAATTTCCTCCGGACGCCGTCTATAAGCGCACGGGGGATGCCACGCCTGAGGTAGGGCCTCCTGGCAAGCCGCAAGTCATTGCATGGATTACGGTTGCTGGTCTAGGATGAGTCTGGCCGGAATGGTCGGGTTTATCGAGGAACGGGCAGGTACTTGGCCTGTGCCGGAGGCCATAGCTACCTGTCGAAGGGTGTTTTGCACACAAAATCGCCGAAAGCGGTTTTACTGCACACAATTTTGATCGGCCAGTTTTCTGGCCGGCAGGTTAACTTTTGACCAGACACTCACGCTCCGTTGCGCCGTTGATCGCCGCGGTCGTTGCGGCCGCCGTCGGCTGCTCGCGCCCGGCCTCATCGACGTCCGCGCCCGGCAGCCGCCAGGGCGGCGAGATCGTGGTCACCAATCGCAGCAACCCGACGACGTTCAACCGCATCTCGAGCGACGGCAACCGTGCCGACGATTTGATCGCGCTCCTGACACAGGCCAAGCTGGTGCGGATTAATCGGGTGACCTGGGAGCTCGAGCCGTGGCTCGCCGAAAGCTGGACGCGGTCGGACGACGGCCTGCACTACACGGTGAAGCTGCGGCCGAACATCACCTTCTCAGACGGCCAGCCGTTCACCTCCGACGACGTGGCGTTTTCGCTCGCGGCGGTGTACGACGACAAGACGGCCAGCCCGATGAAGCAGGGGCTGGAAGTGAGCGGCAAGCCGCTCCAGGTCGCGACGCTGGATCCGCTGACGTTCGTGATCACATTCCCATCGCCGTTCGCCGTGGGGCTGCGCATTCTCGACAGCCTCCCGATTCTGCCGCGCCACAAGCTTGGCGCGGCGCTCACGGCCGGGACGTTCGCCAGCGTATGGGGGCTCGATACGCCGCTGACCGAGATCGTGGGCCTCGGCCCGTTCGTGCTGAACGAGTTCGTCCGCGGCCAGCGCGCCGTGTACACGCGCAATCCGCACTACTGGCGTAAGGACGCGAGCGGCGCCGCGCTGCCGTATCTCGACCGCATCACGATACAGGTCGTGCCGGATCAGGACGCCGAGCTGCTGCGGCTCGAAGCGGGCCAGAGCGACATGACGTCCAGCGAGATGCGGCCGTCCGACTACGCGCCGCTCAAGCGCGACGTCGCCGCCAACCGGATCAAGCTGCTCGACCTCGGCGACGGGTACGACATGGACACCTTCTGGATCAACCTGAGCCCGGGCGCGTTCGCGGGCGATCCGCGCGCGTCGTGGATACAGAAGGATGAGCTGCGCCATGCGATCTCGATGGCGGTCAACCGCGAGCTGTTCGTCAACACGGTGTACTTCGGCGCCGGCGTGCCGGTGTTCGGCCCGATCGCGCCGGCCAACAAGAAGTGGTATTCGCCGGAGGTGCCGCACACGCCGTACGATCCCGCGCGCGCGAAACAGCTGCTGGCGTCGATCGGCCTCGTCGATCGCAACGGCGACGGCATCCTCGAAGACGCCCATAACCATCCCGCGCGTTTCACGCTCGTCACGCAGAAAGGGCGCACCGATCGCGAGCGCGCGGTCGCCGTCATCAGCGACGAGCTCAAGAAGATCGGCCTCGTCGTCGACGTCGTGCCGCTCGATTTCGGCAAGATGATGGAAATGGTGATGGGCACCGGCAAGTACGAATCGGTGTACTTCGGTCCGGGCGCCACCGATATCGACCCGGCAGTCAACCAGGACTTCTGGCTGAGCTCCGGCGGCGCGCACTTCTGGAACCCCGGGCAGCCCAAGCCGGCGACCGACTGGGAGCGGCGGGTCGACGAGCTGATGGCGCGTCAGGTGGCCTCATTCGACGAAAACGAGCGCAAGCGGCTCTTCACCGAGGTCCAGAAGATCTTTGCCGAGCACGAGCCGGCCGTCTACTTCGCGGCGCCGCGTGTGTTTCTCGCCACCTCCTCGCGCGTGAGCGGCTACACGCCGTCCCTCATCCCGCCACAACTGCTCTGGTCGGCCGATACCATCGCGGTGGCGCGTTAGGCGGACGCGATGCTCGCCTACTTGCTGCGGCGCTTCGTCTTCGCCGTGCTGCTCGTGTTCACGGTGTCGTCGGCCGCGCTGATCCTCGTGAGGCTGGCGCCCGGCGACTACGCCGACACGGCCGCCGCCCCCGGCACGAGCCGCGAGGTGAAAGATCAGATGCGGGCGCGGCTCGGCCTGAAACGGTCCGTCGCGGAACAGTACGGCACGTGGGTCGCTGACGCCGTCAGGCTCGACTTCGGCCGATCGATGATGTACGGATCGCCGGTCAAGGGGCTGGTGCGCGAGGGCGCGATCAACACCGCCATCCTCGCGGCCACCGCGCTCGTGGCCGCGACGCTCATCGGCCTGCCGCTCGGCATCATCAGCGGCAGCCGCCGCGGCCCGCTGGCCGACACGATCCGCACGGTGTCGATCGTGCTCTTGTCCCTCCCGCCGCTCCTCTCATCATTAGTACTGTTGGCGGTGGCCGCCGGCACCGGCTGGCTGCCGGTCGGCGACATGCGGTCCGCGGGCGGCGCCGCGTGGCCCCTCCTCGATCTCCTGCGCCACTTGATTGTCCCCGCCACCGCGCTGGCGTTGCCGATCGCGGCGATGTTCGAACGCATGCAATCGCAGGCGATGGCTGAAGTCGTCGGGCAGCCGTACGTCCTGGCCGCGTTCGCGCGCGGCATTCCGCGCGCGCGGATCGTGTGGCGCGACGCCCTGAAGCCGGCGCTGCGTCCGGCGGCGGCGGTGTACGGCCTGGTCGTCGGCGCGCTGCTCAGCGGATCGTTTGCCGTCGAGGCGGTCACGTCGTGGCCCGGACTCGGCGTCCTCATGCTGGACGCGCTGCGCGCCCGCGACTTGTATCTGGTGGCCGGCTGCGCGGCCGCCGGGTCGGTGTTCCTCGCGATCGGCACGATTGTCTCCGACATCGCGCTCGTGCTCGTCGATCCACGCGCGGTCGAGGCCGGCTGAGATGCGCCGGCTTGGCTTGTCGTTCCTCGTCGTGGTGTTCGCGGCCGCCGCCGGCGCGCCGTTCCTCGCGCCGCACGCCTCCGACGCCAAGTTCAGCGAGTTGCTGTACGCGCCGCCGACGCTTCCGCACGTCGTCGACGACGCCGGCGCGTGGCACGCGCCGTTCATTTATCCATGGAGGCTGGCCGATCGGCTCGAGCAACGGTTCGAACAGGATCGGTCCACCCGCGTACCGCTCGTGTGGCTGCGCGGCGGACGGCTGACGCAGTCGTCCGACGATGTGCGTGCGCCGTTCCTCTTGGTGGGCGCCGACGGTTCCGGGCGCGACGTGTTCGCGCGCCTGCTCTTCGGCGCGCGGACCTCGCTCGGTCTCGCGCTCGTCGCGGCGCTCGGCGCCACGCTTCTCGGCGGCCTCGTCGGCGGCGCCGCCGGCTACATCGGCGGCATCGTGGACGAGGCCCTGATGCGCGCGACCGATTTCGTGCTCGTGCTGCCGGCGATCTATGTGGTGCTCGCGCTGCGCTCCGTGCTGCCGTTGGTCCTCAGTTCGGGGATCGTCTTCGTGATGCTCGCGGCGATCTTCGCCGTCGTCGGCGCGCCGTTTGTCGCGCGCGGCGTGCGCGCCATTGTCCGATCGGAGCGCCAGCTCGAGTACGCGGTGGCGGCGCGCTCGCTCGGCGCCGGCCACGCGCGGCTCCTCGTCCGGCATCTCTTGCCGGCCGCTTCCGGCTATGTCGTCGTTCAGTTGACCGTGCTCGTCCCGGCGTTCATCGTGGCCGAGGCGACGCTGTCGTATGTCGGCCTCGGTTTTCAGGATCCGATCGCGAGCTGGGGCGCCATGCTGCAGGAGGCGTCGAACACCCGCGCGCTCACCGATTTTCGGTGGCTGCTCAGCCCGGCGGCCGCGATCTTTCTCGTCGTGCTCGGGCTGAACCTGGTCCTGCAGCAGTCGGGCGTGAACCCGGTTACAATTTCTTCTGATGAACCTCTCGGGCGTCTTCGCCCCGATTCCCACTCCTTTTGACGGTGACGGCGCGGTCGACGCGGGCAAGCTGCGCACGGCGCTCGCGCGCTTCGTCGCGCGGCCGCTGACCGGCTTCATCGTCCTCGGCTCGAACGGCGAAGCCGTGCTGCTCGACGAGAACGAATCCGATGGGGTGATCGCCGCCGCGCGCGAGGCGGTGCCGAAGGGGCGCCCGTTCATCGTCGGCACCGGCCGCGAATCGACGCAGGCCGCGGTGCGCGCGGCGAGGCGCGCCGCCGAGCTCGGCGCCGACGCGGTGCTCGTGCGAACGCCCGGCTTCTTCAAGACGCAGATGACGAGTGACGCCTTCGTGCGTCACTACACGACGGTGGCCGACGCGTCGCCCGTTCCCGTGCTGCTGTACAACTTCACGGCGCTGACCGGCGTGAATCTTCTGCCGGCGACGGTCTCGCGTCTGGCGATCCACCCGAACATCATCGGGATCAAGGAGTCGGGCGGCGACGTGGCGCAGATCGCGGATCTGGTGTCGGGCACGCCCGAGGATTTCAACGTGCTGGCCGGCACGGCGTCAACGTTCTATGCAGCGCTCTCGGTCGGCTGCGTCGGCGGCATTCTCGCACTCGGCTGCGTCGTGCCGGAGGCGTGCATCCGGTTGTACGAGCTGGTGAAAGAGGGACGCCACGCCGACGCGCGCGTGCTTCAGCAACAGCTCGTGCCGCTCACGCGGCTGCTCGGGCCGACGTACGGCGTGCCCGGCCTGAAAGCAGCGCTGGCGCTCATCGGCTACGACCTTGGCGTGCCGCGCGCGCCGCTCGCGCCGGTGCCCGACGCCGCGATCGCGTCGCTTCGCGCGGCGCTCGCCCCATTTGAAGAGGTCCATGTCCAATCTGCTGCCCGATAACGAGCGCATCCTGCTCGGCCCCGGGCCGAGCCTCACGTCGCCCCGCGTCATGCGCGCGATGGCGGCGCCGACCATCAGCCATCTCGATCCGCAGATGATGGCGCTCCTCGACGATATCCGCGCCCGGCTCACACGCCTGTTTCACGCACCCGACGGATCGTTCGCGCTCGCGGTTTCTGGGACAGGCACCTCAGGAATGGAAACGGCCGTCGCCAACCTGGTGCGCGAAGGGACGCGCGCGCTCGTAGTGGTCAGCGGGTACTTCGGCGATCGGCTCGCGCAGATGTGCGAGCGGTACGGCGCCACGGTCACGCGGCTCGACGTCGAATGGGGGCGAGCCTGCGATCCCGACGCGCTTCGCGCCGCCCTGAAGGCGTCGCCCGCCGATATCGTCGCGATGGTGCACGCGGAGACGTCCACGGGCGTCCTGAATCCCATCGACGCGCTGGCGCCCATCGCGCGCGAGCACGGCGCACTGACGATTGTCGATGCCGTCACCTCGTTCGGCGGCCATCCGCTCGACGTCGCCGCGTGGGGCGTGGACGCCTGCTACAGCTGCACGCAGAAATGTCTCGGTGCGCCGTCGGGGCTCGCGCCGGTGGTCTTCGGTCCGCGGGCGCTCGAGCGGCGCGTGAAGTGCCGCAGCTTCTACTTCGATCTGCAGTTGCTCGAGGACTACTGGCTCAAGCGCAAGTATCACCACACGATGTCATCCGCGCTCGTCTACGCCCTGGACGAAGCGCTCGCCATCGTCGAGGAGGAAGGGCTCGAGGCGCGATGGGCGCGCCACGAGCGCAACCACGACGCGTTCGCCAAGGGGCTGGCCGCGATCGGACTGTCGCTCTTGCCGCCGACAGGCGAGCGGCTGTGGACGCTGAACGCGGTGCGCGTCCCCGACGGCGTCGACGAGGCGGCCGTGCGCACGCATCTGCTCGACGAGTTCGGCATCGAGATCGGAGCGGGGCTCGGTCCGCTTGCCGGGAAAATCTGGCGCGTCGGACTCATGGGCGCGAGCTCGACGCCGCGGCTCATCGTCCTGCTCCTCGGCGCGCTCGAGAGCGCGTTGGCCAGGCAAGGGCATCGGGTCCATGGATAGGTATCGATCCCTGGTCCTGATTCCGATCCTCGTCCTCAGCTTCTTCGGGGCGGCGTGCGCCACCAATCCCGCAACGGGCCAGCACCAGTTCTCGCTGATGAGCGAGGACCAGGAGCTGCAGATCGGCCAGCAACAAGACGTCGAAGTGCGCCGGCAGATGGGCGTCTACGCCGATCCCGCGACGCAGCAGTACGTGTCGGACATCGGTGTGCGCCTCGCGCGCGAGTCCGAGCGTCCGAATCTGCCGTGGCACTTCACCGTCGTCGACGTGCCGGCCATCAACGCGTTCGCGCTGCCGGGCGGCTACATCTACGTCACGCGCGGCATCCTTCCGTTTCTCGCCGACGAGGCGGAGCTGGCGTGCGTGCTGGGCCACGAGGTCGGCCACGTCACGGCGCGCCATGCCGCGCAGCAGTACTCCAAGTCGATGGGCGCGGGTATCGGCGTGCTGCTCGGCAGCATCTTCGTGCCCGAGGCGCGCCCGTTTGGGCAGCTCGCCGAGACGGGCCTCGGCGCGGTCATGCTCAAGTACGGGCGAGACGACGAGATCGAGGCCGACGAGCTCGGCGTGCGCTACGCCGCGCGCGGCGGCTGGGATCCCGCCGCGATGCCGCGCATGCTGACGACGCTCGGACGCATCGACGAGGAGACCGACAACAAAGGCGTGCCGAACTGGCTGTCGACGCACCCGTCGCCGGAGAACCGCATCGGACGCGTGCAGGCGGCCGTCCAGCAGGCGGAAACCACGGCGCCGCCAGGCGTCACCAATCACGACGTGTATCTCCAGCACCTCGACGGCATCGTCTACGGCGACAACCCGGAGCAGGGCGTTGTCCGCGGCAGCGTGTTCCTGCACCCGAGCCTGCGGTTCGCGATCGAGTTTCCACCGGGCTGGGACGTGAACAACGGACAGTCCGAAGTCGTGGCCAAGGAGCCGGGTGTCAACACGTTCATGATCCTGCAGCCGATGCCGCGGCCGGTCGGCCGCGGCATCGAGGACGCGGCGGTGCAATCGATGCAGCGCGCCGGTTTCCGTGCGCTCGACGGCGAAGAGACGACGGTGAACGGCCTGCCTACGTTCATCGCCACGTATCAAGGTACCGTTCAGGACCTCGGGCGCGTCCGCCTGCGCGCCGCGCACATCGTTCACGAGGGCCGCGTGTATCTGGTGGCCGGTCTCGCGCCGCTGGCGCTGTACGAGCCGCACGAGCCGGCGTTTTCACAGGCGATCGGATCGTTCCGGCCGATGACGCGCGGCGAGGCCGAAGCCGTGCGTCCGAGCCGCGTGAACGTCTATGCGGCACGCGCGGGCGACACGTGGCAGTCGATCGCCGACCACATGAGCCACGGGGTGATCAAAGCGGCCACACTCGCCATCATGAACACCCACGCGATCGCCGACGAGCCGCGTCCCGGCGAGCGCCTGAAGGTCGTCGTCTGATCCGTACGATCGGCCGGTCGGTGCTCGGCGTGCTCGGGGTCGGCTTCGGCTGTCTCGTGTACGTCTACTTGACGCTGCCGGACGTGCGCCCGCTTCGCACCGGCAATCCGACAACGACCGCGTTCATGGAGCTGCGCGCGCAGGAGGCGCGGGCCCAGGGCCACGCGCCGCGCGTCGTGCAGCGGTGGGTGGGCTACGGCCGCATCTCGCCGCACCTGAAGCGCGCCGTCCTCGTCGCGGAAGACGATGCGTTTTGGCAGCATGACGGGATCGATGTCGATCAGCTCCGCGAATCGATCGAGACCGACTGGACACGCGGGCGCTTCCTGCGCGGCGGCAGCACCATCACGCAGCAGCTCGCGAAGAACCTGTATCTGTCGCCGTCGAGAAATCCGCTCCGCAAGCTGCGCGAGCTCTTCATCGCGCGTCGTCTCGAGGCCGAGTTGAAGAAGGCGCGCATCTTCGAGCTGTACTTGAACGTGATCGAATGGGGCGACGGCATGTACGGCGCCGAAGCGGCGGCGCGGACCTACTTTCACAAGTCGGCGGCGGAGCTCAGCCCCGAGGAGTCGGCGCTGCTCGCGGCCGCGATCATCAACCCGCGCGTGCTGAATCCGGCTCACCCGAGCGGGCGGCTGCTCCGGCGCCAGCAGCTGATCCTGCGACGCATGGGTGTCGTGTTGCCGCCTGAAGACACTGCCGATGAGCTGCGGTGATTGCGGGCCGTTCAGCTTGACGGTGCGGTTCTGCGCCGCTATAGTTGCTCCACTCTCGGCTCATTTTTCAGCACAATCCGATCGCGTTACGTGCACGGCGCAGGGCCTCCCCCCAGCAGCAATGTGCGATGTGTCGCCGCGGTGACGGTCGTGTAGCGGTGCTTGTCGCATGATCAATTACACCGAACGCCTCACGCTGTTGATGCACGATATCGTCTCGCGCGTGCCGACGCTGTCCTTCATCGACGTCGCCGACGTGCTCGTCTTCGCGCGATCGGGACGATCGAACGCGGAGGGCGCGTTCGCCACCTGCCATTCCCTCAGCCTGCCGGCCAGCGAGCCGGGCTACTATTTCTGGCGCGATCGCACGTCGGGGCGCATCACGCGGCGGTCCGAGTGGTTTGTCACCAAGTCGCCGTCGGTGACGATCGGCACGCGGCCGACCAAGTACATGATCTCGTTCTCGCTGCCGCGCTTCTGCGATCAGGTGCTCGATCGCTCGCGCAAGGAAAGGTTCTATCCCGGCGTCGAGCCGTGGATGGCGAAGCTCGATACGGTCGTCCACGAGCTCTATCACATCGATCCCGAGCAGGAGGGCATCCGCCGCATCGAGCTTGGCGACGGTACCTACTCCGCGCATTGCCACGGGCATCAGTTTTTCGCGCAGGTCGCCGGGATGGTCAGCACGTACATGGACAGCCGTCCAGACCCCGAGATCTACGATTTCCTGCGGCACGACTTCGACACGCTCGCCGCGCGCTTCGACGGCGTCGTCGGCACGACGTTCGGTACGTTTCCGTCGTTTCCGCAGCGGTACATCGAGCGCCTCGCCACCCAGCCGCCGTGCGAAGCCGACATGGACGGCGTGACGATCGATCCGCTCCGCTTGCCGCAGCAACCCACCCGGTACACGCAGGACGACCTGCACATCCGTCAGTTCTTCAAAGAGACGTCGCGGCGTTTGGTGAGGAAGGGCCGATTCAAGGCGGCGTAGGAATCTCGAATTCCTAGTTCATCCTGCGCGCGCCGATGAACCGCTGCGACCAATAGCTGCCGCTCAACCGCTCGACGCGGACGACCCCGGTCGAGCTCGGCGCGTGGATGAACTCGTCGCCGCCAATCGCGATCGCCACGTGCGAGGCGCCTGGCGCCGTGGTCGTGAAGAAGATCAGATCGCCGGGCACGAGCTCGTCGGCCCTCACCCCTATCCCCGCTTTGAACTGATCGACGACGGCGCGGGGCAGGGTGACGCCGTGCTGTCCGAAGACGTACTGCGTGAACCCGCTGCAATCGAACCCCGACGGATCGGTGCCGCCGTTTCGATACGGGGTCCCGCGGAGTGAAAGCGCCGTGCCGGTGATCGCGTAGGCATCCGGCTTCGCCGAGCTTCCCCGGCCCGGGGCCGACGCCGTGCGCGGCGGCGTGCCCATGACCGGCACCGCAGAATGGAAGGCGCTGTTCGATCGCTCGACGAGCGCCGACGACGCGATCCGCAGTCGCACCGCGGCGATCCTCGCGCACGTGCGGCGCGACGGCGA
>Ga0207927_1001162_pt1 | contig 11266 bp, 8 predicted proteins | sample NGESurdeep072012_2_FD_184456 | JGI IMG/M metagenome (GOLD analysis project Ga0207927, IMG submission 184456) | Arctic peat soil microbial communities from Barrow, Alaska - NGEE Surface sample 210-2 deep-072012 (SPAdes) | ecosystem: Environmental > Terrestrial > Soil > Wetlands > Peat ... | reverse complement strand
TGCTCGAGCTGCAAAAAAACGACGAACCGTCCCGGATCGCGCTCAAGCTCGACGACCTGCTGCAGGACCTGCATATCAGCCATTTGCGAGATAACCCGGCGATCAGCCTGTCGGGCGGCGAACGGCGCCGGGTTGAAATCGCGCGCGCGCTCGCGTCGGGAGAATTCGCCGCCCATCCGTACGATTTGTTCGTCGCGACGGTGACCGATCGCGCCTGGCGCGCGCGCCGGATCGCCCTTGTTGGCGCCGGTGCCACCGGGGGCTTCTCGAGCGATCTCGTCCGCAAGCTCGCCTCGTCGGCGGGCGCGGCGGGGCGGCAGCGCCGCGCGGCGCGCGCCGCGTTCGTGCTGCGCGGCGACAGCCAGCCGTCTGATGCACTGCCCGAGTTCGCGCAGGCGGTCGCCGAGGGGCTGACCCTCTCGGAATTCAACGTCGGCAGTTACAAAACCACCGAGCCGGCGCCGGCTCCCGCGCCCGTCTGGACCATCGTCGTGCCGGGCGGCGACGGCGTGGCGCGAGCGTCCGGCGCGGCCGCGCGGGGGCGGCTCCTCGGGGAATGCTGCAATCTGGCCCGCGGGTTCGCGAACGAACCGGGCAACACGCTGACACCCCGGGAATTCGCGCGGCGCTGCGAGGTCCTGGCGACCGAGGCCGGCGTGTCGGTCGAGATTCTCGACGAGCATCAGATCGAGAAGCTGGGGATGGGTCTCCTGCTCGGTGTGGCCCGCGGCAGCAGCGAGCCGCCGCGTTTGATGGTGTTTCGCCACGAGCCACCGGGCGCGCCAGTGGGTCCAGTGCTCGGTCTGGTGGGCAAGGGCATCACGTTCGATACCGGCGGGATTTCGATCAAGCCGGCCGACGGCATGGAGCGGATGAAGGATGACATGGCGGGCGGCGCGGCCGTGGCGTGCGCGATGCGCGCGATTGGGCTGCTCAAGGCGCCGATCCGCGTGATCGGCGTCGTGCCGACGACCGAGAACATGCCGGGCGGACGCGCGATCAGGCCGGGCGACGTGCTCACGAGCGCCAGCGGCAAGACGGTCGAAGTGATCAACACGGACGCGGAAGGTCGGCTCGTGCTCGGCGACGGCCTCTGGTATGCGCGGCAGCTCGGGGCGACGCATCTCGTCGACATCGCCACGCTCACCGGCGCCTGCATCGTCGCGCTCGGCAAGATCACGAGCGGGATTTTCGGCGCGCCGATGCCGTGGGTCGAACAGGTCCGCCGCGTCGCGGATCGCGCCGGCGATCGCGTGTGGCCGCTGCCGCTGTTCGACGAGTACCGCGATCAGTTGAAGAGCGATATCGCCGACATCATGAACACCGGAGGGCGGCCTGCTTCGTCCATCACCGCGGCGATGTTCATCAAGGAATTCGCAGGCGGCCTGCCGTGGGCGCACCTCGACATCGCGGGCACGGCGTGGGCGGATGAAGCCAGACCCTATCTGCCGAAGGGCCCGAGCGGCGTCGGCGTGCGCACGCTCGCCGAACTGGCATTCACCAGCGGCGATTGGACCTAGCTTACGCAGGCGCCGATCATCGTCAAGCTCGTCGAACCGAGCCGGCATGACCCCGGCATCGCCGATGTGGTCGTGGGCGCGCTGGGACTCACCGGCGCGCTGGCGCTCCTGGCTATCGTGTGCGGCGCGCTGCTCGGCGCGCTGCTGTTCTGGATGCGCGCCCGGCAGCGTTAGGGAAGCTCACCGCTGGAAGATGCCCCTATTGGTGCGCGATGGCGGTGACGCTTTTGAGCGAAGTCTGATACTTCCGGATGGCGGTGAGTAAGGCGTCGGCAATCCGCTGCCGATACGCCGAGCTGCGCAGCAGCTTGGCGTCCTGCGGGTTGGTCACGAAGGAGATCTCCGCCAGCACGCTCGGCATCGCCGCGCCGATGAGCACCACAAACGGCGCCTGCTTCACGCCGCGATCCTTGACCGCCTTGTTGCCGCCGCGCAGCTTGTCGAGCATCGCCTTCTGGACATCGGTGGCGAAGTCGCGCGACTCGTCCAGCTTGTTGTTCAGCGCAATCGCCTTCACGAAATCCGGAAGCGCGCCCATCGCCTGCGCGGACTCGGCGTTCTCGCGGGCGGCGACGGCCGCCTCGGTCTGATTGTTCGCAAAGTTCAAGAAATACGTCTCGATGCCGCGCGTCTGTGCGTTCGGACTCGAGTTGACGTGAATCGACAAGAACAGGTCGGCACCCTCGCGGTTGGCGATGGCGGTCCGCTCGGGCAGCGGCACGAACTCATCGGTCCGGCGCGTCAGGATCACCTCGACGCCAGAAATCTTGCGGAGCAGCGCTTCGAGCCGCAGTGCGACGTCGAGCACGAGATCGGCTTCGGTGACGCCGCGCGCCTTGGTGCCGGGATCGTGTCCGCCGTGGCCGGGGTCGATGACGATTCGAGAGACGCCCAGCCCCAGTTGCCGCGAAATGGACAGCCCCCCCGGGATGGTCCTCGTCGGCAGCGGGGTTGGCGCCGGCGGGGCAACGGCAAAGGCTTCGGTGTGTGTGCCGCTGGCCGGCGCTGCCGCGTCCTCGGCCGCGCGGGCCGCGGCGAGGAGCTCGGTCGCGCGAGGTGGGGGCGCGGGCAGGCGGCGTCCCAACTCGGGCATCACCGGGCGCGCGCGAAGCGTGGCGACCAGCGGCGCGGCCGCGACGGGCGAATTGGCCACGGCCGCGCGGGCGCAGTCGATCACCAGGCGATACGGATTGTAGAGGGCGTACACGCTGTAGCTCGAGACGCCGGCCGCATCGAGCACGACGCGGGTCGTGTTGTTGGGATGGCGGCCGATGCGAATCTGCCGTACCAGATCGGTGTCGCCGTCGAAGCGCAGCGTTTGATCGAGCAGCGGCGGCGCGGCGCGCGCCGACGGCAGATCGACGAAGACGCGCGCCGGGTCGGGCAGCCGCTCGTCATGAAACGGGACCTCGGCGTCGAGCTCGATGGTGACGCGCACGGCGTCCGGCAACAGCTCCCGGTGAACGCTCTTGATCGTCGCGACCCGGGCGCGAGAGTCTACGCTCGAGCGCGAGGTGTCAGTGCGCGCGGGGGTGGGGCCCCGCGCGCCAGGAGAAGAAGCCGGGTCGGCGTCAATTGCGAGGACTTGCGGTACCTGTTTCGCGAGCTTGCTGGTCGGGTACTGCGCGGCGAGCGCGCGCAGCGCACGAATACCGGCCGTCTTGTCCTGCGGCTGCCCGAAGCGCGCGAAGGCGTCGAGCGACAGGCGTCCAGCCTGCCACAGCGCGTTGTCGCTGTAGCCGCTGGCCGGATAGCGGCGCACGATTGCTTCATACGCCGCGACGACCGCACGCACGGTTGCGAGGGTGGCGTCGGCCTGATCATCGGCCGACACCGCGAGCACCGGACGCACCGCCTGCTCGCGCGCGAGCGTGTCCGCATACATCGCCCTGACCGTCGCCGCCGAGAGATCCGCGGCGGCGAGTAGGGCGGCGAGTGCGAGGACGAAGGTTCGTCTAGCCATGGGCGTACCTGCTGTCATCGGAGCTGCGTGTCCACTTCCTCGAAGTACTGCTTGTCGACGAGCACCTCGCGCGGCTTGCCGCCGGCGGCTGGCGACACGAGGCCTTCCATCTCCATCATGTCCACCAGACGCGCCGCGCGGCTGAAGCCGATGCGCATCCGCCGCTGCAGGTAGGAAATCGACGCCTGGCCGCTCGTCACGATGATCCGAGCCGCTTCGTCGTAGAGATCGTCCTTGTCCACCTCGAACGCACTGCCGGTCGTTTTCTCCTCGGCGGTGATCGTCTCGTCGTACACCGGCTTGCCCTGCTTGCGCAGGTAGCTCGCGAGCCGCGCGCTCTCCTGCTCGGAGATGTACGGCCCATGCAGCCGGATGAACCGAGACGACGCGGGCGGCAGAAACAGCATGTCGCCGCGGCCGAGCAGAGACTCGGCGCCGTTGCCGTCGAGAATCGTCCGCGAATCGATCTTCGACGACACGCGGAAGGAGATCCGCGCGGGCAGGTTCGCCTTGATGAGCCCGGTGATCACGTCGACCGACGGCCGCTGCGTCGCGAGAATCAAATGGATGCCGACGGCGCGCGCCATCTGCGCCAGCCGCGCGATCGATTCCTCGACCTCGTTGCTCGCCACCATCATCAGGTCGGCGAGCTCGTCGATCACGACGACGATGAAGCAGAGCGGCTTGGGCTCCTTGCCGTCCTTCGGCGTCCGCTTCTCGGCGATCTGCTGCCGGATGTTCCGGTTGTATTGCTCGATGTTGCGGACGCCTTCCGCGGCGAGCGTCTTGTACCGCTCTTCCATTTCGCGCACGGCCCACCGCAGCGCGTTGGCGGCCTGCTTCGGATCGACGACGACCGGCGTCATGAGATGGGGAATGTCGTCGTACATCCCGAGCTCCAGCCGCTTCGGATCGATCAGGATCAGCCGCACATCGTCCGGCGTCGCGCGGTACAGGATGCTCGTGAGCATGGCGTTGATGCCGACCGACTTGCCGGCGCCGGTCGAGCCGGCGATCAGGAGATGCGGCATGGCGGCGAGATCCGCGACGTACGGCTCGCCGTGGATCGTCTTGCCGAGCGCGATCGTCAGCTTGGACGACGACCGGCGGTAGACCTCCGATTCGAGCAGCTCGCGCAGCGAAATCTGCTCGCGCGTGCGGTTCGGAATCTGGATCCCGACGGTCGATTTGCCGGGGATGCGATCGATAAGCACCGACTCGGCCTGCATCGCGAGACAGAGGTCGTCCGAGAGGCTGGTGACTTTCGAGTATTTCACGCCCGCGTCCGGCTTCAGCTCGAAGGTGGTGACGACCGGCCCGGGATGGATCTGCACGACGCTGCCTTCGACGGCGAACTCACGGCACTTCTCCTCGAGCAGACGCGCGCCGTCCATGAGCTCACGCTCGTCGACTTTGCGCTCGGTCTTCGGCGCGTCCAGCAGGGCCAGCGGCGGCAGGGCGTAGTCGCCCTTGCGGCGCTCGGCGGGCGCTTTGGCCAGCGGCTCGGAATCGGCCAGCAGCAGCGGCGGCGCGGGCATGTTCACTCTGGGCGGCTTCGCCGGCTGGAACGATTTGACGCTGCCAAAAGCCGGCGCGGCCACGGGCGCGTCGTCCTCACGCTTCATCGAGGGTTTGGGCCGGGCAAGCTCGGCCCCGACAGGCTGACCAGCCTCGGCCCCCGCAATCATCGGCGGGACGCCCTTCTTCGTGTGCTTGGCGACGACCTCGCGGCGCTGTTTCTCGCGGCGCCGGTCCTCGCGCCACGCGCGGAACGATCCAATCGCTTTTGCGCCGCCGTCACGCCCGCCCTCGATGATCGCGCCGAAGAAGCGGCCGAACGAGAAATGCGTGGACATGATGATCGCCAGAAAGATCAGCGTGACGATGACGATCACCGAGCCGGTGCGATTGAGATACTCCGACAGCACCTTCGCGAGCCACTCGCCGGCATAACCGCCCGCGCGGAAGGATTTGCCGGACACCTCGAGGTTGCCGAAGACGAGGCAGAGAAACGCGCTGATGCAGCCGAAGAGCAGCCCCGCGCCCGCCACCTTCGTGCCGGCGGCGTCAACCGCGCGGCACCAGAAATAGTGCCAGCCGACGACGACCAGGACCGCTGGAATCACGTACGACGCGTAGCCGAAGAGTTGAAACGACAGCTCGGCGAGAAACGCGCCGACTCGCCCAGCGAAATTGACGGGCGCCGCGTGCGAGCCGGAACTGAAGAACCACACCGGATCGGTCGGGTCGTAGCTGGCCAGCGAAATGACCCAGATGAGCGCGACCGCAAACAGCGCGACGCCCACGAATTCGCTGACTCGACGGGAGGCCTTGGATCCACTCACGTATCAGATCTCCATGATGACGGGGAGGACGAACGGGCGGCGGCCCGAACGCTTGCGCAGGAACCGGCGCAGTTCGACGCGCAGCTTCTCTTTGATCAAGCCTTGATCGGTGCGTTCTTCGATGCTGGCCTGCTCGACCACCTCCGAGAGGACGCGCACGCCGTCGGCGAGCAGCGCCTCGCTGTCCTCCATCACGAAGCCGCGCGTGATGATCTCGGGCACGCCCTCGAGGGCGCCCGTCTGCTTGTTGATCGCCACGACCGGGACGACGAGGCCGTCTTCGGCGAGATGCCGGCGGTCGCGCAGCACTTCGTCGCCGACTTCGCCGGTGCGCGTGCCGTCGATCAGCACCCGGCCGACCGGCGCTTTGCCCGCGATGCGCGCGCCCTGGGCGTCGATCTGCAGGACGTCGCCGTTCTCGGCGAGCAGGATTTCGGGCTTCGGATCGCGTCCGGCGAAGACGCGCTCGGCGATGCGGGCGTGCTGCGAGAGCTGCCGGTACTCGCCGTGCACGGGAACGAAAAACCGCGGCCGCACCAGCGACAGCACGAGCTTCAGTTCCTCTTCGCTGCCGTGGCCGGAGACGTGCACGTGCTTGATGCCCTCGTGGATCACGTCCGCGCCGCGCCGCGCGATGTGATTGATCACGCGGCCGATCGCCTTCTCGTTGCCGGGAATCGAGCGCGCCGAGAGGACCACCGTATCGCCTGGACCCACCTTGACGTGGCGATGATCGTCGATCGCGATCCGCGACAGCGCCGACATCGGCTCGCCCTGCGATCCCGTGCACAGGCACAGCACGTCCTCGGCGGGGTAGCTGCCGACCTCGGAATCGCGAATCTGCACGCCGCCGGGCACGCGGAGGTATCCGAGCCGCTGGGCGATCTCCGAGTTCCGCTCCATGCCGCGGCCGATGAAGGCCACCTTGCGCTCGAACTGCGCCGCCAGGTTCACGAGAATCTGCATCCGGTAGATGCTCGACGAGAACGCCGCGACGATCAGCCGCCCGGTGGCGCTGGTGAAAATCTCCTCGAACGCCTCGACGACCTCGACCTCCGAGCCGGTGAAGCCGCGACGATCGATATTCGTGCTGTCGGCGAAGAGCGCGAGCACGCCGGCGGTCCCCAACTCGGCGAAACGGTGGATGTCGAAGTGCTGGCCGTCGATCGGCGTCTGGTCGATCTTGAAATCGCCGGTATGGACGACCACCCCCGCAGGGGTGTGAATGGCCAGCGCCACGCAGTCGGGCATGCTGTGGGTGACGCGAATGAACTCGATCTCGAACGGCCCGACGACGACCCGGTCGCGCGGGCGGACCGGGTGCAGCCGGTCCGCGACGTCGATGTCGTGTTCCGCCAGCTTGTGCTCGAGGAACGCGAGCGTCAGCGGCGTCGCATAGATCGGACCGTCGACGAGCGGCAGCACGTACGGCACGCCGCCGATGTGATCCTCGTGGCCGTGCGTCAGCACGAGCGCGGCGACGCGCCCTTTCTGCTGCAGGTACGTGAGATCCGGCACGATCAGGTCGACGCCGAGCAGGTCGGGATCGGGGAACATCACGCCCGCATCGACGACAATCGTCGTCTCACCCCAGGTGAGCGCGAGCATGTTCATGCCGAACTCGCCGACGCCGCCAAGCGGAACGATTTCGAGCATCCTGAATATGGGAGTACGGACCCACACCGCATGCGTTCCTGGCGGAACACTGGCGACGCAGGGAGCCGCGACGAACGCGGCTCAATCAGGCTGCTGGGCGCGCCTGAGTTAAACGAGGCGGGATGAACGACTTACAGGCGAAACTATAGCACAGCTCAACCGCTTTTGGCAGCAAAGACGTCGGCCACCCGGAGGAGCTCGGCGATGCTCAGCGTCTCGGGCCGGCGGCGCCCGTCGATGCCGGCGGCCGCGAGCGCCCGGGCGGGGGGCAGCGTCGCCGCGCCCGCAAAGGCCAGCAGCGCATTGGCCAGGGTCTTCCGGCGCCGCGTGAATACCGCCTGAACCATCGCCGCGAAGACCGATTCATCCCTGGCCGGCGGGTCGGGCGGATGAAAACGCAGCCGGACGAGCGCCGAGCGCACCTTCGGCACCGGCCTGAAGGCGCCGGGGGGAAGCGCCAGCACGCGCTCGGACGTGGCGTGATGGCCGATGAGAACGGTCAGGATGCCGTAATCCCGCGTGCCCGGAACCGCCGTCAGTCGGTCGGCGACCTCGCGCTGCAGCATGAGCGTGGCATCGGCCAGCGGGATGCCGGCGACGTAGAGATCCACCAGCTTGAACATGATCGGCGACGCGACGTTGTAGGGAAGGTTGCCGGCGACGCGCAGTCGCCAGTCGCCAGTCGCCAGTGGCCAGTCGGGGACCAGCTCGCGGATGCGGTCGGCGGCGACGTCCAGGAAGTCGCCGGGTTCGACGACGAGATTCGGCGGCGGGGCGGCGGCGAGGTCCGCCGCGAGGTCGCGATCGATCTCGAAGGCGACCACGCGCCCGGCGCGCGCGGCCAGCGGACGCGTCAGCGCCCCGTGGCCGGGTCCGATTTCCAGGAACGTGTCGCCCGCGGTTGGGGCGATCGCGGCGACGACCTTGTCGACCCACGCCGGCTCGAGGAAGTTCTGCCCGAAGCGCTTGCGCGCGCGGGTCATTGTTCCTCTCCGCGCCAGTAGTTGGTCTCGATATCCTCGATTTGCTCTTCGCTCAGACCGAAGTAGTGGCCGATCTCATGGATCAACGTTTCGCCGATTGCCACGACGAGGTCGTTCTCATCATCGGAATCGCGCTCGAGGGGGCCTTGAAAGAGCAGAATCCGATCGGGCAGCGTGTTGCCGTAATCCCAGGCGCGCTCGGTGAGCGGCGTGCCTTGATAGAGCCCGAGGAGCGTGTCGGACGGCTCGATGTCCATGTCGTCGAGCAGCTCGCGCGACGGCTCGTCCTCGACGACGATCGCCAGGTTCGCCATCGCGTCGCGGAAGCGGCGCGGGATGGAGGCGAGGGCGTCAGCGACGAGGCGTTCGAATTCGACGCGGCGCACGGGTCTTCCTGGGCGGCCGCTCGGGACTGGCGGCGCCGGATTGATAGAAGTCGCAGTCGTCCTGCACCGCGCACTGATCGCAGAGCGGCTTCGGCTTGCAGATGCGGCGGCCGTGGAGAATCAGCGTATCGGAGCTCCTCGTCCACCGTGCGCGGGGCAGCGCGGCGCCAAGCTGCTGTTCGACGGCCTCAGGCTTGTCGGAGTCGGCGATGCCGATGCGATTTGCGACGCGCAGGACGTGCCGGTCCACCGGCAGTCCGGGGACGCCGAGCGCGTGGCCGAGGACGACATTCGCCGTCTTGCGGCCGACGCCGGGCAGCTCGATGAGCGCCTCCATGCTGGCCGGCACTTCCCCCTGGTGCCGCTCGACGAGCGCGCCCGCCATGCCGATGAGCGACTTGGCCTTCGCGCGGAAGAAGCCCGTGGAGTGGATCGCTTTTTCGAGGTCGCGCGGCTTCGCCTTTGCGAGCGCCTGCGCGGTCGGATACTTCTTGAACAGCGCCGGCGTGACCATGTTCACGCCCGCGTCGGTCGACTGCGCGGAGAGGATCGTCGCGACGAGCAGCTCGAAGGCGTTCGAGTAGTGCAGCTCGGTGTCAGCCTCAGGGTGCTGCGCCTCGAGCTTGTCGAGGATGTGGCGCGTCTCGGCGGCAGATTTCAATGGACGTTAGTGTACAGGGCCCGCGTCCTTGTTCCAGCCGACGTTGCTATACGACTCGTTGAACACGCGCCAGTGCTCCTGCAGGGCGGCGATGAGGTTCGGCACGAACTGGACGGGGACCACGATTCGCGCGCGCACCGGGGCGCGGACGATGTGGTCGTGTTCGGCGCCTTTGACTTCCTTCTCCGACAGCGGCATCACCTCGCAGAAGGTGAGCGTGAAGTCGAACGGCGTGTGGGCGATCGCGCAGAAGTTCGAATAGGTGCGCGGTGTGGTGGTGTTGTCGTCGGGAACGATGGTGAAGTTGATTTGCTTGGGCTGGTCAGGCATGCCCAAGTCTAAACCAGCGTCAGTACTTCCGCATCACGCCGACGACGACGCCCTGGACCTGCACTTGATCGGCCTCGGCGAAGATGGGCTGCATGGCGGCGTTGGCCGGCTGCAAACGGATCATGCCGCCCGGGTCGCGGTAGAACTTCTTGAGCGTCACGTCCGACCCGCGAAGCAGCGCAATCACCATCTCGCCGTTGTCGGCCGTCTTGCGATCCTCGACCACCACGTAGTCGCCGTCGCGGATCTGCTCGTCGATCATCGAATCGCCGCGCACGCGCAGCACGTAGGTGTCGCGCTTGCCGACCAGATCTTCGGGCACCGCGATCGTCTCGTTCGACGCGATCGCCTCAATCGGCAGGCCCGCGGCGACGTAGCCGAGAAGCGGAAGCTCGACGGCGCGCCCGCCGGCGCGCGTCGGCACCATCTCGACCGACCGGCTGCGGTTCCAGGCCCGCTTGATGAAGCCTTTTTCCTGCAGGTTGGTCAGATGCTTGTGCACCGTCGCGAGCGAAGAAAGGCCGAATCGCCGTCCGATTTCTTCCAGACTCGGCGCGTAGCCGTGCTGCTGGATGAACTCGTTCAGGTAGTCGAGGATCTCGCGCTGGCGCTTGGTGAGTGGAAGCATGTACGGTGGCCCTCAGGCGAAAGTTCAGCGCTAACTATACGCAAAAGAAAGGCGAAGGTCAAGATATCGGTGAAGGCGGACGGCCGAGGACTGCTACGATTCGGCGACGTGAGGATTCCTTTCACCATCGCGCGTCAGGGTATCCAGGGCCGGCCCTTCGACGTGGTCGGGCTTGGCGAGAACAGCGTCGATTTGATGGCGGTCGTCGCGGAGTATCCGGTCAGCGATACCAAGCAGCGCCTTCAGCGCTTCGCCCGCCAGAGCGGCGGGCAGATCGCCACGGCCCTGGTGGCGTGCGCGAAGCTCGGATGGAAGGCGCGCTACATCGGGCGCTTCGGCGAGGATGAGTTCGGCGCCTTCTCGCGCGACAGCCTGACCGCCGCGGGCGTCGACGTCAGCGCCGCGCGGACCGTCGCCGGCGCCACCAATCAGTTCGCCGTCATTCTGGTCGACGCGCGCACCGGCGCGCGATGGATGGTTGAGCGGGTCAGAGCAGCACGGGACGCGGGGCTGGAGTCCCTCTTCCTCGGCGAGCACCATGCGACTGGGGGCACGTACTACCAGAACGCTCCGATGCTTGGCCGGTTGCTCGCCGAGTGGGGAGACCGGCCGGCCGGGGCGCTGTTCCTGCTGCCGTTGTGGCACCCGGTGACGCTGGCCGAACAGGTGGGCACCCTGGCCTCGCTCACCCAGGGACGGTTCATCCTTCAGTGCGCCCTGGGGGGTGGCGACGACCAGTTCGGCGGCATGGGTGTTCCACTGCGCGGACGCGTCGCACGGTTCGAGTCGACCCT
>Ga0207927_1001158_pt1 | contig 11270 bp, 7 predicted proteins | sample NGESurdeep072012_2_FD_184456 | JGI IMG/M metagenome (GOLD analysis project Ga0207927, IMG submission 184456) | Arctic peat soil microbial communities from Barrow, Alaska - NGEE Surface sample 210-2 deep-072012 (SPAdes) | ecosystem: Environmental > Terrestrial > Soil > Wetlands > Peat ... | reverse complement strand
GCAGATCAAGGCAGACGAGATCACCAAGCTCATCCGCGAGCAGATCGACAACTACGAAACCAAGATTGCCGTCGATGAAGTCGGCACGGTCATGTCCGTCGGCGATGGTATCGCACGCGTCTATGGGCTCGACAAGGTCATGGCCGGCGAACTGCTCGCGTTCCCGCACAATGTCGCGGGACTCGCCATGAACCTGGAAGAAGACCAGGTCGGCACCGTGCTGTTGGGCGACTACACCGAAATTCAAGAGGGTGACGAGGTCAAGCGCACCGGCAAAATTATGAGCGTGCCTGTGGGCGACGCCATGATTGGCCGCGTGGTCAACGGCCTGGGCGTGCCCATCGACGACAAGGGCCCCATCAGCACCGACCAGTTCAATGCGGCGGAGCGCCTGGCGCCCGGCGTCATCGACCGTCAGCCGGTGAAAGAGCCCATGGCTACCGGATTGAAGGCCATTGACTCCATGATTCCGATCGGCCGCGGTCAGCGCGAACTGATCATTGGCGACCGCCAGACCGGTAAGACCGCCGTCGCGCTCGACGCCATCATCAACAGCAAGGGACGCGACCTGATTTGCATTTACTGCGCCATCGGCCAGAAGCGCTCTTCGGTCGCGCAGGTGGTGAAGACGCTCGAAGACTATGGCGCGATGGAGTACACCATCGTCGTCTCAGCGTCCGCTTCCGACCCGGCCCCGATGCAGTACATCGCTCCCTACGCCGCGTGTGCCATTGGCGAATTCTTCCGCGATAGCGGACGTCACGCGCTCTGCATCTACGACGATCTTTCCAAGCACGCGGTCGCGTATCGCGAGATTTCGCTGCTGCTGCGCCGTCCGCCAGGACGCGAAGCTTATCCCGGAGACGTGTTCTATCTCCACTCGCGCCTGCTGGAGCGTGCGTCGAAGCTGAGCAACGAGCTTGGCGGAGGTTCGCTGACCGCGCTTCCCATCATCGAAACCCAGGCGGGTGACGTTTCGGCGTACATTCCGACCAACGTGATTTCGATTACCGATGGCCAGATTTATCTGGAAACCGACCTGTTCAACTCCGGCGTGCGTCCGGCTGTCAACGTCGGATTGTCGGTCAGCCGCGTGGGCGGCAACGCCCAGATCAAAGCCATGCGCCAGGTTGCCGGGACCTTGCGACTCGATCTCGCCCAGTACCGCGAACTGGCGGCCTTCTCGCAGTTCGGCAGCGACCTCGACAAGGCGACCCAGGCACAGCTTGCCCGCGGCCAGCGCCTCACGGAAATCCTGAAGCAGGGACAGTATCAGCCCCTGTCGTTTTCCAAGCAGATTCTGATCATTTACGCTGGCACCCAGGGCCTGCTCGACGACATGCCAGTTGATCAGTTGCGCGAATTCGAAAAAGGCCTGAACTCCTTCGTCGATACCACCAATCCCGGATTGCTGCGATCGATCGAAGAGAAGAAGATCCTCGACGACGGTCTCCGAGCCGACCTGACCAAGACCATCAAGGAATACAAAGACCGCTTCGCCAGCGAGCGTCAGGCGGAGGCAGCGACAGTGAGCGCGTAACCGGACATGGCAAACGTACTCGATCTTCGGCGTCGTATCCGCAGCGTGAAGAACACGCGCCAGATCACCAAGGCCATGAAAATGGTCTCGGCGGCCAAGTTGCGTCGCGCCCAGGAACGCACTCTCGCGGCCCGTCCCTTCGCCCAGATGCTGACCAACGTGTTGCAATCGGCGATCAGCCGCGCGGAGTTGGTCGATCCGGACACGGGTCTGCCCATCCATCCCCTGCTCCGCAACCGGCTTCCCGAGAAGACCGTGATGATCATCGTCGTGACCGGCGATCGAGGACTGGCGGGCGCGTTCAACTCCAACGTGCTGAAGGCGCCTCTGAAGTTCGTGGATTATCTTGAGGGCAAGAATATCGACGTCGAGGCCGTCGGACGCAAGGGCCGCGACTTTCTGCGGCGTCGTTTTCCGCTCGTGAAGCCGGATGCGACAGAGCGTGCCGGTCGCATCCAGATCGTCGGCGAGCACTTGGGACTGCTCGGCAAAGTCGACTACGACGCTGTCGAGGAGATGGCCAACAGCATCATCAAACGTTATTGCAACGAGCAGATCGATGGCGTGTACCTGATTTTTAACGAATTCAAGTCGGTAATTTCGCAACGAGTCATCGTGGAGCGCATTCTCCCGGTGCAGGAGATTGGCCGACGCGAGGTCGCGCAGCAGGAAGAGTTGACCAAAGAAGCACGCGAACGCATGGGCGAAGCGGCGCGCTCGGCGGGCGTGAGCTTGCAGGCTGCCGAAGCCTCCGAGTTGGAACGCGACGCGATCAAGTTCGGTACCGCGCCGGTGGATTACATCTATGAGCAGCCGCCCGAGGAATTGCTGAACGATCTGCTGCCGCGCTACGTCGCGATCCAGATCTATCAGGCGCTGCTGGAGTCGGTAGCAGCGGAACACGCGGCCCGCATGACCGCCATGGATTCGGCGACCAACAATGCCAACGATGTGATTGACTCGCTCACGCTGACTCTGAACCGGGTACGCCAGGCGGCGATCACCAAGGAAATTATCGAGATCGTCAGTGGCGCTGCCGCTTTGTCATAAAGTTTGTGGCGCCGAATAGCGGCGTCGACGTAAGAATTTCGAACTTAGTTGGTTTTACTGGCCACCAGCCACTAGCCACTGACAACTGGACTTATATATATGGCTGAAAATATCGGACACATTATTCAGATCGCAGGTCCCGCCGTGGACGTGCAATTCACCGAACATCATCTGCCGCCCATCTACTCGGCGTTGCGGGTGGTAAGCGACGGCTTCAACGTCCCCGCTCCCATCAACGTCATCCTCGAAGTCGAGCAGCAGCTCGGCGAAGGCCGCGTGCGCTGCGTCGCCATGGAGCCGACCGACGGCATGGTCCGCGGCATGAAGGCCATCGACCTCGGCGGCCCCATCACCGTTCCGGTGGGCAAAGGCACCCTGGGACGCGTGCTCAACGTGATCGGCGAGCCCGTGGACAAGTTGGGACCGGTGAAGTATGAGAAGCGCCTGCCCATCCATCGCCAGGCACCTGCTTTCGACGAGCAGTCCACCTCGATGGAAATGTTCGAGACTGGCGTCAAGGTCATCGACTTGATCCAGCCCTTTTTGAAGGGCGGCAAGATCGGCCTGTTTGGCGGCGCGGGTGTCGGCAAAACCGTCGTCATCATGGAGCTCATCAACAACGTCGCGCTGCAGCACGGCGGCTTCTCCGTATTCGCCGGCGTGGGCGAGCGAACCCGTGAGGGCAACGACCTCTGGCTCGAAATGCAGGAGTCGGGCGTGGTCAATATTAAGGAGCCGGAGAAATCCAAGGCTGCGCTGATCTATGGCCAGATGACCGAGCCTCCCGGAGCCCGTCTGCGGGTCGCGCTCACCGGCCTCACCGTCGCCGAATATTTCCGCGACGAAGAAGGTTCCGACACACTGCTCTTCATCGACAATATTTTCCGCTTCACCCAGGCGGGTTCAGAGGTTTCCACGCTGCTGGGCCGCATGCCGTCAGCCGTGGGATACCAGCCCAACCTGGCCAGTGAAATGGGCGAGTTGCAGGAGCGCATCACTTCCACCAAGAAGGGTTCCGTCACCTCGGTGCAGGCAGTTTACGTGCCCGCCGACGACTTGACCGATCCGGCTCCGGCGACCACATTCGCTCACCTCGATGCCACCACGGTGCTCTCGCGCCAGATCTCAGAGCTCGGCATCTATCCCGCCGTCGATCCGCTGGCATCCACCTCGCGCATTCTCGACCCGCGCGTGGTTGGCGAGCAGCATTACGACACCGCCCAAGCAGTGAAGCGAATTCTGCAGAGCTACAAAGACCTGCAGGACATCATCGCCATCCTGGGTATCGACGAACTCAGCGAAGACCAAAAGCTCACGGTCACGCGCGCCCGCAAGATCCAGCGCTTCTTCTCGCAGCCGTTCCACGTGGCCGAGCAGTTCACCGGCATCAAGGGACGCTACGTGAAGGTCGAAGACACCGTGCGCAGCTTCCAGGAAATTGTTGACGGCAAGCACGACGACATTCCTGAGCAGGCGTTCTACATGAAGGGATCAATCGACGAAGTGCTCGAAGCGGCCGAGAAGATGAAGGCCACGGCATAAAACGTCATGGCTGATACTTTCCAACTCGAAATCGTCACCCCCGACAAGCTGGTGGTGAAAGAGACCGCGGACGAAGTCCAGATCCCTGGCAAGGCAGGATACATGGACGTCTTGCCCGGCCATGCGCCGCTGATCACCGAGTTGATGATCGGCGAAATTACATACAAACACGATGGAAATACGCAGCATCTGTCGGTCGCCTGGGGATTTGCCGAGGTGCTGCCCGACAAGGTGACCGTTTTGGCGCAGACCGCTGAGCGTCCGGAGGAAATCGATGTGAAGCGGGCGCAGGAAGCCAAGGCGCGCGCCGAAGCCGCACTGGCCAGGGCCGAGGCCGACCTCGACTTCGATGTCACTCTGAGCGCCCTCAAGCGCGCCGAGGTTCGCCTGAAGGTCGCGGATTACGCGGCATCAAGAATTGGCCACTAAGAAGGTCAAGGCTAGGCAGTCAAAATTAAGGGACGCCAGAGGGCGTCCCTTTTCTTGTGGCTTACAACGGGCTTACGGAAGAACCGGAGTAAAGGAAACTCCGCGCAGCACTTCTCCGAAACCGGCCGCTCGAAACGTCGCGAAGCTTTCGTTCTGTGGCAGCGTCGTTGCAGCAATGTTGTCGGTGATGACAACCACCTTGTTCGGATCGGCGCCCTGGTCTCCATTCCCGCTGACCGTGGACGTCACCGCATAAATCGTCGCCGTCCCGTCGTTGTTGTTCACGCCGATTATGTTGCGCAGGCCATCCGCTCCCGGAGACCACGGCAGTCCCGTGGTTGGGTTGTTGCCAGTTGGATACCCGGCGACCGTGTAGGGAATGCCCAACTGCAAACCAGCCTGCAGCGTGTACGCCAGGTTCCACTGTCCCTGGCTTGCGTTGAAGACCCACTTCTGCAGTCCAGCCGTCGTCTGCGCGGCGGCCTTGGAATAGATGCCGTTCTTGAAGGTGTTATCCCCGTTCCCTTCATCGGCGACATACAGAGTCGTAGAATTTGCAAACCACACCCCGAACGGGAACGACGTCTTCGACTTCAACGCCGTGGGGAAGCCCTTCAGCACGCACATGTTGTTGGGATCGAGGCCCTTGGTCTGGACCACCGTCGGATCATAAGCCAGCGGCGCGGTGGGCAGCGTCGCATTCGTCGGGGGCAGTCCCACACCATTGGTGTCATTGCAAATCGTGAGGGTGGGATCTACCCAGTAAACCGTGTTCACGCCGTTGCTGCCACTGCCCTTGGTGGTATAGATCACGTTGTTGAAGATGGTCAGTCCGCGGAAATTTGTGTCCTTGCCGACCTTGTCGAGTGCGTCACCCAGTTGGGTAATGTTGAAACTCGCTACCGGGGTGGAAGGGCTTGGCGGGTTCTGCCGATTTTCCGGCAGATTGGAGGGCGAGAGAATTTGTGTGCCAGCTCCGATAATCACGCTGTTCGGCTGAGGATTGCCCCCGTTGCCCGCGTTTCCGGCTGTGTAATAGAAGTCCGCACCGTTGGTGTTGTTTAGGATGGCAGCCCGCCCGTTGTTTCCGCTATAGGCGTTGCTCTCCGTAAACCGGAAGGTGCCGCGTGCATCCACTTCAGCTACTACCCGGTAAACATTGAAGCCTACAGGATTCGTTGGATCGACCACGCCCGGAGTATTCGAGTTCGAAACGTCGAGCTGATCGATCGCAGCTGCATACCCCATGAACGTCAGTTTCGTTCCGTTGGTGGAGAGATTCAAAGCGATTTCCGACTTGGACGGGAAACTGGTGACTATCGGGCCGATCGGCGCCAGCCTCTGGGGAGGCAATTGCAGCACTTGGTTGTTGTTGGGAACTTCCAGCGTGTTAACCAGCGTGCCCGCCGGCGTGAACTGGTCGAGGAAAATCTTTGACGTGATGCCGAAACTACTATCCACGGTGTCGTTGTTCCACACGTATGGATAAGTGCCGTTGACAATGGCCGTACCGTTGCATCCCGCTGTAGTGCTCTGGCAGTTCGGCGGCAGCAGCTGCCCCACTGTCACGTTGTTAGGGTTGTTGTCGTACACGCTGCGGCTGATTACGACGTTACCCGGAGCAAAGAAGGTCTGCGCTCCAGCGATTCCGGATATCCCGAGCAGAAGGCTGAGTACGATTGCAGACCGTCGTACGAACAGACTGCGGTTCATTGCTTGACCGGCTAATTTTATGGACATCTTTATGCTCTCCTCGATGTGGCGCTTGAGCCTATTACCTATGGCTCAGCCCATCCATGTTCTGCGCAGGTCGTTACACGGAAGTTACAAGTCGATCACGATTGTGTGAATGGAATCGCAGGGAGCATCCGCATCTTTCCGCAGTAGTAATTCATTGTTCGTTGCAGCAAAAAGCGCCGGATGACCTCCGGCGCTTCCTGGTTTACGGATGTGAAACTTAGCTGAATCTTATCGCCTTGGCCACCTCGACCGCCTCAATCTTGCGCAAGTCCTGCAAGACCGTCTCACTGACTTCGCTATCCACCTGGACCACGGCCACTGCCTCGCGAGGCTCCTGCGCCTGCTCGCTGCGGCCCAGCGAGAAGTTGGCGATGTTCACTTTGTGCTGTCCGAGCACCGTTCCCACCCTCCCGATCACGCCCGGTACGTCGCGATTACGCAAGTAAATGATGTTGCCTTGCAGGGGTGCCTCGACATCGATCTCATCGATTCGCAGCAGTCGAGGTGATGTGCCATGCAGTACCGTGCCTGCGACCGTACGCTCGTGCTTGCTGGTATTCAGCGTGACCGTCAGCACATTGGCCGCGGCCCCGCCGGAGGTGCGCGATTTCTTGCGCTCGCTCACCCGGATGCCGCGCTCCTCGGCAATCGACGCAGCATTCACCAGGTTGGCCTTCTCGTGCGCCATCTGGTTGAGTACGCCGGAAACAGCGGAGTTGCGAATCAGGTCCGTCTTCCAGTCGCAAATGTCGCCACTGTAGCCGATGCCAATTTCCTCCACGTTGTGCTCACCGGACTGCGCCAGGAACGCCCCCAGGCGCTCTGCCAGTCCGATGTAAGGCAGCATCTCCTCGTACTCTTCAAACGTCACCGAGGGCACGTTCACCGCGTTCTGGATCACGCCCTTCAACAGGTACTCGCGCACCTGCATCGCGATCTGCACCCCCACCGCGTCCTGCGCTTCGTTGGTCGAGCCCGCGATGTGTGGCGTCAGGATGATGTTGGGCGCACCCTGAAAGGCCGAATCCTTGAGCGGCTCTTCGCGGAAAACATCCAGCGCTGCTCCGCCCAGTTGCCCCGATTGCAGCGCCGCTACCACCGCGGCATCGTCGAGCAACTCGCCGCGCGCACAGTTCACCAGCCGCACGCCCTTCTTCATCTTCGCGAGGTTGGCGGCGTTGATGATGCCTTGCGTCTGCGGCGTGAGGCCGACATGCAGGGTGATGTAGTCGGAGGTTGCGAAGAGCTCGTCCAGCGGAAGCAGGGTGATCTGCAATTGCTGAGCGAAGCTGAAGGCGACGTAGGGGTCGTGCGCCACGATCTTCATGCCAAACGCGACCGCACGCTTAGCCACTTCGACTCCAATTTTGCCCAAGCCCACAATGCCCAGGGTTTTGCCCTTGAGCTCGGTGCCCTGCAGTGACTTCTTCTCCCACTTGCCGGCGTGCGTCGACGCGTCGGCCTTGGAAACATGCCGCGCCAGCGCCAGCATCAACGCCAGCGTGTGCTCGGCCACCGCGATGGCGTTTCCGCCCGGCGTGTTCATCACCGCGATGCCGCGCTTGGTGGCGGCCTCAAGGTCGATGTTGTCCACGCCCACGCCCGCGCGTCCGATCACGCGCAGCTTGGGAGCCTTGTCCATCATGGCGGCATCAACGAACACTGCCGAACGCACCAACAACGCGTCGGCGTCGGCTAACTCTCCCGCCAGGGCGTCTTTCTCGGGTGTGGCCACGGTCCAATCGGATTGTTCTTTGAATACGGCCAGCGCGGAGGGCGCAACTTTTTCAGCAACTACGATTTTCATATGAGTTCCCTGTGGTGCGATTCCCATGACTCCGTTTTCAGTGTCGCGGTGAACTGACGAGCGGCGGTATTCGCCGAAATCCTCGGTCAATGCGACGAGAAGGTAATTGCGCAAAGCCAGCCCAACGGGCGGCATTTGGGTTAGCCCCGGGCGTGAGCCCGGGGTGGGTGAATGAAACAGATCGGAGCCGCGTAGTGGCGGCATACGAACAACTGCAGTGCCGACGATTTGGCGATTACGCCTTCACCGCCTCGGCGAACTGCTCGGCGTACGTTTCCTGCACCGCACTTACGCCAGCGCCGAGTTCAAACCGGTGCGACGGAGCCACCTGCAATAACACCTGCTCCAGCGCGCCGATCACGCCGATAGCATCGAGATAATCGTAGTAGCCCAGGTGCGCAATGCGGATCATCTTGCCCTTCATCTCGCCCTGTCCGTTGGCCACGACCATCGCAAAGCGCTCGCGGAACTCTTTCACCAGCGCACTCGAGTCCACGCCCGCCGGCGGCAACACCGCCGTCACCGCAGCCGCGGGACACGTGGGAGCGAACAGTCGCAGCCCCAGCGCCTTCGCGCCCGCGCGCACCATTGCCGCCGAAGTCTCGGCATTGAGGATGAGCGCATCGCGTCCGGCCGCCAGATCGCCCTTGCCCGACTTGCGAATGTAATCCAGCGCCGCCAGCAGTCCCGCGATCAACGCCGTCGCCGGAGTAAACGCCGACTCGCCCTTGGCCGCCGACTTGCGCTCTTTGCGCAGGTCGAAGTAATAGCGCGGATTCTTGGTTGTCTCCATGCGCTGCCACGCGCGCTCGCTCACAGCCAGGTACGCGAGTCCCGGAGGAATCATGACCGCCTTCTGCGAGCCGCCGATGATGATGTCGATACCCCATCCGTCCACATCGAACTGGGTTGTGCCCAGCCCGGTGATGGCATCGACCACCAGCAGCGTGTCCGTGCCTTTCAGCAGGGAAGCAATGCCCTTGACGTCATGCCGCGCACCGGTTGAAGTCTCGGTGCCCTGCACGTAGAGCACGCGCGCGCCGTCAAGTTTCGCTTTCACCTCGTTCAGATCGAAGGTTTCGCCGTAGGGAGCGCTGACCAATTCGATCTGGCAACCGAAGGCCTTGGCGATATCGCGCCAGCGCTCGCCGAACTTGCCGGCGCTGAGCACCACCACTTTGTCGCCTGGCGACGTCAGGTTCGAAACCGACGCCTCCATCGCGCCGCTGCCAGAGGCAGCCAGGATCAGCACATCATTTTGGGTTCCAATAAAGGTTTTGAGGTCGGCCAGCGAGCGCGTGAAAATCTCGCGAAATTCCGCCGTGCGGTGATGCATGTCCGCTGCGGCCATGGCCTGCTGGGCTGCGGGAAGTAGAGGAGTAGGACCGGGCGTAAAAAGCCGCGTCTTACGTAGCATGGTAGCTCACCTTTGCTCGTAGGGATTCCGGCTGAGGGACACCGGATCTCTATGATAAATCCCCGGCCCATGCACAAGCCACTATAATTGCCCCATGAGTCTCATCGAGCAGGTGCAAAAAGACATGACCGCAGCGATGCGCAGCAAAGAAGAACTGCGCCTCTCCACGCTGCGCATGATGAAGACCGCGTTGAAAAACAAGGAGATCGACAAGCGCGCCGCTCTCGACGAGAAAGAAGAGTTGCAAGTCCTCAGCACCCTGATCAATCAGCGCAAGGACTCCATCGAGGCCTTCGAGAAGGGCAACCGTCCCGAGCTCGCGAAGAAAGAGGCCGAGGAGATCGCGTACATCGAGGCCTACATGCCAAAAGCCGTCGGCGAAGACGAAATCGTCGCCGCGGTGAAGGCCACCATCGCCGAAATGGGTACTCCCACAATGAAGGACATGGGCGCGGTGATGAAAAACGTCATGGCCCGCTTCGCCGGTGCCCGCGTGGATGGCAAAATCGTCAGCGATGCGGTGAAGAAGGAACTGGCGGGGAAGTAGGGAATTGGCACGCCAGGGAAATCGCCGCATATTGAAGAAGAACGTGCCTAGGCTCAAGACCGATAAGGCAGCGGAGCGGTTCCTCGCTCAGGATCTGTCGCATCTTGACTTTTCCCAGCTCCGGCCGGCGCGTTTTGAATTCGAACCAGAGAACAAGCCGATGAATGCGAGGACGCGATCCAAAGCCACGAGCTAACTGCCATCCGCCAAGTGCTAATCTGATTCTCTGCATGACCTACCAGACCACAGTTGACCAGCTTTACGCTCTCGGGCACGAGTTGTCCGTCACGCCCACGCACAAGTTCGACCTGGTCTATGTGCGCGAGATGCTGGCCACGCTCGGCAACCCTGAGCGCCGTTTCCCCAGCGTTCTCATCGCCGGAACCAACGGCAAAGGTTCTACCGCGGCGACCCTCTCGTCCATACTCCGCGCTGCCGGATACAAGACCGCCCTCTACAGTTCACCGCATCTAGTGCGCATCAACGAGCGCATTCGCGTCAACGGCGAGGCTATCGCCGACGTCGAGTTCAGCGAGATTTACGACCGCGTCGCGCGTACTGCCGAGCAATTGCTGCATTCCGGCAATCTGCCCTGGCATCCCAGCTTTTTCGAGATGCTGACCGTAATGGCCTTCGAATACTTCGCCAGCGTCGGCGTCGAAATCGCTGTGCTCGAAGTCGGCATGGGCGGACGCCTCGACGCTACCAACGTTGCCGACCCGCTGCTCTCGGTGATCGCCGATATCTCGCTCGACCACCAGAAATATCTGGGTGACACCATCGGTGAAATCGCCCGCGAGAAAGCCGGAATCATCCGCGAAAATGGATTGGTGGTTACGCTGCCGCAGCATCCGGAAGCGAACGACGTGATTGGTCACTCCATTCTCGATCGCCACGCCACCGGAATCAGTGCCGTGAAGTATGTCCCGCCGGTTTCGCCCGGAGCCGCCGAATTTCTCGCGGGACGAATCGTTCCCTCGCCGGGCCGTAACCGCTATCCGCTGAGCGTGATGGGCGAAGAGATCCTCGTGGACTCACCGCTGGCAGGACGCCATCAGTTGCGCAACATCGCGTTGGCTGTCGCCGCAGCTGAGGAACTGGGGCGCTTCGGATTCAAGGTCACTCCCCGCCAGATTGAGCAGGGCATTCGCGAGACGCATTGGTCGGGACGCTTTCAAGTGTTGCTGCCCTCGCCTGC
>Ga0207927_1001156_pt1 | contig 11288 bp, 12 predicted proteins | sample NGESurdeep072012_2_FD_184456 | JGI IMG/M metagenome (GOLD analysis project Ga0207927, IMG submission 184456) | Arctic peat soil microbial communities from Barrow, Alaska - NGEE Surface sample 210-2 deep-072012 (SPAdes) | ecosystem: Environmental > Terrestrial > Soil > Wetlands > Peat ... | reverse complement strand
GCACGTCGCGGCGCACGATACGGGCGGCGGCAGCCTGGGCTCGGTCACGTACGATCTCGATGTACCGGACTTCTACAAAGGCCCGCTGACGATCAGCGGCCTCGCGTTGACGTCTGTCGCCGGACCGCTCGTGCCGACGATGCACCCGGACGCGCTGCTGAAGGACGCGATGCAGGCCTCACCGGTCGCGACGAGCTCTCGGTGTTTGCCGAGGTCTACGACAACGCCGCCTCGTCGCCGCACAAAGTGGACATCACGACCACGATCACGGCCGACGACAGCAAGGTCGTGTTCAAAGCGGACGAAGAACGTTCGTCCACCGACATTCAAGGGAAGCGCGGCGGGTATGGGTACTCGGCGAAGATTCCGCTGACGGGCATCGCGCCGGGGACGTATGTGTTGAAGGTTGAGGCCCGATCGCGCCTCGGCGAGGGGGCCTCGGCGAGGCGCGAAGTGCAGTTCACGATTCAGTAGTTACTTCTTCTTCTTGGTTGGCGCCGGTTTCGCGGCCGGGTCGTCGAGCGACTTCACCAGATGCGTCTTCACCGTACCGTTGGCGTGCGAGAAGTTCCAGTTGTTCGAGGACATCTTCGGGTCGTACGGCGTGTGGATTTCGATCGTCTTGACTTCGCCCGGCTGCAGCAGCCCGTTGATGTAGCCTTTGCTGCCTCCCACCATCTGGCTGTCCTTGCTGTACCAGGTCTCCGACACGGTGAGCCGCGGGATCGGGGCGTTCGAGATGTTCTTCACGACGATCCGGGTGACCACTTCGCTCTTTTCCTTCTTGGTCACCGGTTTCGTGAATTCCACGTCGGCCTGACCCCTGATCGGCGGGGTGAACTTCTTGCCCGCCAGAACTGACGTCATGGGCGGCGCCTGGGCTGTTTGGGCGTGAATAGTGCTGGCGAGAAGACTGGCGCCGATGAGGGTCGCGGCGAAGGTCGCAGGCACGCGGATCATAAGACTACCTCCACGGGGAAATGAAGGGATTATAGACTACATTTCGCCGTTCCAGTCCTCCGGTTCCGGATTCACCGATCGGAAGATCTCCATGTGCCACTTGCCGCCGCCCCAGGGCTCGATCACCTCGGCGGCGACCACATCCACCAGGATTTCCGAGAACAGACGTCCTTCGGGATCGCCTTCGAGGTGGTAGGCCGGCTCGTCCCACACGAAGTTCGGATACAACATCAGCGTCAGAAACAGATCGTACCCGTCGTCGACGACGATGAGCTGCCCGCAGGGACGCTTGAGCGTCGAGTGATAGATCAGATATTTCTCCGCGCTGTGCGCGCGGATGTAGCGCTTCAGCGCGAACTCGCGGGCGACGATCTCCTCGACGGCGATCTTCTTGTCCCAGCAGTCGCGGCAGTATTTCTCCTCGCCGCGCGGCTCCGACACCTCTTTGGCGCCGCACAGCGCGCACCGCGACTTGGCGACCGACTTACGTGGCATAGCTCGATTATCTCACGTCCGCCCGACCGTGCGCCGCTCCATCGCCGGCGCGTACATGCGCTCGACGTATTCCTTGACCATCCGCCGCGCGGAGAAACGCGGTGCGATCGATCGGATCGATTCCTTCACCGTCGCCAGCCAGCGGTGCGGCACGCCCGCCGCGTCGCGATCGTAGAAGGCCGGCACGACCTCTTCTTCCAGCAGCCGGTAGAGCGCGTTGGCGTCGGCGGCGTCGACCGCGTCGTAGTCGTTCCCGCTCGTCCCGCCGTCGATCATCCAGCCGTTGGCGCCGTTGAAGCCTTCGGCCCACCAGCCGTCGCCGATGCTCAGGTGCGGCACGCCGTTCAGCGCGGCCTTCATCCCGCTCGTCCCGCTCGCCTCGAGCGGTTTGCGCGGGTTGTTCAACCACACGTCGCAACCTTGCACGAGGAAATGCGCGACGTGCAGATCGTAATCGTCGACGAACGCGACGCGTCCGCCGAAGACGGGATCGAGCGCGCGCCGATAGACGCGCTGCAGGTGGTGCTTGCCGACGTCGTCGGCGGGATGCGACTTGCCGGCAAAGATGATCTGCAGCGGACGCCCCGGCGCATTCAAAATGCGCGCGAGACGGTCGGCGTCGTGGAAAATGAGCTCCGGCCGCTTGTAGCCGGCGAAACGGCGCGCGAAGCCGATCGTCAGCGCCTCGGGCTCGAGCAGCGTGCCGGCGGCGACGATGCGCGGCGTGCCGACGTGCTCTTCGGTCCACCGCTGGCGCGCGCGATCGCGTACGAAGGTAAACAGATACCGCCGCAGCCCCTGGCGCACCGCCCAGAGCTCGGCGTCGGGAATGGCGAGCACTGCGTCCCACAACGCCGGATCGTCGTGCCGATCGAGCCAGTCGGCGCCGAGGTACTTCGCGAAGAGATCGGCGAGATCGCCCGCGAGCCAGGTCGGCACGTGGACGCCGTTGGTCACCGACGACACGGGCCGCTCGGGCTCCGGCACGCCGGGCCACATCGATCCCCACATCTCGCGCGTGACCTGTCCGTGCAGCTGGCTGACGGCATTCACGCTGCCGGCCGATCGCAGCGCGAGCGCGGTCATGTTGAACTGGACGCCGGCGCCGTTGTCGTGCGCTCCGAGCGCGAGAAACCGATCGCGGTGCGGCCCGAGGCTGCCCCAGCAGCCGGCGAGATGCTTCTCGACCAGATGAAACGGGAATGCGTCGTGTCCGGCCGGCACCGGCGTGTGCGTCGTGAACACCGTCGTCCGGTGAATTTCCTCGAGCGCGTCGTCGAAGCTCGACCCGCGCTCGGTCAGATCGCGGATCCGCTGGAGGACGACAAAGGCGGCGTGCCCTTCGTTGAGATGGAAGACGGCCGGGTCCGAGCCGAGCGCCTTGAGCGCGCGGACGCCGCCGACGCCGAGGATGATCTCCTGCTGCACGCGCGTTTCGCGGTCGCCGCCGTACAAGCGCGCGGACAGCTCGCGATCCCACGGCGCGTTCTCCTCGAGATCGGTGTCGAGGAGGTACAGCTTCACGCGGCCCATGCGGACGCGCCACACCGCGACGAGCACGGATCGATCGCCGAGCGGCACGGCCGTGATGCACGGCTTGCCGTCGGCCGTCAGCGCCGGCTCGATCGGCGCGTCGGCCCAGTTGAGGCGCTCGTAGCTTTCTTCCTGCCAGCCTTCGGCCGACACGTGCTGATGAAAGTACCCCTGCGGATACATGAAGCCGACGCCGATGAGCGGCACGCCGAGGTCGCCCGCCTCCTTGCAGTGATCGCCGGCGAGGACGCCGAGGCCGCCCGCGTAAATAGGCAGCGACTGGTGCAGCGCGAACTCCGCCGAGAAATACGCGATCGAGTGGCCGGCGTGCTGGGGGTAGGTCCGCGTCCACCACGTGTTGCGCGCCGCCCGCGCCGCGTCGAGCGCCGCGATCGCGCGGTCGTAGAGCTGCGCGAACGCGAGATCGGCCGCCGCCCGGTCGAGCTTCTCGCGCGGAATCAGCCACAACATGCGCACCGGGTTGTGCGCGGTGGCGCGCCAGAGGGGGTAGTCGAGCGTGCGAAACACCGATCGCGCCTCGACGTTCCACGCCCACCACAGGTCGATGGCGAGCTCGTGCAGGCGGTTCAGGCGGTCGGGCAGGGGCGCGAGCGCGGCATATCGATTCATGAACGCGGGCCGCAGGCGCCGACGAGCGACGCGAACTTCGACAGATCGATGTTGCCGCCGGACACGACGGCGACGACCTTTCCCGAGCCGGCGCGGCCGCTGAGCGCGGCGGCGATTGCGCAGCCGGCGGCGCCTTCGGCGATGACGTGCGTGCGCTCGGCGACGAGCGTCATCGCGCGCACCACCTCGTCGAGCGTGACGACGATCGACCCGGCGAGCGGCTCGAGCAGCGGCCACATCGTCTCGAGCACCGATTTTCCGCCCGCGCCGTCGACAAACGACGGCGTCCAGTTGTCGAAGAACATCGGCCGGCCCGCGGCGAGCGACACGCTGAGCGGGGCCGCGGTCTCGGGCTCCGCCGCGTAGAGCCTGATGTCGGGCTTCAGCGCGCTCACGGCCGCCGAGATGCCGGCGAGCAGCCCTCCGCCGCCGAGCGGCGCGACGATGGCGCTCACGTCGGGCAGATCCTCGAGAATCTCGAGCCCCACCGTGCCATTCCCCGCAATGAACCGGTCGTCGTCGAACGGGTGGACGAAATAGCCGGTCATGCGCTCCGAGCGATGATCGATCACCGTGCGCCAGCACTCGTCGTAGCTCGCGCGGACGATCGACGCGCCGAGCCGCTCGATGGCGCGGATCTTGGTGTCGGGCGCCGTGTCCATGACCATCACCGAGCAGCGCGCGCCGACTTTGCGCGCCGCGAACGCGACGCCTTGGGCGGCGTTGCCCGCGCTGACCGTCCAGACGCCGTCGGCGAGCTGCGCGGGCGGCAGCTGGCGGATGACGTTGTACGCGCCGCGGATCTTGAACGATCCGATCGGTTGCAGTACTTCGAGCTTGAGATAGAGATCGATGTCGGGCAGCTCGACGCGGACGAGCGGCGTGCGGATGGCGGCGCCGTAGACGGCGGTGGCGGCGTCGCGGACGGCGGCGAGCGGAATGTGGCGGCGCGGAAGGGTGATGGGCATCGACAATTTGCGGACGGCCATATTGTAGATCGGCAAATCGGCGATCGGCGATCTCCGGGGTGAAAGCGTCAGCGACCGGGAGCGGGGCCCCCCGATGAGGAAGAGAAGTGCGCGTCGATGAACGAGGTCAGCTCCTCGATCGACGCGTACCCGAAGGTCGTGCACGCCGCATCGCTGTTGCCGGTGATGAGGCGCGAGATCGCCCCGCGCCGCGCGGTGTCGTAGAGCAAGACGGCGCGCTGGCGGGTCTCGCTGGCGCGGCCGAGCACGTAGCCCACCTCGAAGCCGACGCCGTAGCTCGATCCCGAGGCTTCCGCGACGATCACATCGCAGCTCGACAGCCATTGCAGATCGCGCGTGTACACCTCGTGCTCGGTCAGCGTCGACTCCGTGTCGTTGACGTGGTCGGCGAGCAGATGCGTCGTCAGCACGTGGTGGCCGTGGTGTTGGAGCCGCGCGCAGATGGCCCGCCCGGCTTCCACTCCGCCGCGATCGCCGCGAACCGTGCACGCGAGGTAGATAGTCACCAGTCGCCAGTCATCTCTTTAAGAGCTCCCGGAGACGGTCGATCGGGATCGCTTCCGCCGTCCCGATCGCCGATCGCACCGTCGTCGCCTGGAGGAGTGAATTGTAGACGGCCTCTTCGGTCGCCTCGAGCGCCGCCTCGAAGAGCGGCGACGTGGCGTCGGTCGGGAGCGTCCGGTGCGCGCGGAGCGCGGTTTCACCGAAGCGGCTGCGCATCTCCGCCGAGGTCGAGAACGCAATCGCGAAGTCGCCGCTGCCGTTGCTGTACGACGATCCCGTGCGCGCGAGGCCGAATACGGCGCGCGCCGCGAGCCGCCGCAGGTCGCGCGCATCGAGCGGCGCGTCGGTCGCGACGACGAGCATGCAGGAGCCATCGTGATCTTCACGCGCGTCGGCACGCGCCGCGCGCGGCGGCTGGAGCGATCGCCAGATCGGCACGCCCGCGATCGTCAGGTGGCCGCCGAAGTTGGTTTGCGCGAGCACGCCGACCGTGTAGCCGCCCCGTTCGGCGGCAACGCGCCGCGAGGCGGTGCCGATCCCGCCTTTCCATCCATAGCAGATCGTTCCCGTGCCGGCGCCGACGGCCCCTTCCGCCACCGGTCCGCCGGCAGCGCCCCGGATCGCGTCCAGGACGTGCGCCGCCGTGACGTGGAGGCCGCGGATATCGTTCAGCCCGCCGTCGTTGGTTTCGCCGACGACCGCATTCACCGATCGCACCTGCTCGTTGCCTGGCTGTGCGAGCGTGTAGCGAACGACGGCGTCCATCGCGACGCCGACGCTCAACGTGTTGGTGAGGACGATCGGCGTCTCGATGGTGCCGAGCTCGTTCACCTGCGTCGATCCGGCCAGCTTGCCAAACGCGTTGCCGACAAAGACGGCGCCGGCGACCTTGTCCTGAAAGACGTTGCCCTCGTGCGGAAGGATCGCCGTGACGCCGGTCCGCACCGTGTCGCCGTCGATGAGCGTGGTGTGGCCGACGCGCACGCCGCCGACGTCGGTGATCGCGTTGAGCGGGCCCGGGGCGTAGACGCCTGGCGCGATTCCGAGATCGCGTGCGCGTGGACGCGACTGAGCCGCGATCGACGCAGAAACCACAGAGATCAGGACGATCGAGAATCTCTGCCTGTTCCGCGTGAGGCCGTTGTGTCTCATGATCGCAGCGGCTGGACGACGCCGTCGTCGATGAGCACGTCCGGATCGCCTTCGACGAGCCGCTCCAGCCGGTCGTGGCCGTACAGGTAGCGGACGACGAAGTGGTTGACGATGAGCAGCGTCGCCGCGCCGATGATACCGCCGGTCACACTGTTGTCGTCGCCGATGATCGCGTTCTGCACCGCGTTCGAGAGCGTGAGCAGGACGACGAGATCGAAGGGGTTGAGCTGTGCGAGCTCCCGTTTGCCGGCCAGCCGGAGCCCGACAATCAGAAACGCGTACACAACCAGGGGTCGCGCGATCTTCTCGGCGACCGGCAATCCGAGGAAGAACATGTCGTGAAGGAGCTTCGAATCCATGGCGGTAATCCTAACGCAGGTCTACGCGGTGAAAGTGGTAATCTCGTCCTTGCGATTACTACTACACCTCGTTTCCCAGTTGCCAGATTTCTCGCGCTCGCCGCGGTTCTCCTCGCGAGTGCCTCTTTCGCTGCCGGCTGCCGCCGCGTGCCCGCGCCTCCATCCCCGCGTTCCGAAGAAATTCTCGTTCCGCTGACGATCACCAACACCGGAGATCGCGCCTGGGATCCGGCGCGCGTCCACGTCGTGCCCCCGGTGTTCGCGGAATGGTGTGCGGCGCTGCCGCTCGTGATCGCGATCGCCGGCATCATGGCCCTCGGCCGGCTCAAGCGGGCCAGGACGCGGCCCGCGCCGGCGATGGTGGCGCTCATCGCCGCGTCCGACGTCGCCTGGTGCGCGGCGGCTCTCTTCTCCAAGCAAGTGCTCCTCGTGCCGGCGGCGCTCCTCGAGCCGACCGGCGTCGCGTACTGGCTGACGGCGGTCTCCGCCCTCGCGCCGCCGCTCGTCCTCATGCTCGTCGTGCCGCGCCGCGGGCGCGGCTGGGCGCTCTGGGCCTGCGGCGTGTTCGGCACGCTCGTCATCCTGGCCGACGTCTTGTACTACCGGTTCTTCGGCGACGTGATGTCGGCGCCGGCGTTGCTCGCCGCGCATCAGACGGGACATGTGATCGGATCGATCCGGAGCCTCCTGACGTGGGACCTGCTGTGGCTCGTCATCGACCTGCCGTTCGCGTTGTGGCTCGTCGTCGGGCTGCGGCGATTGTCGCCGGTCGAGTGGCTGCCTCGACGCGCGCCGCGCGTCGTCGCGGCGGGCATCGCCGCGCTGCTGGCCATTGTTGGCGTGGCGTTGTCGGCGCCGCGCGTGCTGGCGTCGAGCCAGCTCGATCAGATATTCCGCAACCGCGCCGTCGTCGAGCAGTTGGGTCCGTTTGGCTTTCACGCCTACGACGCGTGGACCTACGCGCACGCGACGCTCCTGCGTCCGCAGGTCACCGACGCGCAGGTGGCCGAGGTGCGTGCGTGGTTCGCCGCGCGCGCACCGCTGCGCGCCGGAGTGGGGCCGGCGTTCGGCGCCGCGCGCGGAAAGAACCTCATCGTCGTGCAGGTCGAATCGCTGCAGGATTTCGCCGTCGACTATCGGGTCGGCGGCCCCGGCGGTTCTGGCAGCCCTGGTAGCCAAGACGTGATGCCGCACCTGCGGACGTGGAGCGGCGACAGCGTGCGCTTCACGAACGTGACCGATCAGACCAATGAAGGCAGCACCTCGGATGCGGAGTTCACGACGCTCGTCTCCCTGCTGCCGCTCGACCACGGCGCCGTCGCATTTCGTTATCCCGGCAATCATTACGTCGGCCTGCCGCGCGTCCTCGGCGAGCACGGCTACACGACGCTGTCGGCGGTGCCGTTCGAACCGGGCTTCTGGAACCGGCGCGTGATGCACCCGTCATACGGTTTCACGCAGAGCCTGTTCGAAAGCGACTTTCAGATGACCGAGCAGATCGGCTGGGGGCTGAACGATCGCGACTTCCTCCAGCAGATGATCCCGCGGCTGCAGCAACTGCCGCGGCCCTTCTGCGCGTGGCTCATCACGCTGTCGCTGCATCATCCGTACGACGGTTTTCCAGACGGCCACAAAGTGTTGAAGCTCGGTGCGCTCGATCGGACCTCGTTCGGCAACTACCTGCACACCATGCGGTTCTTCGATCAGGCGCTCGAGGATTTCAGGGCCGCGCTCGCGCGGACGGGCCTTCTCGACGACACGGTGCTGGCCGTCTTCGGCGATCACGACGCCGGGTTTCCGCGCGGCCCCGCAGACGATGAAGCGTCGTGGATGCTGAGAGATAGAGTGCCGTTCTTCGTGCGCGTGCCGGGCGGCGCCGCCGGCGCCTTGCACGGCAATCGTCCGCTGGCCGCCGGCCAGACCGACTTCGCGCCGACGCTGCTGGCGCTGCTGGGCATCGATCCCGCGCCGCTGCCCTACGCCGGCCGGAATCTGCTCGGACAGCCCGGCGATCCGCCGGTCGTGCGTCCGTACGGCGACTGGCTCGATGACGAGCATCTCTGGATCAGCCACACCGCCGATCACGCGCGCGCGTGCTACGACGTCGCGCACGGCGCGTTCACCGAGGTCGGCGCCTGCAGCCAGGCGCTGACGGCCGCCCGGAAAGCGCGCGACGTCTCGCGCCTGGTGGTTGCCGACGATCTGCAGCAGCGACTGCGCTGATCTTGCTGATACAATCACGGCCCAGATGACACGCGTTCGATCGGCGCTCGTGCTGGTGTTGCTCGCGGTGTGTTCGCGCGCCGAGGCACAGCAGGCACCGCCGCGGATCGGGCCGATCGTGGCCGACGTCCACCTCGTGTTTCCGAACTTTCCCAACGACTCGCAGCAACTCGCCGACAGCCACGGGATTCCCGCCGTGACCGATCTGCCGGGCCTCGGGCGCGGCATCGACATCGCCGCGCAGCTCTATGTGTTCAAGCTGCGCAGCATCACCTTCGGCCTGGGCGGCAACCTCATGATCGGCACGTCGCACTTTTCGCCGCTCGCGCCCGGCCCGGGGCAGGTGGCGGTCGGCATTGCGGTGAGCGAACGGTACACGTCGTTCGCGCCGCAGGTCTCGATCAACTTCGGCAACGGCGACGGCTGGAGCTATCTGAGCGGCGGCATCGGCACCTCGACCTGGTCGCTCGTGCCGGACGGCGCGGTGGCGGCGCCGGCCGACCAGGAGTCGCTCAAGACGATCAACTACGGCGGCGGGGCGCGCTGGTTCAAGAAGAAGCACGTCGGCTTCAGCTTCGACGTCAGGTTCTACGCCATCAATCCGGGCACGCCCTTCGGCTCGAGCCTCGGCAGCCCGCGCACCCGGCTGCTCGTCATGGGCGCCGGCGTGTCGCTGAAGTGAATCACTGGGACGGCTGACCTGACGCGCTGATGTCGCGGCCGCGCGTTTCCAGGCCGAGCCACACGCACAGAATCATCAGCAGACCGGCGCCGACGATGCAGCCGCCCATGACCGGCGCGAGCGCCATCCCACCAAGGATATTTCTGCAACATCAACCCGGCGGATGACGTAAGACTATGTAGATGGACTGGCGCCCGGCGCAGGACCGTGAGAGGCCGGGGGTCGCCCGGTTCGCGGGGTGGGCGATAGTCGGCCTTCTGGCGAGCGCCTCGAGTGTGGCGGTGGTGAGTCTGTTGCTGCCGTTCGCGGTGCGCGGGTTCGTGCGCGCGGTCGAGGCGGCGATCGACGGCTGTGTCTGGTTCGCCATGTCGCTCAGCGCGGGGGTGAGCATGTGGAGCGTCCTCCGCCGCATCATGCGCACCGCGGCGGTGTTGATGGTCAGTCCCCAGGCGACGGTTGCGCTGGCCGCGCTCGTGATCGTCGGCGCGGCGGCCGCCTACGGGTTGCAGCGGGTCCTAGGTTCCGAAGAGGAGTCCTCGTGATGATGATGCGGAAACGGTTCGGAATCGCGCTCGTGGTCGCGGCGGCCGCGGCCATCGCCGGTGACGTGCCGGCGGTGGCGCAAGCCGGATCCTCGGCGGCCGACGGGCTGAAGCGTCAGATCGAACGGCGCTTCGACGTCCTGCCGCTGCGGGACGGCCTCGCGCTCCGGCCCAAGTCGGCCACGCACGGCGTGCGGTCGATCGAGCTGACCGGCGGGACCATCGCCATTGACGGCGCGCCGGCCACCGGCGCCGACGTGCGCGACAAGCTGGGCGCCGACGCCGATCTCGTCCTTCGTCTGTCCTACCTCGATGCCGATGCGCGCCGCGCGATGTTTGGCCCTTCCGACGCGACGCACACGGCGCCGCCGACATTGCCTCCGGGGGCCCCCGAGGCCCCCGAGGCACCGGAGGCGCCATCCGCGCCGGCGCCGCTCCGCACGCGACATTCCGACGCGCGTGTCCGCATCGGCGGCAGCGTCACGGTGGACGCCGACGAGACGGTCAGCGATGTCGTCGTCATCGGCGGAACGGCGCGGGTGATGGGAGAAGTGGACGGCGACCTCGTCGTCATCGGTGGGGCGGCGTATCTCGGGCCGCATGCCGAGGTCCGCAAGGACGTCACCGTCATCGGCGGAACGCTCAGCCGCGATCCCGGCGCGCATGTCGGCGGCCGCGTCAACGAGGTCGGCCCCGGCGTGAGCCTGCGAGGCTGGCGCTTCGGCCGCCTGCCGTTCAACGGGACGTTCTTGTTCGGGTCGATGTGGGGCGGGCTGTTCGCCTTCGTGTCGACGCTCTGCTATCTGGCCGCCCTCTGTCTGTTCGGTTTCCTCGTGGTGCTGATCGACCGGGGGTACGTGGAACGCGTGGCCGCTCGCGCGGCCGCCGAGCCGATCAAAGCGGGGGTCGTCGGCCTGCTCGCGCAGTTGCTCTTCATCCCGCTGCTCGTCGTCACCATCCTCGTGCTGGTGATTACGATCATCGGCATTCCGCTGCTCGTCCTGGTGCCGTTCGCCGTGCTCGCGCTCGTGGTCTTCTTCTTCGTCGGTTTTACGGCGGTCGCGTACCGGATCGGCGGTCTGGTCACCGCGCGGACCGGCTCCGTCGCGAATCCCTATGTGACGGCGGTCGTCGGCATCCTCGTCGTCATGTCGCCGCTCATCGTCGGCCGCATCCTCGGCATCGGCGGGCCGATCCTGCTGCCGCTGACGCTCCCCGT
>Ga0207927_1001152_pt1 | contig 11295 bp, 9 predicted proteins | sample NGESurdeep072012_2_FD_184456 | JGI IMG/M metagenome (GOLD analysis project Ga0207927, IMG submission 184456) | Arctic peat soil microbial communities from Barrow, Alaska - NGEE Surface sample 210-2 deep-072012 (SPAdes) | ecosystem: Environmental > Terrestrial > Soil > Wetlands > Peat ... | reverse complement strand
CGCCGGCGGGCGGTTGTCGCCCGCGCGGGTGCCGACTAACATCAGCGAGCGGTCGGCGGCGAAAGCGAGCTCGGCCAGCGTACCGGCAAAGCAAGAGCCCGGCTCGATCAGCGCAATCATGCTGCGCGGCGTCACGTCGATGCGCTTGAGCACGCGCTTGAGGTAATGGCGGATCTCGCGCATCAGCCAGTCGCCATTGGCGTTGCCGAGAAAATCATCGTGATCGAGCACGCCTTGCGCATTGCCATCGGTGCGCAACAGCACGACGCCGATGGTCTGCTCGTTGGCGCGCAGATGCAAGATGGCGTCTTCCAGCTCGCGCGCCACGGTGAGCGGCCAGAACTTGGCACCGAGAGCATGTGCGGCCTCGACCGAGGCCGGGACGCCTTGAGAGGGGCCGCGCACGGTGACGGCCGCCAGCCCGCGCGCGCGGTCGATCTCGACGTCGACGTGCGAATAAGACACCCGGTCGCCTTCAATCTTGCGGTCGAGCGGGGTGAGCGTGATGCCCTTGGCGTTGGTCGGCCGATCCGAGCGCGCGGCGATTTCGTGCGCGCGGGCGGCCACGGTCTCTTTCCATTTCGAATTGGGCACCACCTCGTCCACCAGCCGCCATTCGACCGCCTTGCTGCCGCGGATGCCCTCCTCGATCGAGCAGAACACGTCGGCGCGGTCACGCCGCACCTTGCGTTTGTCGGTGACGCGGGTGAGCCCGCCAGTACCCGGCAGCACCGCCAGCAGCGGCGTCTCCGGCAGCGCCACCGCCGAGCGGCGGTCGTCCACCAGCATGATGTGGTCGGCGGCAAGCGCCAGCTCGTAGCCGCCGCCGGCGGCATTGCCGTTGATGGCACAAAGATAGACCTGCTTGGAATTCTCCGACGCGTCCTCGATGGCCAAACGCGTCTCGTTGGTGAACTTGCAGAAGTTTACCTTCTGGCCGTGTGTCGACTTGCCGAGCATGCGGATATTGGCGCCGGCGCAGAACACATTGTCCTTGCCCGACTTAATGACGACGCAACGCACCTCCGGATGCTCGAAGCGCAGCCGCTGCACCGCGTCGTTGAGCTCGATATCGACGGCAAGATCGTAGGAGTTGAGCTTGAGCTCGTATTGATCGGAGAGCCCGCCGGCCGGATCGACATCCATGATCAAATAGGCGACGTCGCCGTCGCGCTCGATGCGCCAGTGGCGGTAACGCGAGGGATCGGTCTGGAAATCGATGGTTTGCATGATCGAACCGGCGCCGGATTGCAGCTGCCCGACGGCCTTCTCCCTTTATGCATTATTTTGCATATCAATAGCACTTCTGCCGCGTCTCGACAACAGCGACGCTGGCGATGGAACTGCGGGTTCCACAGCCGGCCGACACCTATGCAATCCACCCTAAATAAACCAGGGTTTTCTCTGAATTGTCAGGGACCGAAACCATGGCATTGAAATCCGACGCGCTGCCTCTTGCCTCGCATTATAATGCATGTTAGCCGATAAGCGATGAAAGCAACCCGCGCCAAGCCCGCCGCAAGCCGCAACGCCGATGCCTATTTGCACCGGCTTGGCGAGCGCGTGCGCACGCTGCGCCATCAGCGCGGCATCACGCGCAAGGCCTTGGCGCAACATGCAAAAGTCTCAGAAAGATATCTGGCCCAGCTCGAGGCGGGGCTGGGCAATTGCTCGATCGTGCTGCTGCGGCGGATCGCGCGCGCCATTGGCCTGCCGGTCACACAGCTGGTGCATGACGGGGCCGAACCACCGCTAGATCTGGTGCTGCTGACGCAATTTCTCGAGCGGCTGGCGCCGGACATGCTCGTAGAAGCCCGCAAGCTCGTGACCGAGCATTTCTCCTCGCCGTCCGAGGATCGCCGGCGCATTGCGCTGATCGGCCTGCGCGGCGGCGGCAAGTCCACGCTCGGCCGCCTGCTGGCGGAACGCCTCGACGTGCCGTTCATCGAGCTCGACCGCGAGATCGAGCGGCGCAGCGGCGCCAACTTGAGCGAAATCTTCGACATGTTCGGCCAGGAAACCTTCCGCCGCGCCGAGCGCGAAGCGCTCGACGATGTGCTGCGCCGGCACCCGCATTTCGTGATCGCCACCAGCGGCAGCATCGTCACCGAACCGGGCACGCTTGAATTGCTGCTGGCCTCGTGCTTCACGGTCTGGGTGCGCGCCGAGCCGGAAGAGCATATGAAGCGGGTGATGGCGCAAGGCGACATGCGGCCGATGGCCAACAACGCCCGCGCCATGGAGGATCTGGTATCTATTCTCAAAAGCCGCGAGCCACTTTACGCCAAGGCGGAAGCCGTGCTCGCCACCACCGGCAAGACGCCCGAGCAGAATCTGGCGGAGCTGCTGCGCGTCATCGCGGTTCCCGCGACCAGCATCGCGCGCCGGTCGGCGTAATCAGAAATTAAACGTGAGGAGCCGGCCGAGGCCGGGACGAAACGAATGAGCGAGACGATCAAGACCGACGTTCTGATCATCGGTGCGGGGCCGGTCGGCCTGTTCGCGGTATTCGAGCTCGGGCTGCTCGACATCAAGGCACACATGGTCGACATCCTCGACAAGGTCGGCGGGCAATGCGCTGAGCTTTATCCGGAAAAGCCGATCTATGACATTCCCGGCATTCCCTACATTACCGGCCACGGGCTGACCGACGCATTGATGGAGCAGATCAAGCCGTTCAATCCCACGTTCCATCTCGGCGAGATGGTGACGACGCTCGAGAAGATCGGCGAGCCGCTGTTCCGGATCGGCACCGACCGCGGCAAGGTGTTCGAAGCGAAGGTAGTGGTGATCGGCGCCGGCGGCGGTTCGTTCCAGCCGAAACGCCCGCCGATCCCCGGCATCGAGCCTTATGAGGGCAAGTCGGTGCATTATGCCGTGCGCAAGATGGATGCCTTCCGCGACAAGCGGCTGCTGATCGTCGGCGGCGGCGACTCAGCGCTGGACTGGACGCTCAATCTGCAGCCGATCGCCAGGCGGCTTACGCTGGTGCACCGGCGCGACGATTTCCGCGGCGCGCCCGACAGCGTCAACAAGATGCGCGCGCTGGTCGCTTCCGACAGCATGGATCTCAAGATCGGCCAGGTGTCGGCGCTGGAAGGCGGCGACGGCCGGCTCGCTGCGGCCAACATCAAGGGTAGTGACGGCGCGATCACGCGGGTCGAGATCGATGCCATGCTGCCGTTCTTCGGGCTGACCATGAAGCTCGGCCCGGTCGCGGACTGGGGCCTGGCGCTCGAGGACGAATTGATCCCGGTCGATACGGCTGCGTTCGAGACCAGCACGCCGGGCCTGTTCGCTATCGGCGACATCAACACCTATCCGGGCAAGCTCAAGCTCATCCTGTCGGGCTTCCACGAGGCCGCGCTGATGGCGCAGAAGGCCTACCACTACGTCTATCCCGACAAGAAGCTGGTGTTCCAATACACCACGTCATCGACCAGTCTGCAGAAGAAGCTGGGCGTCGCGTAACCCTTCATGCCTAAAATTACCTACATCGAACATGACGGCGCCGTGCACACCGTCGAGGCCGAGATCGGCTCGACCGTGATGGAGACGGCGCTGCGCAACGACGTCTCCAGCATCGTCGCCGAATGCGGCGGCTCCTGCACCTGCGCGACCTGCCTGGTGCATGTGGACGAGAAGTGGTTTCCGGTGGTCGGACCGCCCTCGGCCGAAGAGGAAGAGATGCTCGATAGCGCTTTCGAGGTGAAGCCGACCTCGCGGCTGTCCTGCCAGATCAAGGTGACGGAAGCGCTCGACGGCCTGATCGTGCGCACGCCGGCCTATCAGGGGCGCTGACGAGGCACCTGCCCTACGCCGTCGAGCGGCGGCGGATTTCCTCGATCGTGATCGCGTTGTCGCGCTCGCCATCGCCGTGCCGCTCGCAGGCTTCCAGCACCTCGACCAGCAGCGCGGCGAACGGCAACTGCTGGCCGCGCCGCCGCGCCTCGCTGAGAATCACGTTGAAGTCCTTGTGGTGCTGATTGACCTTGCTCACCGGCGAGAAGTCGCCCGTCACCATCTTGTCGCCCTTGACGTCCATAATTTGGGAATAGGCGGCCGACTTGCGCGCGACGTCGAGAAAGGCGCGCAAATCGAGGCCGAGCCGCTCGGCGAACACCAGGCCCTCGGCGAGCGCCACGCGGTTGAGTCCGAGGATGTGATTGATCGCGAGCTTGGTCTTGGTCGCGGTCCCGGCCGGCCCGATAAACTGGCGGCGCGGATAAATCACGCCCAAAATATCGTCGGCGATTTCGGCTGCGGCGCGGTCGCCGGCGATCAGGCCGTAGCCGTCGCCCTGTAAAACTTGGCGGCTGGTGCCGGAAACCGGCGTGTCGAGAAAGGTGAAGCCGCGCGCGGCCGCGCGGGCGGCGAGCGCTTCGATGCGGTCGGGTTCGCAGGTCGCGGTGCACATGGCGATGCGCGAAACCTTGGCGTCGCCGGCCTCGATCAGCCCGTCCTTGCCCTCGACCACCTGCTCGACCTGGGTCGTCGTCATGACGGCAATCAAAGTGCGCTGGCAGTGGGCCGCGACTTCCGCCACGGATGCGGCCGGTTCGCCGCCCATGGCGCGCAGTGCGTCACGTCGCTCCGGGGTAATGTCGAAGCCGATCACCCGATAACCGGCATCGAGCAGGCGACGCGCCAGCGCCGTGCCCATCAAGCCGATCCCGATCAATCCGACTGCGCCTGCCATCTCCCGCTCCTGCCGCCGATAGACCAGCGGTTCAATAGCGCGGATTCATCGCTATGTCCGGGTTTGATTTTCGACTGGTAAAGGAGAAGCGCGCGGGCCTTGGAAAATCTCGCCGGACCCGCCATGATAATTTGCGGCTCGCACCGTTACTCGTAACCGGAGTACGGGCCGGCCAATCCGAGGAACATTAAGGCCAAATGGTGGTGAACCTCTTAGCCGCAGCCGCGCTCGCAGTATGGCTGTATCTCATTGCGGGGCGCGGCGGCTTCTGGCTCGCTTCCGAACGCGATGACGGCGGCCCGGCGCCGGCGGCATGGCCGGTGGTCATAGCCGTCATACCTGCGCGCGACGAGGCAGAAAGCGTCGGGGAGACCACCGCCTCGCTGCTGCTGCAGGATTATCCCGGCGCGTTCTCCGTGATCCTTGTGGACGATCAAAGCAGCGATGGCACGGCTGAGGTGGCGCGGCGTGCGGCGGCGGCAGCCGCGGATCGGCTGCTCGTGCTGCCCGGCGCCGCGCTGCCGGCAGGGTGGACGGGCAAACTGTGGGCGATGAAGCAAGGCGTCGCGCGCGCGCTGCTGAGCGAACCCACTTATCTGCTGTTCAGCGACGCCGACATTGTTTACGGCCCCGATGCACTCACGCGCCTCGTTTCAAAGGCGCAAGCGGACGGGCTGGTGCTCAATTCGCTGATGGTCCGGCTTCGCTGCGAGAGTTTCGCCGAGCGCGCGTTTATTCCGGCCTTCATCTTTTTCTTCCAGATGCTCTACCCGTTCGCCTGGGTGAAGCGCCAAGACCGCAGCACGGCGGCGGCGGCGGGCGGCTGCATGCTGGTGCGCCGCGATGCACTCGGTGCGGCGGGCGGCATCGAGGCCATTCGCGGCGCACTGATCGACGACTGCGCGCTGGCGCGCAACCTCAAGGCGCAGGGGCCGATCCGGCTAAGCCTGACGGAGCGCGTGCGCAGTATCCGTGCTTATGCGACGGTGCAGGACATCCGGCGCATGGTCGCGCGCTCGGCCTACGCGCAGCTTCGCTATTCGCCGCTGCTGCTCGCAGCGACGGTCGCCGGCATGGCGCTCATCTATCTAATTCCGGTTGTTCTGGCACTGTTTGGCCACGGCCTTGCGCAGGCGCTCGGCCTGCTCGCTTGGGCGCTCCTGGCGATCGCGTTCCAGCCGATGTTGCGGTTCTACCGGCTGTCGCCGCTATGGGGACCTTTTCTGCCGGCGATCGCACTCACCTACATGGCCTTTACCCTCGACTCCGCTTATCAATATGCCCGCAAGCGCGGCGGCATGTGGAAAGGCCGCATTCAGTCGAACGTGAACGGCGCATGATGACGGATGCCAGTGAATTTCGGTCCGGCAAGGGCCACCGCGACGAGAATTTTCCGGTGGCGTCGTGGCTCATCCATCCGCGTCATCGCGCGTTGATTCTCGCGTTCTACGAATTCGTGCGCTGCGCCGACGACATCGCCGACCACCCCACGCTTTCGGCCTCGGAGAAGGTCAACCTATTGGATCGCCTGGAGCAAGATTTACTTGGCACGAGCGACGGCAATGCGCAGGCGGCTGCACTGCGCCGCGCGCTGGCCGAGCGCAACATGTCGCCGCAACATGCGCAGGACCTGCTCAAGGCCTTCCGGCTCGATGCCACCAAGCTGCGCTACCGCGACTGGGACAACCTCATGGGCTATTGCGCCTACTCCGCGATGCCGGTCGGACGTTTCGTGCTCGATGTGCATGGCGAGAGCCGCAGCACGTGGCCGGCGTCCGACGCCATTTGCGCGGCGCTGCAGATCATCAATCACATCCAAGATTGCGCGGCGGACTACCGCAATCTGAACCGCGTCTACATCCCGCTCGACGCCCTCGCCGCGTGCGGTCTTGGCGTGGAGGCGCTCGGCGCGCCCAAGGCGTCGCCGGAATTGCGGCGCTGTCTTGCGGGGCTGGCGGAGCGCACCGGGGTCCTTTTGCAACAAGGTGACGCGCTGCCGAACCTGGTTGAGGACGGGCGGCTCGCGCTCGAGATTTCGGTCATCCAGACGCTGGCGCAGCATCTCACCCGCATCCTCACGCGGCGCGATCCCTTGAGCGAACGTGTGCATCTCGGCAAGCTCGGCGTCGCCGGCGTAAGCCTCGTCGCCGTGCTCAAGGCAGTCATCCGCCGCGCCGGCCTTCATCGTCCGACTTCGGTGGCGCAGCGATGAGTGCGGTGGCCGACGAACCGGCGGCAGGAGCCGAACAGCGCGCCTCCGGCAGCTCATTCTACCTCGCCATGCGCATCATGCCGAAGGCGCAGCGCGAGGCGATGTTCGAGATCTACTCGTTCTGCCGCAAGGTCGACGATATCGCCGACGAAGCCGGCCCGCGCGACGGGCGGCTCGAGCAATTGCGGCGCTGGCGGGCCGACATCGACGCGCTTTACGCCCGCACGCCTCCACCGCAGCCGAGCGGGCTGGCGCGCGCCGTGCGCAACTTCGATTTACAGCGCGAGGACTTCCTCGCCGTCATCGACGGCATGGAGATGGACGTCGTTGCCGACATCCGCGCGCCCGATCTCGCGACGTTCGACCTTTATTGCGACCGCGTCGCCAGCGCGGTGGGCCGGCTGAGCGTTCGCGTGTTCGGAATGGAGAAGCAGGACGGGCTCGCGCTCGCGCATCATCTTGGGCGCGCGTTGCAGATCACCAATATCCTGCGCGATCTCGACGAGGACGCCGCCATCGGACGCCTCTATCTGCCGCGCGAAGCGCTGGCCGACGCCGGCATCGCAACCGGTGACCCCGCGGCGGTACTGGCAAGTCCGGCGATCGGCCAAGCCTGCGCAGCGGTCGCGACGCGCGCCGAACGCCACTTCGCAGAAGCCGAGGCGATCATGGCGCGAAGTGCGCGCCGCACCGTGCGGACGCCGCGCATCATGGCGACGGCCTACCGCATGATGTTCGACCAGATGATCGCGCGCGGCTGGCAAGCGCCGCGCAGGCCGGTGCGGCTGCGGCGCTGGCAATTCCTCTGGATACTCCTGCGTTGCGCGATTCTGTAATGCCGCGCTCGGTCCACATCATCGGCGCCGGGCTCGCCGGCCTCGCCACCGCCGTGCGGCTGGTCGAGCAGGGCGCGCGCGTGACCCTCTACGAGGCGACCAACCAGGCGGGCGGGCGCTGCCGCTCGTATCTTGACCCGGTCCTTGGGATTACGATCGATAACGGCAACCATCTGCTGCTGTCCGGTAACAAGGCGGCGCTCGGCTACCTCGAGACGATCGGCGCCCGCGATCGTCTGATCGGCCCTTCGACCGCGAGTTTTCCTTTTGTCGATCTCGCGACCCATGAGCGCTGGACCCTGCGCGCCAATAACGGCCGCCTGCCGTGGTGGATATTTGACCGCAATCGCCGCGTGCCGGGAACCCGCGCGCGCGATTATCTGTCCATTCTGCGCCTGCTGCGCGCCGCGCCAGGCTCGACCATCGGCGACGTGCTCGATTGCAAAGGGCCGCTGTATGACCGGCTGATCGGGCCGCTGCTGCTGGCGGCGCTCAACACCGAGCCGCCGGAGAGCTCCGCCGGTCTCGCTGCGGCGGTGATGCGCGAAACGCTTATCGCGGGCGGGCGCAGCTATCGTCCGTTATTCGCGCGCGATGGATTGTCGGCGGCCTTCGTCGAGCCGGCGCTGCGGTTCATCGAAGCGAACGCAGGCACTATCGTCTTCGGCCAGCGGTTGCGCGCATTCGCTATCGAGGCGGACCGCGTGGCCGGGCTCGATTTCGGCGACGTCTCAGTGCCGCTGCGCCCGGGCGATACGATCATCCTAGCGGTGCCGCCGGTGGTGGCGGCAGCGCTCGTTCCCGGCTTGTCGACGCCGACCGAGTTTCGCGCCATCGTCAACGCCCATTTCCGCCTTGAGCCGCCCACCGGGCTCACACCCATAACCGGCATCATCAACGGCACGGCCGAGTGGCTGTTCGCCTTTCACGACCGCTTGTCCGTCACCATCAGCAGCGCCGATCGGCTGCTCGATACACCGCGCGAGGAACTGGCGGCCCTGATCTGGCGGGAGGTCGCCGAGATCGCGGGCATTGCAGGTCCCCTGCCCCCGTGGCAAATCGTGCGGGAACGGCGGGCGACCTTCGCCGCCCTGCCGCGCGAGGACGCCAAACGCCCGGGCCCGCAGACGCGTTGGAACAATCTCCTGCTCGCCGGCGATTGGACCGCCACGGGCCTGCCGGCGACCATCGAGGGCGCGATACGCTCCGGCAACCGGGTCGCCGGATTGATCGGTGAAACGAGCTAACGACAGGCACAATGTCCGACACTTCAAACGATCTGACCGGCAACATGTCGACGACGGCGTCTTCCGCGCTCGACCGCGCCATCGCGGCGGCGACCGAGGCTTTGCTCGCGCGCCAGCGTCCCGATGGTCATTGGGTCTTCGAGCTCGAGGCCGACGCCACCATCCCGGCCGAATACGTGCTGCTTCGGCACTATCTCGGCGAACCGGTGAACGCTGCTTTGGAAGCCAAGATCGCGGTCTATCTGCGCCGCATCCAGGGCGCGCATGGCGGCTGGCCGCTGTTTCGCGACGGCGATCTCGACGTCAGCGCGACCGTGAAAGCCTATTTCGCGCTCAAGATGATCGGCGACGATCCGCAAGCCGACCACATGCGCCGCGCGCGTGAGGCGGTGCGCGCGCGCGGCGGCGCCGAACGCGCGAATGTGTTCACGCGCATCATGCTCGCCTTGCACGGGTTCATTCCGTGGCGCGCCGTTCCGGTGATGCCGGTCGAGATCATGCTGCTGCCGAAATGGTTTCCGTTCCATCTCGATAAGATGTCGTACTGGAGCCGCACCGTCATCGTGCCGCTCCTGGTGCTGATGGCAAAGCGGCCGGTTGCGCGCAACGCGAAGGGCGTGCGGATCGACGAGCTTTTTCTTGACTCACCGGCAAACCTCGGCCCAAAGCCGAAGGCGCCGCAGCAGAAAGCGTCATGGTTCTGGTTCTTCCGCGGCGTCGACCATGTGTTGCGCGCGATCGAGCCGTTGCTGTTGTCGCGGCTGCCCGCGCATCAGCGCGCGATCGATCGCGCCGTCGCGTGGGTCGGCGAGCGCCTCAACGGCGAGGACGGTTTAGGCGCGATCTTTCCGGCGATGGCGAACAGCGTGATGATGTTCGACGTGCTCAACTATCCGGAAAGCCATCCGCAACGCGCGATTGCGCGCACGTCAGTGGAAAAGCTTCTTGTCGTGCACGAGCACGAAGCCTATTGCCAGCCGTGCGTGTCGCCGATCTGGGACACGGGCCTCATCTGCCACGCTCTGCTCGAAGCCGGCGGCGAGCGCGCGGCCGCGCAGGTCAAAAAGGGCCTCGACTGGCTGGTGCCGAACCAGATTCTCGATGTGCGCGGCGACTGGATTGCGCGGCGACCCAACCTGCGTCCCGGCGGTTGGGCGTTCCAATATGCCAATGCGCATTATCCCGACGTCGATGATACGGCCGTCGTCGCCATGGCCATGGATCGCGTCCAGAAAGAGTCGGGTGGTCAGGATTTTCGCGCCGCGCTCGAACGCGCGCGTGAGTGGATCATCGGCATGCAGAGCGAGAACGGCGCCTGGGGGGCATTCGATGCCGACAATGAGTTCTACTACCTGAACAACATCCCGTTCGCCGACCATGGAGCGCTGCTCGACCCGCCGACAGAGGATGTTACCGCGCGTTGCGTGTCGATGCTGGCGCAGCTGGGCGAACGGGCGGAAACGAGCCCGGCTTTGCACAGAGGACTCGACTATCTTCGCCGCACCCAGCTGGCAGACGGCAGTTGGTACGGCCGCTGGGGCATGAATTACATCTACGGCACATGGTCGGTGCTGTGCTGCCTCAACGTCGCCGGGCTCGATCCCGCTTCCCCGGTCATGCGCAAGGCGGTCGACTGGCTCGTTTCCATTGAGAATGCCGACGGCGGCTGGGGCGAGGACGGCACCAGCTACAAGCTCGACTACCACGGCTACGAGAACGCTCCGAGCACCGCCTCGCAGACCGCCTGGGCGCTGATCGGGTTGATGGCGGCGGGCGCGGCCGATCACCCGGCGGTCAAGCGTGGGATCGACTTCCTGCTGCGTACGCAAGGCTCGGACGGGCTATGGGCGGAGGAGCGCTACACCGCGACCGGCTTTCCGCGCGTGTTCTATTTACGCTACCACGGCTATGCCAAATTCTTTCCGCTTTGGGCGCTGGCGCGCTACCGGAACCTGATGCAAGGCCGCTACGTCAAATTTGGCATGTGACGCTGCCGAACACCCGGAGTTCCGTCACCGGCCTGGCTGCGAGGTCCTTGGGCTCCCGCTTGGCGGAGGCCCCCCGCCCTTCGTCATCACCCCGTCGGGCGGTTTCGGTAGTGCGTTCCAATACGGCACCAGGTTTGCCGGCATCTCATCCGCCGGCAGCACGTCGTCGGGAAGCCGCTTCCACACCTGGTCCTGGCCGAATAACTCAATGCCAAGATAGCCGCGCAAAGTGAGCTGCTGGCCATCCGGGCTCAGCGTCATTTTGGCCTGATAGACTTGGCCGTCGCGCGGATCGAGGATGCTGCCGTTCTGG
>Ga0207927_1001151_pt1 | contig 11300 bp, 9 predicted proteins | sample NGESurdeep072012_2_FD_184456 | JGI IMG/M metagenome (GOLD analysis project Ga0207927, IMG submission 184456) | Arctic peat soil microbial communities from Barrow, Alaska - NGEE Surface sample 210-2 deep-072012 (SPAdes) | ecosystem: Environmental > Terrestrial > Soil > Wetlands > Peat ... | reverse complement strand
GGCATGCCCGGCTTCCTGCAGCTGCAGGCGGGCTTGCTCGATGAGGCGCTGCGCCTCGACCGCGCCGAGAGCTGGCAAAAGCTCGCCGACGACGACATGGCGCGCCTGGCCGAGCGCAGTCTCTGGCATGTCGAGGAAACGCAACGCGCGATCTACCGCTGGGGCGCGCCGCCGCAGGTCGTGCTCGACCAGGCGGTCGCGCTGCTCGATCTGTCAGCGCTGCTGCGGCAGCGCGCGCCGCGGCTCTCGGGCGGCGAGCGTCAGCGAGTCGCCATTGCGCGCGCACTGCTCACGAGTCCGCAATTGCTGTTGATGGACGAACCCCTGTCCAACCTCGATCAGAGCAGCAAGGCTGAGATCCTGCCGCATCTGGAGCGTTTGCGCGACAGTTTAGCGATACCGATCATCTACGTGAGCCATGCGCTCGGCGAGGTCATGCGACTGGCCGATCACCTGGTGCTGCTCGAGGCCGGCCGCGTGCGAGCCGCCGGGCCGCTGCAGCAGCTGCTCGCGCGCAGCGATCTGCCGTTGGGACACTTTGAAGACAGCGGCTGCGTGTTCGACGCCGTGATCGAGGAGCACGACCCGAGCTATCACCTCACATACGTCCGGATAGGCGCGGGGCGTCTGGCCGTTTCGCTCAAGCAAGCACCGATTGGTCATCGCGTCCGCGTGCGCATCGATGCCCGCGATGTGAGCTTGGCGCTCAAGCCGCCGGAACTCACGAGTATCATCAACATCCTGCCGGCCAAGGTGCTGGCTGTGAGCGACGACCGCGACCCGGCGCAGACCCTGGTGCGGCTCGAACTGGCAACTGAGCCACTGCTCGCCCGGATCACACGCCGCTCGGCGGTGCAGCTCGGCATTGCGCCCGGCATGCTGCTCTATGCACAGGTCAAGAGCGTGGCGCTCATGGAAAGTAGCGCTCCATAAGGAACTTGGTAGACTTGTTGCGGAATTGCAAACGTCTGGCGCAGCGCGAACAGCGTGGGAGAACCTGATGAAGTCCCTGGTCGCGATCGCCGCTCTGACCGCCCTCGCCGCCTTTCGCGTGGCGCGCCTCGTGATCGGTACGATCGGTCTGCAGCATGAGCTGGGTATCGCCTGGGCCGTGATCGGTGCGGCCAGCCTGATCCTATTCCGCTTCACGCCACTGATTCGGGTCGGCGCGTTTCTCGCTGCAGTCAGCCTCTGGCGGTGGCCGTGGTTCGCGGCGTTGATCTTTGCGGCACCAAGAATAGCGCTGGTGCTTCCCGGGCTGGTCGCGAGCGGTTTGGCGCAATGGCGCCACCCGCGACCGGTCTGGCGCGGCGTCCACACGGCCTGATCGTCCGGCTCACGCTGTGCTGCGCTACTGCATGCCCCGGGTGCGTCGCAGAGGCTACGGCCTCGGAAATGAACTCGTGCCTTGGGCTCGCGCCTTTCTCGCGGCGCAATTATTGAACGCCAAGTTGTTGCCACCGGCGTTTGGGTTGAATCGGCGCGCCTACTGGCAGCACTTCAACACCAGTCCGGATGACTGGATCTACCATCGCGCTCTTGAGCGCATCCTACCGGTGGTCGAATTCACGGAGGCGGATTATGTCGCGCATGGCGGCGGCAGTGCGGTCACGGCGCTGCGCAGTTTCATCGCCGCCCGCGAATTGCATGAGCGGCGGCTGTTCGTACTGGTGACCGAAGGCCTTTGGGGCGGATACAGCCACGTACAGGCGGCGCGCGAGTTCATGCGCTCTACGCTCTATCAGAGTCGCTATGCGGCGAGCAATCTGCTGCAACTGCAGAGCCGCATCGATCCAAAGAAAATTCTGGTCGGCATGCACGTCCGGCTCGGCGACTTTGTTGCACCGACGAGCCTTGAGGACTACCGGCGCGGGGCGAATGCCTCGCTGCCGATCGATTGGTACTGCAACATTGCCGAATGCCTGCACGGTGCATTCGGCGATGACTGGCAGCTGTTGCTGGTCAGCGATGGAGCACCGGAGCAATTGCAGGATCTGCTCGGCAGGTATCCCTGCATCATCACGGCCGATCTTGCCCACGGCGATTGTTCCGATGCGCTCGCTCTCGCGGGCGCCGACCTGCTGGTGTGTTCGGCGTCGAGCTACAGTTCCCTGGCGGCAACTCTGTCCGATTCGCCTTATCTGTGGTTTGCCGCGAACCTGCAGGCTCATCCGGAGGGTTGCTACTCACTGCACGGCGACTCGACCAAGTCCACGTCGCAGAACGATCAGACTCGAGCCGCCGTGCAGCACTTCCTGAATCGGCCGGCTGCAAGCATCGCCCGCGGCGTAGCGGTGAATGCCGATGGCCAGATTCCATTGGCCGTATTGGACAGCGCCGTCCAACGCCGTGACTGGCGACGCTGGGAATTGGATCTGGTGCGCGGGGGCGTCACGCCCATAACATTGAACACCGAACCGCAGGTGCGGCGTCTGGGACGCTAGCGCGCCACCAGGAACCGCATGACTTAAGCCGCCAGTGCCTGCGAAAAATCTTCGATCAGTTCTTCGGTCGCCTCGATCCCGACGGACATGCGGATCAGATGATCGCTGATGCCGAGCCGGTGCCGGCTCTCGCTCGACATGCCGGCGTGCGAGGTGACGGCGGGCCGGGTCAGCAGTGTCTCAACGCCGCCGAGGCTCGGTGCCACGATCGGGATCTGGGTGCGATGCATGAACTGCTCGGCCCGCTCGGTTGATCCCTTGAGCTCGAAGCTCAGCACGCCGCCGAACCCGGCAAACAGCTCGCGCGCGCGCTGATGCCGCCGATGGCTTTCGAGCCCGGCATAGTTGACCTGCGCCACGGCCGGATGGCCTGCGAGGAATTTCGCAATCTCGAGCGCACTGTGGTTTTGCTGGCGCACGCGCAGCGCGAGTGTTTTCAGACCGCGATACAGCAGGAAGGCGGCGTGCGGATCCATCGAGCCGCCCAGGTGATTCATTTTGTGGGTGATACGCTCGATTGCCTCGCTACCGCCGACCACGGCACCGCCGACGATGTCCGAATGACCGTTCAGATACTTCGTGGCGCTGTGCAATGCCAGATCGAACCCCGCCTCGATCGGCCGATAATTGATCGGGCTCGCAAACGTACTATCGATGATCGATACCAGATTGTGCTCTCGCGCAAACCGAACCACGGCCCGCAGGTCCGCGACTTCGAGCAGCGGGTTGGTCATCGCCTCCACGTAGATGGCCTTGGTGTTTGGCCGCAGCGCCGCGGCCCAGGAATCCGGTGCATCGCCGTCGATGAAGCTGCAGGCGATGCCAAATCTCGGCAAGTCCGTCGTCAGCAGGTGGTGAGTGCCGCCATAAAGGCACTCCTGCGCCAGCACATGGTCGCCGGCTGCAAGCACCGTGAGCAAAGTGGTTGAAATGATGGCCATGCCGCTGGCGGCGACCAGCGCGGCGGGCGCATTCTCGAGCGCGCTCAGAACCTGGTGCAGGGCGATATGGTTCGGCGTGTTGTTGAGCCGAATGTATTTAAGATCCTCATAGCGGCTCTCGCCCGTGTATTCAAAATTCGCCGATTGAAAAATTGGCAGCGCCACCGCTCCCTGGATACGCGGTTGCGGCGTGCCCGCGTGAATGAGCTGGGTTTCGATCCGCTTGTATGTCTTCACCGTCCGCGCTCCTTATAATGATCGAAATCGCCGGCGAGGTACCCGACATGAGATCACCACAGGGCGGAGCGCAGCGCAAGCTGCTCGATGCGGCCGACGACGCCGCGAGCTGAATGCGGCATGCTCTGCCAACGCGGCACGATAAATTAAATAGGGAGACCACATGAAGGCCTTTCTGACCAGCTTGGCTGTGCTCGGTCTTGCGCTGGCGGGCACGGCTGACGCGGACGAGGCCAAGAAGCTGCGACTGATCACCTGGGCAGACTACGCACCGGCCGAGGTCGTGGCGTTGTTCAAGCAGGAGACCGGCATCCAGGTCGAAGTGACGCTGTCGAACAACGAGGAAATCATTTCGAAGCTGCGGGCGACCGGCGGCGCCGGCTATGATCTGGCCCAGCCCTCGCAGGACCGCATCACCGGCGTGCAACGCGAGTTCGGCATCTACAAGCCGATCGATCTGAGCCAGGTCAAGCTCGAGCAGTTCCGGCCCGAGATCCTCGAGATTACGCGCAACAACGCCACGCTCGATGGCAAGCTCTATGGCCTGCCTTACCTGTGGGGAACCGACGGCCTCGTGCTCAATACCAAGCTCGCCAAGGCCAGCGATTATCCCGATATCTGCCGGCCGGAATACAAGGGCAAGACCTCGATGCGGCTGCGGCGCCCGTCGCTGATGGCTTTCGCCTTCGCCGCCGGCAAGGATCCCTTTGCGCTGTATGGCGATCCCAAGGCCTATGCGGCGCTCATGGACAGCGTCGGCCAGACGCTTGCGGCCTGCAAGGACAACGTGCGTTTCTTCTTCGACAACAAGGATCAGTTGCTCAATGCCATGCGTTCGGGCGAAGTGGTCGCGGCGATGATGTGGGATACCGGCGGCTGGACGCTCAACCGCGAGAATCCCGACATCCAGTTCGTGGTGCCGCGCTCGGGAGCATTGGGCTGGCTCGACACGTTCGCGCTGCCGGCCCGCGGGCGCAACGACGCCGCGGCGTACGCGTGGATCAACTTCACCATGCGTCCCGACATTGCCGCCCGCATCACCAAGGCCGTCGGTAATTGGACCGCGGCACGAGGCACCGAAGCGCTCGTGGATCCAAGAATGCGGGCACAGTTCAACGCCAGCTTCCCGGCAGGCGCCTTCAAGGATATCCACTGGTATCCGGCGATTCCCTCAGGTCTGGAGGAGATTGAGGGCCGGGTACTCGATCGCATCAAGGCCGCCCATTGACTACCCCGGACCTCGCGGTAGAGGGGCTGGTCAAGCACTTCGCCGACCACCGCGCCGTCGATGAGCTGTCTTTTTCGGTCGAACGCGGCAGCTTCTTCTCGATTCTGGGGCCTTCGGGCTGCGGCAAGACGACGCTGCTGCGCATGATCGCCGGCTTCACAGTGCCGGACGGCGGCGCTATCCAGATCGGTGGGCGCAGCATGCACGGCGTGGCACCGAACCGTCGGCCGGTCAATATGGTGTTCCAGCAGCTGGCGCTGTTTCCCATGATGTCGGTCGGCGAGAACGTCGCCTTCGGGCTCGCGCGCCGCGGTATGGACAAAGCGCAGCGCCGAAAGCAAGCCGACGCCATGCTCGAGCGGGTCGGCCTCGCCGGCGCCGCGCACAAGCGCGTCGATGAGCTCTCGGGCGGTCAGCGCCAGCGCGTGGCCATCGCCCGCAGCCTGGTGCTCGAGCCGACGCTGCTGTTGCTCGACGAGCCGCTCGGCGCGCTCGACCTGAAGCTGCGTGAGCACATGAAGATCGAGCTCAAGCAATTGCAGGCATCGTTCGGCACGACCTTTGTCTACATCACGCATGATCAGTCTGAAGCCCTCGTGCTCTCCGATCACGTCGCGGTCATGAATCGCGGCCGCTTCGAGCAAAGCGGCAGCCCGCAGGAGCTGTACTACCGGCCCGCCACCGCGTTCGTGGCCGGCTTCGTCGGTGCCAACAACCGCATTGCCGGACGCGTCACCCAGCGCGATGGCGAACTGGCCGATGTCACGACCGCGCAGGGCTGGGTGGTGCGCGCGCGCAGCAGCGGCAGCCTCGCACTCGGCGATGCGGCCGAAGCGTTCGTGCGCCCGGAAGTCGCGAGCCTGGAGCGAGCGGCGGACCGCCTGCCGCAGGACCATGTGCAGTACAGCGGCCAGGTCCAGAGTCTGCTGTTCGACGGCGCCAATTCCGCCGTATTGCTCAATGAGGAGCGCAGCGGCTTCGAATTTCGCGTGGCACTGCCCCAGACCGGGCGGTTCGCCGATCTCAAGGTCGGCGAGCGCGTGTTCTTCGGCTTCGACCCGCAGCGGGCGATCTGCTTCGCCGGCAGCGGCACCAGCACCGACGCGGCGGCGGCTCATGCCTGAACCATTCCCACGACGTCCCTGGCAGCCGCGGCTCATGCTGGCGTGGCTGCTCGCACCCGCGCTGCTGTGGCTGTTGTTGCTGATCGTACTGCCGCACATCGATCTCGCGCTGCTATCGCTGCGCGAGCGCATCGCACCGCGCGTGTACCGGCCGAGCCTGAGCCAGTACCGCACGTTTTTCGTCGAGCCGCTGTACTGGCAGGTGTTCGTCCGCACCGCAATCCTATCGGCGGTGGCGACCGCCCTGACGCTGTTGATCGCCTTTCCCGTGGCGTGGGTCATCACCAAGGTGGCGCGCGGCCGCACCGGTGCTTTGCTGTTCGTGCTGTGCCTGATCCCGTTCTGGGTCAGCGAGACCGTGCGTGCGCTGGGCTGGCTGATCCTGTTGCGCGAATCGGGCGTGCTGCCGGCATTGCTGGTCAAGTTGGGCATCACTGCCGTGCCGGTCGAGCTGCTCTACCACGACGCCACCATCCTGATCGGGCTGATCTACACCTCGCTGCTGTTCATGGTCGTGCCGCTCGTGAGCAGCCTCGAGAGCCTCGACAATACGCTGATCGAGGCGGCTTACGATCTCGGCGCCAATGGCTTCGCGATCCTGCGGCGCATCGTGATCCCGCACGCCGCACCGGGCATCACGGCCGGCTGCATCGTCGTGTTCATGCTCACGCTCGGCAATTACCTGACCCCGACTCTGCTCGGCGGCAAGAACTCGCAGTGGTTCACGGAGCTCATCTACACGCAATTCATCGTGCGCTTCAACTGGGAACAGGGCGCCGCCTTCGGCTTCCTGCTGCTCGCGCTGTCGACCGCGATGGTGGCCCTCGGGCTGCGCCTGAGCGGCCAGCGCTTCGTCGACGTCATGCGCCGCGCATGATTGCCTCACTGCCGCGTCCCGCCTGGCTGCGCATCGCCACCGTACTGTACGTCGCAGCATTTCTGCTGTTCCTGTTCCTGCCGCTCGTCATCATCGCGGTGTTCGCATTCAACAACGCACCCTACCCCGCGCCGCCGTGGCGCGGCTTCACGCTCGACTGGTTCCTGGGCAATCCTTCCGCCGGCAGAGTGGGCCTGTTCCGCGATACCGAACTGCTCGGCAGCATCTGGACCAGCGTGGTGGTGGCGAGCTGGGTCACGGCGTTATCCGTCATCGTGGGTGCGGCGAATGCGTTTCTGATGGAGCGCTACCGCTTCCCGGGCAAGCAGGCGCTCTCGGTGCTCATGCTGATCCCACTCGTGATCCCGGGCGTGATTCTCGGCATCTCGATCCTGGCCTTTTCGAGCCGCATCGCCGAACTCGCGGACTCACTGTTCGGCCTCGATCTGGATTTCCTGCGGCCAGGATTGCCGCTGGTCGTGGTCGGGCAGTTTTCCTACATCGCCACCATCGCCACGCTCATGATCAGCGCGCGCCTCAAGCGCTTCGATCGCACGCTCGAGGAGGCCGCCCTCAATCTCGGGGCATCCCACGCCGCCGTACTGCGCACGATCACCTTCCCCTACCTGCGGCCGGCACTGATCGGCTCAGCGGCGATTTCGTTTCTGATGTCGTTCGAGAATTTCAACACCACGCTAATGCTGGTCGGCGCGGATGCGCCATTGACCGTCACGATGTATGGACGCATGCGCGAGGGCGCGAGTCCGGTGCTGAATGCCGTGAGCCTGTTCCTGATGCTGGCCTCGGCGGTGCTCGCGCTCGCGCTCATGCGCGGCGGCAAGCGGGCACCATGAAGCTCGCGAGCATCAAGACGTTCGTAGTCGGCAATCCGCCAGCGCTGGCTGACCGCCCGCGGCTATTTCCCTCCGAAGTTGTAGCTGAGCTTCAGACCGATGGTGCGCGGCACATTGATCGTTTCCGCCTTGACGAACTGGCTGTAGCTCGAAAACAGATCCGCCCGCGTGTTGGATATATTCGAGCCGTAGCACTGCACCGTCCAGGCGTCCTTGGCGACGCCGAGGGATGCATCGACGGTCGAGAAGCCAGGCTGGTCGTAGGCAATCGAGTTGCGCTGCAGATCGACGCTGATGCGGTCCGTCGACGCATAGGAATGGGCCTGACGCGTGCCGCCGACCTGCACGAAAGCGTGATACTCCATGACGGGGAACTCGTACCTCGCCCGCAAATTGCCCTCGAAGGGCGGGGACTGTGCCAGCGGGCTGCCGATGGCTCCGAACGGATTATTTGCGGTGATGCCCGGCAACGGATTGGACACCTCCTGGCTGCTGTTCCAGGCCGCCGCACCCGTGATCGTAAGGCCACGCACCACGAGCCAGGTCAGCTGCGTCTCGACGCCCCTGACGCGGTAATCGGGGCCGTTGGCCGTAAAGGTCAGATTGCCGAAACCAACCGCCGGGTTTGGATCGAAGATCGAGATCTGTGTGTTCTTCCAATCTTCCTGGTACACCGCGCCATTGAACTCCAGGTGATGGTCCAACCACTCAGTTTTCCAGCCGACCTCGTTGTTGGTCAGCGTGTCGGGCGCGTAGGCCAGCGGCGTGGAATGTCCGGGGAACGAAATGTCGTTCGAGCTGACGTGGGCCTGGCGATTGAATCCGCCCGGGCGGAAGCCCTGCGACCAGGTGTAATAAAGCAGATCGTCGGGGGTGATCTTCCAGCTGATGTTGGCGCGGCTCTTGAAGCCCGAATAGGTATTATGGAGGTTCTTGGCGTTCAGGTTGGCAGAGTCAACGGCGCACGGATTCGGCACGACAACGGGTTGTTGGTACACGCCACCCGGACGACAATCGAAACTGCTGACCGAAGAGCCGACCTCGGTGTTGTCAAAATCGTAGTAGCGCGTGCCGGCCGTGATGGTCAGGACCTTGGGAATGATATCGAAATCGAGCGACGCGAAAGCCGCCTTCTGCTTGTAGCCGCGCGTGATGTCGTCAAAGAAATTATCGCCCAGAGGGCGCGGTGCCGGATTGTTGTCAGTAGCACCCGGAGGCGGCACAATCGGATTGAATCCCGCCTGCGGGCTGCCGTAGAACCAATCGGTCTGCTCGTGAATCAGGTAGCTTTCCCAGAACAGGCCGCCGATCGCACGCAAACGCCAATCGTCGGGCGTGGACAGGCGCACCTCGTGGCTCTGATGCGTGTTCTTCTCGGTGTCGTGCCAGGTCGCGCTCGGCGAGAAGCACTGCGCGGCGTGGCCGGACCCCTTCAAGGCCACGCCGCCGCCGCTGCATTGATAATAGTCGGCGAAGTATCCTCGCGCATAGTTTGTATAGTCCTGGATCTCGTGCACATTGCGAACCAGGTAGCCGCCCGTGTAGACGAGCTTGAGTTGATCGATGCGGCCGTTGATCGTCAGTGACGTGTTGTTGAACCGATCCTTGTCGTAGGAGGGGTTGTATGTCTGGACCGACAGGTCAGGCAATGGCTGCAACTGCGCGTTAGCCGGCGTCTCGAAGAACACGCCGTCCGCGGTCATGCTCTGGTTGGACTGCGCCAGCAACGCGTTCCAGTCCTCGTTGAACTTCCAGAGCGCCGATAGGCGAAATCCCTGGTAAGTGACCGGATTGAACGCGTTCTGAACGCTGCCGCTGTTGTTGAGCGTCGGACCCGGCGGCACGACACCGCCGAAGTAATTGACGATGCCCTTGTCGGTCGGCTCACGCACGAAGGTGCCGGCCACGTTGTTGATGTAACCGCCGCGGCTGTCATCGTAGATCACCGCGCGAACCGCTAAGGTGTCGGGGATCAGTGGCAGATTGAGCGTGGCATTGGCGTTGGTGCTCGGATCGCCGTTGTAGGTCTCGGCATAGCCGGCATTGACGTTACCCTCGGTAACATCGAGCTTCGGTTTGTTGGTGATATAGCGCAGCACGCCGGCCTGCGCGCCGGAGCCGAACAATGTGCCCTGCGGACCCTCGAGCACCTCGACGCGCTCCAGATCCACCGAATAAATGTCCAGATTGCGGCCCGGCAGCTGCCCGGACTGATCGTCGAGATAGACCGCGACGTTCGGAAAACTGCCGACGACCCCGGATCCCTGAATGGCTCCGGTCGTGGTCCCCAGCCCGCGCATGATGATGTTGCCTTGACCCGGTCCCTGGCTCGCGATGTTCACGTTCGGCAGGAACTTGATCATCTCCTGGAACGTCTCGACGTTGAGTTGGGTCAACGTCTCCGAGGTCAGCGCCTGGATCGTGATTGGCACGTCCTGCAGGTTTTCCGTGCGCCGCTCTGCGGTCACGACGACTTCGGCGAGCGAGTCGCCCGCTGTAGCTTGCGTGGTGGCTGGAGCGCTTTGTGCCCAGGCGCCCGCAGGGGCGCCCAGAGTGGCCGCGATCGCGGCTGAGACTCTTGCGTTGTACTTCATCTGGTTCTCCCCTATCTGAGCTAAAAACAGCGATCCAGTGTGGATTATTCCCGCATCGCTCTGAAATTTTCTTGATGATTAGCGAAGCTGCATTCGTATCATTCCGGCACCCGCATCGAAGGGCGGCGAACAGGCGTAAGGATGCGCTACACCAGTTGAGTCGCCAGATCGTGAATCCAATATCAGACGATTGTCGTGGGCGATGTGAGCAGCCTTCAGCTGGTGAAGACACGGATGGCGAAGTCCGTGTTGGATGCCGGTTCCGCCGAGCCGAGCACGGCGCTCGCGCAAGGCAGGGACAGAACCCGCAAGCACGACGGCGTGAGCACCGGATTGCCCGACAGATCGATCATGCGGGCAACGGCCGGGATCTAAATGATCTTGACCATGACGTGGCGGACGAAGGTGTAGTCCTCGAGCGCGTACATGCTCAGATCCTTGCCGTAACCGGACTGCTTCAGACCGCCGTGCGGCACCTCGCTGACCAGCATGAAATGCGTATTGACCCAGGTGCAGCCATAGCGCAGCCGCGCCGCCGTGGCCATCGCGCGCGTCACGTCCTTCGACCACACCGAGGAGGCCAGGCCGTAATCGGAATCGTTGGCCCATTGGACCGCGTCCTCGAGGTCGTGAAACGGTGTGACCGTCACGACCGGGCCGAACACCTCGCGGCGCACGATCTCATCGTTCTGCCGCGCGCCCGCCAAAACCGTGGGCTGAAAAAAAAACCCGCGCCCAGAGGCCGGCCGCGCCTTGCCCGTGGCGGCGCTGATATGCGGTAGCGCCAGGGCTCGATCGACGAAGGCCGCAACCCGGCTGCGCTGCGCGCCCGAGATCAGCGGACCCAATTCGTTCTCGCTGTCGGTCGCGCTGTCGTACTTGAGGCTGTTCGCAGCGCTCGCCAGATCGGCGACCAGGCGGTCGTAGATTTTCGATCCGGCATAGATGCGGCAGGCCGCGGTGCAATCCTGGCCCGCGTTGTAGAAGGCGAAAGTCCGGAT
>Ga0207927_1001148_pt1 | contig 11325 bp, 11 predicted proteins | sample NGESurdeep072012_2_FD_184456 | JGI IMG/M metagenome (GOLD analysis project Ga0207927, IMG submission 184456) | Arctic peat soil microbial communities from Barrow, Alaska - NGEE Surface sample 210-2 deep-072012 (SPAdes) | ecosystem: Environmental > Terrestrial > Soil > Wetlands > Peat ... | reverse complement strand
GAACGTGATGCCGAACATGAACAGGCAGATCCCGCACACGATCAGGCCGGTGAAGATGTTCTTGCGTGCGAGGCGGCGGGTCATCATCGGGGCGCCATTCTATAGATGAGTGTCGGCGACCATCGCGCAGAACAGCAGCGCGAGGTAGGCGAGCGAGAACAGGTACAGGCGCAGCGCCGAGCGGCGGTCGGCCCTGCGGTAGAGGCGAACGGCTCCGCATATGAAGGCGAGCCCGAGCGCCAGCGAGGCGACCAGGTAGATGGCTCCGAAGCCGCCCGCGCAGAAGGGCAGTTGCGTGACGGCGTAGAGAAGGATCGAGTAGAGCAGGATCTGGCGACGGGTCTCATCCTCGCCCCGCACGACCGGCAGCATCGGCACGCCGACCTTGCCGTACTCCTCCTTCATCAGCAGCGACAGGGCCCAGAAGTGCGGCGGAGTCCAGAAGAAGACGATGAAGAACAGGATCACCGCCGTGCCGCTCACGGACCCTGTAACGGCCGCCCATCCGACGAGCGGTGGAACGGCTCCGGCCGCCCCGCCGATGACGATGTTCTGCGGCGTTCGGCGCTTGAGCCAGACGGTGTAGACGAACACGTAGCCGAGGAAGCCCGAGAACGACAGCGCCGCCGCCAGGGGGTTGACCGTCAGCGAGAGCTCGGCGATGGAAAGCAGAGCGAGCGTGCAGCCGAACAGCAGCGCCGCCCGGGGGGAGACGCGCCCGGAGGGGACGGGTCGGTTGGCCGTGCGGGCCATCTGCGCATCGATGTCGCGGTCGTACCAGTGGTTGACCGCGCCGGCTCCGCCGGCGGACAGATAGCCGCCGAGGCACGTCAGGGCGACGAGCAGCGGCGATGGATCGCCGGCGACGTACATGGTCGTGATCGTCGTCAGCAGCAGGAGCGTCTGGACCTTGGGCTTGGTCAGCTCGAGATAGTCGCTGAGTAGCTGGCGGGTTCTCGGAGCGACGCCCAGGGAGGCGGCTTCGATGGCGGAGGCTGCGCCGGTGGGGGGCGCTGCGCTCATTACACGCCGACCTGCGTGGCCCCGGCGGGCACCGTCGCCGCGCCGCTGGAGCTCGTGGCCATGCTGCGCCGCTCGACCTCGCGGCGGACGTCGCGCATCGGTTCGCTCGAGCGCACTTGCGGCACCACGTCGAAGTTGTTGGCCGGCGGCGGCGAGGGCGTGAACCACTCGAGCGTGTTGGCGCGCCACGGATCGGGCCCGGCCGCGACCCCGTTCTTGAGGCTGCGCGCGACGTTGATGATCGTGACGAGCACGCCGAGGCCGAGGATGAACGAGCCGCCCGTGGAGATCGCGTTGTAGAGCGCCGCGTGACCGACGTTGTCGTACTCATAGACGCGGCGCGGCATGCCGTCGAGGCCGAGCACGTGCTGGAGCATGAACGTAACGAGCACACCGACGAACATGAGCCCGAAGCTGAACCGGCCGAGGCCCTCGCTGAGCATCCGCCCGGTGATCTTCGGGAACCAGTAGTAGATGGCGGCGAAGATCGTGAAGAGTGAGCCGCCGAGGAGCACGAAATGCAGGTGGGCGACGACGAAGTAGGTTTCGTTGACCTGCCAGTCGATCGGGAACGTCGCCAGGAAGATCCCCGAGATGCCGCCGATCAGGAAGAGCGCGATGCCGCCGACGCAGAACAACAGCGGCGTCTTGAGTTCGACCGTTCCACGCCACAGCGTGGCGATCCAGTTGAGGATCTTGACGCCTGTCGGCACGGCGATCAGGTAGGAGCTGAGCATCACGAACACGAGGATCGCCTCGGGGATCGGCGCCGTGAACATGTGGTGCGCCCACGTGAGAAAGCCGAGGAACGCGATCGCGACGGTCGACGCCGCGATCGCCTTGTAGCCGAAGATCGGCTTGCGCGCGAACACCGGCAGGATCTCGGAGATGATGCCGAAGCCGGGTAGCACCATGATGTAGACCTCGGGGTGGCCGAAGAACCAGAACAGGTGCTGCCACAGGAGGGCCGACCCGCCGTTCGCGGGATCGAAGAAGTGGGTGCCGAAGTGCCTGTCGGTCAGCAGCATCGTGACCGCTGCGGCGATCACCGGCATCGCGAAGATGATCAGGATCGAGTACGTGAGGATCGTCCACACGAACAGCGGCAGGCGGCCCCAGCTCATCCCCCGGGCGCGCATGTTGGCGATCGTCGCGTAGAAGTTGATCGCGCCCAGGATTGAGGAGATGCCCGTGAGGTGGATGAGGTAGATCCATGCGTCCTGGCCACCGCTGGGCGAGTATGTCGAGTTGGCGAGCGGAATCACGCTCGTCCAGCCCGCTTCGGGCGGGTTCCAGAAGATCGAGGCATAGAACACGATTCCGCCCGCCAGCAGAAGCCAGTAGGACAGCGCGTTCAGGCGCGGGAACGCCATGTCGCGGGCGCCGATCATCAACGGCACGAAGTAATTGGCCAGGCCGGCCATCATCGGCACGACGAACAGGAAGATCATCGTCGTCCCGTGCATCGTGAACAGCTGGTTGTAGGTCTGGGGGGTGACCAGCGTGTTGTTGGGCGAGCCGAGCTGAAGGCGGATCATCAGTGCCTCGACGCCGCCGAGGCAGAAGAACACGAACGTCGTGACCATGTACATGATCCCGATCCGCTTGTGGTCGGTCGTCGTGATCCAGCTCGTCCAGCCGTGCTGCTCGCGTTCGACGCGCTCGGTGCTTACCTGGGGTATCGGGGCTACGTAGGTGGCCATTGCGTGCGTCGGGCTCCTCGATGTCCTATGGGTTTTCGACCTGTCCGGCGCCGACCTGCGCGCCGAGTTTCGCCCGGGCGACCTTGGCTTCGGCGTTGGCGCTCGCGATCTGCTGCTTCTGGTTGGCCAGCCATGCATCGAACTGCGCCGGCGGCACGGCCCTGACGCTGCCGATCATGCGGGCGTGCCCGCGGCCGCACAGGACGGAGCACTGGCCGCGGTAGAGGCCGGGCTTGGCGATCTTGAGCCACGTGTAGTTGTGGTAGCCGGGCACGGCCTGGAACTTGCCGCCGAGTTCGGGAATCCACCACGAGTGCACGACGTCCTCTGAGGAGATGTCGAGCGTGATCGTCGTGTTCGTCGGCACGACCATCTCCTCGTAGCTGTATGGCGCGCCGAGGCCGTCGGCTTCGTTGGCTCCGGGGTAGATGAACTGCCACAGGTACTGGCGCCCGACGACGGCGATGTTGAGCGACTTGCCGCTCGGCGGCAGCTTGCGCTCGGTGCTCGCGAACAGCAGGCCGGTGTCGCTGCTGGCGAGCGCGTCGCCGCCCGGTCCGGAGTTGGGCGGGCTCTGGATCGAGGAGAGCTTGGTGAAGGTGAGCAGGGCGAGCGCCACGAGGATGACCGTGGCGCCGACCGTCCAGGCGGTCTCCAGGCGCGTGTTGCCGCGGATCTGCGCTGCGACGGCGCCCTTGCGCTTGCGGAACCTGATCAGTGTGTAGAGGAGCCCGCCCTCGACCGCCACGAAGATGATCGCCGCGATCACGAGCTCGACCTTGTAGAGGCTGTCGATCTGGTTGGCGTTGGGCGATCCGCCCGACAGCGGGGTGAAGAACGCGAGCGGTGAGTGGAGGAGATGGCCCAAGGCGGCGGGGATTCTATTCAGGCCGGGACGGGACGCGCTTGATGACGTTTGCCACGAGCTCGTCAGCTCCCCGAGAAGCGGGCCTGGCGGCGCTCGACGAAGGCCATCGCGCCCTCGACGAAGTCGTCGCTGCCGGCCATCTCGCGCTGCAGTTGAGCCTCGAGGTCGAGCTGCTCGTCCATGCGCGCGTACAGCCAGTTGTTGGTCTCGCGCTTGCTGCCGGCGTATGAGCGCGTGGGCCCAGCGGCCAGGCGGGCCGCGAGCGAGGCGGTCTCCGCGGCGAGTTCCTCGTCGGCGAAGACGCGATTGATGAGGCCCCAGTCGAGCGCTGTCGCTGCCGGCAGGCGTTCGCCCAGCATCGCCAGCTCGGCCCAGCGCGCCATGCCGATGCGCGTAGGGACAAACAGCGAGGAGCCGCCGTCGGGCACGAGGCCGATGTTGACGAACGCGAGCAGGAAGTAGGCGCTCTCGGACGCGACGATCAGATCGCAGCACAGCGCGAGCGAGCAGCCGATGCCGACGGCCGGACCGTTGACCGACGCGAGTACCGGCTTGGGGACCTCGCGGACGGCCCGCATGATCGGGTGGTAGCGCTCGGTGAGGGTCCGGTAGACGTCGGGGCGCCCGTCGGGTGTCGTGAGGCCACCGCTGAAGTCCTTTAGGTCGGCACCCGAGGAGAAAGCCCGGCCGGCCCCGGTCAGGATGATCGCGCGCACGGCGTCGTCGCCGGCCGCCCGCTCGAGAGCCGCCAGCAGGTCGCTGCCGAGCTGGCCGTTCCAGGCGTTGAGGGCGTCGGGTCGGTTCAGGTAGATCGTCACGGCCGCCCCGTCGAGCGTGGCCTCGACCGTCTCAAGCTGGATGTAGGACTCGCTCATGTTCTCCTCTCGTGGTCGGCTCGGCGACCGTCCTCGGCGCCCGCGGGCCGAGCGCCGCGCGCGTTGATCCTAAGGTGTGGTCATGGCACGGCCGGTCATCGGCATCTGCACAGCGCTCGAGCGCGCCAGCTGGAGCGTATGGGACCAGCGGGCGGCGCTGCTCTCGCTCAGCTACGTGATGGCCGTCCAGCGGGGCGGCGGCATCGCGATCATGCTCCCGCCGGATGAGCGGCTCGTCGAGAGCCCGGATGAGGTTCTCGACCTGCTCGACGGCCTGATGCTCGCCGGCGGCGCCGACATCGACCCCGCCTCCTACGGCCGTGAGGCTCACCCGCAGACCCTCGACACCGTGCCCGAGCGCGACGCCTTCGAGCTCGCGCTCACGCGGGCGGCGATTGAGCGCGACATGCCGGTGCTTGGAATCTGTCGCGGCATGCAGTTGCTGAACGTCGTCCGGGGCGGCACGCTGCTCCAGCACCTCCCGGACCTGTTCGGTCACAGCGAGCACAGGCGGGTGCTCGGCTCCTTCGAGGGTGCCGAGCACGACGTCGCGCTGACCGAGGGGACGCTCGCGGCGGCGGCCGCCGGGGAGACAGTCCACGTGACCCGCTCCCACCATCACCAGGGCGTCGACGACATCGGCGAGGGTCTGATCGTTAGCGGCATCTCGACGATCGATGACCTGCCCGAGGCGATCGAGCTCCCGGACCGGCGCTTCGTGCTGGGCGTCCAGTGGCACCCGGAGGCCGACGAGGGCAGCTCCGTCGTGGGCGCGCTGGTCGAGGCTGCCGCCCGCGCAACCACCGCGCTCGGGCGCGGGTAGGGACTCCGGGCCCCCCGGGGAGGCGGCCAGGACGGCCCATATACTCATCGGCGCGTGCGGTTCTCCAGGGCGATCAGAGCAACCGCCTGGGCGATCGTCGCGGCCGGCACGGCCGCTCCGCTGCTGCGCAAGCGGGTGTCCGTGCCTCCGCTGCTGATGCAAACGGTCGCCTACGCCGCACCGGTGGGGCTGGCCGTCGCGGTGCCGCGCTCACGCGGACGCGACGTGGCGGTCTGTGCGCTGCAGATGTGGGCATATCTGGCCGCTTACAAGACGCCTCACGACGACGAGTCGGCGCAGGAGGCGCGCGTACACATCCGCTATCCGATGGTCGCCGACCGCGTGCTCGGCCTCGGCGAGCTGCCGAGCGTGCGCCTGCAGCGCGCACTCGCGCGCAGCGGTCCCGACGGGCCGAGCTGGCGCGCGATCGACAGGGTGCTCGTGTGGGCGCACTGGAGCTGGTTCCTCGTGCCCCATGGAACCGTGGCCTACATTCTCATGCGCCATCCGGCGCGCTTCCCGAGGGCGGCGGTGATGACCTATGCCGTGTTCAACACGGGCGCCGTCTTCTACTGGCTGGCGCCGACCGCGCCGCCCTGGTACGCCGCCGCGCTGGCCGACGGCGAGGGCGAGAACGGCCCTCCGGCGGTGAGACGGATGATGGTCGAGTACGGCGAGATGTTCTGGCGAGACGGCTGGGGCTCGCTCTACAGTGTGTTCGGAGGCAACCCGCTCGCCGCCATGCCCTCTCTGCACTTCGCCACATCCGTGATGGCCGCCCTCCTGCTCGCGGAGGTGGGGCCGGTGCAGGGCGCAGTCGGCTTCGCCTATGCGGGCACGCTCGGGTTCGCGCTCGTCTATCTCGGTGAGCACTACCTCGTCGACCTACTCGCCGGAGCCGTCCTGACGGGTGCCGTGCGGAGGTGGGGGCCGAGGGCCGGTCCGGTGCTCGCGCGCGCCGGCCGCGCAGTCGCCGCGCTCGAGGGGGCCGCTCGGTGAGGTGCTCTAGAACAGGGGGGTGAATACGGACGAGATGGGTTGGAGCGAGGCAGCAGGGGGGAAGATCGAGCCGGAGCGCAGGCCGCCGGAGGCGGGCGCCGCTATGAACACGCGCGAAGAGGAGATGCCGCGTGTGCTGCTCACGCGCAGGCAGATCGTCGCGTTCGGCGTGTTCGTCCTCTCGGGCATCGCCTTTCTCTACTTCGTCCTGCCCAAGCTCGCGGGTGTCGGCAAGACGGTCCACCGCATCGAGGGCGGGGACACGTGGTGGATCGCGGTCGGTGTGGTCCTCGAGGTGCTGTCCTTCGCCGGCTATGTCGTTCTGTTCCGCGCCGTGTTCGTCCGGGACGAGGGCAAGGTCAACTGGCGCGAGAGCTATGAGATCACGATGGCCGGCCTGGCGGCCACGCGGCTGTTCGCCGCTGCCGGCGCGGGCGGAGTTGCCCTCACGGCGTGGGCGCTTCGGCGCTCGGGCATGGCGCCGCGCCTGGTCGCCTGCCGGATGGTCGCCTTCATGGTCCTGCTGTATGTCATCTACGCAGGCTCGGTGCTGATCGACGGGATCGGACTCGGCACGGGCCTGTTCCCGGGCGGCGGGTCGTTCGCGATCACGTTCGTGCCGGCGATCGCCGCCGCGATCCTGTTCGCGCTCGCGGGGGCGATGGCGCTGCTGCCCGGCGATCTCGAGCGCCGCCTGCACCGTTGGGCGTCCGGGTCAGGCCGCGTGGCCAACTTCGTCGCCAGCGCGGTCACCGTCCCGGCGCTGGCTGCGAGCGGCGTGCGCACGGCGATCGATCTGATCCGCTCACGAAACGCGGGCCTCCTCGGTGCGCTGGCGTGGTGGGGGTTCGACATGTCGGTGCTGTGGGCGATGTTCCACGCCTTCGGGTCGGCGCCGCCGTTCACGGTCATCTGGATGGCCTACTTCGTCGGCATGCTCGGCAACCTGCTGCCGCTGCCGGGTGGTCTCGGTGGCGTCGAGGGCGGCATGATCGGTGCGTTCGCGGCCTTCAACGTCGACTTCAACCTGGCCGTCCTGGCCGTGCTCTCCTACCGCGGGATCTCGTTCTGGCTACCGACACTCCCCGGCGCCGTGGCGTACTTCCAGCTTCGGCGGACGGTCGCACGCTGGCGTGAGGAGGAGGATGAGGAGCCGAGTGTGGCCCGCGCCTCCGAGCCGGCCGGAGTCCTCCAGAGCTCCTGACCCAATGCAGCGATCCCAGTTGCAGTGCTAAACTTCATAAAGTAAAGCGGCCTCTTGCCGCGAGAATTGGAGATCAGATGAGCGACATCGAGAACGTGATCATCATCGGCAGCGGCCCCGCCGGCTACACGGCCGGCCTGTACACGGCCCGCGCCAACCTCGAGCCGCTGGTGATCGAGGGCTTCGCCTGGGGCGGCCTGCTCCAGCAGACGACCGACGTCGAGAACTACCCGGGCTTCCCCAAAGGGATCATGGGCCCGGAGATGATGCAGATGTTCCGCGATCAGGCCGAGCGTTTCGGCGCGCGTCTGATCACCGATCAGGCCGACCGCGTGGAGCTCGCACGCGAGCCCGGCGCAGTCCACAAGGTCTGGGTCGGAGACACCGAGCATCGCGCCCGAACGGTCGTCCTGGCGATGGGCGCCGAGCACAAGAAGCTCGGAGTGACCGGCGAGGAGGAGCTCTCCGGGCGCGGCGTCAGCTACTGCGCCACCTGCGACGCGGCCTTCTTCCGCGACGCCCCGACGATCATCGTCGGCGGCGGCGACTCGGCCATGGAGGAGGCGATCTTCCTGTCGAAGTTCGCCTCAAAGGTGACCGTCGTGCACCGTCGTGGCGAGTTCCGCGCCTCGAAGATCATGCTCGAGCGCGCGAGGGCCCAGTCGAACATCGAGTTCGTGACCCCCTACAGCGTCGAGGAGTTCGTGGCCGGCGAGAACGGCGCGCTCGGACACGCGTCGCTCGTGAACACCCAGACGGGTGTGAAGCTCGAGGTGCCCGCCTCGGGGACCTTCATCGCCGTCGGGCACGTGCCGCAGTCGGCGCTGGTCGTCGGGCAGATCGACGTCGACGAGAACGGCTATGTCATTACCGCGGGCCGCTCGACGCGGACCAATCTGCCGGGCGTCTTCGCGGCCGGCGACCTCGTCGACCACACCTATCGCCAGGCGATCACAGCCGCCGGCTCCGGCTGCCAGGCGGCGCTCGACGCCGAGTGGTATCTGCGCGACACCCCAGGGGTACCGACCCCGGAGGGCATGCCGGTCGGCGACCCTGCCGAAGCGCAATGGGCGCCGCTCGCGGCAGACGTCGCCGAGTAGCGGGCCGGGCTAGCCCCGCCCGTCCGGCGGTGGGGTGAGGGCCCCCTCGAGCTCGAGCAGCCAGCGCTTGCGGTCGAGACCCCCGCCGTAGCCGCCGAGAGCTCCACCGCTGCGCAGGACGCGATGGCACGGGATCACGATCGGGATCGGGTTGGCGCCGAGGGCGTTGCCGGCGGCGCGCGAGCCGCGCGGGCTGCCGGCCTCGGCGGCCACCTCTGCGTAGCTGAGCGAGCCGCCGTAGGGGATCTCTGAGGTGGCGCGCAGCACACGGCGGCCAAAGGGGCCGATCAGCGACCAGTCGAGACTCACGTCGAAGTCCCGACGGCGCCCGTCGAAGTAGTCCTCGAGCTCCCGCCTGACATCGTCGAGCCGCTTGGGCGACTCGACGATCCGTGGCGAGATGCGCCGGGCGAGGCCTTCGAGGAGGGTGTCGGGGTCCTCCTCGGGGAAGGCCACGCGCACGAGTCCCCGGCGCGTGACGGCCGCGTGCAGCCTGCCGAAGGGGGAGTCGACTGCCGCGAAGGCGACGTCGGCAAGCCCCTCATCGCCGATCCGTTCCGCAAGGCGCCCAGCGGCCGCGCACGCCTCTCGCGCGAGATCCTCCTCGCCCGTCGGTCCGCCCCGCAGGGCCGTCTCGATCTGCTCGTTCACGCTGGAACCGCCTTTCTGAGCTTGGCCAGGCCCTCATGCAGCGAGCGCCTGGCGGCCTCCTCGGAGCAGCCGATCGCCTGAGCGATGTCACGGTGTGGAAGATCGGCGATGTAGCGGAGGACGACGGCAGAGCGCTGGCGCGCCGGCAGATCCCCGACAGCCCGCCAGAGCGTCTCGTCGCGGCCAGGCGGCGCCTCCTGCACGCGCCCGCCGGCGGCCTCGGGGTCCGCGAGCGGAACGGCGCGTCGGGCGCGGCCGCGGTGGGCGTCGAGCGCCTTGCGGTGGGCGATCGTCATCACCCACGCGCGCAGGTTGGAGTCGGGTCGCAGGCGGGGATAGGCGCGCAGCGCCGAGATGAACGTCTCCTGGAAGCAGTCCTCCGCCTCGTGGGGCCCGACCGAGGAGACGAGAAAGCGCCAGACCGGCTCGCGGTTGGCGTCGAGGAAGCGCTGGAACGGTGGAAGCGCGCGGGTCACGATCGTTTAACGCGCGGCCGGCGAGAACGTGAGATCGGCCTCAGTCGCCGTACTCGAAGAAGCCGGCGCCGGCGTCCCTGCCGGTCCTGCCCGCGGCGACCAGCTGGCGCAGGGCGGGCGCAGCGCGGTAGCGCTCCTCGCGGTACTCGCTCTGGAGGGCGTCGAGGAGCTCGAGCACGTGGTCGAGACCGATCGCGTCGGCCCACTCGAACGGGCCGCGCGGGTGGCTGAGGCCGAGAACCATGCCGAGGTCGATGTCGCGGGCGCCGCCGACGCCTTCGCCGAGCGTGAACGCGGCCTCGTTGATGAGCTGGCAGACGATCCGCCCGAGCACCAGGCCGGGAGCGTCGCCGACCCAGACGACGTGCTTGCCGAGGGCATTGAAGAACCGCTCGGCACGGGTGGCCGCGAGCGGAGAGGAGCTCTCGGTCCGCGTGAGCTCGACGAGCGTGCCCTGTGAGAAGGGCGCGATCGCGTGGAACCCGACGGCGCTGCCGCCAGGATCCAGGCGCGAGAGCGAGCCGCGGGAGCAGAGCAGCAAGTGCGCGCCGCCCGGGCCGCTCGAGCTGCCGCCTCCGCGGCGGTCCGGTCTGGCGCCCGGGCGGGCGGCCACCTCGGCGCCACGTGGCTGCGCGTCGCAGTCGATCGCAAGCGCGGGCAGGACGCCGCCGCTGGGCTCGTGGGGGAGGCGCACCTCGTAGCCGCTCGCCCGCGCCGCCGCGCGGAGCTCATCGGCGAGGTTGCCCGAGCCGGAGATGATCACGACACCCTCAACCGGCGAGGACTGCGGCTCGGGCGCCGGCGGGTCCTCGGGCCGGTGTGGTCCCCGGCCGCCTTTGCCGTCGTCGGGGTAGGTGTAGTAGCCACGGCCCGTCTTTCGCCCGTGAAGCCCGGCGGCGACGTAGCGGGCGGCGATCGGCGAGGGGCGCCAGCGCGGCTCGGAGAAGCTCTGGGCGAAGAAGCTCTTGGAGATCTCGAATCCGACGTCGACGCCGACGAGATCCATGAGCTCGAAGGGGCCCATCCGGAAGCCGCCCTCCATGCGGCAGATGCGGTCGATCGTCTCGACGTCGGCGATCCGCTCCTGGAGCAGCCGCAACGCCTCCAGGCCGAAGGGGCGGTTGCAGCGGTTGACGAGGAATCCGGGGCCGTCGACGGCGCGCACGACCGTCTTGCCCATCGCCTCGCCGGTCGCGTGTGCGAGCTCCAGCGGTCCCTCCGCGGAGCGCACGCCGGCGACGACCTCGAGCAGGCGCATCACCGGCGCCGGGTTGAAGAAGTGCATGCCGACGACGCGCTCCGGGTGCGTGGCGGCCGCGGCGACCCTCTCGGGTCCGGTGAGCGCGATCACGACTGCGCGTCGCGATAGACGGATTCCTTGAGGCGGAACCAGGCGGAGGTTGCCCGATCGCTATCGTCGCGACACGTGTCCGCCAGTGCGACGAGCTCGCAGTGCAGTGGCTCCGCAAACAACTCGGCGAGGCGCTCGGCGATCTCGCGAAGCGCGACGAAGTCACCCTGCACGCAAGCTCGATCACCCGCGATGCACCGGCGGCCGATCGCATGGCGATGCGCGAGAGCGTGATCGGCCAGCGTCGCAGTG
>Ga0207927_1001147_pt1 | contig 11326 bp, 10 predicted proteins | sample NGESurdeep072012_2_FD_184456 | JGI IMG/M metagenome (GOLD analysis project Ga0207927, IMG submission 184456) | Arctic peat soil microbial communities from Barrow, Alaska - NGEE Surface sample 210-2 deep-072012 (SPAdes) | ecosystem: Environmental > Terrestrial > Soil > Wetlands > Peat ... | reverse complement strand
GGAGCGCTACCCGACCAGCTTCCCGTCGCCAAGCCCAGCAGCTGCCCATCCTGCAGCAGCCCCGAGATCGACGGCAGGCCGGTGTTCGACGGGAGGATCCCGTCGATCAGGCCTGTGAGTGAGGTGGTCACCGAGCTGGAGCCGGCGGCGTTGGTGGCCGTAACGACGACCTGGAGCAGGCCGCCGATGTCGGCCGGCGAGAGCTGGAGGGTCGAGCCGACCGCTTCGGAGATGTCCATGCACGATCCGCCGAGCGGGTTGCACAGCTGCCACTGGTAGGCGTAGCTGATCGGCCCGCTGCCGGTCCACGTGCCGGGCAAGACGCTGAGAAGCTGGCCGTCCTGGAGCAGGCCGGAGATCGTCGGCGTCACGGTGTTGCTGGGGAGCAACGCGAGGATCGGCTGCGTTTCTTCGGAGGTCGCGGTGGCGAAGCCAAGCCCGTTGCTCGCCTTCACGACGACGGTCAGTTTGGACGCGATGTCGGCTACGCCGATCGAGTAGGTCGGGCTCGTCGCGCCGGCGATCGCTTGACACCCGCCGCCGAGCAGCGCGCAGCGCTGCCATTGGTAGGAGTAGCTGATCGGTGTCGTACCGACCCAGGTTCCCGTGGCGGCCGTCAGGGTCTGGCCGTCGGTCAGGCTGCCCGAGATCGAGGGCGCCGCAAGGTTGACCGGCGGGCCGGCAACGACCTTGCCCGAGGGCAGGGTGTTCGCGCTGGCACTCCCGACAGAGTTCGTGGCCGTCACGATCGCGCGCAGCCGCGTGTTGATCTGTGATGTCGTCGGGCGGTAGGTCGAGGCGTGCGCGCCCGCGACGATCACACATGCGGTGCCGGCGAGGTTGCAGTCCTCCCATTCGTAGGAGTAGCTGAACGGCGGCGTTCCTTTCCAGATGCCGTTGGAGACGGTCAGTGGCTGGCCGTCCTTGGCGACGCCGGTGATCTTGGGGTGCACGCTTTTGACGGGCGGGATGGCAACGATGACGGCCGTGGGCGCGGTCGTCGCGCTCGCGCTGCCGAGGCTGTTGGTTGCCGTGATGAGGACCCGCAGCGTGCGGCCGACGTCTTCGTGGGTCGCGTGCCGCCCGACGGCGGTCGCGCCCGGAATGGCGGCGCAGGAGGCGCCGCCGGCGTCGCAGCGCTGCCACTGATAGGCGTAGGTGATCGTCGGAGCGCCGGTCCAGCTGCCCTTGAGGGCTTTCAGGCTGGCGCCATCCTTGGCGGCGCCGGCGATGCTGGGCGCAGCCGTGTTGACGGGCGGCCCGCTGGCTGCCGTGGCGACGTCTGCGAGCGCGATGGTGAGCGTCAGGGCGCCGAGAAGCGATGCAAGCAGGCGCGCGCGGCCCGAGAGAGCATTGTGATGACGTGAGCTGCGGCCTCGATCGGCGCCGCCCGCCGTCGCATCCCCGCGTCGACCCACCCAACGACGGCTCTTCCCCATCCCCATGCTGCCCCCGATCTCCTAAGGAAAATGAACTGACCAAAGGGTCATTACCCGTTTCTGATCGATCTCAACCAAACCTGCGCAAAGATTTCCTCACGAGCACGCGCGGACCGAGCACGATCCCGAGCAGGAGCTCGAGCACGACGACAGGCAGCACCAGTCCGCGGCCCGCGGCCATCGCCGCGAGCGTCCCGGCGAGCGCCGATGCCGCGACGATCGCCAGGAACGTTCCGGGCGCCAGGTGCGCGGCGGCGAGCACCGCTCAGCCCTCTTCGGAGAAGCCGGCGGCGCCGATCGCTGAAGGCTCTCACACCGCGCCTGCGCGCGTGCGCGGGACGCGGGCGGCGGCGTTCACGGGCGTGGTTCACCGCATCGAACCGACCGGAGAGGGGTTATGGGGCTCGACACGCACAAGTACAAGAGCGATCCCTCCCCCCGGATCGCCACCCCCCAAAGGAGAAGGCATGCGTTCAACCAGGATCGCCCCGGCGCTGGCAGCCGCAGCAGCGCTTCTCGCGCTGTCCCCGGCAGGCGCCGTCGCCGCGAACAAGCACATCGGCCAGCTCAAACACCACGCGGCGCCAGGCCGCTGCCGCGTCTCGCTGTTCGCCGAACCCCACCTTGTCACGAACGGCGAATCGGCTCAGCTCTTCGGGCAGCTGCGCCTGTGCCCCAGCGGCACGGTCACGAGCGGACTCCCCGTCACCGTTTACGAGCACTCTGTGGGCCAGCCCGGCTTCCACGTGATCGGCTCACCGAGCACGGGCGCGGGAGGGTTCTACTCGATTGTGACCCCCACGATCGCGGCCAACAGCACGTTCTACGCGAGCGTCGGTTCGTCTCGGAGCGCGACGCGGGCGATCAAGGCGGCCCCTTTGGTGACCTTCGAAGGACCCACCCAGAGCGCGCAGCTGCTCACCGGCAGGCACAACGTCGTCACGTTCAAAGGCATCGTCAAGCCTGAAGATCGGGGCGCGGAAATCCTCCTCCAGCGCGAGGCCAGCACGAGCTTCGAAGAATGGGGCGCAATTCAGCGCGGCATCGTCGGAGAAGGCGGCGCCTACTCGATCACCCACAAGTTCGTGATCCCCGGCGATGCGAACCTGCGTGTCATCGTCCGCCCGCACAACCGCGTCTCCTTCCGCGGCGTCTCGGAAACACGCTCGTACGTGATCTCGCAGGCCGAGAATCCGAAGCTGACGCTCGAAAGCTCCCAGGACCCGATTCCGTTCGGCCAGACGATCACACTCCATGGAGCCGTCCAAACCGGAGCCGCCCAGCAGCTCACGCTGCTCGCGCGCAAGCGCATCCCGGGCGCGCCGTTCACGCCCGTCACCACGACGACCTCCGGCTCGGAAGGCAAGTACTCCTTCACCCAGGCTCCGCAGGAAAACACCTCCTACCGTGTAACGAGCGGCGGCGTCAGCTCGACGATCCTGTTCGAGGGCGTCAAATACGTCCTCACCGCAGGGGTGTCCGCGGGCACGGTCCAGTCGGGCCAGGCTGTCACGTTCTCGGGCACGGCAACGCCAATCGAGGCCGGCCACGCTGTCTACCTCGAGCGTGAAAACCTCACGGGTGGCGGCTTCCACGTAGTCGACGTGGGCACCGTCGGGATGGACGGCAAATACTCGATCGCGCACACGGCATTCGGCCAGGGCAAGCAGGTCGTCCGGGTCAAGATCCCAGGGGACCCCGCCAACCAGGCCACGTCGAGCTCGACGTTCACCCTCGAAGTGACTCCGGCTCCCGGTCAGGCCCTTCGACCGGTCGCGCCGCCGCGGCTCCCGAGCGAAGGCAAGGTCTAGTCCGGGGGGAACCCAGCCGAACTGGCGCGATGTGGCCGTCCCTCGGGGGGCGGCCACTTTGCGTTCCGGGCACGGGACGGCGAGACCCGCGCGCGGCGTCCGGGGGTGCGGCTCAGGCGGCGACCGCGCGCGACTGCAGGTGGGCGCCGACCTTGCGCTTGACCCGCTGGAGCGCGTTGTCGACGGTCTTGGTGTCGCAGGACAGCCGCTCGCCGACCTGCTCGTAGGAGTAGCCGTCGAGGTACAGCGACAACACACGGCTCTCGAGCTCCGAGAGGGCGGTCGACAGGCAGCCCACGAGCGAGCGGAGCTCCTCGGAGGAGATGACCTGGTTGACCGGGTCGTGGACGGTCGGGCCGGGGAGCATCTGGTCGAGCGTCGGCACGTCGTCGCCGGCACCGGCCGGCGTCGAGGAGAACGACACGTACTGGTTCAGCGGCGTGTGCTTGTTGCGGGTGGCCGTCTTGACGGCCGTGATGATCTGCCGGGTGATGCAGAGCTCGGCAAAGTTGCGGAAGCTCGACTCGCGGTCTGTCCGGAAGTCGCGGATCGCCTTGTAAAGGCCGACCAAGCCCTCCTGGATGAGATCTTCGGAGTCGCCGCCGGCGAGGAAGTAGGACGAGGCCTTGAGGCGAACGAAACCGTGATAACGCCCCACCAAGCGCTCATACGCGTTGCGGTCGCCCTGCTTCGCGAGGGCGATCAGGAACGTATCCTCGACCTTAGGTTCAGAGTTCGGGTTATGGGTGATTCGGGCCACGAGCAGATCCTTTCTCAGGGACCACCGGATCGCGGCAGCCCCCCATTTGCTCAGTGGCGCACTCCTCCCCTGGCGCCAAAGCTATTCGGTTCCCAAGGTTCTAAACCTTAGGTTCAGCGTTACGTCGGCGGCAGCCTCGCACAGTTATGAACCGTTGTCAAGATGTCCGGGCACGGATCTGCAAGATCTCGTACAGAAGCGCCGCGGCGGCGGCGCTGACGCTGAGCGACTCGATCCTCCCGTGCAGGGGAAGCGCGATCAACTCGTCGCACGCCTTGGCCACGCGCGGGCGCAGGCCGCTGCCCTCGCTGCCGAGCACCAGAACGACCCCGTCGCCGCAGTAGTCGACGCTGCCGTAGTCGACGGGAGTGCGGCCTTCTGCCCCCTCGGCGCTGGCGCCGTAGCACCAGCACGAGGCCTCGCGCGCTTGGGCGAGGAAGTCGGCGAGGTTGCGAACCCGCGCGACTGGGAGGTGCTCGACGGCCCCGGCTGAGGCCTTGCAGACGGCGGGCGTGACCTCGGCGGCTCGGCGCTCGGGGATGATGACGCCGTCGGCCCCCACACACTCGGCGGTCCGGCATATCGCGCCGAGATTCTGTGGATCCTGAATCTGGTCGAGCGCGACGATCAGCGGGCTCCTGCGCGCCAGCAGCTCATCGGCGCCGCTGTAGTGGTAGGAGCCGGCGTCGGCACAGACGCCCTGGTGGCCGCTGGAGCCACAGCGGCGCTCGATCTCCTCGCCCGTGGCCATCCGCACCGTCCGGTCGGCGAGCCAGGGCTCGCGCGCCGCTCCCGAGCTCGCCCAGACGTCCTTGACCTCGGCCGCCCTGCGGCCCCGCAGCGCCTCGCGGACGGCGTTGCGCCCGTAGACGATCACAGCGGCAGCAGCTCGAAGCCGCCCGCGCCGTCGCGAACCTGCCAGCCGAGCTGGGCCATCTCGCCGCGCAGCCGGTCGGCGGCCTCGAAGTCCCGTGCGGCGCGCGCCTGCTCGCGCCGCACGGCCAGCTCGTGCACCTGATCGGGCGCGGCCGGCGCCTCTGCCAGCAGCATCTCGAGCCCGAGCACGCCGAGCATCTCGCGCAGATGCTCATCGCCCGCGCCCTCGACGCTCGCGGCTCCACGCAGCCACTCGTTGAGCACGGCGAGCGCCTCGGCCGTGTTGAAGTCGCGGGCCAGGGCGTCGAAGAAGCGCTCGCGCAGCTCCTCGAGCGCCGCCGGCGAGGGCCCGGCCGTCAGCCGGCGCCCCGCCTCGCGGATGCGGGCGACATTGGCAGCGGCCTGCTCCAGCGCAGCGTCCGAGAACGCCAGCGGTTGGCGGTAGTGGCCGGAGATGAGGTACATCAGCACCGTCTCGGCGCCCCGCTCGCACAGGACCTCGTGCAGCAGGGCGATGTTGCCGACCGACTTGGCCATCTTCTCGCCCGTGAACTGGATCATGCCGTTGTGCATCCACAGCCGGGTCAGCTCCTCGCCCCGCGCGGCACGTGTCTGGGCGGCCTCGTTCTCGTGGTGCGGGAAGACGAGGTCCGAGCCGCCGCCATGGATGTCGAAGCCGACGCCGAGGAACTCCTCGGCCATGGCCGAGCACTCGATGTGCCAGCCGGGCCGGCCTTCTCCCCAGGGCGCCGGCCACCACGTGTCCTCCCCCTCCTTGCGCGCCTTCCACAGCGCGAAGTCGAGCGGGTCCTGCTTGCGCGCGAGACCCTCACCGCCCTCGCCCTGGTCCATGTTCTCCAGGCGCCGGTGCGAGAGCGTCCCGTAGCGCTCGTCGGAGCGGACCCGGAAGTAGACGTCGCCGTCGGCCGCGTAGGCGTGGCCGCGCTCGATCAGGACGGCGATGTAGTCGACGATCGGCTCCATCGTCTCGGAGGCCAGCGGCTCGTGATCGGGGCGCCCGATGCCCAGGCTGTCGGTGTCGGCGCGATACAGCGCTCCCATCTCCGCGGCCAGCTCGGCGCTCGCGCAGCCCTGTGCGCGCGCGGCGTCATAGATCTTGTCGTTGACGTCGGTCACGTTGACCACGAGCGTCGTCTCCAGGCCCTCGTGGCGCAGGAACCGGGACAGCAGGCTGAAGACGACGAACGGGCGAGCGTTGCCGATGTGAATGCGGCTGTACACGGTCGGGCCGCACGCGTAGATGCCGACGCGCCCGGGGTCGCGCGGCGAGAGCGGCCTCAGCTCGCCCGAGAGCGTGTCGTGGATGAGGATCTGACGCATCGCCGGCCAACCCTAGCGGCCGGCGCGCGCGAGGCGGGGCGTGTCAGCCCGCGTCCTGGACGCTCGCGCTCGCGAGCGCTGCGACGCCCTCGCCGCGGCCGACGAAGCCGATCCGCTCACCTGTGCTCGCCTTGACGTTGACCCGATCGGCGGGCAGGCCCATCGCGGCGGCGAGCCGAGCACGGATCGCCTCGCGGTGCTCGGCGAGCTTGGGCTTCTCGAGGATCACCGTGCAGTCGACGTTGACGATCCGAAGGCCGGCGCCGCCGAGCATCTCGACCACCGCCTCGAGCAGCTTCACCGAGTCGGCGTCGCGCCAGCGCTCGTCGGTGTCGGGGAAGTGCTGGCCGATGTCTCCCATGCCGGCGGCTCCGAGCAGCGCGTCGATCACCGCGTGGGTCAGCACATCGGCGTCGGAGTGGCCGTCGAGGCCGAGCTCGTGGGGTATCTCGACCCCACCGATGACCAGCCGCCGGCCGGCCAGCAGGCGATGGCTGTCAAAGCCGATTCCAGAGCGGGTCACGCGCTTCGCCCTGCGGTCGCGCCGATCGGCTCCAGGCGCCGGCTGCGCCGTTCGAACACCGACAGCTCGCCGACTCCCACCTCGGCCAGCAGCTCGAGCGCCCTCTCATAGCCCGCCCCCACGTCCTCGGGGCGGTGCGCGTCACTGGAAAGGGCCACCGGAATGCCGGCTTCGACGCACATCTCGAGGAACGCCCGCGCCGGGTACATCTCGCCGACCGGCTTGCGCAGACCCGCCGTGGAGACCTCCACGGCGGCGCCCGACTCGGCGATCCCGTCGACCGCGATCTCGTAGTAGCGGCGTAGGTCGCCTGTGGGGGCGCGCTGGGAGCCGTGGCTGGCGCTCCAATACTTCACGAGGTCGGGGTGGGCGATGATGTCGAACAGGCCGCTGCGGGCGCTCTCGGCGATCGTCTCGAAGTAGCGCCGCCAGACATCCTCGGGGTCGCGGCCGGAATCCCACACGCTGTAGTCCTCCATGTCGACGGCGCCGTCGCGCAGGAAGTGGACCGAGCCGACGACGTAGTCGAAGTCGCGGGCCTCGAGCAGGTTGGCTGTGCGGTCCTCGGCGCCGGCCACGAAGTCGGCCTCGATCCCAAGGCGCAGGTCGCTGTCCTCGCGCACGAAGGCGCAGTACTCATCGAGGTCGTCGTACGCGAAGCGCTGCCAGAAGGGGTGTTGCCAGATCTCCAGTGCCTGGGCGAAGCGGTAGATGTGCTCGGAGACGCCCAGCTCGGCGATGCCGCGCTCCTCGGCCACCGACCGGTAGCGCTCGGCGTTGGCGCTCGAGAAGTGCTCGGCCGCCGTGGCGTCGGCGTCGTCGGCGCGGAGGTGGAGGTGGTAGTCGCTCAGCACGGCGGTGGCTGCGATTCAAGCACGATTCATCCGCGCGCCGCGCGCGAACGCAGCAGCATGTCCGCCACCCGCAGATCCAGTGGCGTGGTGACCTTGAGGTTCTCGTCGCTCGCCGCCACGACGATCACGCGCCCGCCGGCGCGCTCGATCAGCGACGCGTCGTCGGTCGCCAGCGCGAGCTCGTGCTCCTCGACCTCGAGCGCCCGCTCGAGCGCCTCGCGGCGGAAGACCTGGGGTGTCTGAACCGCCCACAGACTGGCGCGGTCGAGTGTCTCGTGGACAGCCCCGTCGGCGCCGACGCGCTTGACCGTGTCGGTCACCGGCACGGCGGCGATCGCCGCCTCGGCGCCGGGGTCGGCCGCCAACGCCGCGAGCACGGCCGCGGCCAGCGCGCTCGTGAGCAGCGGCCGGGCGGCGTCGTGGACGAGCACCAGCTCCCCCGCGCCGGCCTGCGCCAGCGCTCTGCGCACGGAGTCCGACCGAACGGCGCCGCCCTCCACCCCGATCGTGCCGGCCGGAGCCGCCACGCCCGGGGGCAGCGCCACGACTATCCGCTCGATGCCCGCGACGCCCTGTAGTGCCTCGATGCTCCACTCGAGCATCGGCCGGTCGGCCACCTCGACGAGGGCCTTCGGCCGGTCGGCGCCGAGGCGCTCGCCGCTGCCGGCGGCGACGATCAGGGCTGAGGTCATGCGACGGGGGGCTGTCGCGCACGCGGCAGACAGGACCCCCTGCCCGTGCCGCGTGCGCGAGAGCCTCGTTACTTGGCGGCCAGCGCCATCTGGCTCGTGGCCGAGTCGGCGAGCAGCTCGTCGAGGTAGTTCTCGGCCTCTTCCTCGTCCTTGTCGAGCGCGTACATCAGCTCGGACGCGAGGATCTTCTTGGTGCGGGTGAACATCTGCTTCTCACCGGTCGAGAGACCCTTCTCGCTCTCGCGCAGCGACAGGTTGCGCACGACCTCGGCCAGCTCGTAGATGTCGCCGGTCTTGATCTTGTCGCGGTTGTGCTTGAACCGGCGGTTCCAGTTCTTGGGCATCTCGGAGACCTCGTCGCGAAGGACGTCGAGGACCTTCTTGACGGTTTCCTCGTCGATGACCCTGCGCAGGCCTGCGAGCGCCGCGTTCTCGGTGGGAACCCGGACGGTCATGTCGTTGTGGAGGATCTTGATCGTGAGGTACTCGCGGCGTTCGCCGAGCATCTCCATCTCCTCCTTCTTGAGCACCTTGCCAGCACCGTGGTGCGGGTAGACGACGTGGTCGCCCAGCTCGAACTCGATGTACTCGACTTCGCGGGTGACCTCGATGTCCTCGGTCAGTGTGTCCTCTTCAGTTGCTTGTGCCGGAATGAGTGTCCTCCTTCGTTGCGCCGGCCGATCGGGCCGGCTTGATTCAAGTCTGCAGGTAGCGATCCACGAGGTTGAGCTCCTGCAGCCTGCGCAGGCCCTCGCGGATGTCCTTGGCGCGGATCTCACCGACGCCCTCCACGCCCTCCAGCTCTGCGTCGCTGGCGGCAAGCAGCTCGTCCAGGCCGCCGAACTCGGCGACGATCTGCGATACGACGAGCTTGGGAAGACGGGGGATGCGCCCGAGCACGCGGAAGCCGCGCGGCGAGACGGGGTAGTCGAGCGTGTTGAGCTTGCGGTCATAGCCGAGCACCTGTGCCAGGCGTCCGAAGTCGAGGAGGTCCTGGTGGGCGAGGCGGCCGATCTCGTCGAGCGCCGCTGCGAAGCCCTCGTCGGAGTAGCTCGAGAGGTAGTCGCGCACGAGCGCCGCCTTCTCGGCGGCCGCGCCGACCATCGTCTCCTCCAGCTGCATCTCGATCAGCCGCCCCTCGCTGCCGAGCTCGACGATGTAGCGCTCGATCTCGACCGCCATGCGCGTGACCAGCTCGGAGCGCTGGAGGACCGTCAGGACGTCGTGCAGCGTCGTCCCCCCCTCGAACTCGAGCGCCGTCAGGCGTGTCGAGACCTGGTCGAGGCGGGTGCGGAACTTGTCAAGCGTCGCGAGTGCCTGGTTGGCCTTGGCGAGCACGATCGGGATGTCCTCGAGGATGTACTTGGCGCCGTCGACGTAGACCGAGACGACCTCGCGTCGCTGGGAGATCGCGATCACCAGGGCGGACGTCTGCTTTGAGACGCGCTCGGCGGTCCGGTGGCGGGTGCCCGTCTCGTGCGAGAGGATCGTCGGATCGGGCATCAGCTGGACGTTCGCCATCGTGATCTTGGTCGCGTTGGCGTTGAGGATTATCGCCCCGTCCATCTTGGCGATCTGGTACAGGAACGCCGGTGTGTAGTCGATGTCCAGCTTGATCCCGCCGGAGTTCAGGAAGCTGAGATCGTCGGGCTCGCCGATGATGATCAGGCCGCCCGTGCGGGCGTGCAGGATACTCTCGATTCCCTCACGCAGAGCAGTCCCGGGAGCGATCATCTCGAGCGCCCTCATGAGCCCTGGATCCGGTCGTACTTCGTTGTCTAAATCTTCGCCGGATCTTGGTGCCACACCCCCAATTCTAGGGCATTTAACATTCCCTTAGCGTTTCCTTGGACGCCCCCGGCCAACTAGCTCACGAGCGCCACCGGCGAGGCGGCCCGATCGGCCTTCGGGCGAGCACGGCCGTCACCCCGGCCCGGCCCCAGCGCGGCGGCGAGCGCCTCGCGCAGGGTGGCCACCTGACACGCCGTCGCGCCGCTCTCCAGGGGCGCTATGACGCCGTGCAGGCCGTGCTTGGAGGCCTCTTCCAGGCGCCGCTCGGGATGCCCTACCCAGCGCAGCTCTCCTGTCAACCCCAGCTCCCCGAAGCAGGCCCGGGGCGTCCCTTTCAGTGGCACGCCGCGGCTGGCGCTGGCGACCGCGAGGGCGACCGCGAGGTCGCACCCCGGCTCGTCCACACGGACGCCGCCGACGACGTTGACGAACACGTCGGCTCCGCCCGTGCGGACGTTGCCGTGGCGGCCCAAGATCGCCAGCACGAGAGCCAGGCGGTTGCGGTCGAGCCCCGAGACGACTCTACGGGGCTGCTCGAGCTCCGACGGCGCCACCAGCGCCTGAACCTCGACGAGCAGGGGGCGCGAACCCTCCATCGCCGCCAGCACGACGCTCCCCGGCGCCTTGGTCGCCTCGGCGACGAACCGGGCCGAGGCATCGAGCACCTCGACCAGGCCGCCCTGGCGCATCTCGAAGAGCCCTGCCTCGTTGGTCGAGCCGAAGCGGTTCTTGAGCGCCCGGAGCTCCCGGTAGGGGCGCTCGCGCTCGCCTTCGAACTGCAGGACGCAGTCGACAAGGTGCTCGAGCACGCGCGGGCCCGCCAGGGCGCCGTCCTTGGTCACGTGACCGACCAGTATCACCGCCGTGCCCTGGGCCTTGGCCAACTGCATGATCCGCGCAGCCACCTCGCGGACCTGGCCGACCGAGCCCGGCGCGCCGGAGAGCTCGGCCGCGCCGAGCGTCTGGACGGAGTCGATCACGCACGCCTGAGGTGCCTCGGACTCGAGTGTGTCGAGAACGGCATCGAGGTCCGTCTCGGCCATGACCGGGACGCCCATCGCGCCGGGCGCCAGCCGCTCGGCCCGCAGCCTCACCTGCTCGGCCGACTCCTCGCCGCTCACATACAGGGTCCGGTGCCCGGAGGACTGCAGGTGCCCCAGCACCATGTTGGTGAGCGTCGACTTGCCGATCCCCGGCGAGCCGCCGAGCAGCACGAGCGAACCCGGCACCAGGCCGCCG
>Ga0207927_1001146_pt1 | contig 11327 bp, 8 predicted proteins | sample NGESurdeep072012_2_FD_184456 | JGI IMG/M metagenome (GOLD analysis project Ga0207927, IMG submission 184456) | Arctic peat soil microbial communities from Barrow, Alaska - NGEE Surface sample 210-2 deep-072012 (SPAdes) | ecosystem: Environmental > Terrestrial > Soil > Wetlands > Peat ... | reverse complement strand
CCGGCGGCGTCGGCCAGGTCGGCGTGCAATGGCGGCCGCTCAGGCGCGAAGGCTTTGCGTACGAGCCGTATCTCAACTGGCGCGACCCGGGGCTGCGTCAGGTGCTGCTGCTGATGGGGCCGGGCACCATCGGCCTCGCCGCGACGCAGGTCAACATCTTCGTGAACACGCTGCTGGCGACCAGCCAGGGCACCGGTGCCGTCTCATGGCTGACCTATGCCTTTCGTCTGATGTATCTTCCGATCGGCCTCTTCGGCGTGTCGATTGGCACGGCGGTGCTTCCCGCGGTCTCGCGGCACGCGGCAATCGACGACGTAGACGGCGTCAGAGCGACGGTGTCGCGCGGCATCGCGATGATGTTGATGTTCAACATCCCGGCGACGTTCGGCTTGCTGGCGCTGGCCACGCCGATCGTCCGGTTGCTGTTCGAGCGCGGACACTTCCTGCCGTCCGACACGATGCAGACGGCGGCGGCGCTGCGCTTCTATGCGCTCGGTCTCGTCGGCTACTCGACCGTCCGGATCGCATCGCCCACGTTTTACGCGCTCCGTCGCAGCCGCGTGCCGGTCGTCGTCAGCGTCTGCACCATCGCGGTGAACGTCATCTTGAGCGTGGCGCTCGTGCGGGTGATGGGATTCCGCGGGCTTGCGCTCGGCACCTCCGTCGCGGCGCTCGCCAACGGACTGCTGCTCGCGTGGCTGCTGCGCAAGGCGTTGCACGGCATCGACGGCGGGCGGCTCGCGATCGTGCTGCTGAAAACCGTTGCGGCCGGCCTCGCGATGACCGCCGTCACGTTGGGTGTCCAGGCGGCCCTGCGCGTCGTGCTGCCCGGGGAGTATTTTGTGGCGCAGGCGACTCGTCTGGCCGCGGCGATCGGCCTCGGGATCATCGCCCTGGCGGGATCGGCGAAACTATTGCGGATCCGAGAGTTCGACGATCTGGTGGCGGTCGTGACGAAAGTTGCTGAAACCGATCGAAACTGAAGAGGGAGACTTGTGCCCCGCTATCCACTGTCCCGGCCCCGATCCTCGTACGTGTCGTCGTTTTCCTTCGGCCCCGGGCCCGTCTCAACCGCGCTGAAGGCGCTCATCGCCGCCAACGTCGCGATGTTCGTCGTGACGACGTTCGTGCCGTCGCTGATCCTGCTCCTCGGGTTGCGGCCAAATGCCGTCATCGGCCAGCTCCGATTCTGGCAGTTGGCCACGTACATGTTCGTCCACGGCGGCATCTTCCACATTGCGTTCAACATGCTGGCGCTGTGGATGTTCGGCGCCGAGCTGGAGCGCGTGTGGGGCACGCGCTATTTCCTGAAGTTCTATTTCGTCACCGGCATCGGCGCCGCCGCGTTGACGATTCTGTTCTCACTGCTGCCATTCGAGTTCGCGCAGCAGGTGCACTACTCGGTCGTGATCGGCGCGTCCGGCGCGGTCTACGGATTGCTGCTCGCGTACGCGATCTACTTCCCCGACCGGCCGATCTACATGTACTTCGTGTTTCCGATCCCGGCGAGGATCTTCGTCGCGATCATCGGCGCGATCGAGCTCCTGTCGTCGATCGGCGCGCCCGGCGGCGTCGCGAACGCCACGCACCTGGGCGGGCTGCTCGTCGCGTATCTGTATCTGCAGAACGCGCGCGTGCATCCGATCTCGGAGCTGAAGTACCGCTACCTCAAGTGGAAGATCAACCGCGCCCGCAGGAAGTTCGACGTGTACTCCGGCGGGCGGGCCGACGACGTCGATCGGCGCGTCCACTGATCCTCACAAGCCTTTCGGCAAGCCTCGTCGTCGCGAACCGCTCGGATGGGGCGTGCCACGCCCGCGCAGTCAGCCGCGGACGCTCCACGGCAGGCGTACGCCTCCGATCGCCAGGCCCAGCGTCGATCCCAGCACGGGCAAACCGTAGCCGCTCGTCAGAAAGCTAAATCTGAACACAGCGCCGCTGGCGATCTGGAAGTTCAGCGCCATGAAGAACGCGATGAAGGCGAACAGCGGCGTCCAGATGCCGAGCAGCAGCGCGAGGCCGGAGCAGATCTCGCCGAGCGGGACGATGCGCGCGAACACGCCCACCCAGGGAATCGCGATGCGTTCGAGATACGTGTGCGGGATCGAGCCCGGCGCCGCGTTCTGCATCCATCCGGCCAGCTGCCCGGAGAGGATCGACGAATCGATGAACCATCGGATCTTGCCGATGCCTTCGAAGATAAAGAACACGCCGAGGACGATCCGGACGACGGCCAGTCCGGTTCCTTGTCGATCGATCGCCATGCGCACCTCGCCTGCGCGGGGGACTGCCCCGCCCGTCGTTATGATCCCGCGCCGCTGAGCGTCCGCGTTGCGCGCTGCAGCGCGCTGATGACTATCTTCGCCTGTTCGGCGGCGCGCGTGAAGTTGCCGGCATCGATGGCTTCGCGCACACCGGGAATCGTCTTGACGCCGTACCCAGTGTAAAGGCCCGGCGCGTAAATCGTGTGTCGGAACCACGGCCGATCCGGCAGGCCGGCTGGCTCGATGAGATCGCGCTCGGTCATCATGATGCGCTGATTCATGGCGAAAAGCGCCGGCGTCCCGGCGCCGCCGGCCAGCAGCCGGTCGGCTTGCTGCTTGGCGTCTGAGCCTGCGCGCGCGAACGCATCGGCCGCCGACCTCAAACCGGCGAAGTCAACCTGCCGAGCATCGACCGCCGATTTGGCCGACGCTTCCTTCTCGATCTCGTTCACGTATTCGAGGATCTGCTTGCCGTACGACTCGTAGTCGAACGGCAGCACCTGCGCGTCGGCGAACCGCAGCACCGCGACGCCGGTCACCTGGGCCGCGAGCACGCTGTATTTGAAGTCCGGATCGATGAATTTCTTGAACCACATCGGATCGTCGTAGGTCGAGTGATACGCCCCGTCGCCGGTCCCACTCAAACCCATGTCGAGCGAGGCGACGCCGATGTGATCGAGAAACGCCGTGTAGTCGGAACCCGAGCCGAGCGCGCCGACCACCGGCGCCGCGAGCGCCGGCTCCCCGTTCTTCGGCGGGTTCCGCTCGCGCGCCCGTTCCAGCCAGCGATCGTAGAGGGTCTTCGACGGTTGATCCGACGCGATTGATTGCGTGAGCTCGTGCACGAACGGCGTCAGGGAATGCACGGCGCTGCTGTCGAAGAACGGCCCGCCCGCGCCGGAGTCGCGGTTTATGTACACGGCCGTCTTCGCTTTGAGATCGTTCGCGAGATCCTCGACGAACTCAGTCGATCCGAGCAGCCCCGGCTCCTCGCCGTCCCAGCTGACGAACAAGATGCTGCGGCGCGGCTTCCAGCCGCTCTTCATCATCTGGCTCATCGCGCGCGCCACGCTCATCATCGACACGTGCCCGCTCACCGAATCGGCCGCGCCGAACACCCACGCGTCGCGGTGGGATCCGACGATGACCCACTCGTCGGGGAATTCGGCGCCGGTGATCCGCCCCACGACGTCGATGAGACGCCGCTGCCCGTAGTCCATCTGCAGCGTCATGTGCACCTTCGCCGGGCCAGGGCCGACGTGATACGTGGTCGGCAGCGCGCCGCGCCACGCTTCTGGCGCCACGGGCCCCTTCAGCCGCTTCAGGATTTCCAGGCCGTCGCGATACGACATCGGCTGCACCGGAATCGCCGCGAACGTCTCGATCTTGTCCATCGGCAGACGCTCGACGCCCGGCTTCGACGGCCGATCCGGTGTCGACGGATCGCCCGGATAGTGCGGCATGTCCATCACGCTGCCGCGCTGAATCATGCCCCAGCCGCGGTAGGGACCGTCTGGATACACATCCCCTTGAAAATACCCGTCGTCCCGCGGGTCCGAATAAATGATGCACGCGATCGCGCCGTGCTCGGCCGCGACCTTCGGCTTGATGCCGCGCCAGCTTCCGCCGTAGCGCGTGAGGACGATCTTGCCCTTGACGTCGATGCCGAGCGTCTTCAGCGTGTCGTAATCGGCGGGGACGCCGTAGTTCACGTACACGATCTCGCCGGTGACGTCGCCCGACGGCGAGTACGCGTTGTACGCGGGCAGGATGCCGGGCTTGGCCGCCCACGGATCGCCGGGAATCGTGTCCTCTTCGACCTGCAGCTTCAACGCGTCAGGCGCGACGATGTCGATGCGACGCTCTTTCGGCCAGGGGAGGAGGACGCTGTATTCGTAGCGGGTCACGTCGAAACCGAGCTGCTTGAAGCCGTCGGCGATGTAGTCGGCGAGCTTGATCTCGTACGGCGAGCCGGTGTTGTGCGGCTCGGCGGTCATGACGTCGAAGTCGGCCTCCGCCGCTTTCGCGGACGGCAGCGCCTTGAGCTCGCGCTCGCGCGAGGCTTCGGCGGCGCTGGCCTGCTCGGAGAATCCGCGGATGCGCGGATCGGCCGGGCGTGGCGCGCTTTGCGCCGACACCCATGCGGACGCGAGCGACGCCGCACCGCAGGCCACCAGCACGACGAACAGACGACGTATGAAGCTCACGTGTTTTCTCCTAACCTTGGAACGACATTTCCTTGAGCGCCGCGATCCGCGCGGCCATCGGCGGATGCGACGCGAACAGGTTGGACCAAAACCCGTCTTCCCGAAGATTGGCCTGACGGCCGAGCGGATCGGCGATGCACATGTGCGCCGAGCCGCGGTTGATCGCCTGGGTCGGCGCGACGGCAGCGTCGATCTTCTCCAGCGCGTGCGCGAGCCCCATCGGGTTGCGCGTCAGCTCGGCGCCCGACGCGTCGGCCAGATACTCGCGGCGGCGCGACACCATCATCGCCAGCGCCTGCGCCAGCAGCGGCGCCAGCATGATCGCGACGATCCACACGACGAAGAACAGGAGGCCGGCGATGCCGCCGCCCTCGCGGTCGCTCCCGCGCCGGCGCGACCCGCCGCCCCACCACATGCCGCGGCGCGCCCAGTCGGACAAGAGCGCCACGCCGCCGACCAGCGCCGCGACGATCGTCATGACGCGCACGTCGAGATTCCTGATGTGGCTCATTTCGTGCGCGACGACGCCCTGCAGCTCGTCGCGATCGAGCGCGTCGAGCAGGCCGCGCGTCACGGCAATCGACGCGTGCCCGGGACCGCGTCCGGTCGCAAAGGCGTTGGGATCGGCATCGGGGACGATGTAGACGGGCGGACGCGGCAACCCGGCCGCGATCGCTATTTCGTCCACCACGTTGTCGAGCATCTTCAGCTTCAGCTTGTCGGCGTCGGCGGCCGAGGCTTCGACGTCGGCGATCGGCTTGGCCCCCGTCGCCAGCAGCACGGCGCGGTCGCCGGAAAAATAGCTCGTCGCGGCCGACGCCGAACCGACGCCGAGCGCGATCAGCGACCCGACCGGCACGAAGCCGCCGGTGGTGCCGAGGTAGAAGGTGTCGAAGCCGAAGCCGAGGATGAACAGGAAGGCGATGAACGCGAGCATCACCAGCCATGTCCGCCGCCGGTTCGAGGCTTGCTGTTCGAAAAGATTCATGGCCGATTCACCACAAAGGACACTTCGTGGTAGCCCAGCGCCGCGCGTCAGTGCCGCGCTAAATCGACTTGCGGCACGGCGCGATCCGCGGCGTCGGAGATCTCGAAGAGCTCCGCCGGCTTGAACCCGAACATGCCCGCGAAGATGTTCGTGGGAAACACCTGCTGGGCCGTGTTGAACTTGGTCGCGATGTCGTTGTAGAACTGGCGCGCGAAGCCGATCTTGTTCTCCGTGCTCGACAGCTCTTCCTGCAGCATCTTCACGTTGTCGTTCGACTTGAGCGTCGGATAGTTCTCGGCGAGCGCGAAGAGCTTCCCGAGCGCCTGCGAGAGCTGGCCTTCCTTCTGCGCGGCGTCGGCGGGGCCGGTCGCGGCCTGCGCCTTGGCGCGCGCGTCCATCACCGCGGTGAGCGTGTCGCGCTCGAAATCCATCGATCCCCGGACGGCGTTGACGAGATTCGGAATGAGATCGTGCCGGCGTTTCAGCTGGACGTCGATCTGCCGCCAGCCGTTCAACACCTGGTTGCGCAGGCCGACCAGACGGTTGTAGCTGGCGATCGCCCACACCACGAGCAGCGCGACGATGACGATCGGAATCAGGAAGATCATGACTTCGTGCCTCTCACCGGCTCATCGATGGAAATAGTCGTCCGTGTGATTCAGCCAATCCTGCCGGATGGGGCTGAACACGTCGAGCTCGAACGTGTCCTCGAGCGCTTCCGCCTGGTGCTCGACCCACGACGGAATATGCAGCACCTCGCCCTCGCGCACCGTGATCTCCTCGCCGCCGATCTGGAACTTGAGCGCGCCCTGCAGGATGTAGGTCATCTGCTCGCTCTCGTGCGAGTGCATCGGCACGAGGCAGCCGCGCTTCAAATAGATCTGCGCGAGCATCTCGCGGGCGCCCGTCACGATCTTGCGCGACAGCATCTCGGTCACTTTTTCCAGGGCGATCTCGTCCCACCGGTGCAGGCGAACGGTCTCGGTGCTCATGATGGAACGAGAATATACCATCCGGCTCGGATGCTATAATTCGGCCCCAATGAAGGCGACCGCCGTCACCGGCAGCGAGGCGAAGCCCCGCGCGATTCCTCCGAATCACGCGAACGGGTTGGAACAACCCGCACTCCTCGCCGCCTATCGCTGCATGGTGCTCTCGCGCAAGCTGGACGACAAGGAAATCCAACTCAAGAACCAGAGCCAGATCTTCTTTCAGATCAGCGGCGCCGGCCACGAAGCGGTGCTCGTCGCCGCCGGCCTGACGCTCAAGGCCGGCTACGACTGGTTCTATCCCTACTATCGCGATCGCGCGCTCTGCCTGCAGCTCGGCGTGACGCCGCTCGAGATGCTGCTCGCCGGGGTCGGCGCGAAGGACGACCCCGCCTCCGGCGGCCGTCAGATGCCGTCCCACTGGGGCCACAAGGCACTCAACATCGTCTCGCAGTCGAGCCCGACCGGCACGCAGGTCCTGCAGGCGGTCGGCGCCGCCGAAGCCGGCGTGATCTACAGCCGCGTCGCCGCCATTCCCGATCGCCAGTCGCGGTTCCACGGCGACGAAATCGTCTACGTGTCGCTCGGCGACGGCGCGACGAGCGAAGGCGAATTCTGGGAGGCGCTCAACACCGCGTGCACCAAACTGCTGCCGGTGCTGTTTCTGGTCGAAGACAACGGCTACGCGATCTCGGTGCCGGTCGAAGTGCAGACGCCGGGCGGCGACATCTCGCGGCTGGTCCGCTCGTTCCCCGGTTTGCACGTCGACTCGATCGACGGCACCGATTTTCTCGCGAGCTACCGCGCGCTCGGCGACGCCGCGGCGTACGCGCGCGCGCGCAAAGGCCCGGCGCTCGTGCACGCCCGCGTCGTCCGCCCCTATTCCCACTCGCTGTCCGACGATGAGAAGCTGTACAAGCCGCCGGCGGAGCGCGAAGCCGAAGCGCGGCGCGATCCGATCGGCCGCTTCGCGGAATTCCTGCGCGCCAACGGGCACGCCTCCGAGGCCGATCTCGCCGCCATCGGCGCCGCAATCGACGCCGAGATCAACGACGCCGTGGCCGTGGCGCTCGCGGCCGAGAAGCCCGCGAAAACGACGGCGATGCTCTGGCTGTATTCGCCCGATGTCGATCCGACCTCGTCCGCCTTCGACACGCCCGCGCAGCCCGAAGGCAAGCCCGAGACGATGGTGGACGCGATCAATCGCACGCTGAAAGACGAGATGAAGCGCGACGCCCGCATCGTCGTCTTCGGCGAGGACGTCGCCGACGCGAGCAAGAAGGAGGCGCTGCCGCTCGTCAAGGGGAAGGGCGGCGTCTTCAAGCTGACCCACGGCCTCCAGCGGATGTTCGGCGACGACCGTGTGTTCAACTCGCCGCTCGCCGAAGCCAACATCGTCGGCCGCGCGATCGGCATGGCGACGCGCGGCCTCAAGCCGGTGGTCGAGATTCAGTTCTTCGATTACATCTGGCCCGCGATGATGCAGCTCAGGGATGAGATGTCGATGCTGCGGTACCGATCGGGCAACAACTTCTCGTGCCCGGTCGTCGTTCGGGTGCCGATCGGCGGCTACCTGCGCGGCGGCGGACCGTATCACAGCCAGTCGGGCGAGAGCATCTTCGCGCATTGTCCCGGGATCCGCATCGCGTTTCCCTCGAACGCGGCCGATGCGGCGGGGCTGCTGCGCACGGCGATTCGCTGCGAGGATCCGGTGCTGTTCCTCGAGCACAAGCATCTCTATCGCCAGACGTACAACAAGGTCGAGTATCCCGGCAAAGAGTTCATGATTCCGTTCGGCCGCGCGAGCCTGCGCCGCGAAGGCAGCGACGTCGTCGTCGTCACCTGGGGCGCGCTGGTGCAGCGTTCGCTGCTGGCGGCGCAGCAGGCGGAAAAGGACGGCATCAGCGTCGCGGTGCTCGATCTGCGGACGATCATGCCGTACGACTGGGAGGCGATTGCGTCACTCGTCCAGCGCACGAGCCGTCTCGTCGTGGCGCACGAGGATCAGGTGACGTGCGGCTTCGGCGCGGAGATCGCCGCGCGGGCCGCCGGCGAGCTGTTCGAGTATCTCGACGCGCCGGTCAGGCGTGTCGGCGCGCTCGACGTGCCGGTCGCGTATTGTCCCGACCTCGAGGAAGCCATCCTGCCGCAGGCGTCCGACGTGCTGGCGGCCATCCGCGCGACGGCGGACTACTGAGCGGCGGGTCGAGAGACCCGGCGTATACTGGCAACGGAGGAGGCACCCTTGCGATACCTACAGCGCGCACGTTATTTCTGCTTCATCTCGATCCTCGGTCTGGCGTTCGGCGCTATCGCTTCACCGGCGCAGGCGCAAGGCTTCGGCTTGTACGAACAAGGCGCGTGCGCGATGGGCCGCGCCGGCGCCGGCGTCGCCGCGCCGTGCGACGACGGTTCGAGCATATTCTTCAACCCGGCCGGCCTCGCGCTCGACCCGAAAACGATCGCGAGCGCGGGCATCACGTCCGTCGCGCCGCGCGGTCAATTCATCAACGCGACGAGCGGCCTGATAAGCGTGATGAACGCCAACACGTACTTCGCGCCGTCCGCGTACTTCGCCACGCCGCTCGGCAAGCGCGCGGTCGTGGGGCTGGGCGTCTTCGCGCCCTACGGCCTCACCACCGACTGGCCGGTGACGAGCGAGGGCCGCTTCCTCGGATACAAGAGTTCCATCCATAGCCTGTACGTGCAGCCGACGATTGCGGCTCGCATCAACGAGCGTGTGGTCGTCGGGGCCGGTCTCGACATCACGCATACGAGCCTGGAACTGCGCCGCCGCGTCGATCTGTCGACGCTTGCCATCACCGGCGCCGGGGGGCTGACGTTCGGGAACATCGGCGTCCCCAAAGGCACCGACTTCGCCGATGTCGACCTCACGGGAAGCGGAACGCACGTCGGCGCGCATCTCGGCATCATCGTCAAGGCCAACGATCGGGTGTCGGTCGGCGCCCGCTATCTCACGCGCCAGCGGGTCGCGATCGACAACGGCGCGCTCGCGACCGCCCAGATTTCCACCGGCTTGCCGCTCGCCGTCCCGCTTCCGGGCCTTCCGGCCGGGACGCCGCTCGACAAGATCGTCGCGTCGGCGTTCACGTCGGGCCAGCCGCTGAGCCCGCAGACGTCGACGACGAGCCTGCCGCTGCCCGATCAATTTGTATTCGGCTTCGCGATTCGGGCGACGGACCACCTGAAGATCCTGGCCGATTATCAATACACGCACTGGACGCTGTTCGATCAGATCACGATTCTGAATCAGTTCGCTCCGCCGACCGCGCTCGTGGAAACATTCGGCGACACCCACGGTCTCCGTGTCGGCGCCGAATACTCCATGGCGCGCGCGACCGTGCGCGCCGGCTACGACGACCACGGGCCGGCGGCCCCCCCGCAGACGGTGACGCCGCTGCTGCCCGACGCCGATCGTCACGAAGTCGCGGCCGGCGTGAGCATTCCGTTCGACCGGCGCGTCGGATTGGATCTCGCGTACATGTACATCAACCAGGCCGATCGGAGCGGCCGGACGACCGACGGCGGTCTCGCCGCGCCGACCGTCGCGGTCAACAACGGCACGTATCAGTACCACGCCAACTTGTTCAGCGCGTCGATGGTGATCCACTTCTGAGCGCTCGCGCGTAATCTGGGCCAGACGGGGTGCTGCGTGCAGAGTGCACCCGGCACGACGTTGTTCACGTTATGATCATCTTTAATGATCCGCTCCGTCACCGTCCTGGGCGCCGGCACCATGGGCGCGCAAATCGCCGCGCACTTCGCGAACGCCGGCGTGCCGGCGCTCCTGCTCGACCTGACGCCGGAGATCGCGCGGCAGGGTCTCGACCGCGCACGCGCGCTCAAGCCGGACCCGTTCTTCACTCCGGACGCCGCGACACTCGTGACGACCGGCGGCTTCGATGCCGGTCTGCCGCGCATCGCTGACGCCGACTGGATCATCGAGGCGGTCGTCGAACAACTGGACGTCAAACGGGCGCTCCTTGCGCGCGTGGACGAGGTCCGCCGCCCCGGCACGATCGTCACGTCGAACACGTCGGGGATCCCGATCGCCGCGCTCGCCGAAGGACGCAGCGACGACTTCCGCCGCCACTGGCTCGGCACGCACTTCTTCAATCCGCCGCGGTATCTGCGGCTGCTCGAAATCATTCCGACCGCCGACACCGATCCCGCCGTCGTCGCCCGCGTCTCCCACTTCGCCGATCGGCGGCTCGGCAAGGGCGTGGTCGTCGCCAAGGACACGCCGAACTTCATCGCGAATCACATCGGCCTGCACGGCGTGGTGCAGATTCTCCGGGCGCTCGAATCCGGCGAGTACACGATCGAGGAGATCGACGCCATGACCGGGCCCGCGCTGGGACGGCCGAAAAGCGCGACGTTCCGCACGATGGACATCGCCGGCATCGACGTGCTCGGCCATGTGATGCGCAATCTCGCCGAACGGCTCGACGACGAGGCGGCGCGCCGCGAGTTCGCGCTGCCGGCGCTCGTGGCGCAGTTGATCGAACGAGGATGGATCGGCGAGAAGAGCGGACAGGGATTCTACAAGCGGCAGAAGACGGCCGGCGGCTCCGAGATCCTGACGCTCGATCCGGCGACACTGACGTATCGCGCCATGCAGCCCGCTCGCCTTCCCGCGCTCGACGCGGCGCGCGCGATCGAGGACACCGGCGCGCGAATCAGGACGCTGTTCCTCGGCCGCGACAAGGTCGGCGCCTTCCTGCGGCAGACGCTCGGCCGCACGCTCCTGTACACGGCGCGCGTGGCGCCGTCGATCGCTCATTCGATCGACGATGTCGATCGGGTCATGCGATGGGGCTTCGGCTGGGAGTTGGGGCCGTTTGAAATGTGTGATGCG
>Ga0207927_1001145_pt1 | contig 11330 bp, 10 predicted proteins | sample NGESurdeep072012_2_FD_184456 | JGI IMG/M metagenome (GOLD analysis project Ga0207927, IMG submission 184456) | Arctic peat soil microbial communities from Barrow, Alaska - NGEE Surface sample 210-2 deep-072012 (SPAdes) | ecosystem: Environmental > Terrestrial > Soil > Wetlands > Peat ... | reverse complement strand
CGAGCGTGGCCAGGAACGCCGCCTTGTAGTCGGGTGCGCGGCCCATCCAGCCATAGGTCAGTCGCGCCCATTCGGCGATGGCATTGCGGCCAGCAATCAGCTCGTCGACGTTCTTCGGCGCCTTGAAGAAGGCGTGGGTCATGCCGCCATTGCCGGTGTCGGTCGGCACCAGGATCTTGTGCTTGTGTTTGTCGTCATGCAGCGCGTCATAGAGCCGCGCGATCATCCGCGCCGTGTTGCGGAAGGCGGGATGCTTGGTAACGTCCTTGACCTTCTCGCCGTAAATGAAGACCTCGCGGCCGTCATTGAGCGATTCCAGATATTCGGCCCCGGTCTGCGGCCGGCTCACCGCCAGATTGCCAATCGTGGTCGGTTCAGCCGCAAAGGCCTCCGGGTTGGAACGCACGTTCATCGACCCCTCCTTAAGCTCGTTGTCCTGCCCAGGCATTTATGTTTGTTCGATATTCGAACAATTGTACGATATTCGAACCTAAACAAACGTTACGTCGTATCGCCGATTAACACAAGTAGGCACCGGGCCCCCGCGCGTTCACGCCAACGACAGCCGCACCTGCTCGGCCACCGCCTTCAGTGCCGGTAGGAAATGATCGCGCATCTCGTTACGGGTGGTGCGCGCCGAATGGGTGCTCAGGTTGATCGCACCGATTGCCTGGCCGCTACGGTCGACTACCGGCACGGCGATGGTGCGCAAGCCGCGCTCCAGCTCCTCGTCGACAATGGCGAAGCCCTGCTCGCGGTCGGTGCACACGCGATCGAATAGCGCCTGCAGGTCGATGATGGTCGACGGCGTGTAGCTTTCGACGCCGGCCGATTTCAAGCGGCGCCATATTTCCGCCTCGTCGAGATAGCCGAGCAGCACGCGGCCGAGCGCGGTGTGGAAGGCCGGCAGCCGGCTTCCCACCGCAATGCTGGCGGACATAATGCGCCGCGTCGGCACCCGCATAACATAGACGATCTCGTTGCCGTCGAGGATCGCCGCCGAACTTGACTCGTGCAGGCGCTCACTCAGCTCCCGCAACAGCGGCTGCACGCGTTCGATCCAGCTTTGTGTGGCGAGATAGGCGAAGCCGAGCTTGAGGATGTTGGGTGAGAGTGCGAAGTCGCGGCCCTGCTGCTCGACATAGCCGAGCTCGGCGAGCGTGCGCAGAATGCGCCGCGCCGTCGCGCGCGAAAGATTGGCGGCGGTCGCGGCCTCGGAGACGGTCATGGTCGGGCGCTGCTTGCCGAAGCAGCTGAGCACGGTGAGCCCCTTGGCGAGCGTCGCCATAAACTCCTTGTCGCCGGGCTCTTTACGTGGCGGCTCTTCAGATGTGAGCATGGATCCGATTGTATCTCTCGGCTATTGACAGCACACGATAAGGGTCAAAATTTCCTATTTAGCGAACCAATGTTCGATAATCGAACAAAATAAATTGGTCAAGACTAAAGCATTGGGGGCCTGCAACAGACTCGTGGATAGCAAAAAACGGCCGATCGAGGATAATGTCGCCGCCACCCGGTACCGTCACAGAGGAATTACGTGCTTGAAAGCAAGCATTCTGACCGGCTGGCCCGCCATACCCTCACGAGCCGCACTTTCGTCGCCGGCCCGGTGACCGCCGGCACCTGGCCGGCCGCACGCCCCGTTTTCGCGCCCGGTCTGGGCCGCGAAGACGCTGCTGCTCGGCGGCCAGTGGCGACTGCGCGGCAACGGCAAGTACGACATTGTGAATGTCGGCAACAAGCACGCGCCGGAGATATGCCGGTCGGCGGCAATATGGAGTCGAATGACTGAACCTCGTTCAGGGGCGTGCTCGCGCCACCTCCCGTTTCCGTCAGCGGCAGGTTGCCCTAGATTATATTACTGCGTAACCAATTGGCTAAAGTACCTCAAATACCTGGTAGATCGGCCCGCTCGCAAGTCGATGGCCCGTGGCCACGGCGACTACATTGTTGAGCCATCCGTATTTTTCCGAGGCGGTCTCAAAGAAGGGCACGACGCGAAAATAATAATCGGACGGATTGACGTTCTCACCCCGGGCAATGCGATCGAGCACCGCTTGCGGCCCATGCCGGATGCCCTTGTAAGTCATTCCGATAAGCTGTTGGTCATCAGTCTCCAAAACAAAGCGGACGTCGAGCACCCATGATCCGTCACGGCGCACGGTCTGCCAATCACTACCGCCGGAGAGAATCTTGCCGCGCAGGCGGTCGCCTTCGAACATCCCGCCGGTGATCTCGCCAACGCGGCGGTCGATGCTCGGCGTTTGACCGATAATGGACGGTTTCGCCACGTTGATCCGGAAAATGAAGAGGGGACGGAACTGCAACGATATCATTTCCCGCGGTAGTTCAGCGGCAAGCGATTGTGTGCTCATGAGGTCTCCCGTTCGTCCATTTATCGAGTGAACCATTGCTTCTACGGAAGACTAGACGTGATATGGCCGAGGGTCGAGTGGGAAGCAGTTTAGAATGGAAAAATTAGCCCGAAGTCGCGCTTTAGTGATTGCGCCTTCCGGGCAATTTAAGCTTCGCCGGCTTAGCAAATGTAACCGGTCAGCACCTGTCGGACAGAATGGGCTGATTGCGTAAGAGAGGATTTCTTGCTCATCGTAGCCCCGTTGAGGAGCAACGACGAGGCAAGCGAGCAAGCGCGTACCGGACAGCGGAGGAGAAGACAGTCGGGGATATCCGTAGAGCCACCCGGCGGCATTATTCTGCTTAGAAGAATATCCGCATCTCGCTAGAAGGCCTGCGCGGCGAGGACAGCATTGACAAACTCTGGCGCAAGGAATGGATCAACCAGAACCTTTATTATCGTTGGTCGAAGGAGTTTATTGAGGCGGGCAAGAAGTCGCTCACCAGGGACACGACGCGGGAGGCGACCTCGGACGAGGTCAAGGATTTCAAAGCTGAAGCCCGACATCTTAAAAAGACACTGGCCGAAGTCCTGATTGAGAACCGCCTTTCTTAAAAAGGCGTTCTCGGGGCTAGGGAGAACACTTCATGAGGGACGCACGACCATTTGCGCACCGAGCTACCGCTCTCGCCCCTATAGGTAAATTACGTCCGTATAATTAGCCTCACGGTCGATGAATGGTGACAGTGCTGCCAATCTCGAACGACATCAGATCCTCTCCAACTTGCAGCGGCCCGTCATACGTTTGACGGGTCTCCTCGATGAGATCATCAACTGTCGGTGGTGGAATTTGAGCGCTCCCAAGCAGCGCGAGATGCGTGTAAACGGCGAGCTTTGGCCTTGTCAGCGCAAATATCTGACCAGCTTCTCGCGGGGTAACGTGATGGCCGATAATGCGCTGCATGTATGCTTCTCGCATTAACTCGGCCCGTGCAGCAGCCACTTCGTGCACAAGCAAATCAACATGTGCCGCGTGCCTGATAACATTATTATTGTAGCGCGTGTCGCCTGAAATCACTGCTGCACGACCGTCGTAATCGACGCGATAACCGTAAGCCGGCTTGATTACGTCGCCATGGTCGACCTCGAAAGCAGTCACCTTAACGCCATTCTTCTCGTAAATGACTCCATCCTGACCGAATTCCGAAACATCAGTTGCGATTCCTTCCGGCGGAAGCCTTTCGTCGGCAAGACGTATCTTGATATCCATGGCATATGCGTCTTCCAGTTTGGACATCAGCAGTTTTGTGCCAGCCGGACCGAACACGCGAAACGGTTTCTTCCGGGTACCGAAATACGATTCAAGCCAACCCGTTAGCCAAACGTCGGGAATGCCAATCGTATGATCCGAATGGAAGTGCGTGAGAAAAAGTGCGTCGATGCGCCCAATCGGAACCTTGATCTGAAATAGGCGAATGGTCGCGCCGCGACCCGCGTCGATGAGTAGCTTTTGGTCGCCTGCCTCGACGAGCGTGCTCGAACTAAAGCGCTCCGGGCTTGGGACTGGGACGCCAGTTCCAAGCAGAGTGACCTTAAAATCACATGGCGTCGCACTCATCTTTATACCTCGATGCCGGCTTTGGTGACGCCGCGGCGCTTGCCAATGTTCTCAAGCTTCGGCGCAGCCTTGGTCATTTCCTGGAAGTAGCGGTCCGGAAAGATATGGCAATAGATATCGATAATCGTGCTCATGCTTTTTTCCCGGTTTCTTCCTTTGGTGCCAGCACCAGATGCCGTTGCAGCGGCAAGGCCTGCCAGCCGAAACGGTCTGCGATCAGGCCCCAAAGCCCTTTCGGCGCCCACAGCATGACCACGATGGCGACCGCACCCATCATGAGCAAGTACAGGCTGCCGAGATCGGCCAGCGCCTGGCGCAGCACGAAGAACACGATGGTGCCGATGATTGGTCCCTCGATCCGACCGACGCCGCCGATTACCGTGATGAAGATCACGAAGGCGGTCCAGTCGTTGACGCTGAAAGCCGTGTCCGGCGAAATACGCAGCTTCATCAAGAATATCAGTGCGCCGATCATAGCCGTCCCGAAACCGGTCAGCACATAGACGATGAATTTGATGCGCGTCACGTCGATTCCGCTGCTCTGCGCCGCCACCTCATTGTCGCGGATCGCGGTCAGCGCCAGGCCATGGCGCGAGCGCAGCAGCGCCACGATTGCCGCCAGCATGGCGACGGTCAAAACCAGCGCCAGCCAGTAGGTCTCGAATTCGCGCACCTGTCGGCTCGGCGCCATGGCGACCACGATCGCGGCCGGCAGGCTGATGCCGGAGCCGCCGCCGAGCGCCGAAATCTGTGACGCGATCAGACGGAACACTTCCGCCACCACCCAGGTGCCGATGGCAAAATACGCGCCGCGCAGCCTGAAGGTCAGCGCCGCCACCGGAATGGCGATGACCGCGGCGACCGGGCCCGCGATCAGGATGGCTGCGATCGGATGCACACCGGCGACGATGACGAGCGCGAACAGCAGGTAGCCGCCAAGCCCGACAAAGGCCTGCTGGCCGACCGACACCAAACCGGCATAGCCCGCGAGCAGGTTCCACAGGCTTGCCAGCGCGACAAAGGTGAAGATCTCGGCCAGCAGCCGCAGCGTCTGCCGGTCGCCCCAGAACGGCGCCAGCGCCAGCACGATCAGCGTGACGGCGATCAGCGCGACGCCGATGCGGCTCGAGCGGGTGGCGTGCTCGACGCGGAAAGCGCTCATCCCGACACCTTGGGAAACAGGCCTTGCGGCCTTATTGCCAGGATCACCAGGAACACGATATGGCCGGCCAGCACCTGCCAGCCCGGATCGATCTGCGCGCCGATGGCCTGCGACACGCCGAGAATGACGCCGCCGGCGAGCGTGCCCCACATGCTCCCCAAGCCGCCGATGATCACCGCTTCGAAGCCGAAGATCAGCCGCGCCGGTCCGATCGCCGGATCGAAATTGGCGCGCACCGCCAGAAACACGCCGGCGATGGCGATGACGGCGAGCGACAGTGCCATCGCCATGGCGAACACGTGGCGGGTGTCGAGCCCCATCAGTTGCGCCACCGACTGATCGTCGGAGGTGGCGCGGAACGCGCGGCCGAGCGCGGTGCGATAGAACAGCACTTGCAGGCCCGCGATCACCGCCACCGCGACGACGAATTGGATCAGCGGCAAGGCGCCGACCCAGACGCCCTGCATCACCTGGAAGGTCTGGATTTCGATCGGGCCTGCCTGCAGCTTGCGGCTGTCGGCGGTGAATAATTCCAACAGCCCGTTCTGAATGATGATGGAGAGGCCGAAGGTCACCAGCAGCGGCGGCAGCAGATCGTCGCCGAGCGTGCGGTTGAGCAGCAGCCGTTGCAGGACGTAGCCGATCAGCGCCATGATCGGCACCACCAGCAGCAGCGAGGTCAGCGGGTCTAGCCCAAGCGTCTGCGTCACCATCAGCGCCACGTAAGCCGCGAGCACGATCAGATCGCCATGCGCGATGTTGACCAGCCGCATCACGCCGAAGATCAGCGACAGCCCGGCGGCGAACATGGCGTAGAGCCCGCCGATCAGCACGCCTTGCAGGATGACGTTGAGCCATTCGGTCATGGGCCCACCTTGTCATTCCGGGACGGCCCACAGGGCCGGGCCCGGAATCCATATTCACAGATCGGGGTTATGGATTCCGGGCTCGCCGCTGCGCGGCGCCCCGGAATGACAGTGTGTTGAAACTCCATTTTCCTCACACCCCGAAATACGCGGCTGAAATGCTCTCGCGCGTGAGCTCGCGCGCCGGTCCCTGCAGCGCGATGCGGCCCTCTTGCAAGCAATAGACATGCGCGGCCGCTTTGAGCGCCTGCGCGATGTCCTGCTCGACGACGATCAGCGACAGGCCATCGGCGACAATTTTCGGAAGCCGCGCATAAATGTCGCGCACGATAATCGGCGCCAGCCCCAGGCTGATCTCATCGCACAGCAGCAGCCGCGGGTTCGACATCAGCGCGCGGCCGATTGAGCACATCTGCTGCTGGCCGCCGGACAGCGCGGGGCTCAGCAAATGGCGCCGCTCGGCCAGCACCGGGAACAGCCCATAGATGCGGTCGAGCGTCCACGGACCGGCGCGGCGCGATTGGCCGCCGATCAGGAGGTTTTCCTCCACCGTCAGCGAGGGAAACAACCGGCGGCCTTCCGGCACCAACGCGATGCCGCCGGCGACCACGTTGAAGGCGGGCTTGGCCCCGATCGGTTCGCCGTCGAACAGGATGTCGCCGGCGCGCGGATGCATCAGGCCGGCGATGCTTTTCAGCAGCGTGCTCTTGCCGGCGCCGTTGGCGCCGATCACCGCCACCACTTCGCCGGCACGCACGCGCAACGAGACGCCGAACAGCGCCTGGAAGTCGCCGTAATAGGCGTCGATGGCGTTGATTTCGAGCAGCGGAGTGTCACGCATCGACGGCGATCCCCATGTAGATCTCCGCCACCTGCGGGCTGCGGATCACGGTGTGCGGATCGCCCTCGGCGATGAATTTGCCGCCGTGCAGCACCAGCAGCCGATCGACGGTGGCAAGCAGGGCATGCACCACGTGCTCGATCCACACGATCGATACCCCGCCGGCGCACACGTCCTTGATCAGCGTCACCAGCGCCGCGCATTCGTGCTCGGCGAGGCCGCCGGCGACCTCGTCGAGCAGCAGCACGCGCGGCCGCGTCGCCAGCGCGCGCGCCAGCTCCAGCCGCTTGCGGTCGAGCAGCGTCAGCCCGCCGGCGCGCTTGTTGGCTTTGTCGATAAGTCCGCAACGCTCGAGCAACTCGGCACAACGGTCATAGACCGCGGCCTCGCGTTCGCCGCCGCCGAAGGCCGCCGCCACCACCACGTTCTCGAACACCGTCATGCCGGAAAACGGCTGCGGAATCTGGAACGAGCGCGCCATGCCTTTGCGACAACGGCGCTCGGGCGCAAGCCGCGTGATGTCTTCGCCCGCGAACAGCACCCGGCCGGCGTCGGGTGTCAGGGCGCCGGTAGCGATGCCGAACAGCGAGGTCTTACCCGCGCCGTTCGGCCCGATGATGCCGAGCGCCTCGCCCTCGGCGAGCGAAAGGTCGATGCCGTCCGCAACCACCACGGCCCCGAACCGCTTCGAGATGTTTTCCAGCGCGAGGATCGGGGCCATGCGTCAGTCTCTCACCAAAACTATGTTCGTGCCATTGCGGAGGTCTGCGATCGCTTGCGGAAACTGGTTATAGAAACGGTATTCCAATATCGGGCATCGCGCATGTTTCGAACGTCAGGTCGGATTTGTAATCGGCTGGTTTGCAGAGAACCACACCGTGGCAGACATGATAGTCTCGCTTTGCTGATCGCGTGACGTTCGTCGTCAATCGGGGCGATTGCCGGTGAAAACGATATTGTGACGCAGATTTTCGACCATTTCGGCACCGCCGGCAAAAATTGGCTCGGGCACGCGCCGCCGATCCTTCAATTCGCCGATGACCACCGCGCGACCACTCGCGTAGATCAGCTTGGCACCGGTTTTTTCCAGCAACAACGCGGGCAGCGCCAAGTCCCACAAATTGACCGCGGGGTCGAAGAAAAAGGCTTGTGCCGAACCCTTGGCCACGAGGCAGAGTTGGTAGATAGGCGCCCCAAGACAATAGATCCGGCCGGGGAAATCGATTTTGAAGGTCCGGTGATGGTTGGTCGTGCCCAGAATGAATGTATTGACCTTGGCTACCTTTTCGTATTTTGGCCGCAACGGCTCGTCGTTGCAGTAGGCGGGGGTCTCCTCGGCGGCCCAGAATAGCTCGCGTGTCAGAGGGTTGAACGCCGCACCGGCCACCGGCTGATCGCCGCGCAAGAGACAAACCGCCGGCGTCCATAGTGGCATGCGGGCCGAGAAGGCACGACTGCCGTCGAGCGCGTCGACCACCCAGGAATGGGTCTCGCCGGCCGCCGGAGGACGCGTTTCCTCCGTCTCCTCGCCCAAATAGCCGTAGCCAGGAGCAAGCCCCGTCAGCGCCAGCTTGAGGTAGTTCTCGATCGCTGCGTCGGCCTCGGTGACAATGCTCAGATCAGCTTTCACCGATGCCGAAACGCGTCCGTAATAGATCAGTGACAATTCGCCCGCGGCTAAGACGATCTGTTTGATCGCCTCGATGTCGACAGACATGTCAAGTCCCCATTGGCAGACGGCAAGCCACCAGCCTGATCACACGCGGTTCAAGATTTCGACGGTACCGGCAGCCCCATCGATACGAACAGTGTCGCCGTTGCGCACCGACGCCGTCGCGTTCCACGTGCCGACGACTGCAGGAATACCGTATTCGCGGGCGGCGATGGCGGCATGGGTGAGCATGCCGCCGGTATCGGTGACGACACCGCCGATCTTAAGGAACAAAGGGGTCCAGGCTGTGCCAGTATACGGGCAGACCAGAATGTCACCAGACTGCACCGTGGCAAAATCCTCGAAGTGCATCACCACTCTGGCCGGGCCCTCGACCACGCCAGGCGACGCGGCGAAGCCTTCCAACTTGAGACGAACATCTTTCTCGCCCTTGGGGTGGAGAATCTCGTCGATGATGCCGAAGACCTTGATGGCGATGGGGTCGGTCATGGTCTTAGGAACGTTGCCGAGGGTAAGCGGCGCATCCAGTTCCGGCACCTTCGATCGCTGCTCCTTGCGCTCCAAGACCAGCGGCGGGACCAGCGCCTCGTGATGGTAGACTGCGACCTTCTCGTCGCGGGCCAGATCGGAGAGTATTTCATGCAGCTCAGCATACGTGAGGAAGAACACATCATCCGCCCGCTCGAGCAGTCGGACCCGTTGCAAGCGGCGGCCGCAGGACAAGAGCGTCACATGCAGCGCCGCTGTCGAGCCTTGGTCGATGTAGAAGCCGTGGTCCTCCTGATAGGCATAGACCTTCTGGCTGACCGCCAACAGACGCCGGAATTCATCCAAGGTATCGGCCGGCAACTCGTGTTTGACGGCAGCGATCGCCTCTTCGCGCATGCGGTTGACAACCTTGCGCTGCTCGGCATGGTCCCAGCCTTCGTCCATCCGGCGGAAATAGCTGCGGATGGTATCGAACACGGGCGCTTGATCCTCCCGCCACGTCGGAAAAATGACGTCCAGGTGGGCAGCGCCGATACGGTTGCCGTAGACTACGAGAAACCGATCGAAGCGAGCGAGCCAATCGCGTGCTTCAGGCATCGTTGACAAAACGGCGCGAGCTTCCGACGCGGGTGTGTCGAGCAACACGCGATCGAGTTTCTGCTGGCGGGCCGCCTTGGCCAGCGCCCAAAGCTCCTCGTCGGTCCGTGCCGGCATACTGTCAAAGCCCGACAGCATCGACACCATCCGCTGTTCGTCGAATCCATGTTTCTGGCAATAATCTTCAAACCGAAGATAGATCGTGTCTGCCGGATACATCAGGATAAAGTGGATCTCCCAATTCCGCCGATTGATCTCCTCGCTGCGCTCCAGGTAACGCAGCAGGTCGGAATTGGCCAGGCGATCCGGATCCACCGCCGCAAGAGTGGCCAAGCCGGCGCTGACTTCGGCGATGTAGCTCCCGTAGAACTCGTCCCAATGATCGATGCAATGCTCGACAAACACGCCGAATTTTTCGGCCCGGGACGCCACTTCCGCAGGGTCGTCTATGAGCGCGAAGCCGAGGTACACCCGGCCTTTGTAAATTTTGACGTATGCGCCTTTAGACGGCGGCAGATTGGTTTGCTCTGCCGCCACGTGATAGCCCCAGGCATGGTGTTTCTGGATGGTTGTCATACCCATGGGCGAGACGGGGAACGGCTGATGCAGGTCGTCGCGGAACCAGAAAATGTTCTTGTCGTGGTCAGGCCTGAGGGTCCGCAGGGCGCTGATACTGGTATCACTCATGGCAGCCTCGCGATTGCATCGGATTGCAGCGAGCGGGCCGGAAAAGATTTCCGGCCCGCCGCGGAAATTTCCTACTTCCCCGGCATGGGGGGCAGATTGAACAACTTCTCGGCATTCTTTCCAAGCATCAGGTCGAGGTCGGCTTGGGGAAGCTTAAGCTGCGTGCCGAGATCTTTGATGCACTTGATGGCGCCCTCGGGATCACCCACGCGGTGGGCATAATCGGTGCCGATCACCATATGGTCCGCACCAACCCATTCAAGGCAGCATTTCATGGCCGGCAAGTAGAACGACGCCGTATCGGGGTACACCTGCCGCGCGTAGGTTAGGTCCGGCGACTCCGAGAGCTCTAATCCCCATTCCTTGGAATAGCCTTTCCAAGAATCCTGCAGCCGACGAACAAGGTACGGTACCATTCCGCCCATATGGGTGTGGACCATCTTGAGCTTGGGGTTGCGCTCGAATACGCCGTGAAAAATCAGACTGATCACGGCCATGGTCGTGTCGAACGTATAGCCGTAGAGCTGATACGGGATTTTCATCATGTCCAGTATCTTGCCGGTCAGCGGCACGGTCGGATGCATGAGGATCGGCAGGTTGAATTCCGCCGCCATCTGGAATATCGGCGCGAACTTCTCAAGAAACAACGGTTCTCCCTGGATGTTGGAGAACATCTGGATGCCCTTGAATCCAAGCTCCTTGTAGCAGCGCGTCAGTTCCTTGCACGACTCGTCCACGTCCTGATAGGGCAGGCACGCGTAGGCGTAGATGCGATGGGGATACTTTTGCGTTGCTTCGGCCAAGGAATCGTTGATGCGCTTGGCCCAGTACACGCCTTCGTCTCGCTCCAGCATGTCGGGGCCCGGTATGGTCTCGCTCACGACCTGCGTGTCCATCCCGGCCTTGTCGAGGTCGGCGATGCGAGCAGCGAGATCATAATGGCCGGGCCGGTCGATATGCGCGACGATGACATCGCCGGCCTTCATCACATACGAATGAGGGCCGGTCTGTACGGCCTTGACGTTGCCGGTGCGGCCGA
>Ga0207927_1001144_pt1 | contig 11336 bp, 9 predicted proteins | sample NGESurdeep072012_2_FD_184456 | JGI IMG/M metagenome (GOLD analysis project Ga0207927, IMG submission 184456) | Arctic peat soil microbial communities from Barrow, Alaska - NGEE Surface sample 210-2 deep-072012 (SPAdes) | ecosystem: Environmental > Terrestrial > Soil > Wetlands > Peat ... | reverse complement strand
CCCGTCGCCGGGGAGCGGGCCGGTCCCGGGTGTCGCGATCCCGAGCAGCTCCGGGACCGTGACGAACGTGAACCCGCGGGCCCGGTAGCTCGCGATCAGGGCTGGGAGGATCCGCGGCGTGACCGACGGGCCGGCATGAAGGAGGACGATGGACCCGGGCCGCCCGACGCTCGCGTTCGCGAGGACGCTGGCGTCCGTGGCGCCGAGAGTCGCGTCGCCGCCGGTCACGTCCCACAGCACGATCGTGGGAAAGCCGGCCGCGGACGCCGCCGCGTCGGAGGCGGCGTCGTGGTAGCCGTACGGCGGCCGGAAGAGCGGGATCATCGGATGGCCCGTCGCCGCGAGCACGAGCCGGGCGTTGCGGAGGAGGTCGGCCTGCACCTGCCCCGGCGGCCGGCCCCGCACGTCCTCGTGGAGGACGGTGTGGTTCCCGATCGGGAAGCCCGCGTCGGCGATGGACCGCCAGAGTTGCGGGTCCCAGCGCAGGTAGGCGCCGTTGACGAAGAACGTCGCGGTGACACCGGCCTGGGTCAGCTCGTCGAAGATCCGGCGCACGTTCGCGGGGGCGTACCCGTCGTCGAAGGTCAGGGCCACGACCTTGTCGGTCCGCGGTCCGTGGAAGACGACCCGCGGCGGCTGCACGACGTCCGCCCCCGGCGTCGCGGGCGCGGGACCGGCCGGCTCGCCGGGGCCGGACGTGACCGGCGCCGGGACGAGGTCGAGGTTCTGCGGATCGGCCGCCCACGCGGCGCGCGGCAGCACGGCAAGCGCGAGCAGGAGCGGAGCGAAGAGCGCAGCGCGACGCAGCCGAACGATCGCGCGCGACGGCGCGGGGGAACCGGGAGCCATCCGACAACGATAGCGGCCCCGGTCCCGTTCGCCCATGGCCGTGGGGTACCGAAATGGATCCGCCATCGGTCGCCCCTCAGCCAAGGCGCCCGGGCAGACGCCACGCGCGGGACGGCGGGTCAGGCGATCGGCGTGATTCCCGGGACCGGCTCGGGACGCGGCGCCTCGCCCGCCGTGACCTGCCGCATGTCGAAGGCCGCGAGCTCCGGGAAGGCGCGGATGATCGCGACGAGGCCAACCAGGCACAGGAACCCGCCGCTGACGACGGAGAGCTGCGCGCCCGCCAGGGATGCGACCGCGCTGGCCTCGACGTCCCCGAGGCGCGGGCCCCCGGTCACGACCAGGATGTGGATCGAGGTCACGCGACCGCGCAGCTCGTCGGGCGTGAGCAGCTGCACGATCGCGCTCCGCAGAACGGCCGTGATCACGTCGGCCGCTCCGGCCGCCGCGAGGAAGACGAGCGCGAGCGGGAAGCTGAACGTGCAGAGGCCGAACGCGGTGATCGCCAGGCCCCACCCCGCGGACGCCCAGAGGACGGCGCGCCCGGTCCGCCGAACGCGCCCCACCCATCCCGTCAGGACCGCACCGACCAGCGCCCCGGCGGCCGGAGCGGCCGCCAGCAGGCCGAGCCCGGTGGGGCCGACGTGGAAGACGTCGAGCGCGAGGACGGGGAAGAGCGCCGTCGGCATCCCGAAGACCATGGCGTTGAGGTCCACGACGAACGTGCCGAGGATGGCGCGGCGGCGGCGCGCGAAGCGGAGGCCCTCCGCGATGGCCGCGCGACTGGGCCGGACGGCACCGTGCGCCGGCGGGATCGGGGCGATGACGAGGAGCGCGGCGATGGCCGCACCGAACGTGATCACGTCGAAGGCGTAGGCAGCGGCGATTCCCAGGGTCGCGATCACCAGTCCGCCGACCGCCGGGCCGACGACACCGGCCGCCTGGAAGTTGAGCTGGCCGAGCGCGAGCGCCGCCGGCAGCCGCTCACGGGGCACCAGCCTGGGGATCGCCGAGGAGCGCGCCGGCTGGTCGATCGCGCCGAGGCCGGCGGCGACGAACGCCACCGCGTAGATCGCCAGGACGGGGGGAGCAGGCAGGAACGCCAGCCCCGCGAGCGTCGCGCTCGTGACGGCAAGGCCGGCCTGCGTGGCGAGGAGCAGCCGGCGGCGATCGACCGCGTCCGCGATGACGCCGCCGCCGAGCGAGAACACCATGATCGGCACGACCTGGACGAGGGCCAGCGCGCCGATCGCCAGCGGCGTCCCGGTGAGGACGTACAGCTGGTACGGCAGGACGATCGCCGTGACCTGGCGGCCCAGCCCGCTGACGGCCTGGCCGATCCACAGCATCCGGAAGTCGCGGTCGCGCCGGAGCGGCTGAATGTCGACGATCAGGCCACGCACCGTGTCGCGGCGCCGGATCGGCTCGGGTGTCTGCGGCATCGCCGCATGATCCCACCCGGGACGGCACGAAGCCCGGCCGCGGGGCCGGGCTTCGTCGAGCTCGTGCGGGGCCGGCTGGGTGGCCGGCTCCCCGGGACCGGACGGACCGGCCCGGGATGGGCGTGGGCTACTTGTCGTTCTCGGCCGCGTTGACGAGGACCGCCTGCGCCGCCGCCAGCCGCGCCACGGGGACGCGGAACGGGGAGCAGGAGACGTAGTTGAGGCCGATGGTCTCGCACTTGTGGATCGAGGCGGGATCGCCGCCGTGCTCGCCGCAGATGCCCACCTTGAGGTCGGGCCGGGTCGAACGACCCTTCTCGACGGCCATGCGCATCTCGTCGGCGATCACCACGTCCAGCGTCTGGAACGGGTTCTCGGGCAGGATCTTGTCCTCGACGTACTTGAGGAGGAAGCCCCCCTCCGCGTCGTCGCGGCTGTAGCCGAACGTCATCTGGGTGAGGTCGTTCGTGCCGAAGCTGAAGAACTCGGCGTGCTTGGCGATCTCGTCCGCGACCCAGCAGGCCCGCGGGATCTCGATCATCGTGCCGAACTTGAAGTTGATCGCCTCGCCGGCGGCGGCGACCACGGCGTGCGCCTCCGCGTCGAGCAGCGCGCGCGTCGCGATCAGCTCGTTCACGTGGCCGACGAGCGGGATCATGATCTCCGGGCGCGGATCCTTGCCGGACCGCTTCACCGCCACGGCGGCGTTGAGGATGGCCCGGGTCTGGATCTTCACGAAGTCGGGGATCATCAGCCCGAGGCGGCAGCCGCGAAGGCCAAGCATCGGGTTCTGCTCGTGCATCGACTTGATGGTGGCGAGCAGCTCGACGTCCTCGGGCGTCGCCGCGTCGCCCGCCTTGGTGACCTTGACGAGCTGGTCCTCGAGGTTCGGGAGGAACTCGTGGAGCGGCGGGTCGATGAGGCGGATGACGACCGGGAGGCCGCTCATCGCGGCGAGGATCCCCTCGAAGTCGCCCTGCTGGAGCACTTCGAGCTTCCCCATCGCCGCGTCGAACTCGGCCACCACGGCCTGCTCGTCCGCGTCGAGGGCCTCGCCCGCGGCGACCTTGACCTTCGCCCGGGTCGCGGCGTTCGCGACGAGGATCGCGCCGCGGACGATCTCCAGGCGCTCACCCTCGCGGAACATGTGCTCGGTCCGGCAGAGGCCGATCCCCTGCGCGCCGTAGGAGCGGGCCTGCGCCGCCTCTTCGGGCTTGTCGGCGTTCGTCCAGATCTGGAGGCGACGGATCTCGTCGGCCCAGCCGAGGACGCGCTGCAGCTCGGGCTGGTCCTCGAACCGCGCGGAGACCGTCGGCAGCGCGCCGACGAAGACCTCGCCGGTGGAGCCGTCGACGCTGACCCAGTCGCCCTCGGCGAAGCTGAGCCCGCTGTCCGTGCTGTGGGCCGTCTTCGTCGCGTAGTCGACGACCAGCTCGGCGCACCCGGCGACGCAGGGCTTGCCGATCTGGCGGGCGACCACGGCCGCGTGCGACGTGGCGCCGCCGCGGGCGGTCAGGATCCCCTGCGCCACGGCCATCCCGTGGAAGTCGTCCGGCGACGTCTCGACACGGACCAGGACCACCTTCTCGCCGCGCCCGACCCACGCCACCGCGACGTCCGCGTTGAAGACGGCGCGCCCGACGGCGGCGCCCGGCGAGGCGTTCAGGCCCTTGGCGATCCGCTTGGCGACCTTGCGGGCGACCGGGTCGAACTGGTCGCGCAGGAGCTGGTCCACCTGGGCCGGCTCGATGCGGGCGACCGCCTCGGCCTTCGTGATCACGCCGTCGTCGACCATGTCGCAGGCGATCTTCACGGCGGCTGCGGCCGTCCGCTTCGCGTCGCGGGTCTGGAGCATGTACAGGCGGCCGCGCTCGATGGTGAACTCGAGGTCCTGCACGTTCCGGTAGTGGAGCTCCAGCTGGCTCGCGATCCGCTGGAACTCGGCGTACGCCTCGGGCATCTCGTCGGCGAGGTGGCTGATCTTCTGGGGAGTCCGGATCCCGGCCACCACGTCCTCGCCCTGGGCGTTGACGAGGTACTCGCCGTAGAGCACCTTCTCGCCGGTGTTCGGGTCGCGCGTGAACGCGACGCCTGTCCCCGAGTCGTCACCCATGTTGCCGAAGACCATCGTGACCACGTTGACGGCTGTCCCGAGGTCATGGGCGATCTTCTGGCTGTTGCGGTAGTCGTTGGCGCGCTTGCCGAACCACGAGGCGAAGACGGCCTTGATGGCCAGGTCCAGCTGCTCGTCGGGGTCGGCGGGGAAGTCGCGGCCGGTCGCGTCGTGGACGATCGCCTTGAACTCGGTCACGAGCTCGCGCAGGTCGGAGGCCGTCAGGTCCGTGTCCGCGGCCGCGCCTCGGGCGGTCTTCTTCGCCTGGATGGCGTGCTCGAAGAGCTCGCCGTCGACATCGAGGACGATCCGGCCGAACATCTGGATGAAGCGCCGATAGGCGTCCCAGCCGAAGCGCTCGTTGCCCGTCAGCGCGACCAGGCCGGTGAGCGTCCCCTCGTTGAGGCCCAGGTTGAGGACCGTGTCCATCATGCCCGGCATCGAGAACTTCGCGCCCGAGCGGACGGAGACCAGGAGCGGGTTCTTCGGATCCCCGAAGCCCTTGCCCGTCTGCTTCTCCACGTCGCGGACCGCGGCGAGGACGTCGTCCCAGAGGCCGTCCGGCAGCCGCTTGCCGGCGGCGAAGTAGTCGTTGCAGGCTTCTGTCGTGATGGTGAATCCCGGCGGGGTCGGCAGGCCGGCATTCGTCATCTCGGCGAGCCCGGCGCCCTTGCCGCCCAGGAGATCCTTCATCCCGCCATTGCCCTCGGCCCGGCCGTCGCCCCAGGCGTAGATGTAGCGCTTGGCGGCGCGATGGGCGCGCGTGGCAGACTCCGGCATTGAGCGATACCTCCGGTGATGAACGCGACGCGGCGCGCGAAATGGCGGGCCGCGGGGTTGACCGAGTCAAGCTGACCAGGTGGATTGTACCGCCGGCGGCCGACGATCCCGACCCGCGTCCGGCCCGTACGCACGGGTCCAATGGCCCGCTCCCGGACGGCGCCTCGCCGCCGCGGCCCCGGCGCTGCCGGCCCGGCTCCGGCTACACTCGCGTCCGGCCACCGCGAAACCCTGCTGCCAGGAGGCCCGCCAGCAATGACCGATCCCCCCGTGGACACGCGCTTCATCACAGAGGACGCGCCCCAGTACAACGCGACGCTGGTTCGTCGCGAGGATCACTCGGCGCAGCTGGCGAGCTTCTGGGTGCGCCTGGACGGCGACCCGGTCCCCTTCGAGGCCGGCCAGTACATGACGGCCGGGGTCTTCGCCGACGGCAAGCTCTGGCAGCGGCCCTACTCCGTCGCCTCGGCGCCCGCCGTGGCGGGAACCGAGGGCTACGAGCTCTACGTGCGGCTCGTGCCCGTGATCCGCTTCACGACGCTCCTGTGGCGGCTCCGCGAAGGGGCGCGGATGCGCCTGATCGGGCCGAAGGGCCGCTTCATGCTGGAGCCCGACGACCATCGGACCCACCTGTACGTCTCCACCGGGACCGGGATCGCGCCGTTCCTCGGCATGATCCGCCAGACCCAGCTGGCCGGGAACCCGCGCCGGACGGTCGTCCTGCACGGCGTCTCGTTCGCCGAGGAGCTGGGGTATCGAGACCTGCTGGAGACGATGGAGCGCGACGCCACCTACCCGCTCCGCTACGTCCCCACGGTCTCACGTCCCCGGGACCCGCGGAACGCGGGATGGACTGGCCGGACCGGGCGGGTGGAGGCGGTGGTCGGCGACGTCTGCCACGACCTGCACCTGAACGCCGACCGGACGGTCGTCTACATCTGTGGCAATCCCGAGATGATCCTCAACGTCGAGGACGCCCTGATGCAGCGCGGCTTCCCGGAGTTCCACGTCAAGAAGGAGCTCTACTGGCCGAAGGGCAAGGCCCCGGGCGAGGCGTCAGCCCCGCCGGGGCTGAGGCGGCCGCCGCTGCCGGGAGCTGACGCGACTGCTGCTGACAGGAGCTGACCCGGTCGCCCGCGGGCGCGGCTTCGACCGTCGTCGGTTCCGGAGCGACCACGCGGGCATTGTCGCCGGCGCCGGGCCGGAGATGAGCTACCGCTCGAGCCAGGCGATCCAGGCGTCGAGCCCCTCGCCCGTCGTCGCCGAGACGTCGAGGATCGGCACCCGCGGATTGAGCAGGTGCACGTCCGCCTCGAAGGTTCGCCGATCGAACGAGAGGTACGGCAGCAGGTCGATCTTGTTGAGCAGGATGAGGTCGGCCGCCTCGACCAGGTAGGGATGCTTGGCCGCCTTGTCGTCGCCCTCGGTGAGGCTGAACAGGCCGACCTTGGCTGCCTGGCCCAGGTCGAAGCCCACGGGGCAGATCAGGTTCCCGACGTTCTCGATGAAGAGCAGGTCCACCATGTCCAGCTCGATCTCGGCCAGCGCGTCCCGGACCTGGTTCGCTTCGAGGTGGCACCCCTGGCCGGTCGAGATCTGGACGACCTTGTCGCACCAGCGCGCGAGGCGGTCGCCGTCGCGCCGCGTGGCGAGATCGCCCACGAGGACCGCGGGGTGACGCCGTCCCCGTAGCGCGCGGAGCGTCGCCTCGAGGAGCGCGGTCTTGCCGCTGCCGGGGGCCCCGATCAGGTCGACCGAGAAGATGCCCCGCCGCTCCAGATCGGCGCGATTGGCGGCGGCAACCTCATCGTTCGCCTCCAGCACCCGCTCCACGAGCGGCACACGGGTGGTTCGCTTTCCCTCGGGCACCTCAGGAATCCTCCTCGTCGATCGTGAGCGCGACGAGGTCCAGCTCGTCACCGGCGGTCGGCACCGGCGCCGGGTCTCCGCACGTGCAGGCCACGAACGGGACCGGGCTGCTCCACGTGCGGCCACAGGTGGAGCACGTGATGGACCACGGGCGGAGGTCCACGTGGAGGACGGAGCCCGCGATCGGCGTCCCGTGCGTCACGGCCTCCCAGCACATCCGCAGCGAGTCGGGCTCCAGCCCGCGGAGCGCGCCCACGGTGATCTCCACCTCGCGCACCCTGCCGGTGGCCGGCGCGTGACGCTGCACCTGGGCCGCCAGGGCCTCGGCGATCGAGAACTCATGCACGCCGAGCATCGTAGCGCGAGACGCCCGATGGGCCGGTTTGCAGGCGGCCTGCGCTCCCGGGACGACTCGGCACGTCGATGTCGGGCCGTTGTGCCCCTGCCGAAGGGCCGATCTACGGGAGCCAACGGTGTGCCATTCGATACCCTGTGAATTGGAACAGCACAGCAGTCCAAACGGTCGCATGGACCGTGGACGCAGGAACGGGCGGCGGCGGAGCCGCCCCGGAATGGACGGGAATGGCACGCATCCTTCTCGTTGATGACGACGCGGGGGCCGTCGAGCGGAACGCGGCCGCGCTCGAGGCCGACGGGCATGCCGTCTCGACGGCCACCACCACCGCCCAGGCGCTCGACGCCGTGCGCGGCGGGGTCCCCGACGTGGTCGTGCTGGAGGCCATGCTCGACGGCGGGACGGCCGGGTTCGACCTGGCGCGCACGCTCGCCCGTGAGTTCCCCGCGCTGCCCCTGATCATGCTCAGCCGGGTGGACGAGACGATCTCCGAGCGGGATCTCGCGACGCAGGACCGGGACGACGGGTGGATGCCCGTCGCCCGCTTCATGGAGAAGCCGGTCGCGCCCGAGGTCCTCGTCTACGAGGTCGATCATCTCCTCCCGGCGGCGCACTGAGCGATGAGCGAGCTGATCGTCTTCCTGGTCGCCTTCCCGCTCCTCGTCAGCGGCGTCCTCCTCCTCGTCACAAAGGGCACGGTCCGGAACGCGATCGTGGTCGTGGCGTGCGGGGTGGTCGCCGCTGCGTCACTGGTCACCGTGTTCGCGTTCGGCAACGGCGATGCCGTCTTCTTCGGCCTCCCGGGCGGCCTCACCCCCGGGCACGCGATCCTCGTCATGGAGGTCGCGATCGCGCTGTTCGTGGTGGTGATCAGCCTCCGCAACGGGCGGATCATGGCGCCGATCATGGCCCTCGCCCAGCTGGGGATCGCCCTCTACCTGGACCTCGGCGGTCACCTCCCGGAACCGGACCCGCAGCGGCTCTTCTGGTTCGACCGGCTCACCATGGTGATGGTGCTCGTGATCGGGATCATCGGGCCCCTGATCTGCGTCCACGCGCTCGGCTACATGCGCGACTACCAGCGGTCGAACCCGCAGATCGGCGGCAGGCGCACGTCGTTCTTCTTCCTGCTCTTCCTGTTCCTGGCGGCGATGTTCGGGCTCGTGGTCTCCAACGACCTGCCGATGCTGCACGTCTTCTGGGAGATCACGACGCTGTGCTCCTTCCTCCTGATCGGCTACACCCGGACGAAGGAGACGGTCGGCTACGCGTTCAACGCCCTCAACATGAACCTCCTGGGCGGGCTCGGGTTCTCGGTGGCGATCCTGCTCCTGGCCGGCCAGCCGGGCGGCCTGGACCTGGCGAGGTTGACGACGGGACCCGCCGCCGCGACGCTCCTCCCGGCCATCGCCCTGCTCGCGCTTGCCGGGATCACGAAGAGCGCCCAGATGCCGTTCTCGTCCTGGCTCCTCGGCGCGATGTATGCCCCGTCCCCAACCTCGGCGCTCCTCCACTCGAGCACGATGGTCAAGGCCGGCGTCTTCCTCCTCCTGCGTCTCTCGCCGGCCATGGCCGGATCCGGGGTCGGGACGCTCGTCGCGTTCGTCGGGCTGCTGACGTTCCTGTTCGTCTCGCTCGTCGCGGTGACCGAGCAGAACACGAAGAAGGTGCTCGCCTACTCCACGATCGGCAGCCTGGGCCTGATCACCGGGTGCGCGGGGATCGGCACACCGGAGCTCCTCTGGGTCGGCGTGATGATCGTGATCTTCCACGCCGTCGCCAAGGCGCTGCTCTTCCTCGTGGTCGGGACCCTGGAGAACCGGCTCTACACGAAGGACATGGAGAACTTCGACACGCTCCTGAGCCGGATGCCGAGGGTGAGCGTCCTTGCCCTGACGGGGATCGCCGGGATGTTCATCGCGCCGTTCGGAATCGTGGTCGCCAAGTGGACCGCGATCCGGGCGTTCCTCGAGGTCCCCGGGTTCGCCGGCGCATCGTTCCTGATCATCATGGCCTTCGGGAGCTCGCTCACGATCTTCTACTGGGGCAAGCTCCTCATCAAGGTCCTCTCGATGCGCAGCATCGAGCCGTACGAGCGCTCCATCGAGGCGCGGGTCACGCGCTACGAGTGGTTCGCCGAGATCGCGCTCGCGGTCGGCGTGATCGGCGTCGCCGCCTGCCTGGGCCTGATCTCCGATCACGTGGTCGGTCCGTACGCGGTGGCGGCGTTCTCGGCCGCCCCGCGCGTCTTCCTCCACCTCGATCCGGCCATGGTCGTGGTGATGCTCGTCGCCGTCCTGTTCCTGCCGGCCCTCGCCCTCTGGTCCGCGCGCCGATCGAGCTACGACGAGGCCGACTTCTACACGAGCGGACGCACGGCGAACGCGGGCCACCTGATGGGCGCCGCGCTCGGTGGGACGCGGACGGTGACCCTGCGCAATTACTACCTGGACGGGGTCGTCAACGGGGCGCTCGTGTTCCGCACCGGCACGCTGGTGTGCGGGGCCGTCCTCCTCGCCGCGGGCCTGGTGGCGCTGGCGGTGGCCCGATGAGCCCGTTCGCCTGGGGCCTCGTCTTCGTCGTGGTCGCGCCGCTGTTCGGCGGCCTCCTGGCGGGAGCCGACCGGATCGTGAGCGCCCGGATGCAGGGCCGCGTGGGACCGCCCCTGCTCCAGCCCTTCTACGACGTGGGCAAGCTCTTCCAGAAGGAGGCGCGGCAGGTCAACCCGGTCGTGGAGCCGCTCCTCCTGGGCCACCTGGGCTTCATGGCCGCGGCCGGGGGGATGGCGATCGGCGGCACCGACCTCATCTTCACGGCGTTCGTCTTCGCCCTCGCGGCGCTCTGCCTGGTCCTCGCGGCCGGCTCGGTCAACTCGCCGTACAGCTTCGCCGGGGCGGAGCGCGAGCTGGTGGTCCTGCTGGCGTCCGAGCCGTTCTTCATCCTCATGCTGGCCGCCATCTGCAAGGTGACCGGCGAGAGCACGTTCGCGGGCGTCCTCGCCTCGCCGGTGCTGGTGGCGCCGCAGCTGCCGGGCGTGATGCTGGCCTTCCTGTTCGTGGCGACGATCAAGCTCCGCAAGTCGCCGTTCGACATCTCCACGTCCCATCACCCGCACCAGGAGCTGGTCAGCGGGCTCACCTCGGACATGTCGGGACGGCTGCTCGCCTACGTGGAGCTGGCCCACTGGTACGAGTCCGCGCTGCTGTGCGCGTTCGTCCTGCTCTTCTTCAACTGGAGCGTGCCGCTCGGGCTGCTCGCGTTCGCGATCGCCTATGGCCTCGAGGTCCTGGTCGACAACTCCACCTCGCGGGCGAAGTGGCAGCTCGTCCTCCGGTCGACCTGGGCCGTCACGCTGCTGCTCACGGGCGGCAACGTGCTCGCGCTCTTCCTCGTGGGCAGGTGAGTCCGGTGTCCCTCTTCAAGCGATCGCCCTGGATCCTCCACTACGACGGGTCGAGCTGCAACGGCTGCGACATCGAGGTCCTCGCCTGCCTCACGCCGCTCTACGACGTCGAGCGCTTCGGCGTCGTGAACACGGGCAACCCGAAACACGCCGACATCCTGCTCGTGACCGGCAGCGTCAACGAGCGGAACATCGAGATCATCACGAACCTCTACCGGCAGATGCCCAGCCCGAAGGTCGTCGTCGCGGTTGGGGCATGCGCCTGCTCGGGCGGCATCTTCGCCCGCGCCTACAACATCCAGGGCGGGATCGACCAGGTGGTCCCGGTGGACGTCTACGTCCCCGGCTGCGCGGCCCGCCCCGAAAGCATCATCGACGGCGTCGTCCAGGGCATCGCGGCGCTCGAGCAGAAGCGAAGGCGGACCGCGTGATGAACTCTCAGGCATTCCTCGACCGCGTCGGGGCCTACCACCGCGACGGCTGGCGGTTGGCGATCATCAACACGACCTCGATCCTTCCAACGGA
>Ga0207927_1001143_pt1 | contig 11346 bp, 10 predicted proteins | sample NGESurdeep072012_2_FD_184456 | JGI IMG/M metagenome (GOLD analysis project Ga0207927, IMG submission 184456) | Arctic peat soil microbial communities from Barrow, Alaska - NGEE Surface sample 210-2 deep-072012 (SPAdes) | ecosystem: Environmental > Terrestrial > Soil > Wetlands > Peat ... | reverse complement strand
AGAACGAGTCCGTCGCCGAAAGGCTTCGGCCTCGCAGCGCCCCGCGCCGCAGGTTCGGCTCGAGAGACGGCTCGATGCAGGCGTAGAGAAACGGAAGGTCGGTGTCACCCTTGAATCCGAGCTGGCACAGGATCGCCGAGCGCCTTTTCCAGATGTTCGCGTCCATGCTCCAGGCGAGCATTCTCGAACGCATCTTCTTCGGCTCGCGGCGGAGCAATTCGCCCAGCCTGAGTTTCGCGAGCGCGTCCACCGTGTCCCACCACGCGCCCGTCACGATCATGTGCTCGTACATCGGCAGCGCCTCGAGCGTCTGGAACGCGCGCGCGCGCCGATCGCCGGTCCACTCGATCGCCGCGTAGCGTTCCTCGCGATGCGTGGCGCCGTCCCAAAGGGCGAGCGCGTCGCGCCGCCATGCCGCGGCGGACGCCATCGGATGCGCCGCGAAGACCCTGCGGCACGCGGCACGCATCGCCGCGGCGGAAACGCCGTGGTACGGCATGTCGGACTTCATGTACGCCTGCATCGCCGGCGCGTTCCCCGCCACCGCGACCCGCTTCAGCTCGCGGCGCAGGTCGAGGAGGAGCGGCACGGCGCGACGACTGCTACGATTCTCAACCGGACTTCTCATATCCCGAGTGGATCAAAGTTGGGGGGCAGGTCGATGCTAGTCGGTTCGCGTTCACGTTGGAACTAACGGGAAGCTCTTTGACCCCGGCAGAGGAACTTGCGCTAAAATTACCCTCTCTGCATTTTGATTCGAGGAGCAAACATGGGATCGATGACGCCGCCGGTCGTGAAGCAGGGTGTGGAAGCCAGGTGTTGGGCTGCTTGCATGGAATCGTGGTCTTACATGGTCGGCGATTGGCCGAACAAGACCCAGGACGTTTTCGTTCAGCAGTATGGGAGTACGAACGGCGCCCTGGACGCTGGCGGCTCAAACTTCGCCCAGTTCGTCATGGATTATGACCTGGGCATCCAGTTCTTCGCCCCCGGGCAGCTCACCGCGGCCGTTGTCGGCGACCTGCTCGATGGAGATTCAGGCTACTTCATGTTTGTCGAGCAGCAGTCCCCCGGAAACAGCCATGCGAGGCTGGCCTATGCGGTCACGAGCCGGGGCTATATGGGCGCGATGGAACCAGCTTCCACTCGCGGCAATTACATTTGGGGCCTGCCGGAGGGATTGCAAAGGACGATGGTACTCGGGCGAGGGATCTAGGTTAGAACGCCTAGGCGCTCCGGCGCGCGCCGGGACATCCGTTTCGGGGGCGAGCGCATGTGCCCTCCATCCTATCGCGGCCCCTGAGTCCCCGTCTCGCCGCAGCAAGCCCTTCCCCAAAGGCCACAAGAAGGACGTTCCCTACCAGTCGCTCCTCAAGGTTTACCTCGCTCAGCGAATCCGCGAGGAGATCGCCGGGGCGGCGAAATAGACCGTGCCGTTCAGGACGTCAGCTTGCGGTATTTGATCCGGTGCGGGCGGTCGGCCTCGGCGCCAAGCCTCTTGTGCCGGTCGGCTTCGTAGTCCTGATAGTTGCCTTCGTACCAGACGGCCTTGCTGTCGCCCTCGAAGGCGAGCATGTGTGTCGCGACGCGGTCGAGGAACCAGCGGTCGTGGCTGATCACGACCGCGCATCCGCCGAAGGCGAGGAGCGCCTCCTCGAGGGCGCGCAGCGTGTCCACGTCGAGGTCGTTCGTGGGCTCGTCGAGGAGCAGGAGGTTTCCGCCTTTCTTCAGCGTCCGCGCGAGGTGGAGGCGGTTCATCTCGCCGCCCGAGAGGTTCGCGACGAGCTTCTGCTGGTCGGCGCCCTTGAAGTTGTACATCGCGCAGAAGGCGCGGCTCGGCATCTCGCGCTTGCCGAGCAGCACGAGGTCCTGCCCCTGCGACAGCTCGTCGTGCACGGTCTTCTTCGCGTCGGGCTTCTCGCGATTCTGGTCCACGTAGCTCGGGACGACGGTCTCGCCCACCTGGAGTTTTCCGGCATCCGCCTTTTCGAGCCCCATGATCATCTTGAAGAGCGTCGTCTTCCCCGCGCCGTTCGGGCCGATGATCCCGACGATGCCGCCCTTCGGCAGGTCGAAGGAGAGGTCTTCGAAGAGCAGCTTGTCGCCGAAGGACTTCCTCACGCCCTCGGCCCTGACGACGACGTCTCCGAGGCGCGGCCCCGGCGGAATGTAGATTTCGTTCGTCTCGCCGCGGGCTTCGACGCCGCTCTCGCTGACGAGCTGCTCGTAGGCCTGCAGGCGCGCCTTGCTCTTCGCCTGCCGGGCGCGGGGGGACAGGCGCACCCACTCCAGCTCGCGCTTGAGCGTCCTCTGGCGCGCGCTTTCGGTCTTCTCCTCGATCTCGAGGCGGGCTTCCTTCTGCTCGAGCCACGAGGAGTAGTTGCCCTTCCAGGGAATGCCCGCGCCGCGGTCGAGCTCGAGGATCCAGCCCGCGACGTTGTCGAGGAAGTAGCGATCGTGCGTGACGGCCACGACCGTGCCCGGGAATTCCTTGAGAAACTGCTCGAGCCAGGCGACCGACTCGGCGTCGAGATGGTTCGTGGGCTCGTCGAGAAGGAGCATGTCGTTCTTCTCGAGGAGGAGCCGGCACAGAGCCACGCGCCGCCTCTCGCCGCCGGAGATTTTCGTGACGTCCGCGTCCGGCGGCGGGCAGCGCAGCGCGTCCATCGCGTTCTCGAGCGTGCGGTCCAGCTCCCAGCCGTTCGCGGCCTCGATGGCATCCTGCACCTTGGCGTACTCGGCCATGACCTTGTCCATTTCGGCGTCCGGCAGACTCTCCCCCATCTTCTCGCCGAGCTCATCGAAGCGCTTGAGTAGCTCCTTCACGGTCTTGACGCCGTCCTCGACGTTCTCGAGAACGGTCTTTTTCGGATCGAGTTGCGGGTCCTGCGAGAGATACCCGATGCGCGTCCCTCCGGCCGGGTACGCCTCGCCCGTGAACTCCTTGTCGACTCCCGCCATGATGCGGAGCACGGTCGACTTGCCCGCGCCGTTGAGCCCGAGGATGCCGATCTTCGCACCCGGAAAAAACGAGAGGTAGATGCCCCGGAGGATCTCCCGCTGGGGCGGGACGACCTTCCGGAGGTTCTGCATCGTGAAGATGTACTGCTCGGCCATGGGGGCGGGAATGTAACAGGAACCCGGGATAGGATTCGGCGCACGGGAGGACGACGTCATGTGGCTGATCGTGGAACTCGCGCTTTGCGCGCTCGCGGGCTGGGCGACCGGACAGATCATGAAGGGCGGAGGCTATGGCCTTCTCGTAGACATCCTGCTGGGAATCGTGGGAGGCTTTATCGGAGGTCTTCTCCTGGGCAGCTTCGCCATGGGAGGCGGCCTCCTGGGCGAATTCCTCATCCGCCTCGTGGGAGCCGTCGTCCTCGTCGCGCTCGTGAGGCTCATCAAGCGTAGGTGACCGCGAAGGGCAGCCTCGTATCGTTCGAAAGCGGGAGCTGAGCGTAGAGGGGCATTCCGCTGGAGAAGTCAGAACGACGCCCGACTTTTTTTCGCGTGGAGTAAAATCATCTTGCACTTAGTTTAGACTTAGTCTAAACTAAGGTGTCAAGGAGGCTCCAATGGCCAAAAAGGGCAAGAGTGAAAAGAGAACAAAGGGCGTGGCGCGGGTCGTCGCGACTCTTCAGCGGCAGCAGGCCAACGCGCTCGTCGCCTATCTCAATTACAAGAAGTACCACTGGCTCAGCTACGGGCCGCTCTTTCGCGACATCCACCTCATGCTCGACGAGCAGGCGACGCTCGTGTACGACACGATCGACGAGTTCGCCGAACGCGCGATCATGGTCGGTGGCGCTCCGCTGGGCGACCCGGCCGACTATCTCCCGAACGCGAGCGCGAAGCCCTCGAAGGGCAAGCTCTCTCTCGACGAGATGATCGCCGAGGCCCGCGCCACGCTCGACGTGGTGATCGAGGAGATGCACGCGGACGCCGAGGTCGCGACCGAGGCCGGCGACATCGGAACGGCCGACCTCTACACGCGCCTCGTCCAGGTGCACCAGAAGAGCCGCTGGTTCCTGAACGAGATCCTGCAGAAGAGGGACGGTCTCACGAGCTGACGTGACGTGGTAGTCCGGGGGGACGGCGGGGTCTCCCCGATAGACTCGGCGCATGACCACTCGCCTCCCCGCCCTCCTCCTTCTTATCCTCTTCGCTTCCGCCGCTCCCGCCGAAGACTCGCGTCGCGCCTTCACGCTCGAGGATCTCTATCGCGTCAAGAGCGTCGGCGAGCCCGCAATCTCCCCCGACGGGAAAACCGTGGTGTACAGCGTGGCCACGAACGACTGGGCGGCGAAGAAAAAGACCGTCGCCCTCTGGCGAATCGATGCCGATGGGAAGAACGCCCGTCCCCTCACGTTCTCCGGCGCCAACGACGAACATCCGTTCTTCTCGCCCGACGGCCGGACGCTCGCGTTCGTCTCGACGCGCGCCGGCGACCCGCAGGTCTTTTTTCTGCCGCTCGAAGGCGGCGAGCCGGAGCAGAAGACCTTCTTCCCCGGCGGAGTCGAGGGTCCCGCGTTCTCGGGAGACGGCCGTCTCCTCGTCTTTTGCGCGGACGTTTTCCCCGACTGCGGCGCGGACGTCGCGTGCAACCGCAAGGGCACCGAGGCGCGAGAGAAAAATCAGATAAAGGCGCATCTCGCCGACGCCCTTCTCTACCGGCACTGGACGGAATGGAAGGACGGCAAGCGCGCGCACGTTCTCGTTCTCGACCTTCACGAGACGGACGCGAAGAAGGCCCTTCGCGACCTCACGCCCGGCGATTTCGACTCGCCTGTCTTCGCCCTGGGAGGCGGGCACGGCTTCGACCTTTCTCCCGATGGAGCCGAGCTCGCCTTCTCCTCGAACCGGGATTCGGATCCTGCCCTCTCGACGAACGCCGACGTCTTCACGGTTCCGGTGGCAGGCGGCGCCGCCGCACTCGAATCCCCGAAGAACGTCACCGCGTCGAATGCGGGCTTCGACGGCTCGCCGCGCTATTCGCCTGACGGTCACCTTCTCGCGTTCCTGAGGCAGACGACGCCGCGGTACGAGTCCGACCGCCTGAGACTGATGCTTCTCGACCGGAAATCCGGCGCTCTTCACGACCTCACCGCGTCTTTCGACGACACTCTTCGGGATTTCGCGTTTTCGAGAGACGGGTCGCGGCTCTTCTTCACGGCCGACGTGAAGGGGAAGACGCCGCTCTACGAGATCGTCCTCGTGACGGGCGCGATCCGAGCCGTCTCGTCGAACGGGACGCTCGACGCGTGGGCGCTCGCGCCGGACGGCACGTTCGCGGTCGCGACCCGCCGCCGCATCGGGAGCCCCCTCGAGCTGTATCGCCTTTCGCTCGAGAAAGGAGCGGACGAGACGGGACAACGCCTCACGACACACAACGCCGCACTCGAGCAGGAGGTGGACTTCCGGCCGGGCGAGGAGATGACCGTCGCTGGCGCCGAGGGCAAGCCCGTGCAGGTCTGGATCGTCAAACCCCACGGCTTCGATCCCGCGAAAAAGTACCCGCTCATCCTGAACATCCACGGCGGGCCGCAGCAGCAGTGGACGGACGCGTATCGGGGTGACTGGCAGGTCTATCCCGGTGCCGGATACGTCGTGGCGTTCCCGAATCCGCACGGCTCGACGGGATTCGGACAGGCGTACACGTCCGCCATCTCGGGCGACTGGAATGGCAAGGTCATGACCGACATCGAGAAGGTCGCCGATGCGCTCGAAAAGCTGCCGTACGTCGACAGCGATCGCATGGGCGCGATGGGCTGGTCGTGGGGCGGTTACGCGACGATGTGGCTCGAGGGCCACACGGCGCGATTCAAGGCGCTCGCCGCGATGATGGGCGTCTACGACCTGCGCGCGATGTACTCCGCAACCGAAGAGCTGTGGTTTCCCGCCTGGGATCTGAAGGGAGCCCCGTGGGAGAACCATGAGCTTTACGCGAAGCAGTCACCGTCGGAAAACGTCGCGCTCTTCCGCACGCCCTGTCTCGTGATCACGGGCGAGAAGGATTTTCGCGTGCCTTACACGCAGTCGCTCGAGTTCTTCACGGACCTGCAGAGGCGGGGCGTGCCGTCGCGTCTCATCGTCTTCGAGAAGGCCGGCCACTGGCCGAGCGCGTTCGAGATGGGCCTCTACTACGCGGCGCATCTCGACTGGTTCCACCGCTTTCTCGGAGGCGTGGCATCGCCCTGGAAGCCCGAGGACCTCGTGTCGGGACGTTGAGAGGAGGCGCCCCGCCGTGTTCTCGCGCCGGACCTCCGCGCCTCACGAGCTGAACCGCCTGGCGCTGGCGCTGGCGGCACGCACGCGCCCGTTCCTCGACCTGACGGCGACGAACCCGACCTCAGTCGCACTCCGCTCAGGCGAGGCCGACCTCTTCGACGGCGCCAGGTCCGGCCGGGATGCGCGCGTGCTCGCGGCCCTCGCCGACGCACGGGGCCTCGTCTACACGCCCGATCCGAAAGGGATTCTCTCGGCGCGCACGGCGGTGAGCAACTATTACGCGGCCGTACACGGTGCCCTCGTGCCCCCCGGCCAGATCGTTCTGGCGGCCTCCTCGAGCGAGGCCTACGGCTGGCTCTTCAAGCTCGCCGGGGATCCGGGCGACGTCGTGCTCGTGCCGGCGCCGTCCTATCCGCTTCTCGACGCCCTCGCGGAGCTGGAGAGCCTCACGCTGCACCGCTACGCGCTCGCGAGCGAGGACGGCTTCGCGGTTCACGCGGCGGCCGTCGAGGCGGAGGTACGGCGCGCCGAAGCCGCCGGCCACCGGGTCGCGGCCGTCGTCCTCGTGAATCCGAACAACCCCACCGGAACCTCGCTCGCGGGCGCGGAGCTCTCGACGCTCTTCGCGCTCGCGAAAGAGCGCGGGTTTGCGGTGATCTCCGACGAGGTCTTCGTCGATTTTCGGTACTCGGACCGGCCCGGAGACGTGCGCATCGCCGCCTCGGCCCCGGGCGCGGAGGAAGCCCTCGTCTTCTCGCTCGGCGGCCTTTCCAAATCGGCGGCCCTTCCGCAGCTCAAGCTCGGCTGGATCTTCGCGAACGGCCCCGCCGCCCTCCTCGAAGACGCGCTCGAGCGCCTCGAGTGGATCGCGGATGCGTACCTCTCGGTCTCGACGCCGGTGCAGCTCGCCCTTCCGAAGCTTCTCGAGCACGCGCGCGGCACTGTCGACGCCATCTGGGCGCGCGTGCTTCACAACGAGCGCGTGCTCCGGGCGCGCTTCCCCGAAGACGGCCCGGTGACCGTTCTGCCCGTTCCGGCGGGCTGGGCCGCGTGCCTGCGCGTGCCCGCCGTTCGCCCCGAGGAAGACCTCGTCCTCGACCTCCTCGAATCGCATGACGTTCTCGTGCAGCCCGGCTACTTCTTCGACTTTCCCTTCGAGGCCTTCCTCGTCGTCAGCCTCCTGCCCGCTCCGGAGGTTTTCCGCGAGGGCATCTCTCGCGTCGCGCGCTGTCTCGGCGTCCCTGGCTGAGCTCTGGCCGCGCGCCCGCCTCTTCGAGGTCCACCTACTTTGACGCGTGGCGCCTCTCGGGAATGTGCTTGGCGATGGAACCGCTCGTCCGGCGCTCGCGACGGAGATAGCGCCGGGGGATCGGCTCGAAGACCTCACCCTTTTTCACCATTTCGCGGACGAGCTCCTGGACGCGGTCCCTGTCGGCCCCGACCGCCTCGGCGATCATTCCGACGCTTCGCAGGAGGTCTCCTTCCACACTCGTTTCGAGGTATCGGACGATCTTCACGCGCAGATCGGACTCTCCCATCGATTCTCCTTCCTTCACCTCTTCGACCTGAGAAGCAGCTCGGTGAGATACGTCTTCCACAGATCGGCCCAGGTGTGCGTCTGATGGCCGTGCGTCTTCTCCGAAAGCGGAAAGACGATGGCCTGGCTGTTCTTCACGCGGGCGACTCCCTTTTCGAGGAGGCCGAGCTCGGGTGGGTTGATCGCGTCGTCGGCGAAGTTGAGCGCGAGAAGCGGCGCCTGGATCTTCTCGAGGCGCGGGGACGGGTCGTAGTCGCGCGAGGCGTCGAGAGCGAACAGGAGGTCGTTCGCATCGGTTTTCGGGAGGCGATCCGCCATGTACGCCTCGACGGCCGCGTCGGCGGCCGCGCGGTCGGGTGCCTGCCGCATCCAGTCGTGGGGGCTTCCCGAGAGGACGAGCATGAGCGCGAGCGCGCCCCTGAGCCCGCGCGGCTGCACCGCGTAGTCGCCGCCCTTCCAATCGGGGTCTTCGCGAATCAGGTCCATCGCCATCTTTCGCCACATCCGGTTCCGCCCCGCGATCGCGGTCGGAAGGCTCGCGAGCGGCATCAGCGCGTCCATGAAGTCGGGATACGTCTCGCCCCAGACCCAGGTCTGCATGCCGCCCATCGAGGTGCCGATCACGAGGCGCAGATGGCTCACGCCGAGGCTCTCCGTGAGGAGCCGGTGCTGGGCCGTCACCATGTCGTCGTACGTGTAGCGCGGAAACTTCGCCTTCAGGCCGTCGCTCGGCTTCGACGAGGCGCCGTGGCCCACTCCATCCGGGATCACGATGAAGTAGCGCGAAGCGTCGAGCGGCTGTCCGGGGCCGAAGAGAACGCCCGCGAATCTCGGCCCGAGGAACTGCGCCGAGGAACCGCCGGTTCCGTGGAGCACGAGGACGGCGTTCACCGTGTGTCCCCTGCCGTCGTCGAGCTTTCGCCCGAGCGTGGCGTAGTGCAGCTTCAGCTCGGGAAGGGTTTCGCCGCTCGCGAACCGGAAGTCGCGGAGAACAGCGTCGCCCTGCACCGGAGCAGGCGGGACGATCTGCGCGCGGACGGTCAAGGCCATGGCAAGCGCGAGACCGCAGGCGGGTGCAAGCGACTTCATGGGCCGATTAGACCGCGACTCGGGCCCTCTGACACAATCGCCGGGTTCCCCGAAGCATGCACGCCACGGTCTCCCTCCCGGCCTGGGCATTCGTCCTGCTCGCCGCTCTTGCGGGATGGGCGGTGCTCGATCGATTCCTGAGACCTGCGGCCCGCGCCGTGATACGCCGTCGCGCGAACCGCGTCATCGACGAGATGAACGCCCGCCTCCCCGTACGCCTCCCGCCGTTCAAAATGACGAAGCGCGAGGTCCTCGTGGACCAGCTTCGCTTCGACCCGAAAGTCCTCGAGGGTGCCGAGGCCTTCGCCCGCGAGACGGGAACGCCGCGCGAGGACGTGCAGAAACGCGTCACGCGTTACGCGTCGGAAATCGTCCCCGCCTTCAACGCCTGGATCTATTTCCGCGCGGGTTACGCGGCGGCGCGCGCCCTCGCGCGAATGCTGTATCGCGTGCGCATCGGCTCGGCGGACGATGCGGGCCTCGCGGCGATTCCCGACGGATCGTCGGTGGTCTTCGTGATGAACCACCGCAGCAACATGGACTACATCCTCCTGTCGTACCTCGCGGCCGAGCGCACTGCCCTGAGCTATGCCGTCGGAGAGTGGGCGCGCATCTGGCCGGTGCAGAGCCTCGTGCGCGCCACCGGCGCCTATTTCGTGCGCCGCGACGCGAACGACCCGCTGTACCGGCGCGTTCTCGAACGCTACGTCGCGATGGCGACCGCGCACGGCGTTCCGCAGGCCGTGTATCCGGAAGGCGGACTCACGCGGGACGGCGCGCTCCGGAAGCCGAAGCTCGGGCTCCTCGACTACATGATCCGAGGCTTCGACCCCAACGGGAAGAGGGACCTCGTCTTCGTCCCGGTCGGCGTGAATTACGACCGCGTTCTCGAGGATCGCACGCTTCTGCTCGACCGCTCACCCGCGCAGGGCCGAGCGTCGTCGCTCGAGACGATCGGCGGAACTCTGCGCTTTGTCGGGAAGAATCTTCGCCTTCTCGTGACGAACGATTGGCATCGCTTCGGCTACGCCTGCGTCAGCTTCGGAACGCCCGTCTCGATGAAAGCCTGGCTCGAGTCCCGTCCTTTCGATCTTTCGGCCGCCTCCCGCGAGGAACGGTTTGCCGCCGTGCAGGCGCTCGCGGAGGAATTGATGGCGCGGATCGCGCGGATCATTCCGGTGCTGCCCGTCTCCCTCGTATCCGCGGTCTTTGCGGCGGAGCCCGGCCGCGCCCAGAGCGAGATCGAGCTCAAGGCAGAGGTTCTCGCCCGCTGGCGGGAGCTCGAGGAGGCGGGTGCGCAGGTGTACGTGCCCCGCGGCGACCAAGACTATGCCGTCACGTTCGGGCTCAGGACGCTCCTACAACGGCACCTCGTGACCGAAGAGAACGGGCTCTTCCGGGCGGTTCCCGGCGAGCTGTCGCTGCTGCGCTACTATGCGAACGCCATCCCGCGCGGTCAGGACACTCTCCCGACGAGACCGGCGTCGTAAAGGCGCCGGTCCATCGGGCACAGCGCTCGTACCTGGGCGCGCGTGAGAAGCGGCGTGAAGCGCCGCGTCGCCAGGTACGTGCTCACGTCCCAGAGGCTCTCCTCGGCCGTCTCCCAGCCGCGTCGGTCGAAGCGCGCGAGGTCGACGGGCCGCTCGAAGGCCCGCAGGCTCTTCTCGCCGTCGAGGTTGTAGTAGACGTCGAAGTAGCTCATGACGAGCTCGCGGAGCGAGCAGTAGACGGGCGAACGGAAGCGCAGCCCCGAGTAGTTCGACTTCGCGACGGCGCCCCAGCAGCCGCCTCCGGGCCGCTCGCGGAGGACGGCGAGCACATGGTCGTCGTCCCGCACGGTCGAGCGGAGCTGGACCACGAGGGGTGGGTGCCCGATGCGCCGCAGGGCCGCGGCCGCGAGGAGAGCGCCCTCGAAGCAGTGCGCCTCGCGTGCCTCGAGGACGCGGCGTGGCGAACGTGCCGTCTCGCCGTCCCTTTCCTTGTTGTAGAGGAGATCGTCCAGAAAGCGCTGGATCGCGTCGGGTGAGCGCAGCCCGCGCGGGAGGCGCAACGGAGTCGTGATCGTCTGGTTCAAACCGCAAGGATTCTAGGGGCAGAAGAGAAGAGAGATTCAAGGGATGAGAAAAGAGAGATTTCCTAGAATGAGCATGTGGATGGGCAGCCGGCGACGCGTACGACCTCGGCGGGCGCTTTTCAGCCCCTTTCGCTGAAAGGCGCCCCGGGGTTCGCAGCCGGGTTCACCCGAGGACCGCTGGCGGTCCGTTCAATCGATCCCGACGTTGCCGGCCGGGCCCTCGCCGAGGCGCTCGGCGCGCCGGACGCCGAACTCGTGAGGCTTGACCAGGTGCACGGCGCCCGCGTTCTTACCTTCGAAGAGCCGGCGCGCAAGCGCCAGAGCAGCGTCCTCGGAACAGCGGACGCCGTAATCACCAACCGAGAGAACGTTCTCCTCGCCGTGGCCTCGGCCGACTGCGTTCCCATCGTTCTCGCCG
>Ga0207927_1001142_pt1 | contig 11348 bp, 11 predicted proteins | sample NGESurdeep072012_2_FD_184456 | JGI IMG/M metagenome (GOLD analysis project Ga0207927, IMG submission 184456) | Arctic peat soil microbial communities from Barrow, Alaska - NGEE Surface sample 210-2 deep-072012 (SPAdes) | ecosystem: Environmental > Terrestrial > Soil > Wetlands > Peat ... | reverse complement strand
CGTGGCGGGAAGCGCCGCGGCGGTCAGGGCGAGGGCGCCGAGCAGGGTCGCGGTGAGGCGCCGGGCGCGCACCGCGCGCATCCTACGCCCGCTCGCGCGGTTCGCTGCAGGGGTGCTTGCAGGCCGGGGCGCGCGAATCGAGCTCACGCACCCGAAACACGTCGCGCCCCGCAACAGTTGCGCGCCCCGGATGGATTCGGAGTCCGCCCGCCCGGCGCCCGGCGCCCGGGAGCGCGCCGCTACTCGTGGTCGAGCTCCAGGCCGTCCGCGTCGAGGTCGTCCTCCTCGTCCTCCTCGAGGCGGTCCTCGCCGTCGTCGTCGGAGAGGAGATCGTCGTCGCCCGCCTGGTGCAGGCGCTGGAAGCGCTCCACGAGATCGTCGCGGCGGTCCTCGTCGAGGGGGACGTCATCGGCGATCAGCACCCACTCGGTGCTCTCGACCTCGTCCGTTTCGAAGAGCTCGTGGTCGACCTCGGGGGAGTCGTCGACGACGATCATGATCTCCGTGTGCGGGTTGAAGTACGTGCCCGGGCGGAGCGTCAGCTCGTCGAGTTGGAAGCGGCGCGCGTTCGTCATCGGCGCTTTATACCCAACTGCGCGGGGCACGTTTCACGGTTCGAGCTCCGCCAGCGTGCGCGAGACCTCGCCGTCGACGTCCAGCGGCTCGAGACCCTTGCGCACGCGTCGCTCGTTGCGGGCGACGACGAGCTGGCGGACCTCCTCGACGAGCCCCGAGTCGTGGCCGGCGGAGCGCTCGGACGGCGCGAGCAGGCGGGCGACCTCGGCGTCGATGTCGAGGGCGGCGTCGCCCTTGCGGACGAGGCGTTCGCTGCGCGCGGTGAGCATCTGGCGGATCTCCTGCTCCTGCTCGGCGAGCGCCGCCGGCGAGGAGGGGGCGGGCGGGATCGCGCCCCCGGCCTCGCTTTCGCGGGTGAAGCCGCCCTGCCCGATCTGGTCGTAGAGGTTGTCGCTGCCCTTGGTGACCATGAACAGGACCGACATGAGGACCGAGAAGGCGACGGTGCCGAAGACGACGAAGCTGAGCCCGTTCTCGCCTATGTCCAGTGCCACGGTCGACAGAGAGCCATCCACCGGTCGCATTGTTGCTCATCGCCCCGCTCTCCGCTACGCTCCCTCGGCACCGTTGACTGACCAGTCAATCTAGTTTTCCTCGCAGACGACCCGCGAGCCGTTTTCAAGGCCGTTTGCCAGCCCGTTAGGAGATTTGAGAATGGTGGATTTCACGCTCACCGACGAGCAGAAGAACCTCCGCGAGATGGCGCACGACTTCGCCGTCAAGGAGATTCGCCCGGTCGCCTGGGAGTACGACAAGGACGGCACGTGGCCGCAGGACCTGGTGGAGAAGGCATGGGCGGTCGGCCTGATGAACTCCCACATCGAAGAGGCCTACGGCGGCGCCGGCGCGGGCTACCTCGACGGCTGCCTGATCGAGGAGGAGCTCTCGTGGGGCTGCTCGGGCATCCAGACCTCGCTCGGATGCAACGGCCTGGCGACCGCCCCGATCGCCCTGGGCGGCTCTGAGGAGATCAAGAAGAAGTACCTGGGGATGCTTACCGAAGCGCCCAAGCTGGCCTCCTTCTGCCTGACCGAGCCGGACGCCGGCTCAGACGTCTCGGGCATGCGCACGACAGCGGTCAAGAAGGGCGACAAGTACGTCATCAACGGCTCCAAGTGCTTCATCACCAACGGCGGCTACGCGGACTTCTACACGGTCTACGCCAAGACCGACAAGGACGCCGGGCATCGCGGCATCTCGGCCTTCGTGGTCGAGCGCGACTGGGGCGTCGTTGTCGACAAGAAGGAGGACAAGCTCGGGCAGCGCGCCTCCAACACGGCGACGATCTCCTTCAACGACGTCGAGGTCCCGGCCGAGAACATGCTGGGTGAGGAAAACCGGGGCTTCAAGCTCGCGATGATGACGCTCGACCGCACCCGCCCGGGTGTGGCGGCGATGGCCACGGGCATCGCCCGCGCGGCCTTCGAGTTCGCCGTCGACTACTCGCGCGAACGCGTTCAGTTCGGCGTGCCGATCGCGATGCATCAGGCGATCCAGTTCATCATCGCCGACATGGCCACCGAGATCGAGGCCGCTCGCCTGATGACGTGGAAGTCCGCCGTGATGCTCGACAACGGCGAACGCAACACGCTGATCTCCTCGCACGCCAAGCGCTTCGCCGCCGACACGGCCATGAAGGTCGCGACCGAAGCCGTCCAGGTGTACGGCGGTTACGGCTTCATCAAGGACTACCCGGTCGAGAAGCTCTTCCGGGACGCCAAGATCATGCAGCTCTACGAGGGCACCTCGCAGATCCAGCGCCTGGTCATCGCCCGCGAAACGCTGCTCCCGCGGCGCGTCGAGGAGCCGCCGGCCGTTCCCGCCTGATACACAGATGAGGGAGGGGGGCGTGCATGCACGCCCCCCGGAGGGGCCGCATGCGGCCCCTCCGACCCTGCCGCATGCGGCAGGGTCCACATGACCAGATGACGACGGCCCTTGCGCCGTCCGCACCGCTCGCTCACCAGGCGGGCGCTGAAACTTCACCGCAACCAGAGGAGACCGACCGGAATGTTCGTGTTCAAGGCAGCCGTTGTGGGCGCAGGCACCATGGGCGGCCAGATCGCCCAGACGATCGCCGCCGCGGGCATCCCGGTCGTGCTCAAGGACATCGACGACGCGCTCGTCGACGCCGGTCTGCAGGAGGCCCGAAACGTGACCAGCGGACAGGTCGGCAAGCTGGCCGAGAAGGGCAAGATCACGGCCGAGCAGGCCGAGGCGCAGATCGAGGAGATCCTCGGGCGCATCCACGGCACGACCACGTATGAGGCCTTCGGCGACGTGGACTTCGTCGTCGAGGCGGTCCCCGAGCGGATGGACATCAAGCAGGCGGTCTTCGCCGAGCTCGACGCCGCCACGCCCGGCCACGCGATCCTCGCCTCCAACACCTCCTCCCTGTCGATCACCGAGATGGGCGAAGCGACCCTGCGCCCCGAGAAGGTGATCGGCTTCCACTACTTCTACCCCGCTTCGATCATGCCCCTGATCGAGATCGTCGAGGGCGAGGACACCTCGGCCGAGACGCTCAGCGCGACCATCACGTTCGCGCAGTCGATCCGCAAGCAGCCGATCACCTGCGCCGAGGTCCCCGGCTTCGTCGTCAACAGGATCCTCAACTCGGGCATCTCGGAGGTCTGGCGCAAGCAGGAGGAGGAGGGCCTGTCGATCAAGAAGATCGACGAGGGCGTAGGCGCCGCCGGCGTCGTGCCCGTCGGGCCCTACTACCTCGTCAACCTCCTCGGTCTCGACACCGTCCTGCACGTCGCGGAGCACCTCGTCGAGTCCTACGGCGAGGAACGCTTCTACGTCCCCAAGGGCATGCAGAAGCTCGTAGCCAACGGCAAACTGGGCGCCAAGACGGGCGGCGACGGCTTCTACGACCCGCAGGGCGAGGCCAACATCGCGGGCGAGAACGACCCCGACATCCCCGAGCTCGTCGAGATGCTCTCGCTCAAGACGTTCCTCGAGGCCTGCCTCGTGCTCGAGGAGGGCGTGGCCACCCACCGGGACATCGACTTCGGGATGATGGCCGGCGCCGGCCTCGACCCCCGCCGGGGCCTGTTGCCGCCGTTCATGAAGGCCGACAGCGAAGGTCTCGACACGGTCCTCGAGCGGATGGAGAGCGCCCAGGAGCGCCACGGCGAGCGCTTCACGCCGCCGACCATCCTGCGCAGGCTCGTCGCCCAGGGCCGCCTCGGCCAGAAGACCGGCCAGGGCTTCTACGCCTACCCCCAGCCCGACGCCGAGCAGCCGGCCGAGGTCGTCAAGCTCGAGACCCGCGGCGACGGCGTCGCGATCGGATGGCTGGCCAACGGGCAGATGAACTCGATCTCCCCGCAGGTCATCGAGGATCTCGGCAAGGTCTGGGCCAAGGTGAAGGGCTCCGGCGTGAGGGCGCTCGTGATCGCCTCCTCCAACCCGTTCCTCTACTGCGCCGGCGCGGACATCAAGGCCTTCACCACGATGGACGAGTCCTCGGGCGCCGAGCTCATCAACGGCGCCCACGAGCTCTTCCGCGAGCTCGGCTCGGAGGGCATAGTCACGATCGCCGCCGTCAACGGCCTCGCGTTCGGCGGCGGCTGCGAGCTCGCGATGGCGTGCGACGTGCGGATCGCCGCCCGGTCGGCCATCTTCGGCCAGCCCGAGATCAAGCTCGGGATCATCCCCGGCTTCGGCGGCACCCAGCGCCTGCCGCGGCTCGTCGGCAGCAACAAGGCCCTCGAGATGAACCTCATCGGCGACCCCATCCTGGCCGAGGAAGCCTTCGAGCTCGGTCTCGCCAACCGCCTCGTCGACGACCACGAGCTGCTCGACACCGCCCTGCAGTGGGCGCGCAAGCTCGCCGGCCAGGCGCCCCTCGCGGTCGCCCAGATCAAGCGCGTGTCGGGCAACGGCGACCTCGACGCGGGCATCGAGGCCGAGAAGCGCGCCTTCGCCGAGGTCTTCGCCAGCGGCGACGCCAAGGAGGGCATCAGCGCCTTCCTCGGCAAACGCGCCCCTGACTTCAAGGGAAGCTGAGCGGCCGCTCCGGCCGTGTAGCTTTGAGTTCTCGGGTGGGCACGGGCGCATGACCACGGCGACGCACGAGCGGCTCGAGCGGCTCGCCGACATGGTCGCCCGCGCCGACTCGGTCGTCGCGCTGACGGGCGCCGGGATCTCGGTGCCGTCGGGCATTCCTGACTTCCGCACGCCTCGCAGCGGCCTGTGGGAGAACGTGGACCCGATGAAGGTCGCCCACATAGACGCCTTCCGGCGTGACCCGGTGAGCTTCTGGCGCTTCTATGGCGAGCGCTTCGCCTTGCTGCACGACAAGCGGCCCAACGGCGCCCACCTCGGGCTCGTCGAGCTGGAGCGCGCCGGGCGTCTCGACGGGGTGATCACCCAGAACATCGACATGCTCCACCGCCGCGCCGGCACCCGCGAGCTGATCGAGATGCACGGCTCGATCGCCTCGTGCTCGTGCCCCGACTGCGGCGGCGATGTGCCGCTCGAGGAGGTCCGCCGACGCCTGGCCGCCGACGCCCTCGGCGTGCCGCGCTGCGCGGTCTGCTCCGGGCCGCTCAAGCCCGAGGTGGTCCTGTTCGGTGAGCTGTTGCGCGAGGAGCGTCTCGCCCGCGCCCGCGATCTGTGCGTGGGGGCTGACGTGCTGCTCTGCATCGGCTCCTCGCTCGAGGTCCACCCGGTCGCCGGGCTGCCGCTGCTGACCCGCCGGGCGGGCGGACGCATCGCCATCCTCACCCAGGGGCCCACGCCGCTCGATCACTTCGCCGACGTCCGCCTCGACGGCGACGTCGAGGTCGAGCTGCAGTCACTCACCCGCGCTGTCGCCCAGGCCGTCGGCGCGCGCGGCTGAGTCGAGGGGCTGCTCAGGCCGGGACGGCCGCGATGCTCAGCAGGTACTCGGCGCGGGCCACGAAGCTGCCGTCGTCGGCCTCGTTGGCATCGGAGTAGAGCGCGAGAAGCTCCTCGCGCAGATCCTCCCAGCGGCCCTGGGGCTCGAGCGCCGCGCGGGCCATCACGACGGGGCCGAGCGTACGTTCCTGGTAGGCGACCCACTCCTCGGGCGAGCGGCCGCTGTACGTCACGTGCAGGCGCTCGCACGTCACGCTCGCCCCCTCGCCGTCGAGCAGCGAGCGCACGTACTCCTCATCGCCCCACTGAACCGGGGCGCCGAGCTCGGGCGGCGGTGCCGGCATGTACCCGCCGACCGTCCTGAAGAAGCGGCCCATCAACCCCTCGCGCGTCCACGCGGTCACGCCGATGCTCGCCCCCGGGCGCGCCACGCGTGCGAGCTCGCCCGCCGCCAACTCGTGGCGGGGCGCGAAGATCACGCCGAAGCAGGACGTCACGCGGTCGAACGACGCGCCGGCGAACGGCAGCGCCTCGGCGTCGCCCTCGACCCAGGCGACCTGCACGCCGGCCTGCTCGGCCCGTATCCGCGCCGCCTCGAGCAGCTTGGGCGTCAGGTCGAGGCCGGTCACCGCCGCTCCCGCCTCGGCCGCCGGAACGGCGACGTTGCCGCTCCCGGTAGCCACGTCGAGCAGCTCCTGGCCGGGCTCTACGGCCATCCGCAACAGCAGCGCAGCCGCCGCCTCCTCGATCGTGCTCGCCACGTCTGGATAGTCGCCCGCCGACCACACGCTGCGCTGCCCGTCCTTGAAGGCGTCGTAGTCGATGCTCATGAGCCGGCCCCGCTCCCGCTGACGGCCGGCTCGCCGGTGGCCATCGCGAGGTCGCGCTCCGGGTCGATGCCCCAGCGCCCCGCGACCGCCGCGAGCTCCTCATCGACTGCCCAGCGGTCGGCGAGGGACGGGCCCTGGTGTTCGAGACTCGCTCCCTTCAGCGCCATGGAGCCGCGGTTCTCGCCGATCGCCCTGATCTCGGCGATCTCATCCTCGCTCAGCCGCACGCCGGGGTCGAGCGCCGCCAGCTCGGCCCGCTTGTCCTCGACCGGGCGCGCATCCGGCCGGCCCTCCTGGATCAGCGTCGGCGCCACGCAGCGGACGGCCGGCTGGGCGAGATCCCAGGCGCACGCGAGCTGGAGCATCGTGAGGCCGTGGCGCTCGGCGATCGGGCGCATCGCATCGAGCTTTCCGGCTGCCGCCTCGACCCAGCCGCCGGGGCGAAAGCGACGGTGGTCATATTGGGGGAACTCGTGCCCCGGGTGGACGTCGCCGTGGAACACGCCGCCGTAGTCGACCACCCGGGCGATCACCTCGACGTCGTTCACCGCCGCCGCCGCCAGCGCGAGCTCGCCGGGCCACGGCTCGAGCGGGTTGAGGATGATCATCGCCCAGTCGATGTCCGAGGCGTTGCGCTCGAGGCAGTCGATCAGGTCGAGCGTGAAGCCGTTCGCCGGACCCGGTGCCACGCCCAGCCGCCGTGTGAGGCCCGCGTCGCGAACGGCGCGCATCCCCTCCCACACGGCCGGGCTCGAGTAGCCGATCCTGTCGGGGTTGTGCAGAAGCAGGACGTCGAAGTCCTCGGCGCCCAAGCGCTCGAGGCTCCGCTCGGTCGCCATCCGGATGTAGTCGGCGTAGGCGTCCTCGCCCCGCAGCTCCGGGCTGGTGAAGCGCGGGAAGCCCTTGGCGCCGTCGCGGGTGCCCGTGTAGAAGTCGTGCCCGATCGCGCCGATCAGGCAGTAGCTCTCGCGCTCGACGCCCTCGAGCGCCCGGCCGAGTGCCAGGTCGGCCTCGCCGCTTCCGTACACGTCCGCGGTGATCACCGTGTCGATGCCACGACCCGGCCGCAGCAACTCGCTCAGGCGCGCATCCTCGAGGGGCTCGCCGAAGTGCATGAAGCGTCCGCCGCTCCAGGTGCCGATCGCCGTTGTGGTCGGATCCATCGCCACCCCAGACTAGCCAGCCGACACGGCTCGGGCGCGGAGCGCCGACTCCAGGCGCTGGAGCGCGTGCGTGAGCGTCGCCTCGTCCGGGTCGCCGGCCTCGGGCGCCAGGGCCAGTCGCGCCTGCTCTGCCACGCCATGCGCGAGCTGCTCGAGCTCGGCGACCCGGATCGCCAGATCGTGACGCCCTTCGGCCCGCAGCTCGGCCACCGCGCTCGTGAGCGCCGCGTCGAGCTGGTGGGCGCAGTGGCGCAGGCGGCCCCGGTCGAGATCCAGGCGCGCGCGCAGCGTCAGCTCCTCGCACACCAGCGTGCGCGACCGCGCGCCGAGCAGGGCCGCCAGGCGCTCCTGGGGGCGCAGGGCCGAGGTCCGGGCGCGCCCGCCGCGGCGCCGCACGCCACGCCCGGTCGGCTCGACGGTCAGCTCGCGCGCATGCAGCCAGCGCCCTGAGGCGACCTGCTCGCCCTCGCCCCAGCCGGCCCGCACGACGAGCGCCTGACCGGGGGAGACCTCGTTGACGTGCGGGTCCGCCGAGGCGATCCGGTGCAGGTGAAGGACGCGGTTGACTACCTCGGCCGCCGCCGCGATGTCACGCTCGACGTCCATGTCGGCGAGCCACGCGCGGGCCTGGGACTCGGCCGACAGCGAGATCGGGTCGATGACCGTCACCCGCGTGCGGGTCACCGGGCCCGGCTCCGGCTCCGGCGGCACGCCCAACACGTTCGCGCTCAGGCGCCCCAGCAGGCCACCGCGCCTCGCGCCCGGCGCGGCGCTCGGCGCGCCCGGGGCCCGGCCCGGCTCGAGCGTGCCGATCACGAGCACCCGCTCGGGCTCACCGTCGGCCTCCGTCCGGGTCAGGTAGCGCCCGTCGGCCGGCCCGAGGAGCCAGGGGAACTCCATCTGCATGAAGATGAACAGCGGCTCGGGCATCTCTGCACCGTATCCTTCATCTCCGGCAGAGCGCCGCCAATCCACACCCGGGGCCGGCTGGGCCTCGGATTCGACGATCAGGAGCCCGAGATGTCCGACCCGAGCAATGTCGCCAGGAACCTGCGCGAGCGCCTCGGCGGGACGACCGAGGATCGTCTCGGCAAGGCACTCTCGGACCTGCTCGAAAACCCGCTCCTGACCGGCGCGATCGGACGTGCCTTCGACGCCCGCGAGAAGGCTGCTCAGGCGCAGGAGGTGGCCTTCAGCGCCCTCAACATCCCGTCGGCCGCCGACATCGAACGCCTGACCAGGCGGCTGCGGTCGGTCTCACACCGGCTCGAGGGCATCGAGGACGGCGTCGACCGGCTCGACCGCGGGATGCAGCCGGGCGGCGTCGAGAGCCGGCTGTCGGCGATCGAGGAGCAGCTGCGCTCGCTCTCCCTCAAGTTCGAGCAGCCCGCCACCAATGCGCCGGCCGCGGGCGCCAAGGCCAAAGCCGCGCCCGCCGCGGCCAAACCCAAAGCCAAGCGCGCGGCGCCCAAAGCCAAAGCCGGGCCCGCGGCGGCCAAAGCCAAAGCCGGGCCCGCGGCGGCCAAAGCCAAAGGCAGGTCCTCCTCGCCGAGGGCCAAACTCTCCGCCGTGCCACCGAAGGGCTGACGCGGGCGCTCAGTCGGCGAGCGCTGCCAGCGCCGCCGTGCCCATCCGCTCGACCGACTCCTGCAGGGTGTGATCGTCGATCCGCCGGCGCGTCCCATCGGCGGTGAACGTGTCGGAGACGACGAGCGCACACGCGACGGCCGCTCCGCGGGCGGCTCCCAGCGCGAATAGCGCCGCCGCCTCCATCTCGAGGGCCATCGCGTCGGCTCCGGCGCCCGGGCGCCCGTCCCCATAGAAGAGGTCGACGCTCACGACCGTGCCCGTGCGCGCGCCCGGTGCGTGGAGCGCGAGGGCCCGCGTCAGTCTCGGATCGGCGGCCACGCGCTCGCCCGCACCCAGCGCCCGCGAGGTGCCGTCGGCGCCGATCGCCTCGCTCGCCACGATCAGCTCGCCCAGCACGAGCGTCGGGTCGAGCGCGCCGCACGTGCCCACCCGGATCGCGCGCCGCGCGCCCAGGTCGATCAGCTCGCTCAGCACGATCGCCGCAGACGGGCCGCCAATCCCGGTCGCCTGGATCGTGAGCGGCCCCCCGTCGGGTGCCCCGCCCGTGTAGCCCCACAGGCCGCGGTGGTGGTTGAACATGCGCGGCTCCTCCAGCAGGAGCTGTGCCAGAGCCAGCGCCCGACCCGGATCGCCCGGCAGCATCACGCGCTCCGCCAGGGGCGCAGTCGGGTGCAGATGGATGGGCGCACCGTCTGACATCGGCGGCGACTTTAGACTCCCACCCATGGGAATGCCCTTCGTCGCGCCCGCCTGAGTGGCAGAGCCCGAACACGACCCCGCGGGCGGCGCCGCTGAGCTGACGCTCGCGCAGGTCGCCGCCAGGACCGGCGTCTCGCCGGCGACGGTCAGACGGTGGGTCGCCAAGGGCCTCGTGCCCGGCCACGACGGGCGCTGGACGCCTTCGGCGTTCGCCTATGTCCGCGTGATCGCCCGTCTGCGCGCCCGCGGCCATTCGCTCGAGGACATCAAGCGCGCGAGCGACAACGGCCAACTGGCGATCGGCCCGATCGAGAATCTCCTGAGCAGCTCGGAGACGAGGCACACGCTGCGCGAGGCCACCCGCGCGACGGGCCTGAGCGGCGAGCTGATCAAACGGATCTACGCGACGATGGGCCTCGGGACGGTCCCGGTCGATGAGCTCTCCGACGAAGACCTGGAGATGATCGGCTACGCGGCCGCCGTCCTGGGCGCCGGCTTCCCGCTGCCGGCGTTCCTCCAGCTGATGCGCGTCTACGGCCAGGTCGTGGCGCAGATCGCCGACGCCGAGGTCCGCCTGATCCACCTCTACGTCCACGAGCCGCTCATGCGCGCGGGCGTTCCGAGCGTCGAGATCGCCGAGGAGATGGAGGGCCTCACGCGCGCCGTCCTCCCGTTCGCGGCGCCGTTCATGAACTACCTCCACGGCCGCCTGGTCCAACACTTCGTCGAGCAGGACATGATCGGCCACATGGAGGCCTTTCTGGGCGACGACGCCCCCACCGAGGGACGGCTGCGCGTGGCGATCGCCTTCGCCGACCTCGCCGGCTACGCCCGACTGACGGTCGAGCGCGGCGACGAGGCGGCCGTCGACGCGGTCGAGCGGTTCGCACGCGCGGTCGCCGACACGCTCCCGCTCGACGCGCGCGTGATCAAGACGCTCGGCGACGAGGTCATGGTCATCGGCTCCGACCCCGCCGCCCTGACGATCTGGGCGGTCGCGCTGCAGGACTCGACCGCGGCCGGCGATCCGCCGCCCCGGATCGGGGTCCACTACGGCGAGGTCCTCTACCGCGACGGCGACTACTACGGCCGCGAGGTCAACCAGGCCGCGCGGGTCGTCGCCCGCGCGGGCGGGGGCGAGGTGCTGGTGACGCGGGCCGTCGTCGACATGGCGGCGGGCGTCGATCGCCTGCAGTTCAACCGCATCGGCGAGGTCCGCCTCAAGGGGTTCTCCGAGGCAACCGAGCTGTTCACGGCGTCGGCCACGCCGCCGCGGTAGACGCGATGGTCTGCGAGGAGGTGCGCGCACTGGTCCGAAGCGGCGGGCTGTTCGCGCGCGACCGGCCGCTGGTCGCGATGCTCTCGGGCGGGCGCGACTCGACGTGCCTGCTCGATGTCGCCGTCGCGCTGCTCGGGCCGGCGGCCGTCAGCGCGCTGCACGTCAACTACGGCCTGCGCGAGGCCGCGGCGGAGGACGAGCGTCACTGCGCCGAGCTGTGCGGTGCGCTCGGCGTGGAGCTGGCCGTCGTCCGTGCCGGCGAGCCGCCCGGTGCGCCCGCGCCCCACGGACAGCCCGAGGCGCCGGGCGTGGCGCCGGGGCCTGCCGGCAACCTCCAGGCGTGGGCGCGAGAGGTCCGCT
>Ga0207927_1001141_pt1 | contig 11354 bp, 7 predicted proteins | sample NGESurdeep072012_2_FD_184456 | JGI IMG/M metagenome (GOLD analysis project Ga0207927, IMG submission 184456) | Arctic peat soil microbial communities from Barrow, Alaska - NGEE Surface sample 210-2 deep-072012 (SPAdes) | ecosystem: Environmental > Terrestrial > Soil > Wetlands > Peat ... | reverse complement strand
GGACCCGCTTTACCCCCTCTGGTTCTTTGCAACGATCCTGCTTTCAATCAGTGTTGTTAAGGTGGTCTCGCATTATCTGGGTCATGAACTGTCAGTGGCGGTGTGTCTGGTACTTGGCCCCTGCATTACGTTTATCGGTTTTGCCATATTGCTTTACATGGGGAGGCGCGTGCGGATGCGCTTCGACGAAAAGCTGCGACTCTTGAGGTCAGAACGAGAACGTTGACCCCTCGTTGAGGCTTGGCCGCACAACGAAAAGCTCCGCCGCAACACAGTGACAGTGTAACAACTACACTCTACATCGTAGTGATGCAGCCTTGGCCGCACAACGAAAAGCTCCGCCGCAACACAGTGACAGTGTAACAACTACACTCTACATCGTAGTGATGCAGCGTAAAACACTGATAATACTATGTTTAAGTTAAGGTAGGGGGGCAAGTTGACATCGTTTCTTCGCGGTGGTGCCACACACGATTTTTGCTATTTTTTCGATACCTGTACCTGTAAGCTGTATTGATTCAATATGATAGATAGGATAGGCCAGATGGTCGGCGTCGCACTTTTCAGGGCCGAGGAGGGTGCGTACGGTGCGCAGGCCGTGCAGTGTACTACGTAGTTACTATCTACTAAGTGATTGATTATAGTGTATTTGATGGCATCGTGTTGACGCTGTGGGCTTCTTCGTACAAGTGATGCGATTCGCAACACTCTCGGCATCTCGCACCGACGAGGAACAAGGGCTTTGGAGGGGTATTTGAGGGGCGATCTGGCCAGAGAGATGGGGTCGGACAGCGGTAAACGGCATCGCTGCTAACAGCGCACGGAATGCGAATGTTTAGCGAACACATGGCGAAGAAAACAACACCAAAATAACACCAAGATCGTTGTTCCAATCGTGCCTAAATGCAACCAAACTAAGCCAACCATGCCGCGTAAGTGTTTGAAACTACTGGTTATCTTCAGCTTAGCAAACCGCCGCCTTCAGCCACTCGGCCACCTCTCCGTCGTTTGCTTCCAATAGATTACCACGAACAATCGTGCTTCGCCGCTGGCCAGCGAATTGACGCTTCACACACGATTGCGCTCGGTGTGAGTAATTGAATTTGATCCTCGACTTCGTCCAGCATCGCATACAGAGCCGGTTTTAGGCTGTCTGGAAGAGAGGAGCTGGCGAGCCACCGTTCGATGATTTCTCGCTGAGAACGCAGTTCGATAAGCGATTGCCAGGGTTCAGCGGATTTTGCCGGAGCCAGCATTGCGGTTTGTACCGACACGACCGCGTGTCGATTCTTTTACCAGGAAAGCACTGAGAGCGAGGGCCCTTCCCCCCGAAAGAACCCTCGCTCAAGCCGGACCGAATTCGATCCGAACCGATGATTTCGTTAAGAGTGCCCAATTCTGACGCAGCGAACCGAGCGCCGCAATTGGACCTTAGTACAATGTCTGCCGGATGCGGATTTTCGGTGTGCCTGCTCAAAGCTACCTCGGAGTTTCGGCACGGCTCACCCATGATCGCGCGGGTCTGGTTTTACCCTTCGACTTGTTAGACTGTGAATGGACTGGCTTATCGTGGAGACACGATGCCATTACTGCGCGTTGACACCTGTGTCCACGTCCGCCGACTCCCGAGACCGAGCGGCCGATTCGAGTCGGTTATTACGTATTCCGTTCACATAGTGACAGGGAGTTCGCTTCAGAGTTATGCATCGCTTACCTGAAATCGAGCAGTACGCCGTCATCCGCGACATGGTCGCCAAAGCGCGCCGCATCGTGATCAAGGTGGGGACGAACGTCGTCATGCGCGACGACGGGCGCCTGGCTCTCAGCCAACTCTATGGAATTGCCGAGGCGGTCGCTCGGTTGCGCCAGCAGGGACGCGACGTGCTCATGGTTTCCTCCGGCGCGGTGGGACTGGGGATGGAGAGAATTGGCCTCGCCAGCCGGCCAACTGAGCTTTCGCAAATTCAGGCCTGTGCGGCCATCGGACAGAGCCGCCTCATGGCGATCTATGACGATGCCTTTGACAAGCTGGGCTGCCATGCGGCGCAGGTTCTGCTGACGGAGGACGATTTTCGTGATCCCGCTCGCTATCGCAACCTCCGCTCTACCCTGGTGTCTCTGCTCGCGATGGGAGTGATCCCGGTTATCAACGAGAATGACACTGTCTCCACCGCCGAGCTGGACCATCCGACGGACTCATCCGAACGCGAACGTGTGTTCGGCGACAACGACAAGCTCTCCGCGCTGGTAATGACGCACATCGACGCCGACCTGCTGCTTTTGCTTTCGGATGTGGATGGTCTTTACACTGCCGACCCGCGCAGCGATGGCGCGCAACTGCTCAGCGAAGTTCCTGAAATCAGCGACGAGGTCCTGAATTTTGCCCAGGGCAAGAATCGACGAGGACGCGGCGGTATGTCGACCAAACTCGCGGCCGCGCGCATTGCCACTGAAGCGAACGGGCTGGCGGTCATCGCCAACGGTCGCTCGCCTCACGTGATCGAAAGAGTGTGCGCAGGAGAAATCGTAGGCACGCTGTTCCTCCCTCAGGGGCCCAAGTGACCGCGTCGGTCCGCGCCATCGCCGAGAGCTGCAAGCGTGCTTCCCGCAAGCTGGCATCTTCCACCTCGGAGCAAAGAATCTCGGCGATCCGCGCCTCCGCCGAACTTATCGAACAGAATCGTGCGAATCTTCTGGAAGCGAATACACGCGATTTGGACGACGCACGTCAAATGCTCGACGTTGGTGAAATCATTGCGGCAACCTTCGAGCGGTTGGAACTCACCGATAAGAAGATTGCCGAAATGACGCGCTCCATGCTCGCGGTCGCTGAACTTCCTGATCCGGTAGGGCGCGTACTGCAACGCACCGAACTCGATAGCAATCTGGTGCTGAAAAAGATCGCATGCCCGCTCGGCGTGCTCGCCATCATCTTCGAAGCCAGGCCCGACGCGGTAACGCAAATCAGCGCGCTGGGATTGAAGTCGGCCAATGCGGTCATCCTCAAGGCTGGGCGCGAGGTCGAGCGCACCGCGTCTGCGCTGGTCGAGATTATCCGCCAAGCTGTGAAGAACAGCGGACTTCCCGAAGATTCGGTCACGATGGTCACGGGCCGGGAATCGGTTCAGCAGCTGCTCGGTATGTCTGACTTAGTGGACATGGTGATTCCGCGCGGTTCCAAGCAACTGGTGGAATTCGTGCAGGCCAACACGCGTATTCCGGTGCTTGGCCATGCGGAAGGCGTATGCCACATCTATGTTGACGCGTCTGCCGATCCCGATATGGCGCTGGCGATCATCGACGACTCGAAGACGGACTATCCGGCCGCGTGCAACTCGGCTGAGACCGTGCTCGTGCATGAGCAGATAGCAGCATCATTTCTCCCTAGGCTGGCTGAGCGACTTCGATCGCGCCAAGTAGTCCTTCGCGGATGCGAGAAAACACGCGCGATCCTCACTGGCCAACCGATAGAGCCCGTGACTGACGCCGGGTGGCACACGGAGTACTCAGACCTAGTGGTGGCGGTTCGAGTAGTCAACTCAATCGACGATGCTATTGAGCATATTCACACCTATGGGTCGTCCCACACCGAATCAATCGTGACTGGGGACTCGGTCGCGGCCGAACGATTCCTGGCAGAAGTCGACGCCGCCGGAGTGTTTCACAACGCGTCAACGCGTTTCGCGGACGGGTATCGTTATGGATTCGGAGCCGAGGTCGGCATCTCGACCAGCAAGCTACATGCCCGCGGCCCAGTGGGATTGGAGGGATTGACTACCTATAAGTATGTCCTGCGGGGAACGGGACAAATTGCGCAAAGTTACCACGGCCCACACGCCAAGCCGTTCACGCATAAGCGGCTTCCATCCGAGTAGCATCAAACGTTTGGGCGATGCAATGCTTCCTTGATCAAGGCTCTGTGAGTACTGTCTGGTAAGGATCCAGAGTCAGGCGCTTCACACCAGGAGGCACAGTCAGACTGAAGCGCGTCTCTTGTCCCTCGGCGAATACGCGACCTAAATAGACCTTGTTGTCCCCCACCACGCCGTAGACTGGAATGCTGGTCACCAAGTCGTCGGGCGCGTCGATCTGGCGCACAGTCGCCGAAACTATGGACTTGTCGGATCGCGTGGAGAACTGTGCATCCTTGATTTCGAAGCGAGGGAACGCGATGCCATTGACCCATCCGTCGAAAAACCAGTCCAATGATTTGTGGTTCTCAAACCACAGTGACTTCGGAAGCACGTCTTCGACCGCCCGCTCGAAGTCTGCGTTGGTGATTTCCTTTCCCTGGTAGCGGTCATACAAGCTTCGCAACATAGCAAGGAACACTTGGTCGCTCCCGTCCGGATTCTCTGCCGTGCGTGAAGCGTCGCGAAACATCTCGCGCAACATGTGAATCAACCAGGTTCCACGCCCATAGGTGATGATTTCGTAGCCTGCCGGAAACTTCGAGGAAGAAAGCCTGACCCCGAGCGTTACGGGCCCAGCCTCTATAAAGGATGGCCCGTCCTTCGACTTGGCCGCTAGCAGTTGCCGATAAGCTTGCAGCATGACTTGTTCGTAAACGGGATGCTTCGGCTCGACCAGCATGAGTGCCGAGTAGTTTGCAATAGCTTCCAGCAGCCACTGCTCGTGATAACTGGCCCACGACACGCGGTCGCCGAACCACTGATGCGCAACCTCATGCGGCATCATCACTTCCCCGAAAAGCACGTTGTCGGCAGCCGAAACATGCTGAGCCTCCCTCTGTGCCGGGGTCAAATAAACGTAGCTCGAAAGGAAGATCACGCCAGGCCAGCCCTGGCTATCCGTGCCGGGACGTTGGGTAAGCGCCAGCGAGCTGAAGGGAAATGGACCGAACATCTTCTCCAGCGACGTGATGGTAGCAGCGGCTTGCGTCGCTAGCTGCGCGCCACCAACCACTGGATTGGGAGCGGCCCCGCCAGTGTTCACCGATGTAGATATATCCGGCGCAATTGGGGACTGCGTTCCCGGCATTGCGGCCAATGGCTGCGGCTTTGGCATTTCCTTTTCGACACCGCGGGTCGCGTAAGAGTCGACCGTCACTGCGCCGGCGCTGGCTGTGCTTCGCACATAACGGCCGAGGTTGAAACCCGCAATGGGGATCTGCCCCTCACTGATCCAATGGCCGACCCATTGTGCGCCTGCTTGCTCCAGGGAAACTTGCTTGCCGGTTGCTACCAGCGTCCACGGCTGGGGAAAACGGAACGTGATGTCATAGTTCGCCATGGAGATACCCCGATTCGGGTACCACGTGCCGCGCGCTCCCACGTAGAACAGTCCGCCACCAGCGTCGCTAAGCACCGAGCCTGCGTAAGTGAAATCCAGGCGCATCTGCGTTCCCTGCTTTAGCGGCTGCGGAAAAACCACAGCGACCAGATCGTTGCCCCGCCGCGATAATTCACTGCCTTCGATGGCTTCGTTCTGGATGAACTCCAGCGCATTTCCGTTCATTTCAACCGACTTGAGCTGAAGGTAGCGCGAAAGTTCGAACATCAAAATCCGCGCTCCATCCTGGCGGACTTTTCCATCGAGCTTCGCGTCCGCCGACAAGCTCAGGGAAGGATCGACAGCCACGTTGATGGTGTACTTCGTTATCTGGAATGCATCGCGAGTAAAGGCTGGGCCGGTTGGGCCGTGAAACCGTGAAGTCGATAATGCCTCGTTGCGCACCGAACGCATCGGGAAGCTCATCCACAAGTCGTAATACGTTTGGTCGTGGACCGTTGTGGTCTGGCCCACCATAATCTGTTCAGGACTGCGAGTATCGAAATAGACATCGAAGATACCCAGGTGATCGCTTGCCACTCTCGCATGCAGAAGTCGATCCGGGAGTGGTGGAGATTGTCCCGCCGAGACTGTGGCCGGGCTGCTGGTGAATGCGATCGCCAGCCGCATTGCATCCATCGTCGCTAGCCGGCGTACATGAGCATCATTGCTGGCGACAAACGCGGCGCCCTCCTCCGCCGGGCGGAGGTATGGCTGCAACTCGTTCGCGGTATCGTCATTAAACCGTAAATAGGCGGAGGTGATTTGTGCCTCCAGTACCCCCAGCTTGGTAAATAAGCCCAGAGACGCGCGCTCCCTTCGGTCTGGGGGACGCACCAGCACTTCTCCTTCACCCTCGAAGTAGGCACCGGTCACGCGGCCATCGACGCTCTGGGTAAAGGCAATGGTCCCATCGTTGAGAAACAAGTGAACATCTTCCCGATCGATGGCTGCTTCGCGGATTTTGTATACGCGTTGGGGATCGAGCCCAACGTTGCGCAAGGCACGATAGAGAGGCAGAACGGGGCCAGAAGTCAGCGGCAGCGTCTGCGCGTGCAGCGGCAAAAACAAGAAAAATAGAACCAAAATCGGAGTGGGTGCAAATCGTAGAAACGGGATTCGCTGGAGTGCCATTAGCGGAAACAGGAGTCGTTCTCAGTGCGATCTTCCTCCATCATATAGCAGCCCTTATTTCTGACAGGGTTGCGAAAGGATTGGTCGTCACCACAGTGGGTTACGAAAGTAGTATGACTGCTCATAATCTTGTTTGGCTGCTGATGCCGGTCGGCGCTAGAATTCGGTGAGGACGCGGGAGAACAGCGTCACGGGCCGTATCGAGTCTGGATTGATAAAGCAGATGAAGCTGAATACAGGTAGAATGAGAGACAGCATCCGCGCCTGCACCCGTTAAGACTTCGATTGAGTTGGTCCGGCATTATTAGGTTATTGATGACGAAATCCCCAGTTGTTCTGTTGACACTTCTCCTTGGCGCTCCATGGTTGGTAGGGCAGCAGTCCCAGGCACTGCCGTCGGGAACGGTGCCGCCACCCGCAGCAACACCTGCACCTGCGGCGAACCAACCCAGCGACATGACCGTGGTCGAAGAAATCATCGCCCGCGTCAACAGCAGCATTATTTCCCGCTCGGATCTCAAGCGCAGCGAAGAGCAACTTGCTGTGGAGCAGAGCAAGGCAGACCCCAATGTTCCAGCGGAGAACCAGCCCCAGCAGAAGGACCTGCTTCGCGACCTTATCGACACTCAGTTGCTCTCGCAAAAAGCTGACGAACTCGGAATCAGCGCCGATACGGATGTAGTTAAACGCCTCGACGAGTTGCGCAAGCAGATGCACGCCGAATCCATGGAAGACCTGGAGAAGGCCGCACAGGCGCAAGGTGTGTCGTTTGAAGAATTCAAGCAGAACCTGAAAAACAGCATCCTCACCCAGCGGGTCATTCAGCAGGAAGTGGGCGCCCACATCAGTGTGACCCAGCAGGAAATTCAGGCGTTTTACGACCAGCACAAGACCGAGTTACAGCGACCGGAGCAGGTCCGGCTCAGCGAGATCCTGATCCCCACGCAGGCGACCACGGGAACTGGACAGACGGCGATTTCCGGAGCCACCACCGACGAGGTCGTTGCCCAAGCCAAGGCCAAGGCAGACGCGATTTATGCTCAGTTAGTCAAAGGCGCGAAGTTTGACGAGCTCGCCCAGAAGAATTCCGGCGGTCCCACCGCCGCCCAAGGCGGCGACCTCGAATACTTCAAGCGCGGGACGCTGTCGAAGCAGCTCGAAGACCAGGTTTTCGCATTGAAGGCCGGCCAGTTCACCGAACCCGTCCGAACCAACCAGGGCTGGGTGATCCTCAAGGTGGCAGAGCACCAGTCGGAAGGCATTCCACCGCTGAGGGAAGTTGAACCTCAGATCCAGGAACGCCTATACATGACTAAGATGCAACCTGCGCTGCGTGAATATCTCACCAAGTTGCGGGAAAATGCCTTCATCGACATCAAGCCGGGTTACGTCGACTCGGGCGCCAGCCCCAACGAAACCAAGCCCATCTACACCACCGCCTCCACTGCGGACGACAGCAAGAAGGCCAAAAAGAAAAAGAAGTTCGGCGTATTCTAGTGGCCCAATAGGGTGGCTGCGGGGCGCATTTAAGTGCGTTCTCCATAGCAACAGCAACAGGCCGAGGCGCTGAGGGCCCACATTTTCCTGCGTCATTGCGATACGATAAGCGATCGACAATGTTGAGTTCTCCACGAATTGGCATCGAGGTATCCCGATGAAAGACTTTTACATCCGCGACTGCCAGCAGCACGAAAGCCAAACCATAACCTCGAGCTTCGTGGTCGCTTCCAAACAGGTAAAAACCAAGAAGAACGGTGACCCTTATCTCGCGGTCACGCTGGCCGACCGCACCGGGCAGTTGCAGGCCAACATGTGGGACAACGTATCCGACGCCCTGAACGAGTTTGAGCAGGACGACTTCGTCAAGGTCAAGGGCATGGTCCAGAAGTACAACGGTCGCTGGCAGCTCACGCTCCACAAAGTGCGCAAGCTCGGAGACGCGGAGATTGATTACTCCGACTTTCTGCCCAAGACTTCCAAGGACATCGATCAGCTCTGGCGCACCCTGGGAGAGTTCGTTGAATCGATTGAAAACCCCTGGTTGAAGCGGCTCATTAAGGACTTCATGGCAGACGAGGCGGTCGCCACGGCCTACAAGAACGCACCCGCTGCCAAGACCATGCATCATGCGTATGTCGGAGGATTGCTCGACCACGTGGTTTCTCTCATGACCACATGCGATCTCGTGGTGCGCAACTACCCGCAGGTGAATCGCGACCTGCTGCTCACCGGTGCGTTCCTGCACGACATCGGCAAGATCCATGAACTGGCGTACCAGCGATCTATTTCTTACACCACCCGGGGACAATTGCTGGGCCACATGATCATCGAACTGGAGATGCTGCACGAGAAGCTCTCCCATATCCCCGGTTTTCCAGACGACCTGAAGATCCTGATTGAGCACTTGATCATCAGCCATCACGGGCAATATGAGTTTGGCTCGCCCAAGCTGCCCATGTTTCCAGAAGCACTCATGTTGCATTACCTCGACGATCTCGACTCCAAGATGGAAAGCATGCGCGCACAATTCGAACGCGAAAGTGAACTGGAAACCGCATGGACCAGCTACAACGCTTCGCTGGCGCGAACCCTGTTAAATACGCGGAAGTTTCTGGAAAAGGGAGGCTCCGCGACCAGCTCAGCCGCGTCCGGAAATACCGCAGCAGAGGATGTACCTGCCGCTCCGGAGGAAGCTCCTGCGTCTACACCAAATCCTGAAGCGGATGCCATCCTGGTGAACGAGTCTGCCGCGGAAAAGGTTGAACCATTGTCGCCCCTTGATGCGCTGCAGCGAAAGTTTGCCTCTCACAAAATCACTCCGGTGGGCGTCAAGGGAAGTTAGCGACGCACCACTGCAATCCAAGTGGCTGAGCATGCTCGATTTCTCGCGCTTTGAATATCTGTCCTTCGATTGCTACGGTACGCTCATCGATTGGGAGTCCGGCATCCTCGGATATCTTCGCCCGCTCCTGAAGAGCAAGGGTTGTAGCGTTGTTGACGAGCAAATCCTCAACCTCTACAGCGAGAGTGAACCTCGCCATCAGGACGCCGGCTATCGCAGCTATCGTGAGGTTTTGGCCTCGGTAGTGCGCGATTTCGAACGCGAATTCCATGTTCAATTCACTCACGATGAAGCCGATGGCCTCGCCCAGTCGATAAAGAGCTGGGAGCCTTTTCCCGACACTGTGCCTGCACTGAGGCGACTGAAATCCCGTTACAAACTAGCGATCCTCTCTAACATCGACGATGACCTGTTTGCGTTCACAGCCGCGAAGCTGGAGGTTCAGTTCGACTGCGTTGTGACCGCACAACAGGTGCGAAGCTACAAGCCATCACTCCACAATTTCGAAACGCTTCTGGATCGCTTGGGCATCGAACGAGACCGGCTTCTGCACGTCGCGGAGAGCCTCTATCACGATGTCGTACCGGCACACTCATTGGGAATCGCGACCGTCTGGGTGAACCGCCGACAAGGCAAGACAGCAGCGGCCACTCGATTGGTCGCAGCCCAGCCCGACCTTGACGTGCCGACCGTCGCCGCGCTGGCCGATTTGGCGCTCCGCTAGCATCGATCGCCGTGGTGAAATGCGATATCCTAAGTTCACCCCTGAATCTCAGAAGAAGTGTGAGGCATCTTTAATAGACCGATGAAAATACTAGTACCCACACCATTGCGTCAGTACGCTGGAAAACAGTCCGCTTTTGAAGCACAGGCGACTACCGTCGGCGAGGCGTTAAACGCTCTCACGGCCACCTACCCTGATCTCCGTAAACACCTCTACGGCGACGATGGAAAATTGCGCGCCTTCGTTAATGTCTACCTCAACGACGACGATATCCGCTATTTGCAGAATGATGCGACCGCGGTGAAGGACACGGACATTCTTTCGATCGTTCCGTCAATCGCTGGCGGAAGGTATTGAGGCGGTCATGGCTGGCATAGCGGAGAAGGTCACTGCACTGAACAACGACGAAATCCTGCGCTACTCGCGCCACCTGATCATGCCGGAAGTCGGCATGGAGGGTCAGCTTAAGCTGAAACAGGCGAAGGTGCTCTGTATCGGAGCCGGTGGCCTGGGATCGCCGCTCGCCCTGTATCTGGCTGCGGCCGGAGTTGGCACACTCGGCATCGTTGACTTCGACGTCGTTGACTTCACCAACCTGCAGCGTCAGGTTATCCACGGCACCAGCGACGTCGGCCGCAAGAAGCTTGACTCGGCTGCCGACACCCTTGGGGAGATCAATCCCAATGTCGAGGTACGCAAGTTCGATACGCGCCTCAGCAGCGCTAATGCGCTCGAACTCTTCCGTGAGTTCGACATCATCGCCGATGGGACGGACAACTTTCCCACGCGCTACCTGGTAAATGACGCCTGCGTTCTCACTGGAAAGCCTAACGTTTACGGCTCGATCTTCCGCTTCGAGGGACAGGCCAGCGTCTTCGCGACTAAAGAAGGCCCGTGCTACCGCTGCTTGTATCCCGAACCGCCTCCGCCGGGTTTGGTACCGTCGTGCGCTGAAGGCGGAGTGCTGGGCATTCTGCCGGGACTGGTCGGCATCATCCAGGCCACCGAAACCATCAAGCTGATCCTGGGCTCTGGCGATCCGCTGATCGGGCGACTGTTACTCGTCGACGCGCTAGCAATGCGTTTTCGCGAATTGAAGCTGCGCAAGAACCCTGATTGCCCGGTATGCGGTGCTCACCCGACGGTCAAAGAACTGATCGATTACAACCAGTTCTGCGGCATTCGTGGCGAAGAAGCGGCAGCGCCTAGTACCATGAAAGATATGACAGTCGAAGAACTCAAACAGCGCCTCGATAAGGGCGACGACCTATTCGTGCTCGACGTGCGTGAGCCCCACGAATACCAGATTTGCAACATCGGTGGACACCTAATTCCGCTGAACGACCTGCCCAAACGGGTCAG
>Ga0207927_1001140_pt1 | contig 11359 bp, 7 predicted proteins | sample NGESurdeep072012_2_FD_184456 | JGI IMG/M metagenome (GOLD analysis project Ga0207927, IMG submission 184456) | Arctic peat soil microbial communities from Barrow, Alaska - NGEE Surface sample 210-2 deep-072012 (SPAdes) | ecosystem: Environmental > Terrestrial > Soil > Wetlands > Peat ... | reverse complement strand
CGGCTCGTACACACAGAAAGGCTCTTCTGCGAGGAAGTCGCCGCTGGCAGCGTAGGCACGCGCGCGGCATCCCATGCAAACATGCCGGAACTCGCAGCAGCCGCACTTCCCTTTCAGGTTGTCGTCGTCGCGCAGTTGGTTAAATACCACCGAGTTGGTCCAGATGTCGGCGAAGCTTTGCTTACGGAGGTCGCCAGCAATCGCGGGCAGGTAGCCACAGGGGAATACTTCTCCCTCGTGCGAGATGAAGCACACGCCCGTTCCGGCAAGGCAACCTTTGGTCATCGCGTTCATATCGCTGGGGTGGCCGCCAGGATGTCCCGTGTGACCGACTGGCGGTCCTCCGCCCGGCTTCAGCGAAATTCCCGTCGAGCCCGGCATCGTCATCTCGGTGGCGCCGATGTGTCCCGGCGGATGGTGCGCCACTGGCGCCGCCGGCACCACTTTGCCCGCGCGGCGGTCAGCAGCGCGGCGCTGGCGCGCTACCCGAAAATAATGCGGTGCGCAGGTGGCCTTCAGCTCGATGTCGCCGCTCAACGACTGATCGTAGAACCAATTCAACATGCGCTCGTATTCTTCTGGAGCGACCATCTGTTCCGCAGCAATATCGACACCGCATCCCACCGGCACCAGTAGGAAGGTGTGCAGTGCGTCCGCTCCTAGTCTCCGAGCCAGGTCGAGCACGTCGGGTAACTGGTGTGCGTTGTGACGCGCGATGGTGGTGTTGATCTGGACCGAGATTCCCAGTTCCTGCATGTTCTTCATGCCGTAAACGGCGGCGTCGAACGCTCCAGGAATTCCACGGAACGAATCGTGGGTGGCGGCGTCGGAGCCGTCCAGCGAAATCGAAACCCGCTTAATACCGGCGTGCTTGATCTTTTCCGCCACGTCCTTGGTCACCAGGGTACCGTTGGTAGCCAGCGCCACCCTAAGCCCAAGGCTGGTGCCATACTCGGCCAATTGGAAGATGTCAGGGCGATACAGCGGTTCACCGCCGCTCAGCACAAGAATCGGATTCCCGAACTTGGCGATCTGGTCGATGATATCGAGCGCCTTGGCAGTGGGAAGATCCTGGGGCGACATCAATTCGGTGGCGGTGGCGCGACAGTGGATGCAGCGTAGATTACAGCCCTTGGTCACTTCCCAGAAAATCAGGCGCGGCGTGAATTCCTTGCTGACCGCCGCGTGCTCGCTTCGGTTACCTTCTGACATGCTCTCTCTCCTCGTCGAGTCTGCGTTCCCGGCTCGTCTCTCTGTAGTTAACGATAGGATTTCGATGACCCGATGAGCCGTGAGTCTTATCACTGTGGCCTGTGATGTATGTCACTTTGGGAATAGAGCAGTAAAAACGAGGCCCAAGTTCAGTATGAGCCCCGTCGTTTCAAAGCCCTTATAGGAAGCGGCCTACGGTCCGACACCGCCGCTATGACAGTCCGAGCAATTCACATTGGCTAAGTCGCCTATGTCGACCGGATGCTTGAACGACTGCGACTGCATTTGTGCCAGATGCGATGCACCTTCCTCCTGATCCAGCAGTGTGTGACAAGAGTTGCAGTCCTTGCTGATGACTCTGCCGTCCTTACTCACGTGATTGCCATCGTGACAGCGGAAGCAACCCGGATAGTACATGTGCCCAATGTTGTTGGGATGCGTCTTCCAGTTCACTTTCATGGTGGGGAAGAACGTGGTGCTGTAGATGCGTTGCAGTTCGGTGACTGCGTTCTTGATGCTATCGGCCTTAGCAGAAGCAATCTGCGGATACTTCTCCGCGTAAAACTTGGGAATCTTCTCCGCGATCGCCTGCTTAGCTTCGTCGTGCGACTTATAGTCCGCAATCAGGGCCTCAACCCCCTGGGCCTTGATAAAGGGCAGGCTGGGATCGATGCTGGCGGCAGCCATGCTTCGGTCTACGGAGATGTCCGGTGGAGTGTAGATATGCGACGGACGATTGTGGCAGTCGATGCAGTCCATCTTGCGCTTCGTGCCGGCGTCGAGCTGAACCTGAGTTGGCGGATTGTCCTTGGTCGTGAAATCGACAACATTGCCCTTATTGTCTTCCATGCGCACCCACGGAATGACCTGCCGCTGCTCATCCGTGGCGATATAGGTCATGTGTTTGTTGATGTTCATGTGCCAGTGAATGCCGCCAGCGCCCTGCCCCGCATTGGGGTCTCCACCACCTGTCTTGATCAACAAGCGGAGAACGCGCGGAGTGTTTTGCTCGTCGGTTCCGTAATGCGAAAACACTTTAAGCTGCGAGCCCCAGAACTTCTTCGGCCAATGGCACTGTTCACACGTGTCCGAAGCCGGACGCAAGTTATGAACCGGCGTGGGAATGGGACGCGGGTACGTCCCCATGGCCGTGTAATACACCTGGCGGGCGCCCGACAGCTTCGACTTCACGTACCAACTCGCGCCCGATCCCACGTGGCATTCCACGCAGCCCACCCGGGCGTGCGCAGATTGCTGGTAGGCGGTGTATTCGGGACTCATCACAGAGTGGCAAAGTTGCCCGCAGAACGATACCGAGTCGGTGAATTCGTAGGCCTTGTAGCTGCCGACCGCGCTCATCAACGCAAAGATGACAACAAAGCTGAGCGCAAAGGCCATGGCGCTGCGCTGCGCCGGGTTGTTCAGGTCGAGGCGCGCGAAATGCGGCGGGTGGCCCACTGCGTGAAGGCGTCTGCGGCGCTCGACCACCATGCCAATGGGAATCATGACCAGGCCCACGATCATGATGGCCGGAGCCACCATGTAGGCAAGGATTCCAACATAAGGACTCGACACGTGGCTAAACGCATCCAGAAAGAACAGGAAGAGGATGTTGGCGAATGCGACCGCCGCCAGCGCCATACCGATCAGGCTGATGGGATTCTTATAGAGCTTTACGCTGACTGGAGGATGGGAGTTTTGAGGATTCACTTCCTGCGAGTCCGCAGCCATTTAACGACCTCTGGTTCGATAAATTTGAAAATGATACCGTAGTTAACACAGTGAGTTACGAACACAATGAAATCTACATTTCAGCGGTGGCCAGTTGTGACCCTCAGTTAAAGATACGGAGGCGTAGTTCGCATCGGCGTTTTACTTTTGACTCTCCACAGGCTTCTCTTCGTCTGCCGCATCCTCGGTTTCCGTATCGAAGCCACTCGCCTTCTCGATGGCCAGCGTGTCCAGGGGATGCTCGTGCTCATAGTGTTCGATCGACATCTTCCCGTCGAACCAAGCCCAGTTCATGGGATAGGCATCAGGATCGAACATCACGGCATAGATGTGCCACACCACGATGGCAAGCGTCGCGAGGATGGCTTCATACCAGTGAATGGTGATAGCGGCGTCAATCCACCATCCGGGAACGCGCCCCCCGATGATGACCTTGAACCATGCCATCAGGCCGGTCGCGGCCATCACGAACATGCCCCATACCAATGCCCAGTATTCGGCTTTCTCGGCGTAGGAGAAGCGGCGGAACATCGGCCGCTGTTCGCTGATCCCAAGGTAATACAGCATGGCATCGCGAACATCAGTCACATCCGTCCAATCGGGCAGCATGTCTTTGACGAGCTGACGGCCGTCGGGATTGGTGCTGATGTACCAGATATGGAACATGCTGACCGTGATCAGGACAACTCCGGCGATACGGTGAATCAAGCTACGCACATGTTCGTTGATGAAGGCCATCGCCAGCCATGACGATGGGTACTTCAGCGCGAATCCGGTGAGCACCAACGTGAAGAAGCTGATCAACAGCGTCAAGTGCTGCACGCGCTGCGCCAATGTCATGCGGAACAGAATCCGCGGATGCCCGATGCGGTGCAGCGCCAGTTTCTTACGGAAAACCAGCAGGTTGTGCAACAGCATTCCGCCGATCACGGCCACGATCATCCAAATGTAGAACTTGCTGATCAGTCCGATGACCTTGGTGCCCATGTCGGCCTTGTTGGTGGTGCCATCGAGGTGGACCGTGCTGGTGATGAACTTGTCGTTGGCGCCCGGGTGGCACTGGCCACAGGTCTTGGCCAAATTGGCATGATTGATGGTGGAACGCGGATCGCTGGACGGCAGTATGTTGTGCACGCCGTGACAACTCGCGCAGTTGGCGACCGTCGCCGATCCCACGCGTGAGGCCATGCCGTGATAGCTGGACAGGTACGAGGAGACGCGATTGCCGGCTACGCCAAACTCGGCGGAGAGCTTTACGCTCTCATGGCACGATCCACAGGTATTGCCAACATTTCCTGCCGCCACCGCGGACTTCGGATCATTGGGCGCCTTGATGGTGTGAATGCCGTGGCAGTCGGTACAGACCGGGGCGTGCCAGTTGCCGCGTGTGAGGGCCTGGCCGTGCGTGCTCTGCATGAACACCGTCTGCACGTCGGAATGGCACTTGCCGCAGGTGGCAGGCACGTTGAACTTCGCAATGGGGGACTTGGGGTCAGTGCCCTCCATGATGTCGTGGGTGCCGTGGCAGTCGGTGCAGACAGCGGCGTACTCAGATCCGCCAGTCACTGCTTTGCCGTGTACGCTCTGTTCGTACGACGTGTAGGGAGCGGAACTGACACCGCTGCTGGCCATTACCAGTTGCTTGCCGTGACAGGCTCCGCAGGTAGCGGGAATATTGACGTGCGCGACTTTTGACTTGGGATCGCTGGCCGGCAGGATCTCGTGGACGCTGCCGTGACAGTCCTGGCACTTGGCGACGTTGGCATTGCCCGCGGCACCGGCCTTGGCGTGAATGCCATGCTCATACGCAGTCTGCTGATCGGCGTGACAAGTCGCGCAAACCGGCTTAGCTGGAGTGGGGTCGTGCGGAAATGCCTTGATGTCAGTATGGCAATCCACGCATGTGAATGTGCTCCCGTGGATGGACGCCTTGAACTTGGCGTCGTCCACATGCAGACTGACCTGCTTCCCATTCTCGTCTTTGGCCAGAGTAGGGTCGCTGTGACAGGCCAGACATTCTTCGTTGCTCATTTTCGGGGTCTTGGCAGCGGCCTTGGGGGAGGCCGCCGCCATCGCCGGAAGCAGCAAAGCAAGTACAACAATCCAACAGTTACGCTTCACGAAAATCCCTCTCACATTCAGCCAGCCAGGCCGAGGCTGGCTGGTTTCTTTCATCTCGAGCTACTTTTTGAGCGACCGAATGTACTTCACCAGGCCGGTGATGTCCGCATCGCTGAGCTTGCCGCTGTAGGCCGGCATCTTGCCCTGGCCCTTGGCGATGATGGTGGTCAGATCGGCATCGGATTTGCCCTGCACGGCTGCCGAACCTAGGTCCTTAATCCCCATCGATTTGCCCATGCCGGTGTCACCCGCGCCGGTAGCGCCGTGACACATCGCGCACTTTGCCTTGAACGTGGCAGCCGCATCGTCGGCCGCGAAAGCCGATCCAGCGAGCGCCAGGCACGCAATTAGAACCACAGTCGTGATCTTCATTGTTTTGAAACGCCTCCGTTTGATTTAAGCGTCCCTGCGCAGGCCGTGCCGGACGGTGAACTGCAACCGCTGTCGCCGGCCCGATAGTAGGTGACTCTTAAAAATCGCAGTTCTGAGTACCAAGGGGCAGTGAGTGGGCTCACCCGGAGGTGTGATAGTGGTCACATGGCGTTGTACGCCTTGATTCATGCCATGTTCGGGGCACACCCATACCTGTTCCTGGAATGGCCAGTTCGCCAGGCGTAGATCGGACTAGAAGGCGTAACGCAGCGCAAGTGTCGCGTTGTTGGCATGAAAATAGCGCGCCGCCGTGGGTCCAACGAAAGATCCCTCGTTGTACTGGTAGTAATTCCAGCCCGCCTTAAACGTCACGTTCCTGTAGATGTTGATATCCACGGCGGCAAGCGGCGTCTGATATGTCGAGGAAAGCGGACCCAACGGTAGCAGCGCATTGTACGAGGTCGTATTGCCTTGGTTGTCGACGATATTGTAGCCCAGGCGCATGGTGACGCGCTCCACCGGAGTCAGCGTCAAGGCAAAGTAGCCATACTGGGTGTGAGTCTGATAGATGGCGTAGGTTTGCAGCAGGGTGGAATCCCCCAGACACGTAGTGGAATTGGGCGGAGGCTGCGAATCCGCAAAACACTCGATGATGTTCTGCTGGATGGCATCAAAGTTATATGCCATGTCCAGTCCCCAGTGCTTCCCCGGAGTAATCATGGCGTTGAACATAGTGGTGTAGTTGTGCTGGTTGTAATTGATGTCGGCAGCGCCATTCGTACTTCGCTGGAAATTCAGGTGGGCGCCCACGCTGATCCACGGGCGCGGCGTGTAGCTCACGTTGCCGGAAATAGTGAAGAAATTCGTAGGATCGATGCGATACACCCAGTTGTCAGCCCCGCCAAACTGCGCGTTGAAGTTGGCATGCAACGTGCTCCCCTTGCGAAACCATGCGCCCAGCACTCCTGAGTAGCGGTTAATCTCCGTGGTTTCGGCACCCCACGGAGTGATGACGTCGGCAAACGTGCAACTCCCATCGGGGTTCAATGGCAACCCAACGCAATTGCCGCGATTGGGAAGCTTCGGGTAATAAATATCGCCCAGGGCAGCCTGATAGAGGTTGCCCGGCTGAATGACGGCGTTGCTCCAGACAAACCCGGCGCGCACTCCGAAGAAACGCGAGAAATCATACTGCACCTGGAAGTCGTTTTGCTTGAAGTTCTGTCCGACCAGGTTGGTATTCGTCTCGTTGATGATGTCGGCGGGAGAACTAGAGCTGTGGAATAGCAGTGTCGGCGGGAAGGTCGCCACCGGATTGAGCAGCGACGCCGATCCAAAACTCGCTGCATTGAAGAAACTGGATTCCTGGTCAAGGAAGGTGCCGGCAACGCTGAAGTTGCGGAAACGAAAAGTCTCAACCAGTCGAAGGTTGTCCTTCAGGTGAATGGTCGCCGAGACATCGGCGGAGGACGTATTCCACCTGGCGCTCGAACTGCTGCCCGAGGTGTCAAAGCCGCGGACGGCGGTGCGGCTGCTCAGTCCATTGAAGATCTCGGTCAGCGGCGTGTTCATCTGCGCGTGACTGTATTGGTATTGGCCGTTGAAATCCAGCCACTTCAAGGACGACGATTTCAGATTAAGTTGCTCAGTGGGGATAAACGTCCTCATCCGCTGATAGAGGCTGTAATTAAAATATCCATTGCACGTCGGATTGGCGATGCCGTTCTTCAGCGGTGCGCTGCAGGGGCTGCCGCCGTTGAACCACGGCAGTCCAAACGATACCGGCATGCCATTCGACAGCGGCCATGAATTATATGGGTTCAGAACATATGTCGTGTCGCCCGAATAATACTGCAGAAGCTGCGTGTAGCTGAGCGTGGTCTTCTTGGTCACGCGGAAGTCTGCGCCAAAGCGATAGCCATTCAACGTGTTGTTTGTATTCTCGTCGGTGAGGGCGTCGGTTCCCTGATGAACGCTGCTGTACGCCGGTCCGATGAAACGGTTGCGGTTGTAATCCAGGCGGAACGAAATCCGATGCATCGGCAGTACCACGATGCCGAAGTTGTACAGGTTCTGCCGGTTGAAATAGCTGTGCGGAGACGCGAGAACCGGTATGAACGGCTGTCCCGTAGGCGGATTCAGCGGGTTGGCGAACAGGTCGTAGTCAAAATAGTTCTGCACATGCTGGTAGCTGCCGCTGAAGGTGTACCAACGGTATTTCGATATCCGCAGGCGAGCCGCCTGTTCGGGATCGCCGCCCCATCCGAAGCTACTGAGTGTCAAGGTGTCGAAAATATCCTGGTGCGTGAGCGACTGCATAGTGAGCGACTGTTCCAGAATGCGCGCACCACTCTGCTGGTCCACCAGGGTGTCGTACATGGCTTGACTTCCGGTGACCGTATTTATGCGGCCGCCGAGTTCAAAAGACTGCGTCACCCTGAAACCACCGATTTCCTTGCCCTCGTCGGTGCTAGGCGGCGGGGTTGGAGGGCTAGCTGGGGCTGGCGGACTAGCCGGGGCTGAAGGATTCTGGCCCACTACAGCGATTGTCAACAAAAGGCAAACCACCAGCACTGCCAGCCCAGATTTATGAGCGCCAACACTCCGTTGAGAACCCATCGCACGCCTCGCACTACCGGAAGAACACCGGACTGAAGTTGGATCCGTGAATCTGCGTGTGGCACATGGTGCACGCCTGGTACTTGGCCGACTGGTCATGAACCGGTCCTATCGGCTGACCCGCCGCTCCATTCATGTTGGGCGTATGACAACGCAGGCATAGGAAGTTGACGTTATTTACCTGCAGCAACCGCGGATTCGTAGAGCCATGCGGCGTGTGACACGATAGGCAACCTTCATCGGTCTTCACCGGAGCGTGCTCGAAGACAAAGGGGCCCATGGTGTCGGTGTGGCACTTAGTGCAGACCGCGAATTGGCCGGCGGCAGCCCTCACCTGGTGGCCCACCTGTGTGCCGTGCGGATTGTGGCAGTCGCTACACTGGATGAGCCCGGAATCTACCCGGTGACGATACGGCCGCGAGAACTCCGCCTTCTGTGCGGAGTGGCACCCGTAGCACAGGTCGGTCTGCTGCTTCACCAGCAGGAAGTTGACGTCAGCCGACTTGTGCGGACTATGACACGACGTGCAACTGACGCCATTGGCCAGGTGCGCGGACTTGGAGAAGTTCTGGGTCTCCAGGCTCGACTGGTGACACTTGGTGCAGATGGCCGCCGTCTCCGCCGGACTTAGCTTCTCAAAGCCAATGATCTTGCTGACGTCGCCGCCGCCGTCCACGTGCGCCTGCGCCGGACCGTGACACGCCTGGCATCCATGCTGATCGCCCTTCAACAGTGCGGCGTGCGGAGTATTGGCAAAATGCTTGTCCCACACTTCCTGGTGGCACGTCTGGCAAACGTCCGTAGCAGCGTACGGACTGCCCGTGGTGCCGGGCAAAGCGGCTGACGATTGAGGTTTGGACTGATTCCCGCCCTGTTGCTGAGGTGCTGCGACAGACACGCAGCAAACGATCAACAGCATGAACCCCAAAAGAGAGGCGAACCTATTTCCCAGGTAGCTCATTTCTCTCCTGACGACGGCCCAATAAATCGGTCGTCATGGATATTGCAGGCCCGATTCATTGAATATTCCGGAAAGTAAAGTTATGCAAGTTACTAAAGTCACTTCGAAACCCGCGTATCGCCGAATCTTGGTTCGAGTCGCCTGTTCGGACTACATCCGCCAGCGCCCCAGTGGCGGAATCTTAGTATTAGAACATTCACGATAAAAGACAGTCTGGTCAAAAGTGAACAGTTTTGTGATTCAGCTCCCTTGCATCTCGAAGCTGATGCGCCGTTTGCATTTCTTTGAATTCAGTTTGATTTTTGCGCGACTCTGATGCTGGCAAGCTGCCGGTGGACGGATGAGCTTCGTCCGGCCGTCCAGGGAACAAACAAAAGCCCGCGAACAGTCGCGGGCCGGAGCAATGAAAGGTGAACCTTATGCGTATAAGGCGCGAGGCCGGACCATCGCGCGCGGGCGACGCGTGCGCACCATGCCGATGGTACGGACACGCTCGTAGGCACCATGCAAATCCTGGCTGAGCATGCGCACAACCTGCATGCAAACCGCGGGATGTTCCCGCAGGAACTTCATCAGCTCCTTCCTGCGAATAAAGACAATTTGCGACGTATCCAGCAGTTCCGCCGTGATTTCGTAAGGCGAGTTCGACAGCGCGGCGCCCAGGCCAAGAACTTCGCCGGGGCCTGCAACCCGCAGGGTCAGTCGCTTGCCGCTATCCGAACAGATGGAAAGCTTGGCACGGCCGTCACATAAAAGGTAAATACCGCGAACTGGTCGTCCCTCTGCGAACAGAACCGTGTTCCGGGGATAAGTCGCGAGCGACTTGATCTCGTCGAAGGCCTTCAGCGAATCGGCTGGCATATCGCAGAAAACCCGGTCGGGACGGAAGTCGCAGGTAAAGCAACTTTGCTGGATTACGCTCTCCATGATGTCTTGGTAATACGTCTTGACGCCGGGTCAGCGCAGTGATAGCAGTCACCGGTTTTCGTGACCTTGTTCACATCACGCGGCCCACGTGACCCAACAACTGCGTGCGATTAGCCTTGGTTTTGCAGTGATATGGAACAATCGACGCGGGTTACAAACACCGCAAGCATCGATTCCCGATTTGGTGTCGGCCTCAGGGCGCAATCGCCATTGCCTTCAGCGCGGCTTTGTTCCGAATCAGCAAGGTCGAGCCTTTGGCTTGCACAATCTGCCGCTTCTTGAGGTCGGCAAACAACCGAGTGACCGTCTCCCGCGACGTACCAATCATCTGCGCGATCTCCTCGTGCGTAAGCGCCAGTTTCAGGCGTGGCTCCGTCTTGGCTGCCTCGCCGTTCTTCGCGCTCCAGTCGAGCAGAAGCTTCGCCAGTTTCTCGGCGGCCGAGTGCGACAGTCCCAGAGATCGGATTTCGCGGCACGCGCTGTTGTACTTCTCGCTCAATTGCTCGGCAACCCTCAGGCACGCATCGCTGTTCTCGCGCAAGAAACGATGGAAGTCTTCCCGCTTCACGAAATTGATTTGGCAGGGATCGACGGTTTCTGCCGTCAGTTCATACGGCTTGCCGCTCACCGAGGCGCTGAGCCCAAGAACCTCTCCCGGCTCGGCGATCTTGAGGATCAACGTCTTGCCGTCGGTCGAGCAGATCGATAGCTTGACGCGGCCTTTACACAACACGAAGATGCCACGCGGCGACTGGCCTTCGACAAACAGCACGGCACCCTTGGGATAAGCAGTTGCGTACTTGATATTTTCAAACGCTTGCAGGGCAGCGGCCGGAAGATCGCAAAAAATATGGTCGGCACGCATTTTGCAGGTCAGGCAGTTTTCGATGATGTCCAGCCCATATGGTGAAAGCATGGTCTCCCCCTATCATGCACGGCGTATCCTCGTATGACGGCCGGCACGCCCTGGGCGCGCATCCGGAGAGCACGAGCCTCTTTCGCCCTGAGCGTTGCGATATCGCACTCCGTGCCGTGCGTTCGGTCACACTACTGCGTGACCGAAGAAGAACCGCTGACCCAGCCGAATTCAGCCGCTTCTGCAATGATTGCAGCCCAGCGGCCTTCGGGCTCTGCTCCAAATACTCTTTAGCAGACTGCGGATAGCGCACACGCAACAAGTACAAAGATCACAAGTTGCTGTGATATGTGACCAGCGGCCAAACCTGAGATTTCCTCGACGTTCTTATAAATGATTGTGGCAGTTCAAGTTACGTCGGCTCCACCTGAGTGAACGACGAACTTCGGGGAAGGCTGGCCGTCACCAATTCCCGGCGATGACTCAGGTTTCGCTGAGCAGAAATTGCCTTCGGCATTGCGACCTCCATCGCCGTGCGATCGAGAGAACCCGCCTCTTTG
>Ga0207927_1001138_pt1 | contig 11376 bp, 10 predicted proteins | sample NGESurdeep072012_2_FD_184456 | JGI IMG/M metagenome (GOLD analysis project Ga0207927, IMG submission 184456) | Arctic peat soil microbial communities from Barrow, Alaska - NGEE Surface sample 210-2 deep-072012 (SPAdes) | ecosystem: Environmental > Terrestrial > Soil > Wetlands > Peat ... | reverse complement strand
TTTGCTCAGCAGTTTCCTTCAGCTAAGCTCGCCAAAACGGCTTTCCACATTAAGGACTTGCTGCGCGACATCCGCCGAGGCAAGGTCAGCAAGAAAGCCTAATCCGGGCGGCAGTTGCCGCTGGTGAGAAGAAAGCTGGCCTTGCGCGGGAGTTCGGCATCAGCCGTGAGACGCTGTACGTGTATCTAGCGGTGTGAATCCCCACGGTCGAAGAACAGCGCTATCAGCAGAACTCCGAAATGTCATTTGATTAAGCATTATGGAAAACCGAGAAAAGAAACGGGATGCCTTCGTATCCCACGCGGTCGAAGATCAAGACAACTTCGTCCGCGATCTTGCGGCGATGCTGACGCGACTCGGATTGTCGATCTGGTATGCAGAGACAGTCACTTCAAGTTGGCGACAGTTTAAGTGCCTCGATAAACAAGGGACTCGCCGATTCGAGATACGGCATTGTCGTAATCAGCCCTCATTTCATCGCGAAGCGATGGACGAATTGGGAGCTAGCCGGGCTCGTAAATCGACAGAACTCCGAGGAGCAAAGTGTCATTCTACCCATTTGGCACGGAGTCACAAAGGAAGGCGTGATCGCTTTCAGCCCACCGCTCGTTGACTTGATAGCCCTTAATACTGCCACCAATGAGGCCGACGAAATCGCCCTACAGCTTCTACACAGAATAAGGCCGGACATCTACAACAGCACTGAGCGCGCACAGCTAGAAAAGCTGGCCAGTGGTGAAGCGATCAGAGACCTTCAGGCTCAGATAGAGCAAGCACGAGAAGAACTGCAGTTCGCGAAGGAAGACTTAGCGGAGTACAGATGCCCATACTGCCGGGCTCCGTTAAGTTCGCGAGTGGACGCACCACTGGACGAGAACGAACGGGATTGGGATGTCGTTGAATACTTTGCATGTGGCTACAGCCATTTTGGTGGTCAAGTGCAAAGCCCGTGCCCTGCCGACCCCAAATTCCCTCGTTTTGAGGACTATGACTTGCAGTTCACAGAACTAAAGACAGATTCTCTCTGGAAGTGGAGTTGCATTGCTCTCGGTAAGACCCGCATGGCAAGACTGTTGACCCTAGCCAACGGCCTAGGGCGAAGGAAAGAAGAGGCTGCCGCACACGTCAAAGAATCATACAACCGCTATGCGAAGGTTATCTACCGTCCCAGTTGAGACTGATTGCAACCCCTAGCTTTTGCGCTGTCGTGCGGATATCACTTGTCACACGGAAAAGCATCGATGAGAGCTTTTTCCATCAGGACAGATATGGGCAACTGGGTTTTCTCCGGGTGGTCTTTCAAGGATTTAGTCACAATCCTGCCGACTTGTTCTGTGCTCACGTTTTCCGGGTAGCAGTAGCTAGGCTTTGCCCCAGAGACAACGATCATCACCGTGTGCCCTTCCAAGAACCCTTGGATGTACCCCGCACAGCGCATGTACTGGGCAACGGAAGCGGCGTTTGACTTATTCAGTTTCTCTTCATCGCACTGAAGCAAGAAGTCATTGCCTGTGTCGAGCAGATCGGCTGCGTGTGCGTGTTTTGCCTGTAGCATCAATGGGAACGCGATCATACAGGCAAGTAGAGCGACAAGACTTTTCATGACCGCCTCTGCCTGACGGTGTAGACCAGAAGAGTGCATATGTCAAGAATCCGGTTGGGTGTTGACCGCCGAAGGCTTTCGGCAATTCTTGAGCCTGTGCTCACAGGAGAGGACGTGCCGATAACGGCAGACCACGCTACCCACATGTCTCAGTCGCTGTGCGCGGAAGCCGTTGCCAGAAAACTGTGGGGCGCAGGAGCGCGCCTTGCTGCGGGGTAAGTAGCGCGCTTGCGCTATGCCGCAGAGCCGCGAAACGGCAGCACCTTGCCGCCGCGCTGGGTTTGCTCCAGATAATCGGCCCATTCCTGCATCATCTTCGCCCGTGGCTCCAGGTAGAGCGCGTGGTTGTAGGCCGCGCTGACGGCATTGCGCGGCGCGTGGGCAAGCTGCAACTCGATGTGTTCGTGGTTGAAGCCCTGCTCATGCAGGGCCGTGGAGGAGAGCCCACGGAAGCCATGGCCGGTCATGCGGCCCCTGTATCCCATGCGCTCCAGCGCCTTGAGGATGGTGTTGTTGCTCATCGACTTCCTGGCGTTGCGGTCGCCGGGGAAGAGCCATTCGCTCTGGCCTGTGAGCGTTCGCAGGGTGTCCAGCACATCTAATGCTTGTCTGGCCAGAGGAACGATATGCGGAGTCCGCATCTTCATGCGCTCAGCGGGAATATCCCAGCGGCAAGCCTCAAGGTCAAACTCAGCCCATCTTGCGCCAATCAGTTCACTTGTGCGCACGAAAGTGAGGGCGATCAGTTTCAACGCCAACCGGGTGACGTGTGTTCCCTGATAAACCTCGATGGACCGCAGCAGGGTGGGCAATTCCCTGGCGTCCACGCGAGCGTAATTTACCTTGCGAGTGGATTTTAGAATGTCACCGGGGCGAATCTCGCTGGCAGGATTCCGTCGCGCATATCCGTGGGCGATGGCGTAGCGGAAGATTTGGCCGGTTGTCTCTAGTGCGCGTTTGGCAATGTCCGGCGCTCCGCGCCGTTCAATGGCCTTGGTCATTGCCACCAGTTCCGGGGCTTCGATTGCAGCGATGGGCCGCGCACCCAGGTAAGGCAGAATATTGGCCTCCATGCGGCGCTTCACATGTACTGCATGGCGCAGATTCTTGCCGTCCTGCCAGTGCTCCCACCAGGCACGGGCAATGCTCTGAAAAGAGTTCTCTGCTGCCGCCTTCTGCGCTTTTCGTTCCGCCATAGGGTCTGTGCCGCTCGCCAGCAGTTTGCGCGCCTCAACGTGCCGCTCGCGGGCCAACGACAGGGATACATCGGGATAGCTCCCGAAGGACATCAATTTCTCTCTTCCGTCGAAGCGGTACTTCCAACGCCACAGTCTGCCACCAGCAGGAGTGATCTGAAGATAAAGGCCGCCTCCGTCAGTTAGGCGATACACGGTGTGCTTCGCCCTTGCCTTGCGGATTACGGTATCAGTCAGCGCCATAGAGCCTCCCCAAACGGAATTTTTGAAAATACCCCCAGGTGGCCGGGAAAGTACCCCCAGAAATACCCCCAGCGGCATCTGGCTTCCATCGTACCTGGCTAGACGCCATAAAACAAGAAACCCCAGTATTTACTGGGGTATTTTTTATATTGATGGATTTCTTAGGATGTCTTGAAACAGGTTAGTGGCGGAGAGACAGGGATTCGAACCCTGGGTACCCTTTCGAGTACACACGCTTTCCAAGCGTGCGCCTTCAGCCACTCGGCCATCTCTCCGTTCGCGAAGTACAGGCCAGGCACGCCTGCAACGCATTTCATTGTAACGTATTGCGCGCAACTAGGGGCAGACCGAGCGCGCGCGCCAAGACTCTGAACGAGCGGTTATTCTTCCTTCTTCAACTGCTGCGCCAGGTAGTTCTGATATCCCATTTCGCCGATGGCGTGCAATTGGGCCTCTAGCCAGTCAATGTGGTGCTCTTCGTCGGAAAGGATCTTTTCCGCCAACTCACGTGAGCCGCCGTCATTGGCCGCCAGGCAAAGTTGGAGGCCATCGTTGAGGCGTTTGACCGCATCGTATTCCAGTTGCAGATCGTTCTTATACTGCTGTTCCACAGTCTGGCCAATGTTGATCTTGAAGTAGTCACTCATATTGGGTGTGCCGTCGAGGTAAAGTATCCGTTCCATCAACTTCTCGGCGTGCACCATTTCTTCGATCGACTCTTTGCGGATCATCTTGGCCAGCCGCTCGTAGCCCCAGTTCTCGCACATTTCGGCATGCAGGAAGTACTGGTTGATTGCCGTCAACTCCGCTTTCAGCACCTGGTTTAGGAACTCAATGACCTTTGCATCACCCTTCATATCGCCTCACATGAATTCAGAAGATACGAGCCAGCCTATCTAGGTACGCAGAAAAGCAGTGTGGCTGAATCGAACTCACCATTGTAGCGCGGAGGTTCGGGAATGCACTCCCGCTCGCTCCATTCGAGAGATGAGTCACTTCCCGCTCACTGGGGACGAAGTCCGAGTATTCGACGGGTAAGAACCGTGCTGAATAGGAGTTTACTGTTTCTTGGTAGTGCCGTTGGGCCACGTCGTCGTGTCTGCAGAAGCCGAATGCGGATTCGCCGCTTCACGGCTAACTGGCAGCGACGACAGGCTCTCGCGCCCGGGAGGTGGAACATATCCATCGAGCAGTCGACGATGCATGCTGTAAAGCGCTAATTCAAGGCGGTCGGAAACCCCGAGCTTGTCGTAGATCTTTCTCAGGTAGTTCTTGACTACCTGCTCAGTGGTCCCGACTTCCAAAGCGATGTCCTTGTTCTTCAGACCTTGCGTCACGCCACCGATGATCAGCATCTCCTTTTCGCTGAGCCGGAGTTGCTGTTTGGGAGTGATTCCTTGTTCGGCCTGTGTGCGGTACGCCTCAATCACCCAGTTCACTCCCTGATTGTCGAGCCAAGTCTCGCCGGCCGCAACCTTTCTCACGCAGCGGACCAGCAAATCGGGGGAGACGGAGCGTGTCAGAATTCCTCGAACGCCCCGGCGGAGATACTCGACGGTTTCTTCCTCGCCCGTGTGGTGGGCGACAACAATGACTCTGGTGTCGGGTTGCGCTCGCCGAATGACATCCGAAATGGCGTCAGGCGGGTTGGGTGACAATCCGGCTTCGAAAAGCACTATTTCCGCGGGCGTGTTGGACACCGCGCTCAGGGTCTGCTGAAGCGTCTCGGTCTGAGCGACGACTTCCAGGTCTTTCTCCAAAGCAAAGATCTTTCCCATGCCAACGCGAAAAATGGCTTCGGAGTCCGCGACGATGATTCTAACTGGAGTACGCCTTGCTTCCGTCGGGCCGGAATGCACGGGAGAACTGGATCGAAGCTCCGGGCGATCCAAGTCGTGATGTGGAACTCCCCCCGTAAGGCGATCAGGACCGCTCGAACTTGTACTCGTCGATGACAACTGCCACGCTCCGTCCCGAGGATTCCTCAGAACATCGAACCACGCGGCCTCGGCACTTCACCAGCACGTCGCGGTCCGATCCTAGAACATCTCCCGGCATCGCAACGGTGAACTCCACTGCCGAGCCCACCTCGACTTCCGTCTCGGTGCGAAATAGAATTCCGCCGGCTGAGATGTCAATCGTTTCCGCTCGGTGCTCATCCGTTGGCGTCTTCAACGTCACCGGAAGATGAAGGGGAAACCGAACTGCGTTTCGCAAGTCAGGATGGGATTCAGTGGTCATAAAATTAGAGTCCAACCTTACGATACATCCACTCGCATCCCGATCTGAAGTTACTAAAGTACCACTGAAGTCACCTTGGGCAACAAGAAAATGCTTACCCCCGCCGAAATCATTCCCATTTTGACATCTTGTAATCAGTAACTTGTGAACGTGGTGCCAGAAAGCGCCACGGATAGGGTAACCAGCTGAATCCAGAATAGCACCAACAATCCACCACTTACCGGCTATAACCGGGCCGCAAAATATCGGACTGACCCGCGGAGATTTAGCTGATCTCGGCTAGGGGTCACCACGTCAACCTTTCGCATCTGGGCATCGACGGCGATCTGCTGGTCGACTGATCGACCCGTTCGGAAACTCAACAGCGCGTGCAACGCAGCTTTGCACTCCTTCGGGCGTCAGGTCATCCTTCGCACCGAATCCGAAACTGCCGTCGGCAATCATTCGAATGCCAATTCCTAGCGACTCGGCGTCCGAGGCGCTGCCGATTCCCCCGTTTCTGGTGGTCAACGCTCGCTTGCGTTCGTCGGCGATTCGCGTCTCAGCGTGTGTAGATCCACTCTGCTTGTCGGCATCCAAAGCCCGGGAAACCAATTTCCTTCATCTACGATTCATCGGGATGCCGATGATATCGTGTTTGCTAGGAAGACGTTCAAGTCTCGCGGGCATGTCGAAGCTCATCAAGATCGTGAATCTCGAAGACGGCTTTCCCACCGTCGAGCGGGCGCGCGCTCTCCTCAACGCCGAGTTGAGTGCTGCACGAGCGAGTGGAGTGAAGATTCTAAAAATCATCCACGGATACGGATCGAGCGGTGTTGGCGGAGATTTACGAATCGGACTGCAGGCGACGCTGCGGCAGATGGTGGAGCGACGAGAAATTCACGCCTGTATCTACGGCGAAAACTGGCGTAAAGCGGATGAAGACGCATGGGCGCTACTCAAGCAATTGCCCGAATTGAAAGAAGATCGAGATCTGGGCAGAGCTAACCGGGGCATCACGCTGGTCGTCCTGTGACAGATTCCGCGATTGCAATTCCGCGATTGCAAGTCCCGACATCAGCGTTAACCGATCACAGACGCCAACACGGCCGGCGATTCTCGCCTGCATGCTGGCGGGCATGTGCACCTTCCTCAACGTCTATTGCACGCAACCTCTGCTTCCCTATTTGCAGCGGTTATACAACTCCTCCGTGATCGGCATAAGCCTGACGGTTAGCTCGACCATCCTGGCGGTGGCCTTGATGGCGCCGATTGTCGGCCTGATGGCGGAATCGATTGGCCGCAAAAAGGTCATTGTCCCTTCTCTCTACGCGCTGACTGTTCCTACGTTGCTGGCGGCCACGTCGCAGAGCCTGCACGCGCTCATTTTCTGGCGGTTCATGCAAGGATTTTTTGTGCCCGGCGTCATCGTAGTGATGATGGCGTACATCAATGAGGAATTCGACGCGTCCTACGTCGGCCGTGCGATGTCCGCTTATGTAACCGGAACGGTGCTGGGCGGGTTTCTCGGACGTTACATTTCCGGACTGGTGGCGCACCACTTCGATTGGCGTGGCTCGTTTCTTGCCATCGGCATCTTAAATCTCGGCGGTGCCATCGTTGTGCAGCGGGCCTTGCCCAAAGCCAGGAACTTCGTGCGGTCAGCAAGTGTGCGCAAATCCATCGTAGAAGGGTGGGACCACCTGCGGAATCCGCGGCTGCTGGCGGTCTTTGGCATGGGCTTCGCGGCGCTGTTCTGCCTCGTAGGCGTGTTTACGTATGTGAATTTCTATCTCGCCGCTCCGCCGTTCCACCTCAACTCGGCGCAGCTTGGTAGCGTGTTCTGCGTTTACCTTCTCGGCCTGATTGTCACTCCGCTCTCCGGACGCTTTCTTGATCATCACGGCATTCGCCATACAGCGCTGCTGGCGTTCGGCTTTGCCTTGATCGGGCTCGCACTGACGCTCATCCGAAACCTGCCTCTGATCATCGCGGGTTTGGCGCTGTTCTCGTCCGGCATCTTCATTTTTCAGGCGGTCGGAACCGTGCAAACAGGAGTCGCCGCCCAACGCGCTCGTTCGTCGGCGGCTGGACTCTACGTCACCTTTTATTACATTGGCGGAAGTCTCGGCGCTATGGTCACCGGCTGGACATGGCTCGCCGGTGGATGGCAAGCTTGCGTCTTCCTGCTGATGGGCGTCTCCGGACTGGCGGTCCTCCTGGCACATCGCGGTAGTCGTGGCGACGCCTCCGCCTACTGTGGTTGACCACACAGGGTAGAACACGTCTAAGCCGTCATGCATGAACTTCGCCGCACACGACGGACTCCTTGGTTCCCACACAGTGTTCTCTTGCTGTCGCTTGCACTCGCTGTAGCCTCCAGTCTGGCTGCATCTGACTCGGCACTAGCGGTTCCCAAGGAGGTGGCCGCCGCCAACAACGAAGAGAGTTCATGGTCGCCCGACAGCAAGCGTATTGCATTCGACTCGGACCGCGTCGGAAAGCACTTCAGCATTTACAAGCTAGACATCGTGTCCGGCACCATCGTACGGCTCACCGAGTCCGACTCTGACGACATCACCGCCGCGTTCTCACTCGATGGCCGACGCATAGCGTTCAGTTCGGACCGCACCGGTCATAACCAGATCTACGTCATGGAAGCAGATGGAAGGAATGTCCGTCGCATTACGCAGGACAACTCCGACGACATCCATCCCAGTTGGTCGCCCGATGGCAAACTCATTATTTACTGCTCGGCACGCGACAATCCAAACCAGTCAAAGGCTGCGGAAGGCGAACGATACGAAACTTACACCGTCCATCGAGACGGCAGCGATGACCACAGGCTAACGAACTTAGGTGGCATTAACACCTACCCGAACTACTCGCCGGACGGCAAGAAGATCGCATTCCGCAAGGTCCTGCCGCCCAAGAATTCTGAAGTATGGGTGATGAATGCCGATGGCAGTGACTCGAAGAACCTGACTAATAATTCCGCCTTCGATGGCTGGCCGTTCTGGTCGCCCGACGGGACAAATATCGTGTTTGCTTCGAATCGCGCCGGCACATATGACATTTACACGATGAACGCCGATGGAAGCTCCCCGCAGCGTCTGACCGATCAGCACGCGCGGTGCACGTCGCCAAAGTGGTCTCCTGATGGAAAGAAGATAAGCTTCGACTGCTCCAAGGACCGCCATGTGGCGATTTTGACGATAGACGCGGTAGCAAGTCGCTAGAAAAAAAGGGGCGGCATCGCTGCCGCCCCGCTAACAACTCCAGAACTGACAACTGGCAACTAACCACTGACAACTGGTTCTATGTTCCTTCCGACCAGCTTGCCAGGTACTCTTCCTGCTCCAGCGTCAGGCGATCGATGGTGACGCCCATCGACTCCAGCTTCAGCTTGGCCACGCGCTTGTCCAACTCTTCCGGAACCGGGAAGACCTTCTTCTCGAGCGTGGTGTGGTTCTTCACCAGGTACTGGACCGAAAGGGCCTGGTCGGCAAAGCTCATGTCCATCACCGACGGCGGATGTCCTTCGGCCGACGCCAGGTTGATCAGGCGGCCTTCGCCCAGCAGGTTGATCTTGCGGCCATCCTTCAGCGAGTACTCTTCGACGAACGCGCGGGTGGTGCGCTTGGAGGACGACATCTTCTCCAGCGCCGGGATGTCGATCTCGACGTTGAAGTGTCCGGAGTTGGAGATGATGGCTCCGTCCTTCATGGCCTCGAAGTGCTCCTTGCGCAGCACGCTCTTGTTGCCGGTGACCGTGCAGAAGACGTCGCCGATTTTCGCAGCTTCTTCCATGCTCATCACACGGTAGCCGTCCATGACAGCCTCGATCGCCTTCGTGGGATCGATTTCGGTCACGATGACTTCAGCTCCAAGACCGCGGGCGCGGCTCGCCAGTCCGCGACCGCACCAGCCGTAGCCGGCCACCACAAACTTCGCTCCAGCCAGCAGGAAATTCGTGGCGCGAACGATGCCATCAATCGTGGACTGCCCGGTGCCGTAGCGGTTGTCGAACAGGTGCTTGGTGTCAGCGTCGTTCACCGCGATGATGGGATAAGTCAGCACGCCGTCCTTGGCCATCGCGCGCAGGCGGATGACACCGGTCGTGGTTTCTTCCGTGCCGGCGATTACGCCCTGCAGAACTTCCTTGCGCTTGGTGAGTGCGATCGTCACCAGGTCCGCGCCGTCGTCCATCGTGATGTGCGGCTTGTGATCAAGCGCAGCCATGATGTGCGAGTAGTACGTGTCGTTGTCCTCGCCCTTGATGGCGTAAACCGGGATGTTGTAGTCGCGAACCAGACAGGCCGCCACGTCGTCCTGGGTAGACAGCGGGTTGGAGGCGCATAGCACAACATCAGCGCCGCCGTCGCGCAGCGTGATCGCCAGGTTGGCCGTCTCGGCGGTGACGTGCAGACATGCCGAAACCCGCATGCCGGCGAGTGGTTGGTTCTTGATGAACTCCTTACGGATAATCTGCAACACTTTCATCGACTGATTGGCCCAGTCAATGCGCTTTTTACCCATATCCGCGAGTTCAAGGTTGGCGATATCGCCCGCTGTGCGTGTGGTTGTCGTCGACATATGCTCCCGTTTCTTGAGGATTCCGTTAATGACTTGGCGGATGCACGCTCGCCGGTCGGCGTTCGCGATCGCAAAATGTGCGAAGGGGCGGCTCGCCGTTGCGGTCGCCCCAGGACCGAAACTACTTCGAAACCTTAGCGGCTTCCGCGACTGCCAATCCCGCCTGTTCACGCAGGGCGGCAGCCTTGTCGGTTGCTTCCCACGTGAAGTCGGCATCGTTGCGTCCAAAGTGCCCATAGGCCGCGGTCTTGCGGTAGATCGGGCGGCGCAAGTTGAGCGATTCGATAATGCCCTTCGGCGTCAGCTTGAAGTTGGCGCGGACCAGGTCGGCGATTTTCGCTTCATCCACCTTTGCGGTACCGAAGGTCTCGACGAGAACGCTCACCGGGTCGGCCACCCCGATGGCGTAGGCCAGTTGCACTTCAACGCGATCAGCCAACCCCGCAGCCACGATGTTCTTGGCGATGTAGCGCGCCATGTAGCAGGCCGAGCGGTCCACCTTCGTCGGGTCCTTGCCGCTGAATGCGCCTCCGCCATGACGTCCCATGCCACCGTAGGTATCCACGATAATCTTGCGTCCGGTCAGTCCGGTGTCGCCCATCGGTCCGCCGATAACGAAACGCCCCGTTGGATTGATGTGGTACTTGGTGTCGGCGTCAAGCATGTTCGCCGGCAGTGCCGCCTGAATGACGTACTTCAGGATATCGGCGCGTAGCTCCTCGGTCGAGATCGTCTCGGCGTGCTGCGACGAGATGACCACCGCATCAATGCGGAAAGGCTTGTGGTTTTCGTCATATTCGACTGTTACCTGGGACTTGCCATCGGGACGGAGATAAGAAAGGGTGCCGTTCTTGCGGACTTCGGTGAGGCGAAGTGTCAACTTGTGCGCCAACGCGATTGGGGTCGGCATCAGCTCGGCGTTTTCGTTGCTGGCATAGCCGAACATCATGCCCTGGTCGCCGGCGCCGCCGGTATCAACCCCCATGGCGATGTCACCCGACTGCTTGTTGATGCTGGAGATCACCGCACACGTGTTGGAGTCGAATCCATAAAGGGCGTTGTCGTAGCCAATCGATGCGACCACGCCGCGAACTAATGCCTGGAAATCCACGTAAGCCTTGGTGGTGATTTCGCCGGCGATCACTACCAGCCCGGTCGCCGTCAACGTCTCGCAGGCAACGCGGCTGTAGATGTCTTCTTTCAGGCAGGCGTCGAGAATGGCATCGGAAATTTGGTCGGCAATCTTGTCTGGGTGACCTTCTGTCACCGACTCAGACGTGAAGAGGTATCGCTTCTTAGACAATGTAAAACTCCTATTCAAGTGCGTGGTCTGCGACTCAGAGCACTTCGGCTGGACACTGGGGTCGTATAGACTTTTGAATCCGTTCCAACGATAGCAACCAAACCGGCAGACTCTCTACATTTTAAGCTCTAAACGCATGAATCGGGCACTGAATGGCGCATAATTGCAGCGAATTCGAGTCCGCGTTTTGAATGCAGACCAACGCACTAACCGCT
>Ga0207927_1001137_pt1 | contig 11376 bp, 8 predicted proteins | sample NGESurdeep072012_2_FD_184456 | JGI IMG/M metagenome (GOLD analysis project Ga0207927, IMG submission 184456) | Arctic peat soil microbial communities from Barrow, Alaska - NGEE Surface sample 210-2 deep-072012 (SPAdes) | ecosystem: Environmental > Terrestrial > Soil > Wetlands > Peat ... | reverse complement strand
CCGGGCACGATGAGGTCCCTGATGTTGATCGGGTCTTCGATTTCCACGCCCCTCTTGATGGCAACCATCGCATCACCCCACCTGGCGTAAGTTAGACGTAAGTAACGCGAAAGTCAAGCCCCATTGCCGGAAAAAGACCTTCTCGCCCGGCCTCAGGCCGCTGGCCGCGCGATGACGCCGCCGCCGAGGATCATGTCCGGGCGCTCGGGGTCGAAGAACACGGCGGACTGGCCGGGCGCCGCGGCCCGCACCGGCTCCTCGAAGTCGAGCGAGCCGCGGCCGCCTTCCTCGAGCGTGAGATGCGCAGGCTGCTCGGCGTGGCGCGATCGGATGCGGGCCAGCACGGGTACGAGCGACCTCGCGCCTCCACGCAGACGCGCGCTCACGCTTTCCAGAAAGATCTTCTTAGAAAGGAGAGAGGGCGCCGGCCCGACGACCACCCGGCACTCTTCGGGGTTGGTGGCGATCACGTACAGGGGCTGCTTCGCGGCAACGCCGATCCCCTTTCTCTGGCCCACGGTGTAGGCAATCGTCCCCTGGTGCACTCCTACTCTCTCTCCACCTTCTAAGAGAATCTCCCCACGCCGCGCGCCCGCGAAGGCCGGAAGCTCGAGGCCGAGACGTCCCGCCTCGCGCCGGATGAAGTCCGCGGGTGTCGACCCGGTCGGCACGAAGCAGATTTCCTGTGAGTCGGGCTTGTCCCAGTTCGGCAGCCCCGCCTCGCGCGCGATCTCGCGCACTTCGGGCTTCGTCAGCTCGCCGAGCGGGAAGCGCGCGCGTTCGAGCTGCTCCTCTGTGAGGTCGTACAGGAAGTACGACTGGTCGCGCGAGCGGTCGCGAGCCCGGAGGAGGCGTGGCGCGCCCGTGACCTCGTCCGCTCCGATGCGCGCGTAGTGCCCCGTGGCGACGGCTTCACAGTCGAGGGCCGCGGCCTTCTGGAGCAGCGTCTTGAACTTCACTTCCGTGTTGCAGACCGTGCACGGGATCGGCGTCTTCCCCTCGAGATAGCTCGCCACGAACGGCTTCACGACCGCCTCGGTGAACCGCTGCTCGAGGTTCAGGACGAAGTGCGGCACGCCGATCGCCGCGGCCGCGCGGCGCGCCACGGAAAGGTCGTCGAGCGTGCAGCAGCGGCCCGCGTTCGCCCCGGACCCGTCGCGGTCGTGGTTCCAGAGGTGCATCGACAAACCCACCACGTCCGCGCCCTCGCGGCGGAGGAGGAGGGCCGCGACCGACGAGTCCACGCCCCCTGACATCGCGACCGCGACCCGCATCGGCGGATTCTACGGGTGAACCGGTGACGAAGTCAGTTTGAGGAGAAGCGCAGAGGAAGAGGTTTTACGTCCGCCGGGTAGGGGGACACCAGCTCGCGGCTGAACGCAATCGACATCCGTCCGCCATCGGGCGAGACCTCGTAGCGCCAGGATGCGCCCGGATAGCGTGACGTTTCGATTCCGGGAATGGCGGCGGGCCAGCGGCCGGCGTTCTCCCTTCGAAGGTGTTTCGCTTCGAGGATCTTCGAGGTCAGCGCCGCGTCGACGACGAGCCGGTCGCCGCGAACGAAGGCGCTCTTGAGGTTCGGCATCTGCATGGCGAGCAGGATGTGCGCCTCGTCCCGGACATCGGGGGTCGGAGGCTCAAGGAAGTGGTCCGTAAGTGGAGCTGCCCTTAGATGCGCGAACTCTTCACGTGTCACGTCGGAGTAATCGACCACCATGAGTCGATACGTCGGGCGTGCGAGAAAGTCTCGGGACCGTTGATACCACGAGGGATCGTCACCGCTCGTCGAAGCGCGACTCAACGAGTTTCTCGCCGACCTCGGCCGAGACTCGAACATCAGCGTGTCGAGAAGAAACGCCCTTGGATCGAGCGTCACCAATCGCCTTCTCCAGAGATCCTCTTCGACATTTGCCTTTCGGAGGACTCCGACCTCGAGCCGTGCGATTGCGATCCCCATGATTGTCGCCATCATCTCCGGCCGTCCTCGAAGCGACTCGTTGAGGTTCCACGAAGCCTCGAGAGCACGCGCCGCGGCGTCATCGTGGCCACCGTGCGCGGCGATGAGCGCTCGTGCCGTCAGGATTCTCTGAAGGCGAATCTGCCCCAGGCCGTTCGGCTTCCGCCGACCATTCTCTGGAACAGAAAGGTCGAACGCCCATTCGGGAGGCGGTCCGGCGATGAGAAGCGACTCGATTGCATCGAGGGCGCTGCGCTTTTCTTCCAGGAAGCGGATGGCCTCCTCGGACGGCGGATCGATCGACGCCTCAGGTTTCGCGATCTGAGCCAAGAGAAAATCGACCGTGTCCTGGCTCCGGTTCCATTCGGTGGGCAGGCGCATTTCTTCCGGCTCCACAGATCCGACGACCGGCGTCAGGTCGAAGACGGTCCCGCGCGTGAGCGCCTCCAGCCGCTTCGCCGTCTCATTCGTCTCGCGCTTCGGGTACTTCTTCTTCAGATCATCGAGGCTGCCGAAAGTCGCGGTCCAGGCGCGGTCGCACTGGCCTTCTCTGCGCGCCGCCCACAGGTTCCCGCCGACGACCCACAGACCGGCGGCCAGGAGCACGGCCGCGAGCGAGAAGACGACGACGCGCCGGAGCTTCACGGTTTTCTACTTTACGCTGGGCCTCGTCGTCCGCGCGGCCAGGATCTCGTCGGTCTTCCGGATCTCGAGGGCCGCGATGTTCGCGCGGTGCCATAACTCGATGAAATTCGGGATCGGGAGAGCATTTCGCACTCCGCCCCGCGCGAGGGTCTGCTGAAAGGCCTCGCCAAGAAAGCGCGGCTCGGGCTCCGCAACCGGGCTCTTCGCGGCGGCATCGATCGTGGCCCGCCACGCGTCCAGGACCGCGGCGGCCTCGACCCGCTCGCGCCAGGCGCCGACGAGCGCAGCGAGACGCCCGGAGAGCGGGCCGGCGCGCAGCTTCACCCTGAGAAGCCCGTTCGCCGCCTCGTGATCGACCCACGCGGAATGGCGCAGGGCCGTGAGCACACCCCCGCGCGGGTCCAGCGTCTTCAGGCGTTCGCGCCAGGCTGCGGCATCGACCGGAATCCGCCGGACCGCCCCGAGCTCGAGGCGCGTCGCGGCGATCGAGACGCCCTGACTTGCGACCTCGGGCCGGCCGCGCAGGGCGCCCGTGAACGCGAACGCGGCGCGAAGAGACTCGTCCGCACGAACGTCCTTCGCCGCCGCCCTAGCCTCGGCTCTTCCGACGAGGACCCGCGCGAGCTGCATCTGTCCGAGGACGTTCGGGGCGGGTGCCGCGTGGAGCTTTGCGAGGTCCACGGCCCAGTCCGGGGCGGGGCCGCCGAGAAGACTCTTTTCGATCGCGTCGAGGGCGGCCGAGTGCGAGGCAAAGTACGCCGCGACCGCTGCGGGCGGAGCCTCCGGCAAGCCCTCTGCCTTCGCGGCCTCGTGGTCCACCCATTTTTCGAGCTGTGCGCGGGCGCCATCCAATTCCGATTTCTTCGGCCGGCCCGGTTCGTCTTCCACGGGCTGCTCTCCGCGAGGGCGAAGCTCGATGCCGAGGCTCCGGGCGGATTCCTCGAGGGCGTGCGCCGCGGCGTTCGTAGGGTGCGCCGGGAACTTCGCCGTGATGCTCTCGAGCGGTCCGAACGACTCGGCCCACGCGGTTTCCACGGTTCGCTCGCGCCGGGCGGCCCTGATCGAGCCCGCGCCGAACCAGACGAGTGCGGCGCCCGCGAGGGCGAGAACGAGAAAACCGATCGCTCGTGCTGTGCGCATTCTGACCCTCCAGAGCCCGGCCTCGCATGATACGAGGCAGAATGCGGCCATGAAGCGCCCAGTAAAACTCTCCGCCGACGCCGCCGACGAACGTCTTTCCGCCCTTCCCGGCTGGACGCGCCGGGGAAAAAAGCTCCACCGCACGTTCACGTTCCGCGATTTCTCGGAAGCCTTCGGCTTCATGGCGCGCGTCGCGCTTCTCGCCGAGAAGCTGGGCCACCATCCGGACTGGGCGAACGCGTGGAACCGCGTTACGGTGGATCTCAGCACTCACGACGCCGGCGGCCTCACGGAGCTCGACTTCCGCCTCGCGGCGGAAATGAATCGCCTCGCCGGAGAGTAGGGCGTGCGGCCCTGCGATGGGCGAGCGGCCCTGCTCAAACTGTCGGTTTCTCCGCATCGCACGGCATGAGCCCTGTGTCGTCGTCGGCGACCGCCTCCGCCAGCTAAATCACCTTCTAAGAGACTCTTGGGTGCTCTCCGAAGGAACCCCGGAGCCGTGGCATGTCGTATGTAAAGCGACAGCATGGGAGACTTGACCGCCATGTCCCTGCGCCCGAGCGCGGGACCACGCCCCGACGCCGAAAGGAGACCTTCGTGATCGGCAAGGCTCTCGCCCTCGCTCTGCTTCTCCTCGCATTGCCGCTGCCGGCCGAGGAGCCTCCCGCTCCCGCCGCGCCCGCGGCTCCGGCCGGCGTGCCGCTCTCGCTAGTCGACGCGACGGCGCGCGCGCTCGCGAACAACAACGACATCGCCATCGAGCGCGAATCGTTCCGCATCGTGGACGCGTCTCTCCTGCGAGCGGATGCGCCCTACGACCCCACGTTCCGGCTGGACGCGCAGTACCGCAACAGCACGGACCCCGCGAACTCCCTCCTTTCCGGCGCGCCGCCGGGCGCGCTCGCTCCTTCGAGCGAAGGCTACTCGGGAGCCGCTTCCATCGGCGCCCTTCTGCCGACAGGCGGTACCGTGAGCCTCTCGGCGTCGGCCGCGCGCGACATCACGAACAACTTCCTCGCCCTGCTTTCGCCAGCGTACAGCTCCTCGCTGGGCATCGACCTGCGCCAGCCGCTCCTTCAGAACCTCTCGGTGGATCCGGCCCGCCGCGCGATCCGAATCGCGCGCCTCGACAAGGACCGCGGCGCGGCCTCGCTGAAGCGCACTGTTGCGGACACCGTCGCGAACGTGGAGCGGGCGTACTGGAACCTCGTCGCGGCGCGCCGCGACGTCGTCGTGCGCGAGTCGAACGTCCGCCTCGCCGCCGAACAGCGTGAGGACACGAAGTCGAAGATCGAAGTCGGGACGCTTCCCGAGACCGACATCGCTCAGCCCCTCGCCGAGCTCGAGCGGCGGAGGGGCGACCTCTACGCCTCCGAGGAGCAGATGCGCCGCGCCGAGCTCCTCCTCAAGCTCCTGCTTCTGAAGGACAGCAGCGATCCCCTGTGGAATCAGACGCTCGAGCCGGTGGACCCGCCGGAGACGGCGATCGTCCAGGTGGACCTCGCCGAGGCGATCCGCAGGGCCGAAAGCAACCGGCCCGAGCTCGCCGAGGCGAGGACCGCGCTCGTCGAGCGCGACGTGGATGTGGACTTCGCGAAGGACCGCCTGAAACCGCAGCTCGATCTCGTGGCAGGCTACGCGCGCCGAGGGCTCGCGGGCAGTCTCAATTCGTATGCTCCGGAAGCGGAGGTTCTCCTCGGCGTGCCGATCGTCGTGCCGGACGCAATGGCCGGGGGATTTGGCCGTTCGGTCGGAACGATCAGCGAGGGCCGCTTCCCCGACGCCTCGATCGGGCTTTCCTTCTCCGTACCCGTCTTCAACCGCGGGGCGAAGGGGGATCTCGCCATCGCCAAAGCGCAGAGAAGCCAGGCCGAGATCCTCGTCGCGCAGCAGAAACAGCGCGTCGCGGTCGAGGTGCGCAACGCGGTCCTCACGCTCGACACCGCCGCCCAGCGCATCGACGCGGCGAAGGCCGGACACTCCGCGGCCGAGACGCAGCTCCGCGCCGAGAAGGAGCGCTACAACGTCGGGCTCTCGACGAATTTCTTCGTCCTCACGCGCCAGAACGACCTCGTGCAGGCCGTTCTCACCGAGACCGCCGCGCTCACCGATTACCGCAAAGCACTCACCGACTTCGCGCGCTCCACGGGGATCCTTCTCGACGAGCGCCGCATCGAGATCCGGGACGACGCTCCGGCCGTGAAGGCCGATGGGGAAAAGTGAACATGGCCCGATCGAACATTTCTCCGATTCTCATGGCCTCTCTCGCCGCCCTCGGCGCGTTCGCCGCCGCCGGCTGCTCGCGAAACGCGAACGGGCGCACGACCGCCGCCGTGCCGGCGCCCGCGCCGATCTCGGTCCGGGCCGCCGCCGTGGAGAGCCGTGTTCTCCCGCGCATCCTCGAGGTCACGGGCGCCCTCACCGCGGACGAATCGGCGGACGTGGCCTCCGAGCGCGATGGGAACGTCGCGAGCGTCCGCGTGGAGCGCGGGACGTACGTCGAGAAGGGCACCGTACTCGCGACCCTCGACGACCGCGATGCGAAGGCACAGCTCGACCAGGCGCGCGCGAACCTCGCGTGGGCCGAATCCGAATACGCAAGGTACGCCGAGCTCCGGCAGAAGCAGGTCGTCGCGAAGTCCGAGAATCAGCGGAAGGAAACCGACCGCGACCTCAACCGCTCCGCGCTCGCCCTCGCCGAGAAGGCGTTCGCCGATTGCGTGATTCGCGCGCCGTTCGCGGGCGTCGTCACGGAAAAGAAGGTCTCCGCGGGCGCCTTCGTGAAGCGCGGCCAGGCGATCTGCGGCCTCGTGAAGATCGACCCGCTCCGCGCCGAGCTCGCGATCCCGGAGTCGGCCGTGTCCGCGATCCAGATCGGACAGAAGGGCGAGCTCAGCGTGCAGTCGTTCCCGGATCGGGCGTTCGACGCCACGGTGCGCTACATCGGCCCCTCGCTGCGTTTCGAGTCGCGGACGCTCGTCGTCGAGGCGGTCGTGCCGAATCCGCAGCACCTCCTGAAGCCCGGCCTGTTCGTGACCGCACGTCTCGCGCTTCCGAAGTCCGAGAAAACACTCCTCGTGCCGTCCGCCGCCGTCCTCACGGACTCGGGCGTCTCGCGCGTCTTCGTGCTCTCCTCCCAGAGGGTCGCCGAGCGCATCGTGGCGCTGGGCGATCGCTACGGCGACTCCCTCGAGGTGCGGTCCGGCGTCGCGGCGGGTGAACGCGTCGTCGTCGCCCCCGACCGCCGCCTCGTGGACGGCCTCGAAGTCGTCCGCCCCAACTGATCGGCGAAAGGAAACCACACCGTGCAGGCCCTCGCCCGTCTCTGTGTCCGCCGGCCCGTCTTCGCGTCGGTCCTCATCATCGCGCTCGTCGTCGTCGGCGGCGTCGGCTACACCCGCCTCGGCGTCGACCGCTATCCGAAGATCGACTTCCCCACCATCGCGGTCATCACCCGGCTGCCGGGAGCCGCCCCCGAGGAAGTCGAAACCGAGATAACGGACAAGATCGAGGAGTCGATCAACACGATCGCGGGCATCGACGACCTTCAGTCGGTCTCCGCCGAAGGCATCTCGCAGATCTTCGTCACGTTCATCCTCGAGAAAAACGTGGACGTCGCCGCGCAGGAAGTGCGCGACAAGGTCAACCGCGTCCTCGCCGACCTGCCGCGCGACATCGACCAGCCTATCGTGGAAAAGCTCGATCCCGACGCGACGCCCGTCCTCTCCGTCGCCCTTTCGGGAAGCCGCTCGCTTCGCGAGACGACCGAGTTCGCCGACAAGGTCCTGCGCCGGCAGCTCGAGTCCGTCAACGGGGTCGGCCAGGCCACGATTCTCGGCGGGCGCTCGCGCCGCATCAACGTGCGCCTCGACACGGAGCGCCTCAAGGCTTACGGCCTGACGGCGGTGGACGTGCGGCTCGCTCTCCAGACGCAAAACGTGAAGATGCCGGGCGGCACGCTCAAGGCCGGCGCGAACGAGGCGACCGTACGCATCTACGGCCGTGTCGCGAACGCGAAGGAGTTCGAGGCCATCTTCATCACGCAGCGCAACGGCCTGCCCGTTCGCATCGGCGACGTCGCGACCGTGGAAGACAGCGAAGAGGACGCCGAGAGCGCCGCGAGCAAGGACGGAGTCCCCACGGTGATCCTGTCGATCCGGAAGCAGTCGGGCACGAACACGGTCGAGGTCATCGACGCGATCAAGGGCCGCCTCGCTGAAATCGCGCCACAGCTCCCGGCCGGCTACACGACCGAGATCGTCCGCGACCAGGCGCAGTTCATCAAGGCGGCCGTCGACACCGTTCAGGAGCATCTCGTCCTCGGCGGCTTCCTCGCGGCGCTCGTCGTCCTCCTCTTCCTCGGCAACCTCCGCTCGACGCTCATCGCCGCCATCGCGATCCCAACTTCCATCATCTCGACCTTCGCGCTCATGTATGCGATGGGCTTCACGCTGAACGTCCTCACGCTTCTCGCCCTGACGCTCGCGGTCGGCATCGTCATCGACGACGCGATCGTCGTCCTCGAGAACATCTTCCGGTTCATCGAGGAGAAGCATGTCGCGCCGTTCCAGGCGGCGATCGACGCGACGAAGGAGATCGGCCTCGCCGTCCTCGCGACGACGCTGTCCCTCGTGGCCGTCTTCCTCCCCGTCGCGTTCATGGGCGGCATCGTCGGGCGGTTCATGAACTCGTTCGGCCTCACGATGGCGTTCGCGATCCTCGTCTCGCTCCTCGTCTCCTTCTCGCTGACGCCCATGCTTTCGGCGAGGCTGCTGAAGAGGAAGGAAGAGAAGAAGGAAGATTCCAAATCCCGCGGGTTCTATGCCGTCATCGACCGCACGTACATGGCGATGCTGAAGTGGTCGATGGCTCACCGCTGGGTCATCGTCCTCGTGTGCTTCCTCTCTCTCCTCACGATTCCGATCCTCTTCAAGGTCGTCCCGAAGAACTTCCTGCCCTACGACGACGAGTCCCAGTTCGAAGTGAATTTTCGGGCGCCGGAGGGAACGTCGCTCGAAGCGACGGCGCTCATCGGGAACCGCATCTCGAACGAGGTCAAGGCGCTCGGCGGCGTCGCCTACACGCTTCTGACGGTCGGCGCCGACGACGCGAAGACCCCGAACCTCGGGAGCGTCTACGTGAAGCTCGTGGACGCCGACAAGCGCAAGGACGCGCAGACGACGGTCATGGACCGCGTCCGCAAGCAGATCCTGCCTCACTTCGCGGACGCGAAGCTGCGCTCGGACGTGTCGTACGTGAACGCGTTCTCGAGCGGACAGAAGAACGCCGAGATCATGTTCGTCGTGAACGGACCGGACCTGACACGGCTCGCCGACATCTCCGACGCGCTCATGAAGAGGCTCTCCCAGGTGCCCGGCATCGTGGACGTGGACTCGTCGCTCATCTTCGGAAAGCCCGAGCTGGGGGTGACGGTCGCCCGCTCGAAGGCGTCGGATCTCGGCGTCTCCGTGGCGGACGTCGCCGAGACGCTCCGCGTCCTCGTCGGCGGCGAAAAGGTCTCGGCCTTCGACGACGGGGGCGAACAGTACGACGTCTATCTCCGCGCGCGGCCGCTCGACAGGGCCGACGAGGCGAGCCTCCGCCGCTTCAACGTACCGTCGAACCGCCTCGGCGCCGTCCCTCTCGAGGACGTGACGTCCTTCCGCGCGGGCACCGGCCCGTCGGAGATCAAGCGCCTGAACCGCCGGCGCCAGGTCACCATCCTCGCGAACATGAACCCCGGCTTTTCCTCGCAGGTCGCCATCGACCTCCTCTCGAGGGAGGCGAAGGCGATGAACCTCGACCCGTCCTACACGTACCGCTTCATCGGCCGCTCCAAGGAGCAGGGCCGTGCCGCACAGAATTTCCTCCTCGCCTTCGCGCTGTCGTTCATCTTCATGTACCTCATCCTCGCAGCCCAGTTCGAGAGCTGGCTTCACCCGATCACGATCCTCCTCGCTCTTCCGCTCACGGTGCCGTTCGCGCTCGTCTCGATCCTCGTGGCCGGGCAGTCCGTCAACATCTTCACGTCGCTCGGCATCCTCGTGCTGTTCGGCGTCGTGAAGAAGAACTCGATCCTCCAGGTCGAGTTCGCGAACCAGCTCCGCGAGCGCGGCATGGAGCGCGACGCGTCGGTCATTCTCGCGAGCCGCGAGCGCCTTCGTCCGATCCTCATGACCACTCTCGCATTCGTGGCGGGCATGCTGCCTCTCCTCGTCTCTTCGGGGCCGGGCGCGGGCACGAACCGCGCGATCGGGTCGGTCATCGTGGGAGGCCAGACGCTCGCGCTCCTCCTGACACTTCTCGCGACGCCGGTCGCATACTCGCTCTTCGACGACGCCCAGCAGGTCGCCGGCCGGCTCGTCCGGCGCCTGAGGAAGACGCCCGCCCACGTGGCCACCTCCGCGCCGGAGACCCGGCCGGTCGTGGCCGCGCTGTAGGAGACGCCATGCGACCTGCGACTCGATTCGCCGTCCTCGCCGCCGCGGCCCTCGCGGCCGCCTGCCGCAACGGCGGCGACCCGAATGTCGTCGTCCTGAGCGGGCGCCTCGAGGCGCCCGTCGTCGACCTCGCGCCAAAGGTCGCCGGCCGCGTCGTCGAGGTGAAGGTGAGGGAAGGGGATCGCGTGAAGGCCGGCGACCTCCTCGTGAAGCTCGACCTCGGCGAGACCGCTCTCGCGCCGGAACGGGACGCAAGAGGACTGCAGTCGGCCGAGGCGCGCTTCAACGACCTGAAAGTAGGCAGCAGGAGCGCGGAGATTGCACAGGCCGACGCGGATCTCGCCGACAAGAAGGCCGCCGTCGAACTCGCACGACGCGAACTGGAGCGCCAGGAGACCCTGCTCTCCAAGAAAGTAGGAACGCAGAGCGACACAGACACCGCCCGCACGACACTGGAACGGGCGGTGGCGAACGCAAAAATGGCGAGCGACCGTCTGGAGCTGCTGCGTGAAGGCTTCCGCCGGTACCAGACCGAGCAGGCGCGCGCGGACGTCTCGCGCGCGCAGACGGTGCTCAAGCAGTCCGAGTCCGTCGCGCGCGAAGCCGAGATCCGCGCGCCCGCGGACGGTGTGGTCCTCCACCGCATGGCCGAGCCGGGGCTCCTCCTCGGCGCGGGACAGCCCGCCGTCACGATGGCCTTCGCGGACCGGCTCTACGTCCGCACGTTCATCCCAGAGACGCAGCTCGGCCGCGTGCGCATGGGGAGCCCGGCGGAGGTCTCCGTCGACGCGTTCAAGGGCCGGACGTTTCCCGCGAAGGTCACGGAGATCTCCCCGGACGCCGAGTTCACGCCGAAGCCCGTCGACACGTCCCGCGAGCGCGTGAACCTCGTCTACGCCGCGAAGGTCGATCTCGACGCCGGTTGGAACGCGCCGCTCGTCCCCGGCCAGCCGGCGGACGTGCGCGTGAAGGCCGCGGAAGGCGCCCCGAAGTGATCCGCGCCGAGAAGCTCGTCCGGAGCTTCGGCAGCCGCCCGGCGCTGCGCGGGATCGACCTGTCCATCGAGCGCGGCGAGATGTTCGCGCTCATCGGGCCCGACGGCGCCGGCAAGACGACGTTCTTCCGGCTCGTCGCGGGCCTCCTCGAGCCGACCTCCGGCCGCGTCGTCCGCGAGGACGTGCCATTCGGGATGGT
>Ga0207927_1001131_pt1 | contig 11409 bp, 9 predicted proteins | sample NGESurdeep072012_2_FD_184456 | JGI IMG/M metagenome (GOLD analysis project Ga0207927, IMG submission 184456) | Arctic peat soil microbial communities from Barrow, Alaska - NGEE Surface sample 210-2 deep-072012 (SPAdes) | ecosystem: Environmental > Terrestrial > Soil > Wetlands > Peat ... | reverse complement strand
GAAGCCAAAGCTTTTCCTGATCCTCGTCCGTGCGGCGGCTATGCTTCGACCGCTTGATACACACGTCTCACGGTATCGATAAAGCGGACTTGATCTAGTCGTGCTCCCAATGCGAAGTGCTTTGAAAGACATGAATGGCCTAACTCAGGTTCGCTCCGCCCGATTCGTAAACCCGCTGGGCGTCCTAGATTATCAAAATCGCCAAAGAGAGCGAACCGTGAGAATCTGCTCATCGAAAGCCTGGAACTCGTACACTATCAGGCCGCCATGACGAGAACTCAAGAGGAAACCCAAAAGGCAGAACAAGCAGAAAAACACACCAGCCGCAGCGAGCCTGAGCCAGCGTCCTGAGACCCCCGCAATGAGGATTCGGCTGCAGCACAGATATTCAAGTGTAATCATGAACGGTACAGCGGCGCTCAAAAGGAAGGCTGGAATGTGTATAAACAAGTACTTCCAACCGCCCAGCCATGTTCTAGTTGACGCGACGATACCTAGATCTAGAGGGGGTATACCCCACGAAAGAAAGGAAGACCAGACTCCGTACACACCGTGTGGGTCCGTAAGACCACGGCAGAGCTGTACCGGTAACTGAAAAGGAATGCTGAGAGAGTAGCGGGCAAACTTTCTACCCAACGAAAGTGCCTGCATTATCCCTAATCGCTCCAAGGGTACATCCTCCGCCACAACTCCCACATTAGAACCGGGCGTGTCTGTTAGCGTAGGTTCGAGTCGATATCGCAACAGATGCTCAGCACGCCACACAGTAATATCTATATGCTTAGAAAGACTGCTCGTGCTTTCTGCGAAATCAGCAATGCCGTTAATAGGAATATCATTGACCTCCACTAATATGTCGCCTGGCGACAGACCAGCTCTGGCAGCCCGGCCTGCCGGCGAGATGGAACTGACGGTTACTGGTCGTGGCCACACGTTGACATATGGATCGACTATGATCCCCAGATTGTGATTAGTATCTCTCGGCATATCGATAGCTGGAAGGAGAATCCCCGCTCTGCGAAGCTGCACTTGTAGTTTTGGGGAGTCATGCCTATCAACTACATCAACAAACTCTTCGATACTCCTGACATTGCGACCGTTTGCAATGGCTATTATGTCGTCGCGCTGCACGCCATGGCTATACGCTGGCGAGTCGGGCAGGACGTGACGTACTCTCAATGCTGTGGGGACAGGTTGGGAAACGACTGACAGTTGACCAGAAGAAACGGCATTCGTGATACTCGATAACCGAATAGGAGGAAGAAATCGTCCATCCCGCATGAGGAGCGCCATGGTAGCGGGAGACTGCTTGCTGGTCAGCGTCGACATATCAACGATTCGTTTCTTTCCGACCATTACTACGATATCTCCAGCTTGCAACTGTGATCCGTCAAGCGTCAGGGGTGATTTGATATTGGATAGCGTGATGACTGTAGGCCGTTGAGGATAGCCCCAGGTAAGATAGGCCAAACTTGCAAGAATCCAGATAAAGGCAACGAGAGACGCCAGGCTGAGTGAAACTACGAGAAGCGAATCGAAGCTCCGCTGCCAAACGCCGTGCGCTGTGAATCGTCCGCCACGGTTATGTCTGCTGCAGTTGATGAAAGGATAAAGGGGCACAACACCATACTCACAGGGTATTCCAAGAAAGTGCCCTCTAGAGAGCGCGAGACCAGGCAGCCCGAACCATATATGAGTGACACGTATCGCCCAGGGACGAAACGCCAGGAGCTTGAGCCCAGCGTATAATTCTGACATTATGCACAGTAAGAGAAATGAGAGTGCAGCTTGCGGCACAAAGGCGGAAATAGCAAATCCGCAGACGAGATAAAACAATGTTGGTGCAGCTGCGCTCACGCGGTTGTTACCTTTCCTTGAGAACCAGATGTACCGCCGTCGCGGTAATGATGAATGAAAATAGCAATGTACCTACTCCTCCGTCTAGAAAGACCAGGAATGAAACCAATAACATGGCGATACTTACGAATCCTGCAGGTTGCCGCCAATCGACCATTGAGCGCATTTCATTCGGAACGAGCAGCCTACGGAGAAGGATAAACAGTGCGCCCATGCCTCCTATTGCGGCAAAAGCGAGCATCATCCTTCTCCATATACTATGATTACGAATGATCGACGGCGTAAGCGTTGCCATATACGAACTTCCCTCCTGGTCGAACACCCTAATTTGAAACGCTGATCCTTCGAGCCATTGGCCAGGCTCGTCGGAATGTAGCACTCCCTGTGAGCTCACAGTCATCCCAGGATATGCGCTAGCCAACTGCCATTGGTATGGAGGGATACCGCCAGATGCAGCGAGTTGTACTGAATACGGTGTCCCTTCAATGGCGGCAGGAAGCACCGTGGAAATGGTCAGCGGTTGGCGTGTCAGTCTGGAACTTCCAATTTGTTCCGCAAGCACCTGCCATTGAAACTCTTTTATGTCGCTCTCGCCCGCGGAGTCGTTAACTTGAATGTGTACGTTGAATATACCTGACTGTTCGGGAGCACCGAGGATCGCTCCGTCCTCAAACCTGGTGCCAGATGGGAGCCCCCGTGCGGACCACCCATAGGGGAGAATTCCTCCTTCGACAGCAACCACGAACTCCACGACAGTCTCAACATGTGCGACCGGTATCCTAGGCGTACGAATACGAAGAGCCTCAAGATGTCCCAGGTCAGCTACTTTCAAAGGCAACGTTCGTTGACTTCTGGTGCCTCGACTATCAATGACAGTAATGTCGACTGGAAACTCTCCAAGAGCTTGAGGAGTACCTTGCAGCTTCCCTGATGCGTCGACCACGAGACCTGATGGAAGATGTACACCGTTCCAGTTATACGGTGGTCTTCCTCCCCGAGCTACGAGTTCATATGAGTATACCCGGCGGAACGTGGCTTCGGGTAAAGATCTAAAAGCAATCTCCAGTGGATAGTTGAAGCTACCACCGATTCCCAGCAACAGAGCAATCACCGCAAAGCCCGTCAGCGACATTACCAAAACAACAAAGAGATCTAAAAATCTAAAGTCCAGCGGTGGACTAACTTGTCTTGCCACGGTCCTCATGTGATCTTTCCAGGTAACGGCAGGTGCTTTATGAGTGCTCGCTGAGTTCTGGCTCGAGCAACCACACTCCCTATGCGAGCCTTTAAAGTTGCCAACGCTCGAAGATCATGCTGGAAAACTAGTGAGACTGCACAATATGACAGCGCGCTTAGTGCCAAGGCCGTGCATATGATCATCAACGCGCTTCCCAAAAGCGGACCGGCAGAAGCAAGAGAGCTGATATCCAAGGCCCGCTCTCTCATTCCAGTGCCAACGAGATCCAAAAGGAGTGTGCGCATGCGCCAAGCGCTTCCCACAAACCCAAGTGCAGGAAGTGTCCAGACTAGGGCTTGTACAGGTATATACCAGAGCTGGATCGCATCTTCCGCGTAGTCTAGTGCCGTCCTGAATTCCGCAGATTGAACTTGCTCAATCGTTAGATCTTCTCGGGGCAACTGCGTTCTTGCAAGGCCCATGATGAGGCGGTTCGTCACGGTGGCAGCGATTTGGTCGCTCGAGGGGGGCAAGCTCAATGGTCCACAATCCTGCTTATCTATAGGCACCTCGCGTGAAGTCTCAGAGCTCGCATGCACGTCAGAATTGATCAAATGATACCGCGACATTAGAAGTATGAAGATCCACACTCCAACCGTCAGCACGATTCCCAACGCGGGGTCAAGCGGTATCCTTGCGAATCTGAACATAAAGCCAACGATGCCAATCAAAAACGCACTCCAGAAACCAGCTGTCCAAAAGCCTTCGAGATAGTGGGCCACTCTAGGTCGCCTCCCCACGTTAACTTTGGCGCGCAAGCGCCTTAAAAGATCCCTTTATAGTTGAACGATAGACAAGAATGAGAATCAGCGACCAAATGCAGAATGAAGCAGTCACGAGGCCGATCTCGCTGAGATGCGATCTAATGAACATACGACTGTCTAGCAGGATGCGTAGCAAAAATAACAAGGTTACAATGAGCTGGAACAAGAAAAGAAACAAAAGATACCGCGTTATAAGCAGTTGACGCATCAGATCAGCGATTCCCAATTCAGGCGTCATGCCTAGTGTCTCGGGCTCGCGGTCGCTCCAGGCAGGCGCCTTCTGCTTTCGAGGCTGCGCCGGCTCATCATGGAACGGGTAGCGCGCTTGGTGGCCACGATGACCATTGGCAGTAGATGGGCTACCTCCAGAGGCGTCTTTGCCCCCTTGCCAAATCGGCCCATCTTGGAATGGATAGCCTGGTTGGTGGCCTCTATCACCATTGGCAGTAGATGTACCACCCTCAGAGGCGCCCGTGCCCGCTTGCCACTGATCGCCTAGTTGTCCCCCAGTGGTACTTGCGCCGCCACTGGAATCGTGGCGCCCTTGGCGAGGAGATAGCTTAAAGAGAAGATGGCTATACAAGACTATCATTAAGCAAGAGACAATTAGTGCAGAAACGGCTATTAAATGAAGATCTCTGTACCAAACATACAATAGCACTAAGCTCAAGACCAAAAGAGAAGCGAAGACTCTGAAGCCTATTCGGGCGAATACACCAGCAACAACTCCCAACGCGATTATTACTTGCAGTTGCAGAATATAGTGTTCGTTCAGAACATTAAAACTAGTGTGGTGCCAAATCCGTCCTACGAGAACGCCACAGATCAGGGCGGCGGCTGCTCCCGTAACGACGAACGAGCGTGCTTTGGTCGGTGCCAACAAGAGATATCCCATAATGGCCGAAAAGAAAATGAGAACGTCTAAACGCAATCCGCCTGGGCCTGTCTCAGCCGGCTCAAGAAGTAGACCCAACACGGCAATCAGCGATAGTGCTACGACTTGTATCGTTCGCGTCCGAATATTGCGCCCCTTAAGAGATATCAACGGCGTAACGAAATCCGATATCCCATCCGTAAATATCGATTTGAGCCTGGCGACTAGTAGCTGCGTTTCCAAGGAGAACGGCGCATGCGTTGAAGGCACCTCCAGCTACTCGCTGTACGCCTCGCCTTAGCCCTGAATCAGTAACCCACTCGAAGACATTGCCCGTTAAATCGCAAATGGCTTCTGAACTGGCAAACTCGCGAAAAGCATCTACAGGTGATGTCTGCCTATCGCCAAGATAGAACATGTCATTGCATCGATCGGGCTCCCAAACCGGGCCCCACGGGAACAGCGTGTCGTTCAACCCTCTCACTGCGCGTTCAAATTCCGCCCGAGATGGCAATCTGCCGCCCGCCCACTTGCAAAACTCTTCAGCATCTCGGAAGGATACATAAGTAACGGGGTTCTTAGGGCCGGAGTCCTCATAGGCCGTACGCCAATTGTTCTCGGCTTTGTCCTTTTCAGCGGATGTCTTGAATTCTGGTCGTTCTGCAACAAACAACTCGAACTGCTCGTTAGTAACTGGATAACGGGATAGCCAGAACGGGCCAACCCTTATCTGTGGACGTTTCTCCGCTGATTCAGACAACAGGTTCCGAAACTCCTCCAGTTCCTTCCGCGTTAGCTTTCCGATAAAACCGCGGTCGATCGCATATTTGCAGATGTAGTCCAACTCGAGGTCCGTCAATCCCATATTGAGAGTTCTACCGGGGACACGCTCCAACGGATTGAGATCCCGGATCTGCGCTGAAGCAGAAGTAGCAGTTCGGAGCAGCACGCGAGGCGGTATAGTAGGTTCCGGCGATATCCTTGTCCGAGGTTCATCAATACGTGGTGCAATTCCTAGTCCAGGCACGGCGTCGAAAACGATTTTTATCAAGTCCTCCTCGACTTCCGCGGCGAACTGCTCTAGGTCACAGTACGCCGTGACAATTCCGTGAGACTCGAGATCCTTTCGGAATGTCTTGACAAGCGGCATCTGTTCCAAGTCTTGATCATTTGGGTAGAATGGCTTTTCACACAAGTAAAACATGATTCGAGGGGCATCTGGCTTGCTCAGCTGCGATAAGGCAACCCGCAACTCGTGTTCGGTACCGGATCCGGCCTGATCCGTGGGAGTACCAAAGCGTTTCCACATTATCCCGATAAATACCTCATAATGACCCGTCTGACTATCTATGACACCTTGGGGGGAGGTGCCAATCTCGGGGACAACATCTCTCTCCCAACGGAAAGTGGTCAGAAGTAGACCGTTATAACGAGCGACTGTTCGATTGAGTTTATCGATGACTTGGTCGAGCTTGTCCCGGGCCTCCTTCACATCAGAAGGTGAAGACACAAATATGGTTATTACTCTCAGTTTCGAAGCTAAAACCATCCAACTCCTTCCACCTGCCTGGCTGCAGCCCGACTTTGCAGATTCCCGACTCTCACAGGCGAAATCCAATATTAATCGACTCTCTTCGTAATCAGTTCTAATGCTGATGATTCATTGCTTGCTACCTGGATGTGAAACACCGGGGAACGACTGTTTTGTTGGTCACCTGTATAAGCTGACCTGAACAGCCTACAAATGGCTCTTCTGCTCGCATAACGAACACGACAATCGCCATCGGCATGCAGAAGTCGGCACAACTCCGCGATCACCTGCCTATCGATAAACTCTATCGAATATCTTGCGGCAATCTCGCGTACCTTGGGATTGATGTCCGCGAGACCGTATAATAGAGTTTGTCGGACCATTGGCTGGCCGCTTGAGAACAGGACATGAAGAATCTGAAGTTGTAGAGCTCCCTCGGCACTGCTCGCGAGCCGAAGTAGGGAAGACAAGACTTTCTCCTCATTACTACCTCGCAATGCACGAAGAACATGTCCCCACAGTTCCGATTCGCTCGGCGTGTGTAAGATTGTTAGCAGGAATGTCACCGCGGTATCGTGTCGAGAGTCCCGCAGAAAATATATGATCGATTTCTTGGATCCTCGTGATCCGCAATTATAGGCCTTTGTAAGAGCCACGAGAGGAACCGGGAGGTCGCGAATATAGAAGGCGTGAAGCAGTTCCATGTTCAAGAGCGGTCTATCCATGTGCGATATCAGCCCTCTAAGATGTTGAAGGAATGCGCTATCGACTTGCAGGAGTGCTCGACTGTTCTCAGAGTTAATCGCATATTTAAGCTTCTTCTCCCAAGCATCGAAGACTGACCAAAGTTCGTTGAAGCCATTGCAGAGAGCTGCTTGTATCGCCTTAAGAGTATGCCTGGTGGAGCTAGAAAGGTCGTGCGCGGACAGAAAGTCAAGATCCCGTGAAGCCTCAGTGACGGTGCGGCGCGGCGTGCCCCTGAAGGTGCGAAGAGCCTCATAGTATGGGTGCAGAATAACGACGAAAAACATTGATGATTCGCGGTACAGCACGTGTGCTACGAAGTCTCCGTCTTCTTCCGAGATGATACCGAAGAACTCATGGCCGCCGAGCGTAAGCTGACGTGTGAGTTCGCCGCTTAGGATACAAGTCATTTGGCTAGGGTCTTGAGTGATATTAACGTGTGCAGAAGTGGTAGGTCGGGGAAGGCACCCCGCAGCTTCTTCGAACTTGGTGCGAAGGAAGTCGTCCCTTGGCGGTGTTAAGTCTGCCTGCGGCGGTGAAGCCCCCAAAAATGCCTCATACGATTCCATGACCAACTTCACCTCGCGCTCAAGATGATGAGGTGTCGGATGTTTGCACGGGCGCTCGCTGAAACGCTGTGACCCGGCTCACAAGTTCCTGTGACCCCGGCACTCTCGTAAACGGAGGCCGAATCGCGCAGGCTTATAAGGACTTGATAACAAGCAGCGTTTATTGTGGAGGCGACCGCTGTTGAACCCGCGCCACTAGCGTGGAGGATTGCCAATCGTCTCGCACGACAGCGGAAAGACGACTTCTGCTCACATATTGCTGCGAGTTCGGAAACATCGTCAAAAGCGCGTACACCCCGGTCCTGGTGAAGCATTCGAAGCACTTTTCGCTGGAAGACAGCCTGGCCGAAGATTACTCTCGACAAGTCAGCCAGCATCCGGCAACCGCATTGGCGCCGCCACTTGGACGTAAAACGCCCGAGCCGGTGAACTGACGCGAGGCGGGCCCGATGTCAGCTTCCGGGAAGTGTGGAACATCCTCGCCTCCCTAGTGGTAAGGCGGCGCCGGTTAAGGCAAGCGAGCGGTTGCCGCAGATTCTTTCTCTCGCCGTCGATTTTAGGGAATGATAACGTCCTTTATCATGCACAAAACAGGGCACAAGGGAAGAGGTTCTTACATAGTGTAACGGCTATCACTTCACACTCAGAAGAAGCCTAACCTTGTGTTTGCTAGACTGCCTCTGCAGGCGATTGCGCCAACAGGCAGAAGTTGTTTTGATACAGTTCTTGCAGACCTTTGTGGAACCTTGAGGTTTTGGGTAATTCAAGGCGAACCGGAGGTCACCTTATGGACAGACTCACGCCTGAACAGAAAAGCTGGAACATGGGCCGCGTCAAAGGTCGGGATATGATGCCGGACGAACACCCTAATCTGTTTGGTCCGTGCTATGAAAGGGTGCTGGCATGCCGGATTGCGCCGTGTTGGCACGACTGCCGAACGAAGAAAAATGCAAACCGTCCGAATCCAGCTCGCCTGCCTTTCAACTTCGGACGGTAGGAAACCATGGATGACTTGGAAAACGCGCTTAAACAACGCTTTCCACTGCTGAGGTCACTGCGGATCTTTCATGGCCCAGGAGACTGCGAAGATCTCGCCGCATTCATGGGCGTGCTGCTTTCAGCTATGGAAGGGTCGCACGACTCGCCCTTCTGTTTCGTCTTCCCGAGAAAAGCCGGCATTGCGCCGCTCAGCGCGACGTTACATGCCCTGGGACAATTTGCGATAGATTTTCCAAAGCTTGCCGAAAAATACGCTCTACAGAGTTTTCAGAAGGGGCAGCGCGTCAGACTCGTCCCGGAAGACAAAGTTTTTGTCTTCGGTGGAGTTTGGCCGGGCCTGGAGACGCGGTTTCGACTGGAGCTCTTGAGCGAAAACGCGGCTTTCACTTGGCCTGTTTCGGAAATCCTTCGAATCGAGCCCACACTTCGAAAAATTCCGAAAGGGGGGTTCGCCGATGGAGACAGAGCGCGCCGGGAAGCGCCACTGTCAATTCTGGACAGGTTGATCGGCAGTCGGACATTCGGGAACACCTCTCTCGGCGTCAATCATGTGTTGTATCTCGGAGGACGCTCAGAGGTCGAGGAATTCTTAACCACTACTTTTCTGACAAATTCAACATCTGAAATTCGCTCGTCGCTTGACCGCCTGATTACGCCCGGATCCATTGATGGGTCAGGAGAGATCAGGCACCAGGACAACTACCAAGCGGCGGGACAACCCCTAATGGCGATCAGCTCGCGTTTTGAAAATGTTGCGGCTGCCTGTAGCCTTGCTCCTCCACGATCAAAGGTTGTCGTCGTGGATGGAGCTAGGCGGATCACCGACCTAGCGAAGTTCGATTCCATAGCGGGGTCCCAGAATCTCATAATCGTCGCAGAACCGGATGAAGAGGAAAAGCTGCAACAGCTCTACGATCGCGGTTGCCGATTCTGGAGATTTTCGCTTGCGGACTTGGAGATGGGAACGCCGAGGCAGCAGAATGGAAGATTTTTTGATGGAGTCTTCCGTTCGGCACGCAACCAAGCGACATTTCAGACGGAGGGGCTCTCCTGCCGGAACTCTCACCTGGAACAGATCACAAATGCTCTAGAAGCTTGCCAAGCCTCCCTCGACGAAGCAGATGAGGATGAAACGCAGTTGATTCTCGGGCCGACCTACAGCCTACTCATGCACTGTACTGGATTGCTCGCCCCGCCTGACGCGAATGAGCGGGCGCGGCTCCTTGAGAAGGCGGAAACGCTCTCTGCGGCAGCAGCAGATAGAACAATGTGGCTGCCGGAGCCCGCAATGAAGGCGCTGAAGGATGCCTGTGCGGCGGCGATACAAGCTATCGAAGATCCTGAATTGGGAGTAGCAAAGGGTGTCGCTCTCAGAGCTCTGCTGGGCGACTTGCAGAAGAAGGAACTCAGTCCAGTTGCCCTTGTCGCACGCTCTGTTCCCAACAGGTTGAGTGTGACCCGATGGCTCGCGGATGAAGGCATAACCTGCCCGGTCCTGCTCCCGTCCAAAGTCGCTGACAACGGGTTTTTCGAACGGCTCATATGCACTGCTTGGCCCGGCTCCCCCAGCTTCAGCAGGATCGCGCGGAAGTTCGTGTCTCCCCAGATCTGCCTTCTTGCATATCCCTTCGAATGTCGGTGGTTGTACTCATTCGGTCAAAAACAACGCGGTAGCCATCTTGTACCCAGCATGAGTTCTCAGGAGAAATCAAGCCTGCTCGGGTTTTCCGGTGACGCGCCGTGGCCTGCCGATCTGGAGTCGCCAGACTCTGCAGATGTATCCCTCGAATCCAGCGAACCTTCTCATGTGGATCTTGAGGAACGAATGACCCGTAAAGGAATGTTCCCAGTCGGAATGGTCAGCGAAGAGACAACTCCCGCTAGAATGGTGAGTTTTTCCGGCGATGCATACGCCTATCTGACCGATACCTTCCGAATGCCGGTGATAACCGATCTCGTGTCCGGCGCAGCCGGTGACAATTACAAAGTGCCGCGCCGTCGGATCGCCGAGATAAACCCCGGCGATGTTCTTGTCTTTCGCGAGGGCGGAAGAAGAGACGTGATTCAGGCGCTGGCTGACGCACAGCTCGGGCCAGAGGCTTCAACGATTCGTGAGCGTGCAGCCCGCTGGCACAGGGCACTTCGTGATTCAGGTCTTGATGAAACGACACTAATGAGTGAGATGGAGGAAGTGAAATGTCCGCGCACTCTCCAGACGGTACGCGCGTGGCTTGCTAATGATTCCCTGATCGGCCCCCAGACAAGGTCCGATCTGGAAGCAATTGCCTATGCTGTCGGTGACCAGAACCTGCTGGACGATGTTCCCACTATCTGGGAGGCTATTCAGGTTTTGCGAAGCGAGCATCTGAGCGCCGGAATGCGCCTTTCGCGGATTCTTCTTAACAAGCTACCGGAGCGCATTGAAGAAATTAACGACGGAAGGACACGGATCGAGATCGATAACGCGACCAACGCTTGGATTGTGCAGGTAGAGAGGATAGCCGACGTAGTGCAGCCGTGCCCGCGATCCCACATCAATACCCTTCTGTGGGACACCCACGACCTTTTTTGAGGTGCATGCATGGCGAAGATGATACCGCCGCACTGGCACGACAATACACCGCGCAGCGAGCAGCGGATTTTCAATCTGCTTCAGAACGATCCCGGGACAAAGGACTGGGTGGTGCTTCATTCGCTTAACCTGAAACAGTCAGGGACCCAACCCTACGGCGAACTAGACTTCGTGGTGCTCATCCCCGGCTCAGGCGTCCTATGCCTTGAGGTCAAGGGCGGTCGAGTGGCGTGCAAAGACGGCGTCTGGACAACTACCGACG
>Ga0207927_1001130_pt1 | contig 11413 bp, 10 predicted proteins | sample NGESurdeep072012_2_FD_184456 | JGI IMG/M metagenome (GOLD analysis project Ga0207927, IMG submission 184456) | Arctic peat soil microbial communities from Barrow, Alaska - NGEE Surface sample 210-2 deep-072012 (SPAdes) | ecosystem: Environmental > Terrestrial > Soil > Wetlands > Peat ... | reverse complement strand
CCGACCCGGTAGGCACTCACCAGCGCTTCATGGCCGCCGCTGGACAGCGAGTCGGCGACGCGCTTGATTTCGCCGGACTCGAGCAGCGTCGAGAGTTGGCCGTGGGCGGCCCCGGCGACCTCGCGCGCATGGCCGCTGTGGGCCAGCGCGGCCGTCGTGCCCTTGGTCACGCTGTGCTGGAAGATCGCGCCCAGCCCGGCGATCCCGGTCGCGATGCCCATCTGGCGGAACGTGCTGTTGATCCCGGAGGCCATGCCGCTGCGCGAGGCCGGCACGACGCCGATCGCCGCCGAGGCGAGCGGCGGATTGACGAGCCCCACGCCGATGCCCGACAAGACGAAGCCGGGGATCAGCGTGGTCCAGCCGGAGGTCGCATCGACCGCGGTCATCGCGAACAGGCCGATGCCGATGAGGGCCAGGCCCGTGCCGAGCAGCATCCGCACGGGCACCCGCACGGTCAGGCGGCCGGCGATCGGGGCCACCGCGAACGACAGCAGGGTCGTCGGCAGGAAGCGCAGGCCAGCCTGCAACGGCGAGTAGCCGAGCACGTTCTGGATGTACAGCGTCAGGTACAGGAACATCGCGAAGATCGACCCCGACAGGGCGAAGGCGACGATGTTGGCGCCTGCGAAGGCTGGCCGGCGGAACAGCGTCAGATCGAGCATCGGGCGCGCTTGGGCGCGCTCGAAGACCACGAAAAGGACGATCAGGACGGCCGATCCAGCGAGCAGTCCGACGATCTGGGTCGAGCCCCAGCCGGCGTCGTTGCCGCGCACCAGGGCGTAGACGAGCAGGAACAGCGACCCCGAGAACGTGAGGAGCCCAAGCCAGTCAACGCCCGTGGCGTCCGGGTCGCGGGACTCCTGCACGCGGCTGACCGTCAGCACAACGGCCGCGATGCCGATCGGAAGGTTGACGAAGAAGATCCACTCCCAGCCGATGCCCGAGGTAATGAGGCCGCCGACGAGAGGCCCAACCGCGACCGCCGCGCCGGTGACCGCGCCAAAGACGCCGAAGGCCGTGCCGCGCTCGCGGCCCTCGAAGGCCTCCGCGAGCAGCGCCAGCGAGGTCGCGAACATCATCGCGCCACCCGTGCCCTGCAGGCCGCGCGCGAGGTTCAGCATGAGCGCGCTCGAGGAGAGCCCGCACAGGGCAGAGGAGCCGGTGAAGACGATCAGGCCCGCGACGAAGACGCGCTTGCGCCCGAGCTGGTCGGCGACCGAGCCCGCCGTCAGCAGGAACGCTGCCAGCGTCAGCGAGTACGCGTCGACGACCCACTGCAGGTCCTGGAAGCTCGAGTGCAGCGAGCGCTGGATGTCGGGAAGGGCCACGTTGACGACCGTGATGTCGAGAAGCAACATGAAGATCGCCACCGATACGGCGATCAGCGTCCACCACTTGCGATCCACGCGATCCTCCTCTCGGCTCGACGGTGTGCGCGGCTGACGCACCGCACTATATGAACGCGATCAGGAGCCGCTGAGGTGGCGGGCGAGGAACGGCACGACCCGCTCCCAAAGCAGCGCCGCCGCCGCCGGCCGGTAGGTCGGGCGGTAGTCGGCGAAGAACGCGTGCCCGGCGCCGTCGTAGAAATCGACTCGGACGTCCTGGCCGCTCGCCGAGGCCGCCTCGCGCAGCTGCGCCCCCAGCTCCGGTGAGGGGTTGTGGTCCTCGGCGCCGACGGCCGCCAGCAGCGGGCAGGCAAGCCGGGCCGCGAGCTCCAGCGGCGGGGTGGGTCGCTCGGGTGTACTCGCCTGCTCAGGGGTCGCGCGGTCGATGAAGCCGCCCCAGCAGTCGACCGCGGCGTCGAGGCGGTCGCTCGCACAGGCGAACAGCAGCGTGTAGCGCCCGCCCATGCAGAAGCCGATGCAGCCGACCCTGCCGTTCACGTCGCTGCGCGCGCGCAGGAGGTCGGCGGCGCACTCGAGGTCGCCGAGCACCGTCTCGTCGGACATCGCGAACAGCCGCGTCATCACGGCCTCCATGTCATCCATCGGAGGAGGGCCGCCTTCGCGCGTGAAGAGGTCGACCGCGACGGCCACGTAGCCGATGTTGGCGAGCCGGTTGGCAACATCCCGGATGTGCGCTCCGAGGCCGCTCGCCTCGTGGATCACGACGATGCCCGGGTAAGCGCCCTCGGCGGAGGGACGGGCCAGGTAGGCGTTGATCTGCTGCCCGCCATGGCCCCGGTAGGTGAGGTCCTCGGCGAGGACCCCGCGCGTGTCGGTGAGCGCTCCGGGGACGCCCTCGGGGCTCGGTTGGACCTGGGTGCTCGTCATGTGCTCGCTCGCCTCCTTCCTCGAGAACGCATGGGTCGCCTAGAGGATCGCCTTCGGATACGCCCGCGTGGCGGCAGCGAGCATGATCGCGAAGAACGCGGCGACGACGAGGAAGTCGAGCCACACCTCGCCTGCGCCGCCGACGCCGACCAGCATCTGGCGCAGGCCCTGCACCTCGTAGGTGAGGGGGTTCACGCGTGCGACCGCGTGAAGCCATCCGGGCATCACGCTGAGCGGATAGAGCGCGCTCGAGGCGAAGAACAGCGGCATCATGATGAGCTGCCCGATGCCCATGAAACGCTCGCGCTCCTTGACCGCGGCGGCGAGCAGCATCGACATGCAGGCAAAGGCGGCGGTGCCGAGCATGAGCATTGCGAGCGTGCCGAGGATGCCCGGAACGCTCCAGCGCACGCCTATGCCGGCGACCGCGAGGACCACGAGCAGGAGCAGCGCCTGGACGAGCGCACGGACGCATGCGCCGGCCGCCTTGCCGAGCACGATCGAGGTGCGCGAGAGGGGGGTGGCGAGCAGCCGCTGGAGCTGGCCGACGTCGCGTTCCCAGATGACCGCGAGGCCGAAGAAGATCGCGATGAACATCGCCGCCTGCGCCATCACGCCCGGGGCGATGTACGCGCGGTAGTCGAGCGTCCCGAGCGTCAGCGAGCGGTTGTTGCGCAGGGCCGTGCCGAAGATGAACAGCCACAGCAGCGGCTGGACGGAGCGGGTGACGATGTCGAGGTGGTCGTGGCGCAGCTTGCGCATCTCGGCCTGGGCCATCGCAAGCGTGCCCTCGGCCATGCGCGCGAGCGGCCCCTGGGCGAGCGCCGCCGGGCGGTGCTCAGCCGAGGCGGCGGGCGACGCGGCGCTGTGCGCGGACATCGGCGAGGCTCCCTTCCTCGCTGTCGGCGGGCCCTGCCAGCGATCGGCCGGTGACGGTCGTAAAGACATCTTCGAGGCTGTCGGCGCCGTGGCGCTCGATCAACGCGGCCGGCTCGCCCTGCTCGACCAGGCGACCGTGGTCGATGATCCCCAGCCGGTCGCACTGTCGCTCGGCCTCCTCCATCAGGTGGGTCGTGACGAGGATCGTCGTACCAGCCTGCTCGCGCAGCGCCTGCAGGCGCTCCCAGACCATCCGGCGGGCGGTCGGGTCAAGCCCCACGGTCGGCTCGTCGAGGAACAGCACGGCCGGCCGGTTGAGCAGCGCGCTCGCGATCTCCAGACGCCGCAGCATCCCGCCGGACAGGGTGCGGGCGAGGCGGTCGAGCATCGGCTGCAGGTCCATTGTGTCGATGACCTCGGCGATGCGTTTGCGGCGCTGAGCTCTTGGCACGCCGCTCACACGTCCGTAGAAGTCGAGGTTCTCGAGCGCTGTGAGGGCGCCGTCGACCGAGATCGCCTGGGGTATGTAGCCGATGCTCGCGCGCACGGCGAGACTGTCGGTGCGGACGTCGTAGCCGGCGACCAGGGCGCGACCGGCCGTCGGCGCCAGGAGCGTCGTGAGGACCCGGATCGTCGTCGTCTTACCCGCGCCGTTGGGCCCCAGAAGGCCGAACACCTCGCCGGGCGCAACCGCGAAGGAGACCCCGCCGACCGCCTCGAACTCGCCGAACCGGACGACCAGATCGTCGACCAGCAGGGCCGGCTCGGCGACCGTCGCGCTCACGTTTCCGGCTGTCGGGTGAGGTCGAGCTCGCTGTCCGGAGCGAAGGCGCCCTGGGTGCGCGCGTCCTGCTCGCGGATCTTGCGGCGCACGCGCTTGCGCGTCTCATGCAGCTCGTGCTCGAGGCGGCTCAGCTCGGCGGCACGGTGGCGCACGAGCTCGAGCTGGCGATCGATGTGGCCGAGCGCCTCGCCGAGCAGCTCGCGGCGGCGGCCCGGTTCGACATCCTCGCGGCGCAGCTGGGCGCGGACCTCCGCGCGTGCCTCCTCGGCCGTCAGGAGCGTCTTGAGCTCCTCGAGGGAGACCCCGAGCAGGTTCTTGAGGCGCATGACCTCGCGCAGGCGCTCCACCTCGGCCTCGGTGTAGAGGCGGTGCTGACCAGCGGCGCGTGCCGGCGCCTCGGGCAGCAGCCCGATCTCCTCGTAGTAGCGGATCGTCCGCGGCGTCGTCTCGACCATGCGGGCGACGTCGCCGATTCGCAGGGTGCCCGGGCGCTGCGCCTCCTCGGCGTCGGGGAGCGCGGTGTCCGCACGGGGTGGGGGAGGGGCGCTCATCGGTTGCTCGCCGGGACCGCGGGGCCTCGCGATGCGGAGCGCTCTGCCGCGATCGCGCCGATGCCCGGTTCCGGCCCGACCTCCAGGGGCCGGCGCGCGCCCCGGCCGGTGTCCTCCTCGACGTGGCTCGGGCGCAGCAGGCAGACGAACGTGCCGATGAAGGACACGGCCGCGAGCACCCACAGGGCGCTGTGCATGTTGGCGATGAAGGGCGCGAGCTTCTCGGGGGAGAGGCCCTTGGCGACGCCGGAGAAGATCGCGAACAGCGTCGCTTTGGGGATCGCGGATGTGACGATCGCCATCACAAAAGCGATCGAGAGCACCGCGCCGGTGTTCTGCAGCAGTGTGCGGGCTCCGGCCGCGATCCCGCGCCTGTGCGCCGGTACGACGCCCATCATCGCGGCGGTGTTGGGGCTGTTGAACATGCCCGAGCCGATGCCCACGAACAGTAGCCACAGAGCGCTCTGCCAGTAAGCGGTGTGGACCTGCAGCGTGGTCATCAGCGCCAAGCCGACGGCGCTGACGAGCATTCCCATCGCGGCGAGCGCGCGCGAGCCATGGCGGTCCGCGTAGATGCCGGCGAGCGGCGAGGCGACGAGCATGCCGAGGGCGAGCGGGATCAGCTTGATCCCGGCTTCGATCGGCGTGTTGCCCTGCGCGCCCTGGTAGTAGAAGACGAACAGGAACATCAGCGCAAAGCGCGCGAGCCCGTTGATGAAGGCCGCGGCGCTGGCGGCGGCGAACAGACGGTTGCGGAACATGCCGAGGTCGAGCATCGGCGCGCGCGAGCGGCGCTCGATCACGACCCACAGCGGCAGCAGCACGGCGGCGGCGGCGATCCCGGCGATCACGACGGTGTCGTTCCAGCCGCTGAGCCCGCCGCGTGAGACGCCGAGCACCAGGCCGGTGAGGCCCACGACGAAGGTGCTCGTGCCGAGCACGTCGTATCCGCGCACCGTGTCGGGCTTGGCGAGCTCGCGCAGGATCAATGCGCCCCACAGCGCGCCGCCGAGTGCGAACGGAACGTTGAACCAGAAGACCCAGTGCCAGGAGATCGCGACGAGTGCGCCGCCCAGCACCGGCCCGAGCACCAGGCCGATCGCGGCGACCATCGTGTTGGCGCCCATAGCCAATCCCAGCTGCTCCTTCGGGAAAGCGTCGGTGACAAGCGCGGCGGCGTTGGCGAACAGGAAGGCCGAGCCGATGCCCTGCAGGATCCGCCACAGGATCAGGACGGTGCCGTCGGAGGAGAAGCCGGCGCCGAGCGAGGCGAGCGCGAACAGCACAAAGCCGCCGACGTAGGCGCGCTTGCGCCCGAACAGGTCGCTCAGCCGGCCGGCAGTCAACACGAGCACGGTCGCAGCGATCAGGTAGGCGAGGATCACCCACACGAGGGCCAGCAGGCTCGTGTGCAGCGATCGCTCGAGGTCCGGCAGCGCGATGATCAGCGTGCCGGAGTTGGTGGCGGCGAGCAGCATCCCGAGGCTCGTACACGACAGAGCCCACCACTTGTAGTGCTCGTGCCCGGCGGCGACGCCGAAGCGTCCGCCTGCCGCTGCTCGCTCCTGCGAGGCCGTCATCGCTGCGTTGCCGTCGTCAACCGCATCGCCTTCCCTGCCCATCTAAAACTGACGTGAACGTAAGGATTAGAATAGCAGCGTGGGGTGTAGTTCGGAGGGGGCCACGGACGCTGGACCCGTGCTAGAACTGGTGCATGTCATCAGCGGAGCCGAAGGTCGCCAAGTCAGAGCAGGAGTGGCGTGAGCAGCTCACTCCCGAGCAGTACGACGTGCTCCGCAAGGCCGGCACCGAGCCGCCGTTCACGGGGGAGTACGTCTACAACAAGGCCTCCGGCGACTATCGCTGCGCCGCCTGCGAGGCGGTCCTGTTCAGCGCCGACACCAAGTTCGAGTCGGGCACCGGCTGGCCCAGCTTCACGGAGCCTGCGGTCGCCGAGGCGGTCGAGCTGCGCCCCGACAGGAGCCTCTTCATGCGCCGGACCGAGGTTCTGTGCCGCCGCTGCGGCGGGCACCTCGGGCACGTGTTCGACGATGGGCCGGGACCGGAGGGGCAGCGTTTCTGCATCAACTCGGCCGCGCTCTCGTTCGACCCCGCCGACGCGGGCGCCTCCGAGGTATCCAGCGACTCCGCTGATGCTCCGGGCAACCCCGCCCGGTAGCCTCCCCGTCCGATGGTCATGTTCGAACAGTCACGTCGGCTGTCCGAGCCCCTGCGGTGGGGACGGAGGGAGAAGCTCGCCCTCGGTGCGTTCCTCGGCTGCGTGGTGCTCGCGCTCATCGGTCTCGGCATCTACGGCCTCTCGAGCGGCGCGCCGGCCCGCGCCGACTGCATCCGCGTGACGTTCGCCAGCACGCTCGGCGGCGCCGATCTGCACGGTTGCGGGGCCCAGGCCCGGCGCATCTGCGCCTCGGGCGAGTTCCGCAGCATCGCGGAGGAACTCCGCGCCGCGTGCGGCCATGCCGGCATGCTCTACCGGGCTCCGCACTAGCCGTCTAGACAAATGTCGAAACGTCCCGGTCAAGTGTTGGCCACGGTGGCCCTACCGGCATTCCTGCAAGCCGGATTTCATACCCGGACTGTCATCGGTGTGCGGCGAGTGCCATTCGTGGGGCGGTCGCGCATCGCATTCAACGTAGGAAACGGAGGCCCATGTCCTGGCTGGCATACCCAAGTTGGCTGAACGCAGGAGACAACGCGTGGCAGATGACCGCTGCGACCTTCGTCGGGCTGATGAGCCTGCCGGGACTGGCGGTCCTGTATGGCGGCGTCATGCAGAAGCGCTGGTCGGTCAACAGCATGATGCTCACCTTCGTCGCATTCTCACTCGTCATGGTCGCCTGGGTTCTGTGGGCGTTCAAGATGGGCTTCGGCACACCGATCGGCACCGGACACGGGTTCTTCGCGTCGATGTGGGGCAAGTCGGGGACGGTGCTCTCGCAGGGAGCTGAGCAGGGACAGGCGATCATTCCGTCGGTCACGGAAGGCCCGCCGTTCCACTTCCCGGAGTCCTCGCTGGTGTACTTCCAGTTCGTGTTCGCGGCGATCACGCCGATCCTGATGCTCGGATCGGTGCTGGGCCGAATCAGCTTCAAGGCCTGGATTCCGTTCGTGCTGCTGTGGATCACGTTCGTGTACACAGTCAACGCGTTCCTGATCTGGGGCGGGGGCTACTTCGCCTTCCACGGCGCCCTGGACTACTCGGGTGGTTACGTCATCCACCTCGCGGCCGGCATCTCCGGCTTCGTGGCGGCGGCCGTCATCGGACCGAGACTGCAGCGAGATCGAGAGATCGACGCACCGAACAACCTGCTGATGGTGGCAGCCGGTGCGGGTCTGCTGTGGCTGGGTTGGAACGGCTTCAACGGTGGAGACTCCTACTACGCCGGTGCCAACGCATCGGCTGCCGTCCTGAACACGAACATCTGCACCGCGGTGGCGATGCTCGTGTGGATCGGCTGGGACTACATCTTCCGCGACAAGCCGTCACTGATCGGCTCGGTCAACGGAATGATCACCGGCCTCGTGGCGATCACTCCATCGGCCGGATTCATAACCGGCTACTCGGCGATCGCGGTCGGTGTGATCGCCTCGACAATCGTGTGGATGGCGATCAGGTTCCTGAGCCGTGCTCCGGTGTTCCGAAACGTGGACGACACGTTGGGGGTGATCTACACCCACGGGATTGCAGGCCTGACGGGCGGTCTGCTGGTCGGGGTGTTCGCCAACTCCAAGGTGATCGAGTACATCGGCGTCGGCGGAGCGAGCAACCTGCCCGGCAAAGACGGCGTGATCCACGGCAGCTGGACGCTGCTGCGCTGGCAGGCCGAGGCGGGTGCCTGGGTGATCGTGTTCAGCGGGGTCATGACGTTCATCCTGCTCAAGATCGTTGGGATCTTCATGCCTCTGCGGCTCTCCGACGAGGAGCTGGAGATCGGCGATCACGCGATCCACGGCAACGAGGTCTACCCGTCGGATGTGCCGACGCTCGGCGGACCCCACGCACCCGCGTGGCAGCCTGGCGGCGGCGGTGCCGTACCGGCGGGGGCAGGCGCCTAGCCAGGGCGCGGGTTCGAAAAACCTTCCGGCCCGGGCGCGGCCTCCCCACGGACGCGCTCGGGCTCGGAAGCACAGCGAACCTTCAGCGGCCCCGCTTCGGCGGGGTCGCTGTCGTTCGGCCACGATGGCGTTGGGGATCAACGCGGCGGGCGCGGGGCACAATGAGTTCTTGGGCAGCGTCAAGAAGGCAGCGAAACGCGAGCGTGCTCAGCAGCCCCCTCTGAATCTGAGCAGGGTTCCCAAACGGGTCGATAACCGGGCGAACTCGCCGCTTGGCGCGGGTATGTGCACAGGCGCCGACGGACAGAAGAATCCCCGCGATCAGAAGCGCGCCGAGAAAAGCATCCATGGGAACGTGATCGTCGAAGGGTTCGAGTCGGTCGACTTGTCCGCTCGGGCGAATGGCCGCAGGTCACGGGCGACGGCATGGTGCCCTGGCACGACGATGTTCGAGCCGTCAGAGACGGCCGGGAGCGCTACTGGTTGAGGGGGGCGGTCGTCGGCGCGTCGGTCGACGCCGACACGTTGACGCCGATCGGGCAGGCGACGCCGGTGCCGCCGAGGCCGCAGTAGCCATTCGGGTTCCTTGGCGAGACCATTCTCGGGGGGCTCGTCTTCGCACCCGTGCCGGTGCTCGCATGAGCGCCCCGAGCTGGACTCCACGCAGGAGCACCGCCTCGCCGGTGGAGCCCTCGGCTCCCGGCCCCAAGACTTCGAGCGCTCAGGCGCCCCTTGAAAGACGACGACCCGGCGTAAACCGGGCCGAACGTCAAGAGAAATACGCCCGCTCCGCGAAAGCGAGGTGCCGCAAAGCGTAGCTGAGCGTACGGCCGCTAGCGCGGCGGCTGGCAGAGCCCAGCCCGGCCCACCACCCAAGAGGGTCGTCAGTAAGCAGCGGGTAGCCAGCCCGAGACGGACCACACCTATGCCAGTGGCAGGGTGCCGTCCGGGTGAATGTGGCGGCCACCGCCTTGAGAGTGGCCGGCAGGTTAGTACCTCGATTGAGGCGCGGTGCAGTAGCGGCTATTGGTGTCCGCGACGGCAACCAGGCGAGCGCCGAGAGGGACCGTCCACGATTGCGACGCCGATGGGTATGGCAAGCAAACGGAGAGGACCCCGCTCCAAGCGGCAGGTGGTCCTCTCCTGCTCAACCTCCGGGATTGGCAGGGAGAACTAGAGAGCAGAGCGCATATGCGCATATGCAGTTAGGTTCGGCCGCGCTCCGCACTTTTGCGCTCAGTCGGAGGAGGGCGTAGGGTCGACGAGTAGGTGGAGCCAAGGGGAATCGCCCTGTTGGCGGCGGGTGACTCAGCCGTCGACCTGCCATCCGTCGGCGATCATCTGCTCGACCGAGTCGTACTCGGCGAGGACGGCGAGCTTGCTGCCGTCGATCACGCCGTTCGGATTCATGAGCGTTATCGCGGTTTCGTCCGTGGCCTCGAACATCCGAACGCAGTCCGCCGCCTGACTGTTGCGCTCGGGAGGCTCGATGTCGTCGGCGAAGATCAGACCAAACTCGGCCCCGCCGGGCTGTGTCCGCTTCATCGCCAGCCAAGGACCCGGCCACATCGAGATAGTGCGGACACGCTCAGCCTCACGCTCGGCGTCATCTTCGATCAGCGCCACGGCCGAGCATGATCGCAGGGCGGGGGCGGGGCGCCTGCAGGGGAGGGAGCGACCCCGGCCGCACCGCCTATGCGAGCGTGCCGCCGGTCACGATGTGCGGCGCGCTGTCGCCCGGCACCCACGCGTCGAGCTTCTCCAGCATCGGGATGACGAGGCGGTTGCGAATCGCTACACGACCGTCGCCCGAGATGCCACTGCCACCGTCGATCTCCGTCTGGACCTCGCGCAAGTCGATTCGACCGACCGTGCTCGGTATCCCGACGACTCCCTTCTCGCCCTCGTTGTCGAGAACGACCGGGATGATGTGCCCCGTCCTTCCGCTGTGCGTGAGGATGTCCTGCTCCCAACGCGTCCAGACCTTCTCCTTGTAGCGCTCGTCGAGAAACACGAGGTAGTAGCGGCAGGACTCCCGGTATACCGTCGCTAGCGCCTCCTGGAGGTCAAGAGCGAGGAGAACGGCCTGCTGATCGAAGTCGTAGAAGGTCACGACGTCCTCAGCCTTCAGTTCCTGGTTGGCAGCCTCGACGATGGTCCGCGCCTCGCCAGCGAACGAGAAGCCGACATCGTAGGTGTAGACGCGCCCGCGTTCGATATTGGCCTCCTCTATGCCCAGCTCCCCGAACAGCCGACTGGCGTCGAGGTGCGTGAGGAAGTAGCGGAACAGCGGGTCCTCGATGGAGAACCCCGAGTCTGGATCGAAGGCGAGCTGACGGCGCAAGTCGACCCCGGACGAACGATCATGGATGACCTCGCTGATTCGAGTGCGAATTGCCTTGATGCCCGGTCGACGTCGCTCAGTCACGAGCCCCAGCACCTTGTCGAAGGACGCTACCGAGTCGGGGAAGCGTGCGAGGGCGAGAAGAACCTCAAGGTACGGCTTGTTTCCACCAGGCCGCCACTTCTTCCCCTTGGCGAACGCCACCGCGACGGACATGTAGCGAGCCGTCAGCTCCGTCATCAGTCGCTGGCGGATCGCGAGCAGATCAAACTTCAGGATCTTGACCTCGCCCTGAGTCTCGAAGACGTCCTCACCCGCACAGATCTTGTTGCAGATGTACTGCGCGAGCCAGAAGTTTCCGTTGCTCTCAGCGAGGAGGACGTCGCGATCGTCAAACAGCACATTGAGAGCCGCCTCACCCTCGGACACCAGTTGGTCGATCTCCTCGTCTGAAGCTCGCTCGAAGCGGTACACGCCGAGGCGAGGACCGAGGTCGAGC
>Ga0207927_1001123_pt1 | contig 11434 bp, 11 predicted proteins | sample NGESurdeep072012_2_FD_184456 | JGI IMG/M metagenome (GOLD analysis project Ga0207927, IMG submission 184456) | Arctic peat soil microbial communities from Barrow, Alaska - NGEE Surface sample 210-2 deep-072012 (SPAdes) | ecosystem: Environmental > Terrestrial > Soil > Wetlands > Peat ... | reverse complement strand
GAATAGAGGCTAGAAGCGCTCGGCCTCGAAGCCGACGAGGGAAACACGATTTGAGTCCCCGCCTCCCTGTGCCACGAGTGTGCGGAATGCTCTCGCGCGAAGGCGGGCGTGGGCGGGAGCATGCGCCGTCGCGCCTGTTACCTGGGGTGCTCGGCCCTCAACCAGGCGAGGGTCGCCTCGAGGCCGGTCGCATAGTCGACGCGCGGCTCCCAGCCGAGGATCTCTCGGGCCTTGCGATTGCTGAAATCCTGGTTGTTACCCAGCAGCTGGACGGCTTGACGCGAGAGCAGGGCAGGCGCGCTCACACCAGTCGTCTTTCGCAAAATTCGGTAGCCGTGCTCGAGCGAGCAACCGATGCCGTTCGCCAGCCAGTAGGGGAGGCTCCACCGGACCCCCGGGCTGCCGAGGCCTCCGGCGAGGCCGTCGGTGAACTCCTTCCAGGTGATGGCGAGGCCGTCGCTGACGTTGAAGGCGTGACCGGGGGCGGCGTCGTGGCGGAGTGCGAGGATCGCGGCATCTATCACGTTCTCGACGTAACACAGGCCGGCGACAGCCCGGCCGCCGTCGACCAGCAGCATGCGGCGGCCTTCGATCGCGCGCGCGATCTCGCCGACGACATCCGTCGAGCCGGGCCCGTAGACCGTCGCCGGGCGTAGGATCACCGCCTCCATCCCGCCTGCCTTTTCAACGCGGCGGACTTCCGCCTCGGCTTCCAGCTTCGTCTGCGCATACCAGTTCCGAAACCGCGTCCCAACGTAGGCCTCGTCAATCGCCGTGCCGCCGGGAGAGCCGTAGACGTCCGTGGTGCTGAACTGAACAAAGCGCTTCACCGATGCAGCGACCGAGGCTGCGAGCAGATTCCGTGTTCCCTCGACGTTGGTGCGGGTGATCTCCTCCGTGGTCGCCCAGTCCGATACCAGTGCTCCGCAGTGGAACACGTAGCGACAGCCCTCCACGGCGCGAGCGAGTGTCTCCGCCTGGGTGAGGTCCGCGACGGCGATCTCGACGGCGAGCTCGTCGAGCAGCGAGGTGTCGCTGCTGGCCCGCACGAGGCAGCGCACCGAGTAGCCATCCTGCGCCAGTCGTTTCGCCAGGCGCCCGCCGATGAACCCGGTCGCACCGGTGATCAAGCAGACCGCGTCACGCCAAGGATCGCCTGGCCTGTCGCGATACGGCGTCTCCTCGCTCATGGGAGCTTCGTGCGTGCTCGGCGACGCAGTGTCGCGGTGGCGATATCGCGAACGATCGCGAGGTTCCTGCTCGAGCCGCCGTGACACTCGGCGAGCACGGCGTCGAGCGCGGAGAGGAAACCGTGCGCCTCGCTCTCGGAGAGTGTCAGCGGCGGCAGCAGCTTGATGACATCGTTCTTGCCAGCCGCCATCGTGATCACACCATGGTCTCGATGCAGCGGGATGACGATCAGCTGAGGAAAGAGCCCCTCGCTCGCCATGTGGATCAGCCGCCAGTTGAACCGTGCGACGCGCGTGCTGGGCGCGCCGAGCTCGATCCCGATCATGAGCCCGCTGGCGCGAATCTCCTTGATCATCTCGTAGCGCCGCTGGAGCTCGGCGAGCCCGCCGGACAGCACGGCGCCGATGCGCGCGGCGTGCTCGACGAGATGATCGCGCTCGATGACGCGCAGGGTGGCAAGCCCGGCCGCCATGGACAGGCGATTGCGCCCGAACGTCGACTGGTGCACGTAGCAGCGCTCGAGCGTCCCCACTGCCCTCTCGTAGATATCGCGGCTCGTGACCATCGCGGCGACCGGCATGTAGCCTCCGCTGAGCGCCTTGCCGACGAGCACGAAGTCCGGCTCGAGTTCCCAGTGCTCCAGCGCGAACCACTTCCCGGTTCGTCCGAGGCCGGTCTGGACCTCGTCAACGACGAACATGGTGCCGTAGCGGCGACATAGCTCCTGCGCGGCTTGTAGATAGCCCTCGGGAGGAAACGTCACCATGCGGCCCTGAATCGGCTCGACGATGAAGGCGGCGACATCCTTCGCGCGCAGCTCCGCCTCCAAGCGCGCCAGGTCGCCAAACGGAACGCGCTCGCAGCCCGGCAGCAGTGGCCCGAAGCCGTCCTTGAAGAAGTCGTCTCCGACCAGCGACAACGGCCCGAGCGTGACACCGTGAAAGCTGCTCTCGCACGAGATCAACCGCGGCCGACCCGTTGCCGCGCGCGCGAACTTCATCGCGGAGTCCACGGCCTCGGCGCCCGTGCTCGCGAAGAACACTGCATCGAGTCCCTGCGGCAAGCGCTGCGACAGCGCCTCGGCGAGCATGCCGGCCAACGGCGAGTAGTGGATCTGGACGCCATCGACAAGGTCCGCGGCGAGCGTCGCCTGCAGGACCGCGCGCACGTCGGGATGGTTGTGACCCAAGCTGGCGAACCCCTCGCCGGTATGGAAATCTAGATATGGGCGACCCGCGGCGTCATAGAGGTAGGACCCGCGCGCCGACGTGTACTCCTTATCGAAGCCGAGGATGCCCAGCACGTCGACAAGCGACGAATCGAGATGACGCGCGGCAAGGTCAAGCGTTTCCTCAGCGCGCGCCATGGCGTCCGCGACCACACCAAGTGGATCAAGGGGAGCGATGGGCTGAGGGTCGGCCTTCATAACGATCGGAGTGGCCCGCTCTGCGGAGTCGAGCTCTGCGCTGCGAGCGTAGTTGAGCACACAGCCCGTTCCCGCGCCGACGCAAGCTGGGAGGCACGGCCGGTGACGCCGGCGGACGCATGAGGTTCGAGCCCTCTCATCCGCGCGGAGTCAGTCGCGGTCCTCAGATGACTCAGTCGGCGCGGTTGGCGGGCCGACTGATGGGTGCCCGCTTCGCGTCATGGGCCACGAATGTGTCGCGGGACTCAGAGACTGCTGCTTCGGGGTGTACGGGGGAGGCGGGTGAGCCGGCCTTTGTGAGCAGTCGGGCGGCGAGCCCATGTGAGGTGCGTGCGATCGCTGCGTCGCTCCCGAGCAGGCCGGCGGCGCGCAGCACATTCGAGGCGTGTCCTGCAAGCGGCGCGGCGCGCATGGCCGGCGTCAGAGGGTTGCGCCCGAGGCCGACGAGGCGAGCAGCCTCGGAGCCGAGCATGTAGCCCAGGAGCGCGCTCGTGAAGGGAACGGTCAGGAGCGCCAGATCGTTCGCGCGCGAGGCGGGGATGCCGAAGGCCACCTGTGGGAGGCCGTGGCGCACGAGCGCGGCGGTCAGTGTCTTGCCGCTCTCGGGATCGGTGCGCTGGTCGAGGGCATCGTAGATCTCGTGCATGTCGGTGGCGCGTCGGTAGGAGAGTGGCTGCAGGTCGTGCGGGATGCCCATCACGTGGCCGAGCCAACGCCACATGTGAGCCATTGCCTCGGTCTCCCCGGGCGAGTAGCGGATTCCCAGCTTCCGCACGCTCTGCACATGCAGCGCAAAGAACGCGACGCTCAGCGTGGCCGCAGTGTCCGTCACGTTCAAGGGGATCCCATCACTGGCCAGGTTCCAGTCATCCTGGGCCAGCATGTGGCGCCGGACGAAGGCGTGCACCAGACGCACGCGGATGGACGCCGCTATGCCGCTGCCGGGACGGTCTGGGCGCATGTTCTCCGGCGCGGTCGCCGCAAGAATCCACTGCCCGGTCTCGAGCAGGCGTTTGCCGGCGCTCCGGTCGATCCGACCGGTCCCGAGGAGGACCTTCGCGATCCGGGGAATCGGGTAGCCGTAACCGAGACTTAGAGCGCCTCCGACGGCGACAGCCGGTCCTGCACGCCAGTGGGCGACGCGCCCGGCTTCGAAGAGCTCCCAGTTGACCCACTCAGGCGGCTCGAGAATCGGCTCGAGCATCGCCCGCAGGGCGGGGGGCATCTCCGGCACGGCGCTCATCCCGTCTGTGAGTGCTCGGTCGAGCATCTGCCAGCCCGAGCCGTCGCGCAGCTGGGAGAACTCGACTACAACGTCGTCGGCGGGTTGGTCGGACTCCCACAGCCCCTGCAGCATCCGCCGAGCCAGGTCTCGGTCGACCGTCTCCGGCAGGTCCTCGAGCCTCGCCACGAAGACGGTCTCCTCAGGATCGGCCTGCTGTCCGAGCTCATACGACCTCGGCGTCCTCGTCGCAGCGCTCATCGCGGTCCCTCTCTGTAGGCGTCCGGTCACCACCACGTACCATACACAACGCAACAAATATCGTTACAGCGTTGCAGTCGAAAGATCGCAACGCTATCGTTGCCACATGGCACCGCAGGACCCACCGCTGAGGACCGCTCTCGGCGCCGACGCGCCCGCGGGCGAGATCAACCCGGGCGTAGAGGAGGTCCTCGATGCTGCACTGGCACAGTTCGAGGACATAGGCGTTAGGCGCAGCACGATCGAGGACATCGCTCGCCGGGCCCGGATCGACCGCGTCACCGTCTACCGGCGCATCGGCTCAAAGGACGACCTCATCCAGGCCGTCCTGGCCCGTGAGGCCCGCCGCCTCATCGACCGCATAGACGCCGCAACAGCACCGTTGGCCACGCTCGATGAGCGCATCGCCACGGCGTTCGCCACCGCAATCGTGCATCTCCGCGAGAACGCTCTCTTCAACCGGATGCTCGCGCTCGACAGCGACACAATGCTCCCCCGCGTCACGACACAGGCAGGCTCCTTATTGGCGATCGGGATCGCCGCGGCCGCCCACCTGCTCCAGAGGGCCCAAGACGATTCACTGCTTGAGCCAATCGATGATCCGCAGGGCGTCGCGGAGGTCCTGGTTCGCCTCATCCAGTCGTTCGTCCTGACCCCCAACGGCGCCCTCAAGCTCCAAACCTCGGCTCAGCTCGAGACATTCGCCCGCGCCCACCTCACCGCGATCGTCACCCGCGGCGGCCAGTCGCCGCCGAGCCGACCCGCAGCAACCTGATCCAGGGCGATCTGCGACGCTGTCGAGATGAGACGCAGGCGAGGCCGCCTGACGCAGCGGCAGCACCCCGCCATCGATCCGCTGGTCCTCAGCGGCCTGACCGAGCTCGCCGCCGGCGCGCTGTCCGGCTGGCTCTACACGCTCGTCAGGACCGACCGCGAGAAGGCCAGGGCACTCGGCATCAAGTCGAGCGCCCGCATCCGCCAGTGGCACCTCGACATGGCCGCGCTGGGCGGTCTCACGGCGATGGCCGGTACTGCCGTGCCCGATCTGCCGCGCTGGGTGCGCCTGCCGTTGGGTGTCGGCGCCTGGACCAATGCGATGGCCTTCCTGCCGCTGGCCTTCGACCCGGGCGTTGAGGACATGCCGGCCTACCGCGCTGCCGTGGGGGCGTCGTTCGTCGCGACCAGCGTCGGCTTCACCGGCCTCGCCCTCACGGCTGCTCGCCGCCGCGGCTAGCTCGTCTTGGCGGCGCTGCCCGGCTTGCTGCTCGACTTGCCTTCGCTCTGCGGCGCCAGGCAGCTTTTGGTCTTCTGCCCAGGCTTGGCGGCCGAGCAGCTCAGCGCCGTTCCGTCCTTGCCTTCGACCTCCTTGAGGAGGAACGTCGACGGCGTGTGCGGGAAGCTGCTGTCGGGGCCGTAGCCGATCACCACGCTGTCGCGGTTGCGCAGCACATAGGCGGCCGGGTCGCTCAACAGCTTGCCGTTGACGTAAAAGTGCAGGTGATCGCCGCCCAGACCCTTCAGCGGGCCGAGCTGCGCCGGACCGAGCTTGACGCCCCACACCATGAAGAAGTCTCCGAGCGTGTACTTGAACGGGTGCGGCGCCTCCATATGGATGACGCCCGTGTGGTCGTGGGTGTGGAGGCTCGACTCGAGATGCTTGGCTGGGTCCAGGCCGATGTTCGCCGCCAGCGGCGAGAGCAGCCCGTTCACGTAGATGTGCAGCAGGGCGTGGATGTGGAACTTCTCGCTGCCACCGGGCGGGATGCCGATCCTCTGCAGGCGTTCGGCCAGATGGTCATACTCGGCCGGCCACGGCGGCTGGCCTTCGGAGAGCCCGGGCCCGGCTATGACCAGGCCCGCAGGAACCGGCGTGCTCGACCCGCACCCGACCACCATCAGCGCCGGCAGGGCCGCCAGCGCGGCGATCAGCGTGCGAAGTCTCATGACCGCCTGAGCATACATTCCGCTGGAGCGCCCGACGGCACCTCCGAGGACCGTAGTTTGGACGTAGCTCGTGTGGGTGACTGCCGATCCGGTGGAGCCACCCGTCCCATATCGTGGTGCATGGTCGTCGCATCCCCCCCGGTCCGGCGGCCAGAAGCACTCTCCGATGCACAACACCCTCCGCCTCGGACGCGCTTTCTCCCGACGCGCGTTCTCCGCGGAGGGTGCATCGTGCGCGCGCTTCACGTCAGACCGAGGCGCTCCGGGACTGTCTCCAACGAGTCGATGATCTCCGCGCCCGCCCGCCGCAGCGCCGCCTCGTCGCTGTCGGCTGAGTAGCCGAGCACGCGCATGCCCGCCGCGACCGCGCCCACGACCCCCGAGGGGGTGTCCTCGACGACCGCGCACGATCCAGGCTCGACGCCCCTGCTTCGTGCGGCGTGCAGGAACAGGTCCGGGTGCGGCTTGCCGCGCGGAACCTCGTAGGCCGAGAAGAGAGCGTCGGCGTCGAACAGCCCGCGTAGACCCGTCAGCTCGAGCGAGTGAAGGATCTTGCCCGGCTTGCCCTGCGAGGCGACACACACGTCGGCGCCCGCATCGCGCACGCCCATGACCGCGGCGCGCGCCCCCTCGACCGGCTTCAGGTCACGTTCGAAGACCCGGCTGCGCTCCTCTTCGAAGCGCGATGGCGTGCCTTCGGGCAATGCCCGCCCGAGCCTCGCCTCGGCCGTCGCAAAGACGTCCGCCAGCAGCAGCCCCTGGAACACCGAGCGAGCCTCGGCCGTGCTCATCACCAGACCCTCGGCCCTCAGCATCTCGGCGAGCACTTCGTTGGACAGGCCCTCGCTGTCCACGAGCACGCCGTCACAGTCGAAGATCACCAGCCGCGGCGGCGAGGCGGCCAACCCGTGCTCCCGTGCCGTCCCACCCCGAACAGTCGAGCGGCCGCCTGTCGCATCGACAGACGGCCGTTCGTGGCCACTACTCGACTTGTGGTGCTGCTCAGCGACCGTCGCGGCTCTGACGGCGCTGCATCATCACGATCGCGAACCCGGCGCCCATCAGCAGGACACCGAAGCCGATGCTCCAGCGCAGGTCGAAGCCGGTGAACGGCAGCGTGCCTGATTTCTCGGCGCCCGTCGTCGTCGGAGTGCTCGTGCTCGTGCTCGTCGACGGTTCGGTGCCTTTGCTCGTCGTCGACGTCGTCGGAGTTGTGCTCGTTTCTTTCGACGGCGACGTGCCGGTCGTGGGCGTGTTCGGCGACGACGTGCCGGTCGTGGGCGTGTTCGGCGACGACGTGCCGGTCGTGGGCGTGTTCGGCGGCGACGTGCCGGTCGTGGGCGTGTTCGGCGTCTGGTTGTAGCCCGACGTGCTTTCTGAAGCTGCCAGGGCCGCGCTGGGCAGAGCGAGCGCCATCACCAGCAGCAGCACTGCCGGGATGAACGACAGCCGGCGCCGCGCGCCCGAGATTCCTCTGCTCGCCTTCGCTGCACCTGCGGTCCGTGGCCTGCTCGAGGCCATGACATCGGTCCGAGTCATGCCAACCTCCCATTGATATTGTGATGACCCCGAAACAGGGCCTTTGTCAGTGTTTTTCGCGACGGGTCGGGGCAAAACATCGTTTCTGGTTCGCCATTTCCAGACTGTGGCCTGCATCTGGAGGTCAAAGGTCTATCACCTGGGGCGGTCGCAGCAGCGCCCGCCCCGGCGTTTCCATGCATCGACAAACCCCCTGAAGGCCATTAGACCTGCACGCGGCCCTCGAGCTCGCCGTCGGCCAAACGGCCCCTCAGCACCTTCTTGTCGAACTTGCCGACGCTCGTCTTGGGGATCTCCGCGACGAACGCGAACTCGTCGGGGAGCCAGAATCGCGCAACGCGGCTGCTCAGGTGCTCGACGAGTGCGGCCGCATCGGGATCGGCGTCTTCGCGCAGCACCACACAGCACAGCGGGCGCTCGGCCCAGCGCTCGTCGGGCTTGGCGATGACCGCCGCCTCGACGACATCGGGATGGGACATCAGCTCGTTCTCAAGCTCGACCGAGGAGATCCACTCGCCGCCCGACTTGATCACGTCCTTGGTGCGGTCGGTGATCTGGACGAAGCCACGCTCGTCGACCGACGCGATGTCGCCTGTCCGCAGCCAGCCCGAGTCGAACTTCTCGGCGCTCGAGTCGTCGCGGAAGTAGCCCGCCGCGATCCATGGCCCGCGCACCTCGATCTCGCCCGTCGATTCGCCGTCGCGGGCGACCTCCTCGCCGGAGTCGCCGATCAGCCGCAGCTCGACCCACGGCAGCGGGCGCCCCTGCTTCGCCCGGTCGTCCCAATAGGCATCGTCGTGCTCGCCCTCGGCCGGTCGCGAGAAGGTCGCCACCGGGCTCGTCTCGGTCATCCCCCACGCCTGGAAGATGCGCACCCCGTGACGTTCCTCGAAGTCCTTCATCAGCTGGCGGGGCACCGCTGAGCCACCACACGTCGCGTTGGTCATCGATGACAGGTCGAGATCGGGCCTGCTCTCCGCGTGGCGCAACAGGTCGGCGAAGATCGTCGGCACGCAGCCCATCAGCGTCGGACGCTCGGCCTCGATCAGCCCGGCCAGTGGCTCGGCCGCCAGAAAGCGGTCGGGCAGAATCAGATCAGCGCCGGCCAGCGCGGCGCCGTGCGGCAGGCCCCAGGCGTTGGCGTGGAACATCGGCACGACCGCCAGGACGCGCTCGGCGCGCCCGAGGCCGAGACCGTCCTTGACGAGCGTCGCCGTCGAGTGCAGGCTGATCGACCGGTGTGAGTAAAGGACGCCCTTGGGATTGCCGGTCGTCCCGCTCGTGTAGCAGAGCGCCGCCGCCCGGCGCTCATCGATCTCGGGATATTCGAAGTCGCCCGCGCCGGCTTCCTCGAGCAGCTCCTCGTAGCGCAGCGCCCCCGGGAGCGACCCCGCGTCGCCGTCGCCCATGACCACGTAGCGGGCGACCGTCTCGAAGCTCGGTGCGAGCTTCTCGAGCACCGGCACCAGCGAGTCATCGACGAAGATGACCTTGTCCTCGGCATGGTTGACGATGTACGTCAGCTGCTCGCCGAACAGCCTGATGTTGAGCGTGTGGAGCACCGCGCCCACGCACGGGATCGCGAAGTACAGCTCGAAGTGGCGCTGGTTGTTCCACGCGAACGTCCCCACCCGGTCGCCCTGCTCGATGCCCAGGTGGCCCAGCACGCGGGCCAGACGGTCGACGCGGTCATACACCTCCGCGTATGTCGTCGACTCCACGACCCCCGGCTCGTGCAGCGTCGTGACCGTCGCATCGGGGCTGTTCGCGCGCAGCGCACGCCGTATGTGGTGGACGTTCAGCGGAAAGTCGTCCTGCATCAGCCCGTTCAGCATCTCGCTCATCCTCTCCCCGCTGCCTCTCGTGCCGCCACCCGGCGAAACTCGTCGTAGATTCCGCGCGTGCGCCCAGCGATGTCGTCCCAGTCGAACAGCAGCACGTGCTCTGAGGCCTCCGTCACCAGTCGGTCGCGCAGCTCGTCGTCGATCAGAAGGCGCTCGATCATCACGCCCAGATGCTCGGCGTCGCCGCCGTTGAAGCGCAGCCCCACCTTCTCCCCTTTCGGCACGACCTCCCGTAGGCCGCCTGTGTCGGCGACGATGCACGGGCAGCCCGACGCCATCGCCTCGAGCGCCACCAGACCGAAGGGCTCATAGATCGACGGCACCACGCACAGGTCGGCGATCCGGTAGAGCGAGTGCAGGACGTCGTCGCCGATCCAGCCGACGAACGTCCCGTGGTCGTCGAGGCCGAGTCGCTGTGCCTGGGCCTTCAGCTCGGCCTCGTGCGTGCCGCTGCCCGCGACCAGGAACCGCACGCCCCCGACGCTCTCGATCACGCCCGGCAGGGCATCGAGGGCGAGCTGGAAGCCCTTCTCATAGACAAGGCGGCCGACCAGGAGAACGAGCTTCTCCTCCGGCGCGGCGTACTCCGCCCGCATCCGCGCCAGGTCTCCTCCCGGACGAAGTTCGCTCGGGTCGACGCCGTTGGGGATCACCGCCACGCGACGCTCGTCGATGTCGAAGATGTCCGCCACGTGCCCGCGCATGTAGTACGAGCAGACGATCACCCGGTCGGCCCGCCGGGCCATCCGCCGCTCGACCGAGTGGATGTGCGACTGAGGCGGGTTTGCCACCCATCCCTGGTGGCGTCCGTGCTCGGTCGCGTGAATCGTCGTGATGTACGGTAGCTCCAGGCGGTCGGCAAGCGCGGAGGACGCCGGGGCGACCAGCCAGTCGTGGCCGTGGATCAGGTCGTATGTGTGCTCGCTCGCGAGCGCCTCGCCCGCTCGCAGCATGTCCTCGTTCATGCGCTCGACCCAGGCCACGAAGCGGTCGAGGTCGCGCGGCCAGCTCGGCTCGCGCACGCGGTGGACGTTGACGCCCCCACGCAGCTCCGGCCCGGAGTCGAGGCCCGTGGCTTCGGCGCGCGTGCCACGCGTGAGCACGTCCACCGTCACCCCCTGGCGCACCAGCGCCTCGGCGAGCTTGCGCACGTGGCGCGCAAGGCCGCCCTCGATGACGGGCGGGTACTCCCATGAGAGCAGCAGCACGCGGTCACTCATGCCCGTGACCCTATCTCCCGGCGGCTCCACACCCGGCCAAGGATCGCACCTGGCGCTCGGCACGACCGGCGCAGGGCGGTTAAGAGAGCATTTGGCTCGTGTCGAGCGAGCCTCCCGTCTTCTACTTCGGTGCCATGTCCCCATACTCGTGGCTGGCCGCCGAGCGGATCGAGCGGCTGCTCCCCGAGGCTCACTGGCGTGGTGTGCTCGCCGGCGTCGTCTTCACCGTCCACGGCCGCACGTCGTGGGGCCTGACCGAGGATCGCGCGAGAGGCCTGGCCGACTGCGAGTCGCGCGCCGCCGCCCGCGGCCTCGGCGCGATCAGCTGGCCCGAGCAGTGGCCCACGAGCGACCTGCACGCGGCGCGAGCGATGCTCGTCGCCGACGGCCACGGCCTGCTGCACCAGTTCTCCCTCACCGCTATGCGCATGGCCTTCCTCGAGGGCGCCGACCTCGCCGACGTCAGGGAGGTGCTCGAGGCGGGCCGGCGGGTCGGCCTCGACGGCGCCGAGCTCGAGGCCCGGATGGCCGATCCTGCCATCAAGCAGGCTCTGCGCAAGCTCAACGAGGAGGCCCTCGCCGCTGGTGTCTTCGGCGTGCCGACCGTGGTCGTCGACGGCGAGCTGTTCTGGGGGGACGATCGCCTCGAGGAGGCGGCCGCCGCCCACCGCGGGAGCAGCGCACGGTGACACCGATGCCTCACTCCCCGGCCGTCGAGGGCCCGGGCGTGAGGTCCATCTCCAACTGACGCGGCGAGGGTCGCAGCGGCTCGCTCGTCTGGCGCGGG
>Ga0207927_1001122_pt1 | contig 11438 bp, 11 predicted proteins | sample NGESurdeep072012_2_FD_184456 | JGI IMG/M metagenome (GOLD analysis project Ga0207927, IMG submission 184456) | Arctic peat soil microbial communities from Barrow, Alaska - NGEE Surface sample 210-2 deep-072012 (SPAdes) | ecosystem: Environmental > Terrestrial > Soil > Wetlands > Peat ... | reverse complement strand
TGCGCGGGACGAGCACGAGGCGCTTGAACTCGGCCACGAGCACGCCGTCCTGGTTGAGCACGCGGGTGTGGACCTTGACGGTGCCGCGGTCGGGCTTGGAGCGCGACTCCTTCTTCTCCAGCACCTCGGACTCGCAGAACAGGGTGTCGCCGTGGAAGACGGGCGCCGGGTGCTTGAGCTCTTCGGTCGCCAGGTTCGCGATCGCCTTGCCGCTGACGTCGCTGACCGACATGCCGAGCGCGAGCGAGTACACGAGGGGACCGACGACGACGTTGCGGCCCTGCTGCGATTTGGCGGCGTAGACGTCGTTGAGGTGCAGCGGGTGGTGGTTCATCGTGATCAGGCAGAAGAGGTGGTCATCTGACTCGGTGACCGTCTTGGCGGGCCAGTGCTTGTAGATGGCGCCGACCTCGAACTCCTCCAGGTAGCGGCCGTAGGGGTGGGCGCCGCTCGCCTCGCGGGCGGCCTGCTCGGTCTCGACGGAATGGGTCTCGCTCATGGGTCTCCTTGGCTGATTGCCGCGGGAACTCTAGAGCGTCGGCAGCCGCCCGGGCGCCCCGCGGCGATACGGTTCAGGCTCCAGACGACACAGGAGAACCCACTTGCGCAACCCCCGAGACTTCCTCAAGCCCCTCGCCATCGGAGCGCCCGAGCCCGCTCGGGAGATCCCGTTCAAGCCGTCGCGGATGATTCATTTCCTCGACTTCTCCAACGAGAAGATGGTCGCCAAGGTGCCCGACATCGCACCCACGGTCGACATCCTGCTCGGCAACCTCGAGGACGCCGTGCCGGTCGACCGCAAGCTCGCCGCGCGCGCCGGGCTGATCAAGGTGGGACGCGAGATGGAGCTCGGCGAGACGGCGCTGTGGACGCGGGTCAACGAGCTCGCATCGCCGTGGGTGCTCGACGACCTCACCGAACTGGTGAGCGAGATCGGCAGCAAGCTCGACGTCGTGATGGTTCCCAAGGTCGAGGGCCCGTGGGACATCCACTACGTCGACCGCCTGCTCGCCCAGCTCGAGGCCAAGGCAGGGATCGAGCGCCCGATCCTGATCCACTGCGTACTCGAGACCGCCCAGGGCGTGGCCAACCTCGAGGAGATCGCGTGCGCCTCGCCGCGCATCCAGGGCATGAGCTTCGGGCCGGCCGACCTGGCGGCCTCGCGCCGAATGAAGACGACCCGCGTCGGTGGCGGGCACCCGGGCTACCGGACCATCGCCGATCCCGACCCCGAGAATCCCGAGGCCGAGCGGCCGAGCTACCAGCAGGACCCGTGGCACTACTCGATCGCGCGCATGGTCGACGCGTGCACGTCGGTCGGAGCTCTCCCCTTCTACGGCCCCTACGGCGACATCCGCGACACCGAGGGCTGCGAAACCCAGTTCCGGGCCTCCTTCCTGCTCGGCTGCGTCGGCGCCTGGTCGTTGCACCCGGCCCAGATCGCGATCGCCAAGAAGGTCTACTCGCCCGACCCCGACGAGGTCGCGTTCGCGAAAAAGGTGATCGAGGCGATCCCCGACGGTCGCGGGGTGCACATGATCGACGGCAAGATGCAGGACGACGCCACGTGGAAGCAGTGCAAGGTCATGGTCAACCTCGCCGAGATGCTCGCCAAGAAGGACCCCGAGCTGGCCGAGGCGTACGGATTCGCCCCCGCCGTATAGGCTTCCGCGCCGCATGAGATTCTTCGAGTTCGAGGCCCGCGAGGTCGTAAAGCGCGCCGGCATCCCCGTCACCGACTTCGGGTTCACGACCGACCCTGGCGAGGCGCGGGAGATCGCGCAGCGGATCGGTGGCCCGACGGTCATCAAGTCCCAGGTCCTCACCGGCGGGCGGATGAAGGCCGGCGGCGTCAAGTTCGCCGACACGCCCGAGGAGGCCGAAGCACACGCCCGCGACATCCTCGCGCTGGAAATCAACGGCCACATGCCACGCGGCGTGCTCGTCGACCCGAAGGCCGAGGTCGAGCAGGAGTACTACGCAGGCGTCGTCTGGGACGGCATCCGCAAGCAGCCGGTCATGATCTTCTCGCCCGTCGGCGGCATCGACATCGAGCAGGTCGCCGAGGAGCAGCCCGACAAGGTCGGCCGGCGTCACTTCTCCAACATCCTCCCGCTCAGCGACTTCCAGGCCAAGGAGGTCATCGCCTCGACCGGCGTGACGGGCTCGGCCCTCAACAAGCTGGTCCCGATCGTCACCCGTCTGGCGCGCCTGTTCGTCGAGAACGACATGGTGCTGGCCGAGATCAACCCGCTCGGCCGCCTGGCCGATGGCTCGTTCATCGCCCTCGACGCCCACATGGACATCGAGAACGAGGCCCGCGGCCGTCACAAGAAGCTGCTCGCCGACCTCGGCGTCGGCGACGAGGAGACCCGCCAGGCGCGCGAGGCGACCCCGTTCGAGCTCGCCGGCGAGGCCGTCGACTCCCAGGATCACCGCGGTGTCGCGGGCAACGTGACCGAGTTCGACGGCAACCTCGGCCTCGTGATCGGGGCCGGAGGCGGCTCGCTGACGCTGTTCGACGCGGTCCGAGCCCACGGCGGCAAGCCTGCCAACTACTGCGAGATCGGCGGCAACCCATCGGTTTCCAAGACCTGTGGCCTGGCCAAGCTGGTGCTGCAGAAGCCGGGCGTCGAGCAGATCGCCGTGATGATGTCGATCGTGTCCAACACCCGCGTCGACATCGTCGCCCGCGGCGTCATCAAGGCTTGCCTCGAGCTCGGACACGACCCGAGTGAGAAGATCGCCATCTTCCGCATCCCCGGTGCGTGGGAGGAGGAGGGCTTCAAGATCCTCGAGAAGTACGGCGTCGACTATGCCGACCGCTCGGTCTCCCTCAACGAGGCCGCCAGGCGGGCGGTCGAGAAGATCCAAGGAGCGAGCGCATGAGCATCCTGATCGACTCCGAGACGACCTTCATCGTCCAGGGCATCACGGGCCGCGAGGCGGTCAACCTGACACGCGAGTGCCTCGATTACGGGACCGGCGCCAGGGTCGTCGGCGGGGTGACCCCCGGGCGGCTCGGCCGCGAGGTCCACGGCGTGCCCGTGTTCGACACGGTCGCCCAGGCCGTCGCCCACCACGGCGGGCCGATCGACGGCTCGGTCGTGACCGTCCCGCCGGCATTCACCAAGGACGCCGTGTTCGAGGCGATCGAGAACGGCGTCAAGCTGATCGTGATAGTCACCGAGCGCATCCCCCGCCGCGACGTCGCCGAGATGGTCGAGCTCGCGACGCTGCGCGGCGCGCGGATCATCGGTCCCAACTGCCTGGGCATCATCGTGCCCGACGTCATCAAGATGGGCGGAATCGGCGGACCGGCGAAAAACGCCGCCCAGGCCTACACGCCCGGCCCGATCGGCGTCATCTCCCGCTCCGGCGGCATGACGACCGAGATGTCCTCGACGCTCAGCGCCGCCGGCCTCGGCCAGTCGACCGCCGTCTCGATCGGCGGAGACGCGATCATCGGCTCGACCTACGCCGAGCTGATGCCGCTGTTCGAGGCCGACGAGCAGACCCAGGGCATCGTCATCTACACCGAGCCGGGCGGGCGCATGGAGGCCGAGCTCGCGCGCTGGGTGACCGAGAACCAGTCGCGCCTTCCGATCGTCGCGTTCATGGCCGGCCGCTTCATGGACGAGATGCCAGGCATGAGCTTCGGCCATGCCGGCACGATCGTCGAAGGCAAGGAGGACACCGCCGGCGAGAAGATCACCCGCCTCGCCCAGGCGGGGATCACGGTCGCCGAGCGGATCGAGGACATCCCGCAGATGATCCAGGCCAAGATCGCCGAGAGGAGCGCGGCATGAGGGGCGACGGGACGTTCATCGCCGTCGAGGTCGACGATCAGGCTGCCACCGACACCGAGCTCGCACGCCGGCTGACCGAGGCCTGCCCGGTAGACATCTTCGCCCAGGCCGGCGATGGGCGCCTGGAGCTGGTCGAGAAGAACCTCGACGAGTGCGTCCTCTGCCGCCTGTGCCTCGATGCCTCGGACGAGGGCGTCGTGAAGGTCATCAAGCTCTACGACGGCGACGCCCTGCTCACCTGAGCACCCGGCGCCTCGCGCGCCGATGCGCCGGCCGGGCACTATTCACGGGACCGCGCCGTCGACTATCTTGCTTTCAGCCGATGAACGAAAACTTCTCGCTGATCGTCATGTGCCTGTTCCTGCTGGGGTCGCTCGCGTTCCTGGCCCAGCAGCTGACGTCCTACCACTGAGCCCGGCCCGGCGCTAGGCCGGGTGGCTGCGCGCCTTGCGCGTGCGCTCGCGCTCCTGTTGGCGCTCGACGACGCTGATGATCAGGCGGATGAACTGCTCGGGCCCGGTGGCCTTGGCCTGGCCGTAGATGAACGCCTCGATCCAGTCGGCGACCTTCGCTTCCCGGGCCATCACGTTGAAGAACTCGCGCCTCATGTCGACCCGGATGCGAGCATCGGCAGCCGGTCCCTTGGTGACCTTGACGTCGGGCATCTCGAGACGGAAATGCTGCACGTCCCCCCTGCCCTTGAGTTCGACGCCGACCACGAGCTTGATCGGCTCGAGCGCCGGAACTTCGCCTATGAACCGGCGCGTCGCCAGCTCGATCAGGGCCTTGGCGTCCTCGGCCATGTGTTGATGTCTCCCCTCGTGGAGCCGCGGCGCGGATCCGTGGCTATTCGTCAGATCTTATGACGCTGCAGCAGCTTGCGGCCGATGACCATGCGCTGGATCTCCGAGGTGCCCTCACCGATCAGCAGCAACGGCGCGTCGCGGTAGAGGCGCTCGATCTCGTACTCCTTGGAGTAGCCGTAGCCGCCGTGGATGCGAAATGACTCCTCGACGCAGAAGCGCCCCGCCTCCGAGGCGAACAGCTTGGCCATCCCGGCCTCGAGCTCCGAGCGCTCACCCGCGTCCTTCAGGCGCGCGGCGCGCTGAGTCAGCAGCCGCGCCGCGTCGACCTGGGTCGCCATGTCGGCCAGCTTGAACTGGATCGCCTGGTGCTGTGCGATCGGCTTGCCGAACGTCTTGCGCTCCTGTGAGTAGCGCAGGGCAAGCTCGAGCGCGCGCTGCGCGATGCCGACGCCCCGGGCAGCGACGTTGACGCGACCCACCTCGAGCGCGTCCATCATCTGCGGGAAGCCGCGGTTGAGGCCCGCGTCCTCGCCGCCGAGGATGTTCTCGGCCGGGCAGCGGTAGCCGTCGAACACGAGCTCCGTCGACTCGACGCCCTTGTAGCCCATCTTGCGCAGCTGGGGCGGCACCGTCAGACCGGCGTAGGGACCGGTGTTCTCGCTCACGCCGGCTTCCTTCTCGGCGATGAAGCATGTCATGCCCTTGTAGGCCTTCTCGGCGTTCGGGTCGGTCTTGACGAGCACGAACACGAGGTCCGAGCGCAGGCCGTTGGTCACCCACATCTTCTGGCCGTTGATCTCATACTGGCCGTCGTCGTTCTTCTTGGCGGACGTTTTGATGGCCTGGACGTCGGAGCCGAGCTCGGGCTCCGACAGCGAGAAGGCCGCCCTGATCTCACCCGTGGCCATCCGCGGCAGGTAGTTCTGCCTCTGCTCGTCGTTGCCGAACTTCATCAGCAGATATGAGCCGATGAAATGGGTGTTGATGACGCCCGAGATCGAGATCCAGCCGCGCGAGAGCTCTTCGACGATCATCGCGTAGGTCGTCAGGTCGAGACCCATCCCGCCGTACTCCTCGGGGATGGTGACGCCGAACAGCCCGAGCTCCTTCATCTGCTCGACGATCGGCCCCGGGAACTCGTCCTCGTGGTCGTAGTGCTCGGCGTTGGGGAGGATCTGCTCGTCGGCGAACTGGTGGACCATCTCGGTGATGGCCTTCTGCTCGTCGGTCTTCTCGTTGAACGGGGAGGCGGCTACGGCCATTGTCGGTAACGCTCCAGGGTCGGGATGGTCTTCTCTCGCTCGATATATGGAGGATACCGGCGCTCGGCGGCCCGCCGGAGGAGGCGCCCGCCGGCGGCGGCGACGCTGTTAGCCTCTTGCGCCTCATGAGCCCCTGCTGCGCGAGCGAGGAGCGGCCGTCGGGCCCACGCGCGTGCGGGGTTTGCCCGGCGCCGCCGCCGAGGCTCCGGTGAACTTCGCTCGGGACGTCCTGGACGCAGCACCGGCCGGCGAGCGCGCGCTGGTCGAGCTGGCCCGCACCGGCGAGCGCCGCGAATGGTCGTTCGGCGAGGTCGCCGACCGCTCGGCCCGTCTCGCCGGGGCTCTGGCGGCGCGCGGGATCGGTCGCGGGGACGTGGTGATGACGCTGATCGGCAACCGGCCGGAGTGGGTCCTCACGATGGTCGCCTGCCTGCGGCTGGGCGCCGTCGTGCTGCCGTGCACCGAGCAGCTGCGTGCCAAGGATCTGCGGCTGCGCCTCGACGTCGCCCGCCCGGCGCTCCTCGTGGCGGACGAGCGAAACCGCGAGGAGCTCGAGGCGGCCCGCGCGCTCGGGGACGGCGCTCCCGCCGCGCCGGTCCTGTATGTGCCCGACGAGGACCTGTTCGCCCACTCCCCGGCCCCGCCCGCAGAGCTTCGCGCCGAGGATCCCTGCCTGATCACGTTCACGAGCGGGACGGCCGGTGAGCCGAAGGCGGTGCTGCACGCCCAGCGCTACCTCGACGGGCAGCGCGTACAGGCCGGCCATTGGCTGGGTTCGCGGCGCGGCGAGCTCGTCTGGTGCACGGCCTCAAGCGGCTGGTCCAAGTCGGCGCGCAACGTCTTCATCGCGCCATGGCTGACCGGCGCCGCGGCGCTGCTGCACGATGCCCGCTTCGATCCCGACGAGCGTCTCGACGTGCTCGAACGCGAGCGGGTCGAGGTGCTCTGCATGGCCCCGACCGAGTACCGCGTGATCGCCAAGCGCAGCGAGCTGCGCGCGCCTCCGGCGCTGCGCTCGATGGTCGCTGCGGGCGAGGCCCTGAACCCCGAGGTGCTGCGGGCGTGGAGCGAGGCGACCGGTCTGGAGATCCGCGACGGCTACGGCCAGACCGAGACTGGGCAGCTGACGGGAACCCCACGCGGGACAGCAGCGCGACCCGGCTCGATGGGGCTGGCTATGCCCGGCATGACGCTGACCATCGAGGACGGCGAGCTCGTCGTCGACGCGGCGAGCGTGCCGACCTTCTTCCTCGGGTACCTCGATGAGGACGTCCGCCGCGAGCAGGACGGCAGCTGGACGGTCCACGATCGGCGCGCCGCCGGCCCATGGCTGACCGGCGATCGAGTCAGACGGGACGAGGACGGCTGGCTCTACTTCGAAGGCCGCGCCGATGACGTGATCATCTCGGCCGGCTACCGGATCGGGCCCTTCGAGGTCGAGTCGGCGCTCGTCGCCCACCCGGCCGTCGCCGAGGCCGCCGCCGTCCCCGCTCCCGATGAGGAGCGCGGCGCCGTCGTCCGCGCGGTCGTCGTGCTGCGCGACGGCTACGTCGGCTCCGACGCCCTCGCGGCCGAGCTCCAGGAGCACGTCAAGCGCGAGACCGCCCCCTACAAGTACCCACGGGTCGTCGACTTCGTCGCCGAGCTGCCCAAGACGGCCAGCGGCAAGATCAAGCGGGCCCAGCTGCGCGAAGGGTGAGGGAGCCGGCCGATGATCCTGCTGGCGCGCTTGGCCAAGCAGGTCTACAGGCGCAGCGACGAGGAGCTCCTCGGCATGCACCTGAGGCTCCTGATGGCGCTCAGCTACCTACGCGACCACGACGGCGCGCCCCAGCAGGAGCTCGCCGAGACGCTCTGCATGGACGCCAACAACGTCGTCCTGCTCCTCAACGAGCTCGAGGATCTCGGTCACGTCGCGCGCCGCCGCGACCCTGTCGATCGCAGGCGCCACCGAGTCGAGATCACGCCCGCCGGCTGCGACGCCCTCGAAGCCGCCAAGATAGCGCAGGAACGCATCGAGGACGAGGTTCTGGCCGGCCTCGACGCGAAGGAGCGAGCCACCCTGTGGCGGCTTCTGACGCGCGCGCTCTACAGCGCTGAGCCGGACGCGGAGGAGTCCGCGACCGAGACGATGGCGTCGATCTCGACGTAGGCACCCTTCGGCAGCGCGGCAACGCCGACGGTGACTCGCGCCGGCGGCTCCGAGCCGAAGTAGGACCCATAGACCTCGTTCACCGAGGCGAACTCGCCCAGGTCGGTCATGTAGATGGTGAGGCGCAGCGCATGCTCGAGCGAGGTCCCGGCGGCCCTGCAGACCGCCTCGAGGTTCTCCATGCAGCGGCCCGCCTGCTCGGCGGCCGTGGCACCCACGATCTCGCCCGTGGCGGGGTCGAGCGGGATCTGCCCTGAGCAGATCAGCAATCCGCCGGCCCGCACCGCGTGGCTGTAGGGACCGATTGCCGGGGGCGCGCCGGAAGCGTTGATCACCTGACGATCTACAGCCATCGGCGCCAGCCTAGCGCCCGGCGCCGATGAGGGCAGCCGTGCACGAACGCCACTCCTTCGAATCTCGGGACGCCTGCAGCTATTGTCGAGACGATGCGGATGCGCGCCCCGATCCACCTCCTGGCAGCGCCGGCACTCGTGGCACTGCTCGCCCTGTGGCCGGCAGGCGCGCTCGGCGCGGGCCTCTCCTTCACGCAGTGCGGAGCCACCGCGCCCGCGTTTGCCTGCGCCACGCTCGCCGTGCCGCTGGACCGCTCGGGGGCCCTCCCGGGGAGTGTTCCCCTTGGCCTCGAGCGGCGACTCGCAGCCGCGACTCCGAGCCGCTCCGCGGTCGTCGGCCTCGCCGGCGGTCCCGGCCAGGCCGCCCTCCCGTTGGGCGAATTCATAGCCCAGGCGATCGCGCCGGCCCTGCACACGCGCGACCTGCTCCTCTTCGACCAGCGCGGCACGGGGACCTCGAGCCCGCTGCACTGCCTGGCGCTGAGCTCCGCGTCGGCTTCGCGGGGCGCGAGCCCGAGCGAACTGATCGACCGCTGCGCCCGCGAAATCGGACCGGCGCGAGGCGACTTCACGACGAAGGAATCGGTCGAAGACATCGAGGCCCTCCGCCAGGCGGGCGGCTATGAAAAGCTCGTCCTCTACGGCACCTCCTACGGCACCAAGGTCGCGCTCGAGTACGCAGAGCGCTACCCGCAACACGTCGAAGCGCTGCTGCTCGACTCGACCGAGACGGCCGACGGGCCAGAAGCCTTCCACGTCAGCACGTTCAAGGCGATGGCACCCGCACTGCGCGAAATCTGCGCCGGACGCGGGTGCGCCGCCATCACGAGCAACCCGGCGGGCGATCTGGCCCGCCTGGTCGCGGCCCTCGCCCACCACCCGCTGAGAGGCCACGCCTACGATCGCAACGGCCGTCCTGCCAGCGTGTCGGTGACCCCGTCCGACCTCTACGGGCTGCTGCTCGCCGGCGATGAGAACCCGCTTCTGCGCGCCGCGGTCCCGGGTGCCGTCCACGCCGCCCTTCACCACGACCCCGCCGCGCTGCTGCGCCTCGCAGCGCTCGGCGGCTCGAACTCCTCAAGCGAAGAAAGCAGCGGTGTCGACGGCGTCCTGTTCTTCGACACCTCCTGCGAGGAGACGCCGTTCCCGTGGCAGCGAAGCGCGCCCGAAGCGACGCGCACCGTCGAAGCCGAAGCGGCGCTCAACGCGCTGCCGGCGTCGGACTTCTACCCCTTCGACCCGGAAGCCGGGCTGCTCGACCAGACGATCCCGCTGTGTGTCTCCTGGCCCGACGCGGCGCCGGCCCCGCCCGCCCAGGCGCCGCTGCCGAACGTCCCGACGCTGATCCTCTCCGGCGGCCAGGATCTGCGCACCCCCACCGAAAACGCCCGTCAGGTCGCCCAGCTGATCCCCGACGCCCAGATCCTGACCGTCCCCTACACCGGGCACTCGGTGCTCGGCAGCGACCCCAGCAGCTGCTCGGGCACCGCTCTGGGCGCGTTCTTCGCCGGCGCACCCGTCGTGAGCTGCCCGGCGACTGTCAATCGCTTTCCGCCCGCGCGCCTGGCCCCGACGTCTCTGGCCGGCGTGAAGGGCACCGGAGCCTCGGGCGCCGCCGGTCGGACCGTGACGGCATCGGTGGAGACGGTTCGCGACCTCGAGCGCATGATCCTGATCTTCGCCTTCGGCGAGGGCAAGGTGCCGGTCGGAGCGCGCTTCGGCGGCCTGCGCGGCGGCAGCGTGCGGGTGACGAAGTCGGTGACGATCCTCAACCACCTGAGTTACGTTCCAGGGGTCGAGCTGACCGGCGCGTTCTCCAACGACCTCCTGCTCAAAGGCCGCGGCACCGCGGCCAACCTCCGGATCAGCGGCACGGCGGCGAGCGCCGGCACGATCCGCTTCGCCGCCGGCCACCGCGTATCGGGCACTCTCGGCGGCCACCGTTTCGCGACGAGGATCGCCCCGGCCGGGACCTCCGGCACCGCCGCGGTCGGTGCGCAGGCCGAATGGCCGACGCCCGCGCCCGCGATCCCGGCTCCGCCGAGGACCCGTCCGCGTTGAGCAACGCGCTCGCGACAGAGACCTCCCCCTACCTCCGCCAGCACGCCGAGAACCCGGTCGACTGGGTGCCGTGGGGACCCGAGGCGTTCCGGCGTGCGCGCGAGCGCGAAGTGCCCGTGCTGGTGTCGATCGGCTACTCCTCCTGCCACTGGTGCCACGTGATGGAGCGCGAGTCCTTCGAGGACGACGCGACGGCCGAGCTGATGAACGCGGAGTTCGTCTGCGTCAAGGTCGACCGGGAGGAGCGCCCCGACGTCGATGCGCTCTACATGGAGGCGGTCCAGGGCATGACCGGAAGCGGCGGCTGGCCGCTCAACGTCTTCGTGACGCCCGAGCAGCTGCCGTTCTACGGCGGCACCTACTTCCCGCCCGAGGCGCGGCACGGCATGCCCTCGTGGACGCAGGTCCTGCAGGCGATCGCCGAGACCTGGGCCGTCAACGGCGCCGAGATCCGCGCGGGCGGTGAGCGCCTGCGCGATCAGCTCTCGGCCGGCGCCCGCCTGACCCCCTCCGATGAGCCCCGGCAGGAGAGCTCGCTCGAGCACGCCGTGGAGAACCTGCGTCGGCTGCACGATCCCGTCAACGGCGGCTTCGGCGGCGCGCCGAAGTTCCCTCAGGCCTCGGTCATCGAGCTGCTGCTGCTCCGCGGCGAGGAGCAGATCGCCGTGCAGACGCTCCGCCGGATGGCCGGCGGGGGCATTCACGACGTGCTCGGCGGCGGCTTCGCGCGCTACAGCGTCGACGCCACCTGGACGGTGCCGCACTTCGAGAAGATGCTCTACGACAACGCCCTGCTCGCCCGCGCCTACCTCCACGGCTGGCAGGCCTCCGGCGATCCGCACCTGCTGGCCGTCTGCCACGACACGCTCGGCTGGGCGCTGCGCGAGATGCGCGGACCCGAGCACGGCTTCTACAGCGCGCTGGATGCCGACTCCGAGGGAGTCGAGGGCCGCTTCTACGTGTGGCGGGAGTCCGAGCTGCGCGATCTGCTGGAC
>Ga0207927_1001121_pt1 | contig 11439 bp, 12 predicted proteins | sample NGESurdeep072012_2_FD_184456 | JGI IMG/M metagenome (GOLD analysis project Ga0207927, IMG submission 184456) | Arctic peat soil microbial communities from Barrow, Alaska - NGEE Surface sample 210-2 deep-072012 (SPAdes) | ecosystem: Environmental > Terrestrial > Soil > Wetlands > Peat ... | reverse complement strand
ACGAGGCGGTGGGGATTGCGAGTGCGTGTCGCATTGGATGACGTAGGATATCCGGGCCGTCAGAGCGGCCTTGAAATCCAGTCGTGAGTGAATTCTCTGGTCGAAGCCCCCTTCAACAGCCCCGACATGCGGATTTCGAGTCGCAGAGGCGTAATTGGTGGGCCGTGGGCGATTCAGGCTGTTCCTGTTCGCTCCTAACTCATAACATTCTCCGTGCTTGGTATTCACAGATGTGCCGGAGTCAAGTGTTCGTTGACTTCGAACGCATCGGTGAACTGATCAAGTTCACTATCCGTCATCCCAATCTCTCGTCCGACTTCGCGCCATAGAGTCACTGCTTGATTGACTTCTCTTAGAATTGCCTTGGCCTTGGGCACGTCGATCCTGCAGTATCCGCAGATCGACATCAGCGCTTCGATAGATGCCTCCGGGCCCGATTGCTCTGATATCCAGGTCTTAAGCTCGCGAGCGCGATCAGGAAAAGGGTTTACATCGAATGCCGGTGCCAATCGCCACTGACCACGTGCCACGTGCAGGAATCCATGATTGTGGAGATGATCATCAACATTTGTTATCCGGACAAAGAATGCGATACGGCGCCAGAGCTCTTCGATGTCCGATTGGGCATCCGCGCCGTGTTGCCTTAGCACGTCGATGATTTCGGTATAAGTGTGTTCGGATGGATCGCTCGCCTCCACCCCAAGCATCGTGGCGGCGGATATGTACGGGATTCGACCTCCACTTTCACGACGATCAAAGCGTTCAATTAATGCAACCGCAGGCCCGTCACTATCGATCAAGCGCGCAGACGCCGCATTGATCCCGGCCGCGCGCGCGAGGCGCAGTGCAAGCACTTCACCCTTGGTGACCGCCCTGTCATCGCTAACACTCGGGAATTTTCCGATCGATAGTCGACCATTGTCGTCCACTACCGAACACTTTGGGCGCAACCCTCCTAGCGATGTGCCGCGGCCACGCAAATAGGCAAGATCAGCGGCCGTATCTGTATTGGTCTCCACAGCGTGAGTTGCGGATAGCAGCGCCCGAAGTTCGACGAGCGGTGGTGCAGCGCGACGTCCGCGCTGACTGGCTCTTTGGAACACGCCATTCTCGTCCCTGAATCTCAGCGCTCCGACTCGGTTGGTGTCGTCGATAGCGAGCAGAAAATCGAGGGGGTTTTGAGGCAACTCATCAGGCGAGACACCTTTGCGCCGTTCTTCCTGCCGACGTTTTGCATGATCACGGAGAATTACTCTCCTTGCCCAGCCGTCGGGCTCCGTATCGGCGATCGCACCGTGAAAAAGTGATCCGTCACGAATCTGCTTATGAAATTGCATGCCAGAGACGAGCGGTAGGCCCGGCTCGATCGCAAAGGAGTCGTCATACGACAGCCAGTCTGGGTGATATTCGAACCCAGCGCTTTGACGACTGCCTTGGATGTCGACGCGCAATGTGCCGACCTCACGCGCCGAATCACCGATGAACACGCCGATTGTGCGTCTCATAGTGAGGTTGGTTCTGTTTTCACTCGCACTCGTTTTGGCAGACGCTCTGCTTCAAGCAATAATCCGGTCTCATCTCCACGAACGTCTGCGATCTCACCCAGGACATCGGGAAATCCCAAAACGAATAGCGCCATGGCGTAGACGCCCATCGAGACAGTCGGATCGCCTTTTTCGACTTTGAGGTAGGTTGCGCGAGCCACGCCCACGCGTTTGGCTACCATTTCAGCGGTGAGTTGCCGCTTTCGACGCGCAGCCGATAAATCCGCTCCGAGTTTGGTTAGGGAGCGTCTTAATCGGGCTGGTAAAACATCTTTAAAGTCTGATCTCATAATGTCTTATATAATAGCCTCAAAGTCTCTTAATGACTAGAATATAAGACTTATGTGTAAGTCTTACCGCAAGGTATATATACCATGCGGTAAGACGTCTCTTCTATGCGGTTAACTTATTGATAACTCTGTAATTATTTACCTTTCGATCTCCAAGGGACACACAGGTATACATACCTGTGTGTCCCTTGGAGCTTCTATTAGGGTTTATGAAAACCAAGCTATCTAAAGCAGAGCAGCAAATTCTCACGGCTTTGCGTAACTCAAAAGCCAAAGTGTTTTCCCACACTCAGCTCGCGGCCCTACTCTATAAGGAACGAGGTCGAGGGGTACTTGCACGGCACACGGCATGAGCGCTGAGGGGCTGATCGCGCGGCGCCAAAACGCTATGGTGCAGCCAGGCTTTTGGTCTGGCATGCAGAGGGGTGATCGGGTCCATGGGAGTCTCCTGAAGTGTTGCTACCACCCCAGTTGACCACCGAAATTATGTACAGTGCGCGAGAACCCCTATGCGCGGAAAGCCTTTAGATAAAGCGCTTCGGCACTTATACACAATCACAACTGTGCATAATCGTTCACTGTGCATAATGGCCGATCAGCGACCGATTTGCTTCTCCAATCCTGCCGTTCAGCGTGAGGAAGCCGGGACCGCCGCCATCCGGCAAATCTCGACCCTCTGCTGCCATCCACCAACGGCTGCTTCCGGGGAGCCAAATTATTGTATTGAGGGCTGAAGGCGCCGCTACTCCGGCAACTTCGTCCTTCGCAAGAACGCCTTAAGCGAGCGTCCGCTGTCGCTCCACTTTGCTTTGGGGCTGAGCGCCACACAATTTATGCATGGGTTTCGCGACGTGCTTCATCGCCCGAATGCGTGTAAATAAATATCAAATTACACACTATATGTAAATCAGAATTTTCCCGACCGTTCAGTTGTCGCGTGCGGACTGCATGTCGTGTGTGAGAGACAATTGAAAAACAATCGGGCTGCGGTTTAACTGCTGACATTGATTTGGCAAACCCGCCGAAAGGCGGGGACGCAAAGCCTCCGGTCTTAAGGGTTTTAGAACCCAAGATAGCGGGGTTGCCGGTGGTTGCGTTCCTACGCGCTGCTGTCATCACCCCTGAGTCTCGGATATTTGCGCTGCCACGTCTGTCGCAACCGATGACCTACAGGGGTTTACATAAGATGTCACGGCAAATTATTCTTGGGCTGCTCATCGCGGTAATCCTGTCTGGTTGCGTCGACGGCGGCGGCAGCAGTACCAACTCCGGGAGCGGTGCCACCATGGTCGCTGCCGATATCGGTACGGCTAGCACCCAGATTCTCATGCAGGGCGTGCCGCCGAGCAGCGTGGCGGTAGGGGAAAACTACTCCTTCCGGCCTCGCGTGTCTTCCCGCAAGGACGTCGTCTCTTCCCGCAAGGACGTCGTCACGTTCACGATCGAGGGGCAACCGGCGTGGACTACATTCGACACGAGCACAGGCACGCTCTCGGGCACGCCAGTGACCGACGATGTGGGACTCAGCGGGGATATCACCATTATCGCCAACAATGGGGTGAATATCGGCATTTTCGGTCCGTTTACGATTCGCGTTACCGCTGAGACCCGACCGCCGACTATGAGTGAACCGCCGGTCATTGGCGGCACTCCCGCCACGGCGGTGACTGCGGGGCAAAGTTACAGTTTTCGGCCGCAGTCCAGCGACGCGGCCGGCAAAGCACTGACATTCGCGATCTCCAACCGCCCGATCTGGGCGACGTTTAGCACAGCGACCGGCGAGCTGTCCGGTACGCCGAGCCCGGCGCAGGTGGGCACGTACTCGGACATTACCATCCTCGTGAGCGACGGAACTACCAGCGCTGCGCTAAGCACTTTTGCGATCGTGGTGACGCCGAGCGCGCCCGACATGCCGGTCATCAGCGGTAAACCGGCGACCTCCGTGGTGACCGGTCAGACGTACAGTTTTCGGCCCACCGCAACTGATCCGGCTTCCAAAGCCCTGACGTTCTCTATCGCCCACATGCCGAGCTGGGCAACCTTCAGCACGGCGACCGGGCAGATATCCGGGACGCCAACCGTTGCGCAGATCGGCACCGACTCGAACATCATTATCAGTGCGAGCAATGGAACGTCGAGCGCCTCACTGGCGGCCTTCACGATTACGGTGGAAGCACCGGTCGCGCCCGATGCGCCGGTGATCAGCGGCACGCCGGTGACCCACGTGACGGCCGGGCAGGCCTACGGGTTTCAGCCCACGGCGACAGACCCCGCCGGTAGGGCGTTGACGTTTTCCATCGTCAATCGTCCGGCCTGGGCCAGCTTCAACACCAAGACCGGTCAGTTGTCGGGCACACCGACGACCACTGAAGTCGGCAGCTATCCAGGCGTTGGCATCAGTGTAAGTAACGGGACGTTGAGCGCCGCTCTGGCGCAGTTCAGCATCATTGTGTCAAAGCCTGCCGCACCCGCCAGCCCAACCATATCCGGCACGCCCCGCACGTCCCTGGTCGGCGGCAACGTCTATAGCTTTACTCCGACGACCACGGATCCGAGCGGTGCGGCGCTGACCTTCACTGTAAAAAACGCGCCCGGTTGGGCCACGTTCAACAGTGCGACGGGAGAATTATCGGGCACGCCCACGGCGGCCGACGTGGGTACGTACTCGAACATCACCATCGGCGTGAGCGACGGCACAACGAGCGTCTCCTTGCCAGCTTTCCAGATCGCCGTGACACAAATCGCCAACGGTAGCGCCACACTCACATGGGCGGCACCGACGCAGAACACGAACGGCACACCTCTGACCAATCTCGCGGGTTACCAGATATATTACGGCACCAGCGCAACTGCGATGACGCAGACCGTGCAGGTTGCTAATCCCGGCATCGTCACCTACGTAGTTTCGAATTTGTCGCCCGGCACCTGGTATTTCGCGGTAAGAGCCTATACGAGCGCTAACGTGGAGAGCGGTGCCACGGTGGCGGTGAGTAAGATCATCGATTAATTGACGACATAGGTCGTCGCAGTTGCGCCGCTGAGGTCAACGTGCTCCTGAGGGTCCTTGTCGCACGCTTCCACGCGGCGCTTCGACCACAGGCCCGAAAAGTTTCACATTCAGTGCTTGCTGGTGCGGGCCGGCGTTACTTTCAACATGAGCACCGCCTACGATCGCTTATGGGCGCCGATCTTGGTCAGGCTGCTACAAAAAACCTTCGGTAACGGGTTGTGCTGGCTGTGCCGCGCACCAACTCGCGATACGACTTCAACCGGTTGAACGCCACTATCTACTTTGAGGCAGCGAAATTGAATTCTCCAACTTCCGCAGTTGGCCGATCAGCGACCGATTTGCTTCTCCAATCCTGCCGTTCAGCGTGAGGAAGCCGGGACCGCCGCCATCCGGCAAATCTCGACCCTGAGCAGTCCTTAGTGACAGGCAGCTTGCGGGGTGCGCGGCGAGGGTTGCCGCATGAACTCACGGCTGATTAGCGGGACCGTCTCTGGGGATAAGACTATTTATGAAACAGATCCCGCAGTTTGCTGAAAAATGAGCGAGAGCGCATGTGTGCTAAGGTCGCGGTCCACTTGTCCTCTGCGAGCAATTTTCGTTGGAGATCTGCTTCTTCTCTTTTCATCAGTTCTAAGACTTTTGTGTCCTCGTCATCATCCAGCCAGTAGCCATGTTGGTTCGGACAGAACTCCATCTCCAGATTGTAAAACCTGTACCTGAACCTCTGGAGGAGGGCGGTGCATTCTGGGCACTTGTGACTCGTCGCGGCTGAACTGATCACCAAACTTCCCTTCCAGCGATCGCCGAAGTCAAAGACCTCATCTTCCAATTCTTCGAGTTCATCGTGCTCGAGCCACATTCCTTTACAGGACTGACAGTAGTTGACCTTGATCTTGTGCCGTATCGTTGGCAGGAGGTCCACGCTGCATTTAGGACATTTCACTTGAGCCTCCGATTCATTCGCTTCCTGACGTGAGGTAAGCCGCTATAGTTCTATCAACTTATATGACATCGTGCGGATGCTCAAGCGAACTGATGACCGGGCAAGCGTGGCTGAATGGCGGAACGTTTGCGCACGGCGCAGCGGGGCCGCCGATGGTCTACTTTTCAGCCTATATCGTCTGGCTCGGGGCAAGTGACCGCAGTTGGGCCGACTACAGCCCGATTTACTGTACCGCCGGTGTCGACCCCTATGCGACAGTCGTGACCGTCGGCTTTGGAGCAGGCAGATCAAGCTCCGGAAGGTCCGGAGTTGGCCGCTATGTAAAGATTTGCATAGCTGCCACGTGGAGTCACTGGCATCATCGAACGGGATTCTCTGAAGCAGACAGCCGGAATCTCCGGTAGTCTCATCCGGCGATTCGCGATACCCATAACATACGCGGCTCGAATTCCTGTTCTGATCGCTGATTCCCAGAGGGCACAATGAGTGGCAATGGTTCGCTTTTTGACCTGAGTGGCCGTGTCGCCGCCGTCACCGGTGGCAATCGAGGAATCGGCCGCGCCATGGCGCTGGGCTTGGCGCGCGCAGGCGCATCCGTTGCCGTCCTAGCGCGCAATGCGGAACAGAATCAACTGGTACTCGCCGAGCTGAAGGCCATCGGCAAGCCCGCGCTCGCGCTGGCCCTCGATGTGACGGATCGGGCCGCATTGGCGCCCGCGGTGGCCGAGGTAGAACGTACCCTCGGCGGCATCGACATTTTGATCAACAATGCCGGGATCGTTGCGCTATCAGGTGGTGTGCTGAACGAAACCGCGGATATCTGGGATAAGACGATAGAAACTCATCTGAACGCTTCTTTTCTACTGTCGCAGCTGGTTGCCAAAGCAATGGTCAAGCGCAAGAGCGGCGGTAAAATCATCAATCTCGCGAGCATGTACTCGATTTTCGGATCTGGGCTGGTGCCGTCCTACAGCGCAGCCAAGGGCGCCATCGTTCAGCTGACCAAGTCGCTTGCGATTGAATTGGCCCCACACAACATCCAAGTCAATGCGATCGCGCCAGGCTGGATAGAAACGGACATGACGGCTGCGGTGCGTGGCTCACCGATGAACGACGAAATCATTGCACGCACACCCGCCAAGCGTTGGGGAAAAGCCGACGAAATCATTGGAGCGACCGTTTTTCTCTCGTCTCGCGGAGCCGACTTCATCACGGGCGCCACGCTGCCGATTGACGGAGGTTATTCGGTTTACTGAAGTAGCTGAAGGGCCGTAAAGCTGACGTTCGCATCCGGCAGTTTTGGGTCATGATCACCGGTTCGACGGGCAGCCCCGGTAACGTCGCTCCAGTGGCTGTTCCGGAGCAGGGCGTCTGTCAGTTCTCGGCGGAGACTGCGTAAAAGGTGACAACCAGCTGCGCGCTTCAGCTGAACGCGGCACAATGGCGCGACCTCGGCCACATGTTCTCACTGCGACTTTACGGGAGACCCATTGCACCGGACTATAGGCATGCGGCCAGTGTGGCTTTTCCTGGCAATAGGTGTGTTTTCGGCGCCGCTCGCCGGTGCGTTTGCGCAGTCTTCCGGGCAGGCTTGTTCCCGGATCAATGCGCTCGTTTTGAACGATGTGTCAGCGCTCGACGCGCAGCTCGTCAAAGCGGGAAATTTTAAGTTCGGCGACGGTACGGCGGCTCCCGAACTGAAGAGTTTTTGTCGTGTTCGGGCCACCGCCAAGCCTACGAAGGATTCGGATATCCAATTTGAGGTGTGGCTTCCAGCGGATGATTGGAATGGCCGTCTTTGGGGGAACGGGAACGGGTGGTTTGCGGGGTCAATCTCCGAAAAGGGGCTTGCGAAGCGCGTCGCAGACGGATACGCCACCGTAGCGACGGATACCGGCCATCATACGCAGGACAAGGACACTTCGTGGGCACTCGGTCATCCCGAAAAGATCGCCGACTTCGGACACCGCGCGATTCACTTGGCGGCTTTGTACGCCAAGCGCATTGTCGAGGCGTTCTACGGCCGATCGCCGGAACACTCCTATTTCAGCAGCTGCTCGAACGGCGGTCGGGAGGCGCTCATGGAGGCTCAGCGTTACCCGGGGGACTATGACGGAATCATCGCCGGAGCCCCGGCGGCCGACTGGACACACATCTACGTAGGATCTGCGATCGTCAACGTTCAATGGCTGGCTGCGGGCGCAGGCTACCTGCCAGTAAAGAAGCTTCCGGCCATCCACGCGGCCGTAATCGCCGTCTGTGACAAGCTCGACGGAGTCGCAGACGGCGTACTCGATGATCCTCGTCGCTGCGCTTTCGACCCGGCCGTGCTTGCCTGTCAGGGGACGGAATCGGATAGTTGTCTCACCGCCGCACAAATCGGCACGCTGCGCAAACTTTATAAAGGATCCGCACTACGTTCCGGCAAGCGAATCATGCCAGGCTATTCGCCGGGCGTAGAACTCGGTTGGCGCGATGCGCAGATTGGGGAGAGTCCCGGGACCAACGAGACGTACCAGGCGGTAACAGACTTTTTTCGAAACATGGTCTTCGAGAATCCCCACTGGGATGCGCGGACGTTCGACGCGGAGCAAGCCGCCACGCTGGCCGACCGGAAGTTGGCGTCAGTACTCAACGCGACCGACGCGGACCTGAGCCCATTCCTTACCCGGGGCGGAAAGTTGATCATCTACCACGGCTGGGGCGACCCTCTGGTGCCCCCGATGCTCACCATTGAGTACTACACTCGGATGGCGAATACGGTGGGTCGGGTCAGAGCGAACTCAGGTGTTCGCCTATTCATGGCCCCCGGCATGGATCACTGCGGCGGTGGCCCCGGGCCGAATGATTTTGGCCAGTTCGATGCTGGAAATGGAGATCCCGGAACAAGCTTAGGGGCCGCGCTCCAACTCTGGGTCGAGCACTCAGTCGCACCGGAACAAATCGTTGCGACCAAACGCAAGGATGATGATGATCCGCCGGGCACCGTGGAAGTACGAACGCGACCACTGTGCGCCTATCCGGCGGTGGCCCGCTATCGAGGCGATGGCAGTCCCGATCTGGCCTCCAACTTCACCTGCGGACTGGCTACCAAATAGCGAATTCTCGTCCCGGGGTGTGTCGCAGAATTCTCCAGGCTTGAGCGCGCATCAGTTCAGATCTTCGGCTTTCAAGCAAGTTGGATGCCGCGAAGCTGACGCTTGCTGGTGACCGCAACGGGTCATCATTACCCATTCGACGGTCGACCTTGGTAACGCGACTTAGAAGGCCGGTCTGGAGCAGAGGCAGCCGGCGACCAGAATCCCGCCCACGGGCTCACCGAGGATCGACAGGAAATGCCCTATCGCGTCAGTCGGTAGAGCTTAGAAAACGTGCCAGTGCGGAAATATGACCGCGCCAAATCCCGCGAGCATGGCTGACGCCTTGGGGCCAGGGTCGCCGTAGACTTCGAAGCTATTGAGAGTCGCGACTGCCAGCGCCTTTGGCACATACTCTTGTACCACCGGGCCAGTCAGGTGCGCTAACACAGCTTCAGCGTTCGCGTATGTTTCCAATAGACGGCAGTGGCGGCGATCACTGCTAAGGCACCAGTCATAGCCAAGCGCTCCTAGCTCCTTGCGAGTTGCTGCCAACATTGCCTCCGCGATTTTCTCGAACGCTTCGAGCTTTCCATCCGCAATGCTCAGGGACACGGTGAACCGCACGATCTGGTTGGCCATATTCAACGACTCCCTTGTTCAGACGACGACGTCTAATATAATCTTGCCGCAGAACATATCACCGATTCCTTTAAGCGGACACTGACGAAGGGCAGCTTCGGGTCAATGGACTAAACCGCTCGCGCGGTAGGGATAGTTTCGATCAGGCGGCCGCGACTTGCTGAGATCTGAGGTTCTGTTTCGTATGTTGCACGGTGAGGCAATCCGCCTCGTGTTGCAACCGGAGCAGAGCCATGAAGGATTCACCCGAGAAGATCTCCCCGCTGCGTCGTCGCATGATCGAAGACATGCGGATGCGCAAGCTGTCCACCAAAACTCAGAGCTCGTATATTCGTGCCGTGCGGCACTTTGCCGGATACCTGGGGCGCTCGCCCGACACTGCCACGGATGAGGATCTGCGCCGCTATCAGTTGCACTGCGTGGATCGTGGCGTCTCGCCGATTACCCTCAACGCGACGATCACGGGACTGACGTTTTTCTTTGATGTGACGCTGAAGCGTCCCGAACTGATGGGGAAGATGAGCCACGTGCGCATCGCCCGCGTTTAGAATGATCGCGGCCGCCGGACCGACATCCGTCTCCGTAGAGATGACCTTGCCGAACTCGGCGACGGCTCATCAACAGTGGCTCAAGAACTCCTACACGCCCGCAAAATATCTGGGCGCGTGGGACGACACTTTTCACTTCTACGGCGGCACGTTTCCCAATCAGTGCATTTCTTTGGCTGCGCCGGGTCTCCCGATTCTTGGGCCGGGGCCAAAGGGTCGTCCCGCGCATTTGCGCGCCAAACACGAAATCGTCGAGCGGGCAAAGCATATTCTCGGAAACCGGCTCGCAATTCAGTCGAGCGATCTTCACGCTGGCCACGCCAAAGTCGAGGCACCTGATCAAACCGATTTTATCATTGGATACAGCGGACGGATTATCACCGGCTTTGAAATGCGCAGCGGCTCGCAAAGCGACATCGCCAGCAAGGTGATGGGCGCCGAGGGCGATCCGCCTCTGGCGTTGAAAAAGTCAATCGATAAAGGGATGGCGCCAAATGATGCGGGTCGGCATGTCAATTATCTGGAAATCTATGTAGCAGACGTGTTACCAGCCAATATGCAGCCAACCCTGAGTTACGCAGCGTCGCTATTTCGCCAATAACGATACCGGCGATTGGATGGTCGGGAGGCAGGTAATCTTCCACTCAAAAGATCGCTCACTTTGTCGGCTTGGTACTATGGATCGCGGCTGTTGTGCTTTTGACAGAAATTTACCAATTTAATAAATGTTATTCGTGAGGTAGAGATTACATGGAAACCGAGAAGACCGCCGCCCCGCCGCAGCTGCTGCGTTCTTCACGCCGCGTATCGATATTTTATTCGGGTTGCAGGCCGCCACGTTCGGGGCCGCCGAGAGCTTGTGGGCACCGGCGCTCAAGTTGACCCTCACCGCGCCGGTGAATAGCATCGCGCCCTCCACGGCGCCAATCGAACCATAGAGTCTACAACTCGTCATTAGAGGGCCGCGAATCTTCACTTCAGTGAAGAATCACCGAATCAGTGTGACTTTCGCCTGCTACAGATGTCGAGTTTTGAAACATGCCGATCCCTGCCGCGCCATCGAGATTGAGAATTTGCTCGAGAATGTCCGGAATCTCAAATATGGCGCGGTTTTGGATACGAGCGATGCTCGCGCGAAATTCATCGAGACGACCGATGATCTCGGCGACACCGTCGCGAATCGACCGGAATGAATCGAGCACGATGCCGGCGTTATTGTCCTTGACCCATTCGGTGTTGTAGCGCTCCTGCGGCATGGTCCAAGCGTTGCGAACCACGACCACCGGCAAGCTTTGCTGGATGGCCTCGCTGATGCTGCCGGGACCGGGTTTGCCTATGAAAAAATCGCTAAGTTGCATGTAGTAACAAATATCCGCCGTGAATCC